>BNJU01002752.1_pt1 | contig 348274 bp, 400 predicted proteins | sample 8539281 | NCBI WGS metagenome assembly BNJU01 (sample SAMD00202456, study PRJDB9452) | human saliva metagenome | isolation source: human saliva | place: Japan
CAAATTCATGGAATTTCATGTTTAAACTCCTTACTGTGGATTTTCACTAGATACATCCATATTAAATCATTTTGAACAAGCAGTGATACTGCCTCAACATGTGATGCTAGCAAACATCTATATTATCGAACGAAAAGTGAGCTAGTATGGCTTTTGTTATTATGATTGAACAGATTTCTACTCACTTTGAGATGTTAAAAACCACCGTAGCAAGTCTCATCAGATTCATGTGGTTTCCAAGCTACATTAAAACCGTAGCACTAGCTCCAATCTGGATGCCAGTCCTTATAATATGGGACACGACTGTATTTTGCCAAGTGTCACTTCATCCTCCTCGATGATTCCTGACAGGTTATCCCAAACTGGATACCATCAAGTTCTCAGTAATTTCCCCAAACATATTCATAAGAATGACATCAACCTAGCGGGAAGCGTCAATCTCAAAGTCGGTACATAACTTTAACGATTGGAAAAATACTATAGTGCATATTGTAAGGTTTGATATGTATAGCGCAGTCAACGTGATACTTTTCATAATTGGTATTCAATAGGATAACCTTCATTGGAATGGGAACGCCATTCAGTTCCAACCACCAGTATCCAAGTTTATTGTGCAAAATATCAAAATATTCGTCTGTTGCTACTGATTTAGAAAAATCATTTATTTGCAAACATCGACCTGACCTTAATAATTCAGCTGCAATCTCTCTTGCTTTCCCTTTATCAAAATCAGAGTAACGCTTAATCACACGCTTTAACTTGTCAATTGGATATGAGATGTCTTTTTGCGAAGCCTGATATATCTTCACAACATGAGCAATCTTTTCAACGTCGTTGATTCCAACAGGTACAACCACAAAATGGTCTTCCCTGATTGATTCATCCTCACAAATATAGATGTATTCCTCACCAAACTCTGAAAAAGTGACTGATGCAACTCTGTAAACTATATCTGATGAATTTGAATCAGTTTCTTGATCAGATAGCTCCTTCTCTTTACTATCTAAATCTATCCACTTATAGAAAGTATAACGATTTGGATTCTCATCCTCACCGAATACCATCAAGCTATGACAATTTGGACATTGCCAAGCATAGTACGAAGCATCAGTAATATCATAATAATCAATCTTATTATTTTCATCTGCGGTATCCGTTATCTCTTCCCATAACTCATCCGAGAATACCGAAAAAGCATTCTGGTCTGGAGCAGCATGGTCATTCATTGGATATCCGCATTGACAAGTCCACTTACCCATAATATAACTCCTACAGCTAGTAACAAATCATACCGTTTATCGTTTTAGCATATTATACCACGAAACAACACAAAAAACTGCAACCTTTCGATTGCAGTTTCCTACAAGTCAACTTCTCTTCCTTCAAGGAAAGTTACAGGAATCTGCCCACTTCCTGAGATTGTGATGTTGTCGAGAAATTGGCACATGATATTCCTGTCAAAATAACTACTCAACTTGACCAAAATCCTATCCAGTTTACCATCTCTACAATCCTATATCAGTCGGTAAAAGGCATCACCACACTATGCAGTTCTCTGTTACCGTATCGTTTCGTCTGTTTCCCTCCTCATTCTATGAGACCTATACCCCATGATACCTTCTCGACCTTCGGTTTCACCTTGTCGCATGGGCGGATCATCTTTCTTTTCTAGGAAATCAAGGAAATAAGGCGACTTGGCTGAGATATGGTTAATCATGAAATCAAACATGAGATAGTAGTCTTGACTGAGTGCCTCAATATCGCTCCAATCTCCAAAAAGCCCTCATCAACCTTGGTATAGTCCATGGGTGCAAACCCGCAGTCGCCTGACGATGGAAAGAAGGGAAGAATGTGGACACCACCGACCACATCTTTCAAAGGGCCTTCTAAGACCTACTTCAAGTCTTTCAGATTTTTTCCAAGACTGTCTGAATAGGTAATTAACATTGCTTAATTTTTTACTTTCATAACTTGCTCTATTTACCTTCCTCAAAGCGTTTATAGACTGCTATAAATTCCTCAGCAATCGTTCGAAAACCTTCTGCACTCATTAACTGATCCTCAGCGTGCATCAGAAGTAGACCTGTTTGGCTTAATTCCCCATTCATTTCTTTTGTCAAAAGTGAGTGGTGAGCATTGTGTCCCTGTACAAATGCTTCTTCGCCTTGTTTAATTCTATCTTTAGCCTGCTCTAATTCACCCTGCTTAGCCAATTGAATAGCATCGATGTACATAGATTTTTGCTGTTCCTACATAGGTGATAATTTGAAAACACACTTCGAGTACTTTTTCGTCCATTTTAATACCTCTCTTACCAATCTTCGTCTTCTAAATCGCTTGTTTCTTGTATTTCAGCTTGTAAAAGCTTGTTTATCCATCTGTTTAATAAACGGATAATAAACAAAGAAAGACATAACCAAAAATAAGTGTTTGCAACAAGGCTGTTTTTCCAACCACCGATGATAAATCCTGAAATAATTGGAGGACAAGTCCACGGAACTTGAACGGCACCATACATAGGTGTCAGTCCAAAATAAATCGCTGAATACTGGATGATACAAGATAAAATAGGCGTTAATATAAAGGGAATTGCTAAAACTGGATTCATTACAATCGGCAAACCAAAGAGCACCGGCTCATTGATATTAAAGATGGCTGGAACCATTTCAAGACGTCCAAGAATTTTTTTAGTTGTTTTGATTTTTGCAAATGCAACCATGTAAACTACCAAACCAATCGTAATCCCGGCACCTGTAACATTGATAAATTGATCAAAAATTGAATCGTCACAATATGACCACCATTGGCTAGATTTAATTCAAGGCCCTTATCTAAAAATGGCTTGGTTTTTCCAAAAGCATTCGCCTGTAGCAAGCCACTCATGATGCCACCAACTACAGTTGAGCCGTGCACCCCAAACATCCATAAGAATGGTACAAGGAAACACATAAGCACCGCACCAAACAATGAGTCAGTCAAGCCTTGCATTGGTGTTTGAATAAGATTATAAATCACTTCAATCGTTGTGACCTTAAACAATTGTTCAACAAGTCCGACAAAGATCGTTGCCGCTGTGATGATAACAGTAGCAGGAATCAAGGCTGAAAATGCGTTGGCTACACCAGTTGGTACGCCATCTGGCATTTTTGATTTTTGATATTTTTTTCTTCAAAAACCAAGAATAGCTTGCTCCTACAATCAAACCAACGATAATGGCACCAATCATCCCTTTCCCGGAAGTCCAATCCTTCAGAATAATGTTACCAACTACATCCCCATTTTTTTAGAAATCAAACTGGAGGCTGGATTAGCAAGAAAACTGCTAGAGGCAATGACACCTGCCCCAAGTGGCTCCTGTTTTTCTAGCTTAGCATAGGTATACGCAATCCCAATGACTGTTACAATCGCACTGATATTAAAGGTTGCACCAATTGCTTGATTGAGAACAGGGGTAATACCACTAGTTTCTAACATCGTTGCTAGAGCTGGAACTGGAAAATTGGCCAAGATAAGAAAGATGGAGCCAACAATCAACAATGGCATAGAGAAAACAATACCATCTTTTATCGCTGTTACACCTTTGGTATTGACAAAGGCCATCATCCTATCAACAAACTTTTTAATCAGTTTATCCTTCATCATCTTCTCCTTATTTTTTCATCATGTAAGCTTGTTTAAGAACTGCCATACCGTTTGCAGTGCCATAATCAGCCATTGCAATCACTTCTACAGGAACATTGTGAGAAGCACAAATTTCTTTTGCTTTTTCAAGTTGGAAACCAACCTGTGGGCCTAATAGAGCCACATCAATATCTCCAACTCTTTGTTCCAATTCACTGATGGAATAAGCTGCAATTGTTGCATCTTTCCCTTTTTTCTGAGCCGCTTCTTTCATACGCTCAACCAAAATACTTGTTGACATACCTGCTGCACAAAACAATCCAATATTCATTTTAATTACTCCTTATAATTCGTTTCCATTTGATGTAATCACTTTTTGATACCATGTAAAGGAATCTTTCTTCATTCGTTGCAAAGTTCCTTCGCCATTATTATTCTTATCGACATAGATAAAGCCATAACGCTTCTCCATTTCACCTGTACCAGCACTAACAATATCGATACAGCCCCAAGGGGTATAACCAATGACATTTACGCCATCTTCTTCAATCGCTAACATCATTTGTTCAATGTGTTGTTTGAGGTAATCAATGCGGTAAGAATCATGGATTCCATCAGGCTCTACCTTATCATAAGCACCGAATCCATTTTCAACTATAAAAAGCGGACAGTGATAGCGATCGTATAAAAGATTTAAGCTATAGCGTAATCCCTCAGGGTCAATCTGCCAACCCCAATCGCTTGATTCAATATAGGGATTTTTCTTAGTATAAACATCTTTGAAAAGTTCTTCTGTTTCCTCAGATGCTGTAGCAGTCACTGTATCACTCATATAGTAACTCAAGCCAATATAATCTACACAACCTTCTTTTAGAGTTTCTAGATCTTCTGGTAAAATATCCAGTTTGATATTATTTTTTCGACAAAAGGCCTCGATATAGTAAGGACGCTCTCCAAAAACATGAAGATCTCCATAGTGAAATAAACGATGCTCCATTGCCTTCTGGCTAGCAAGTATATCTTTTGTATCACATGTATTCGGGTAAAATGGTACCATTGCCAGCATACAACCAATTTTGAAATTTTTTTATTGATTTTTCCGACCCTAATTGTACAACTTTTGCAGAAGCCACTGACTGATAATGGATAACCTGCTGTAGTACCTCAACTGGATTTTCATCTTCTTGATAAATGACACCAGAATTAGTCCATGAGCACCAAGGAACATTAATTGCACCTTGATTATTGATCTCGTTAAAGGTCATCCAATACTTAACTTTGTCCTTATATCGTTCCATGACGACTTCCGCAAAACGAACAAAGAAATCAATCAACTTGCGATTACGCCAAGCACCATACTTAGTAACTAGATGATAGGGCATTTCAAAGTGACTGAGTGTGATGACCGGTTCAATTTGATGAGCTAGCAGCTGATCAAATAAATCATCATAAAATTTCAACCCTTCTTCGTTAGGTTCTTCTTCATCTCCATTTGGGAAGATACGAGTCCAGGCAATCGAAGTTCGAAAACACTTAAATCCCATCTCAGCGAATAATTGTATATCGTCCTTATAGGTTCTGTAAAAATCTATTGCATCATGATTCGGATAATATTCGTCAGGTAAGACGCCATCAGTAATCTGTCGAGAGTGGCTAGCACTTCCAACCGTCATCACATCGGCTATCGAAATGCCTTTTCCACCTTTATCATACCCTCCTTCAATTTGGTGAGCAGCAACTGCCCCACCCCATAAAAATCCTTCTGGTATTTTTGCCATTTTACCAATCCTTTCTGTATTTTGTACTAGCGCTATGAACAAGTCTATTTTATGACATACTGTACCTGCTGACAATAGATATTGAGATAGAAAATAAATGTACAGTCGAACAATATTTGTTACATAAAAAAAACAAGAGTTTTCACTCCTATTTTTTTAAATAAACTTGGTAACGTAAGGATTCTAAAAAATAGACAACTGGAATCTGAGTGGTCAAATTAGTGGAACGTAGCGAGGAATCTGCGTAGGCAACTGGCATAAAGTAGGATAAATTTATATCCGATAGCTGTGATAAAGTGGAAATATCTGTATTTGTCAGACTAACAATCTTAGCATTTCTTTCTTTGAATCCCTGTACCAGAGTTAGAACTTCTTCTGTCTCACCGCTGACACTTAGAGCAATAACCAAAACATCCTCCAAATTAGAATGATGCAATTTCAGAGAATAAAATGGGTTAGTAATAGCAAAGCTAAGAATACCGATTCCAGAAAAAAGATATGAGCCATATTCTGCCAAACTTAGACTAGTACCCACCCCTAAAAAGATAACTTGTTTGGCTTGAACGATCAAGTCTGCTATCTCTGATAGTTGTTTTTTTAAAGCTTCATCTTGGACACTAGTCTGTAAAAATTGTATTGCTGGAATATCAATAGGAAAGTAGTGACGATGTTTATTTTCCTTATCTTCCGACCTTGACAAGGCATATTTTAAATCATTGTAGCTATCAAATCCCATCTTTTTCGCAAAACGAATGATGGTTGTTGTCGATAGATTTATAGATGTCGATAGCTCTCTGATAGTCATCGTAGCAACTTTATCTCTATGTTGCAATATAAAATTATACACGCTTAATTCACTATTATTTAGCCCTTTTACTTTATGATAATCAAATAAATTCATAGACACCCTTATGCTTTTGTAGTATATAGTTGTTTCATTAACATTTCAATAATGAGAATAACAGGTACCTGCGTCGTAATATTAAACCCATTTAAAAATAATTGAGGAACATGATAGGTTATGGAGCAATCAGATAGCCTTGACAATGTTGATTCCAATGTATTTGTGATGGCAATAACTGGACAACCTTTTTTTCCTTTAATTTTTTGTACAATTTTTCAATGTTTGAGAAGTCTCACCAGATTCGGATAAGGCAATGACACAAGTTTTTTTCCAAACTGTTTTTGTAGCACTGGTTGCCAAGGATCTTCAATACACATACTAAATTTGCCAATATTTGAAAAATAGCGCGCTCCATATCGACCTAAAGTTCCAGAGGAACCAATTCCGACAAAAACAATCTGTTCAACGTTCTTTAAGATTGCCACAGCCTCCATAATCAGCTGCAAAAAAAGTATCTTGCTCAGTATAATCAATGAATAGCTTCAAAGAATGATTGTCTTGATTGTTTAAAAATAATTTGCTCATTTTTTTAAATATTCTTTATAAGCAATCTTAAAATGGCTATATCCATCAAATCCTAGATGCTTGCAAAATCGTTGTACGGTTCCAACTGATACATGTGCAAGTTGGGCCAATTCCTTGATTGTCATAGAGGATATATTTTCATTTTCTAAAATAGTTGTATAAATAGCATTTTTCTAAGTCGTTAAAACTTGCTACAACCTCATAACTAAACATATAATCCCTTTTTTTCTATCTCTATTGATTTGCTTACAATGTAACAAAAAAACTAATAACCAAAGTGTTCTACACTAAAAATAATGGAGAGCATAATGGCTATAAAACCAAGTCAGCATTAAAATCTATTAGAAAACCAGACGAATCAGATTTGTCTAACGAGACATGGTTAAGAGAAAATACTTTAAAACAGTATTGCCTTATGTCCTAGATTATATCATATTTTTGAGCATACTTTGAGTATTGTTAGTTTATTGACTTAAAAGAAACATAACAAGAGCTTATCTCTATTAAATTGTCTCAATTTCAATCGCCCATTCTGGAGATATGTAAGGTGGGGACGTTTCTATTCCCACAAACTCCTTGTCAATGGAAACAAACACGTACCCACAGGGTAAATGGAAATAGAAACTGATAATTTCTAGCTATCACTTCTATTCATTCCAAAAATTTTCTCACTCTGATACTTCCCCACGCCAATACAAAAAGCCTTGCAATCAAGGCTTTTCAAACTCCCTTTCGTTCAAAGGTTTCTAGGTTTTTACGAGCAGAGCAACACACTCAACGTGATGCGTTTGTGGGACTCAAAAGGTTCAGTGAACCTTTTGAGGATTATCTACGTTTCACTAACAAACTTACACACTCAACATGGTGCGTTTGCGGAAATAAATCCACCGGCTGGACTTTCTTCAATTCATAGCCCAACTCTTGATAGAGTTTGATATCACGCGCCATGGTTGCGACATTACAGGAGATATAGGCAATACGGTCAGCTCCTGTTTGGGCGCTTGCTTTGATAAAGCTTTCGGTTAAGCCCTTGCGTGGTGGGTCGACCAGGATGGCAGTTGGTTGGATGCCTTCCTTGAGCCAATTCTTCATGGCATTTTCAGCTGTGTCACAGACATAGTGGGCATTGGTGATGCCATTTAAGCTAGCATTCTTCTGGCTATTTTCTACTGCTTCAGGGATGACTTCTACCCCATAGACTTCCTTGACATGCTTAGCGACGGATAAAGCCAATGGTCCCAATTCCTGAGTAGGCATCAATGACCACATCCGCTTCTCTTAATTCCGCAAAGTCAATGGCTGTCTGGTAGAGCTTCTCTGCCATTTCGGTATTGACCTGATAAAAGGCTGGTCCAGAGATTTGGAAGTCATTTCCCAACATTTGATCCGTAATATAGTCTTGACCATAAAGCGTACGCCATTCTTTCCCAAAAATGGCATTGGTATTCTGGTCATTGATAGTTTGCATAACAGATTTGATGGCTGGGAATTGCTTGATCAACTGCTCGATCAACTGGTCCACACGGAAAATCTTGGGACGAGTGGTGACCAAAATGACCATGATTTCTCCTGAATGGTGACCTCGACGGACGACAAGATTCCGAATCAAGCCAGACTGTTCCTTCTCATCATAAGGCTTGAGATCAAACCGACGAATCAAATCCCGAAGCGCCAAGACCACTTGGTCAATGACTGGATCTTGGATATAAAAGTCTTCAATCGGCATCAAATCATGAGAGTTCTTCCGAAAGAAGCCTGTCTCTACCTGACCATTGACACGACGGACAGGGACTTGGGCCTTGTTGCGATACTGGACAGGATGGTCCATCCCCAAGGTCAGGGGCACTTCGATATCAGTGATTCCTGCCATCTTGTAAAGACTATCCTTGACCTGTTTGGCCTTGAATTTTAATTGCTCCGGATAAGCTAGGTGTCCCAAGTCCGCAATACCGCTTCGCAAATAAGCCAGGTCTAGTTCTTCATTGCGGTGAGGGGATTTTTCTAGGTACTCCTCTACTTTTCCGTAGCCGATCTTTTTGTTGACTTTGAGCACGCGCATGCGGATCACTTCTCCTGGCAGGGCATTCTCCACAAAAAAGACCAGGCCATCGACCTTAGCCACTCCTGCTCCTTCGTGAGTCAAATCGACCATCTCAACGGTTACAATTTCATTTTTCTTTAACATGGTGTTCTATCTTTCTACAAATTAAAAGGGATAGAGTTTTCAAACTCCTATCCCTTAATTATATCATCTTAAGCCCATTTGGGACAATTTGTTTTTGTAAGCTTCAAAATCCACTAGGAGACCTTGTCCGCCATACATATCATAAGCATCGACCCAATCCCCATTTTCTGGGATGGTAATGCGTTCAATCCCCTTGCTGGCACTTCCGACTAGCCCAATCCCGTTGGTCAAAAGGAAAGAGAAAGGAATATTGGTCGAGGTCATTGCAAAAACCTTACCAAGCGCTTCAGAACCAGTGAAGAGCTTAGTTGGATCCTTGATTTGGTGAACAATGGCAGACATGACTTCTTGTTGGCGTCTCGTCCGACCAAAGTCGCCTTCATCATCCTTACGAAAACGAGAGTAATTGAGGAGGGTTCGTCCATCCATCCGTTGTTTTCCGACCTTAATGGTCTGGTTTGGAACGACCCCATCCTTCATATTCAAGTCATCCGGAACCTCTACTTCACTGACTTTTTCGCCGTCAACCGTAGAGAACTGCGCATTCATCTCCACTCCATTTGGAAAGAGGGTATCGATCGCTGTCGCAAAGGTCTTGAAATCGACCATGGCATAGTATTGGATGTCAATATCAAAATTATCTTTCAACATTTGACGAACCAACTCCGCTCCTTGGTTGTTATTTTGTTCCCCAATGGTAAAGGCTGTATTGAGTTTTTGATCATAGTAATCTGAATAATCCGGTTCGCTCTGCTGACTTACGCCATCAATGTGAACCAAGGTATCCCGCATAAAGCTGACCATCTTAACTTTTCCAGACTTATTGTTAACATTTACAACCATGATAGAGTCTGTTCGAGTCTCTTCTGAGCTTTCACCGATCCGACCATCTGTTCCCAGAATAAGGATGTTGACTCCGTCCTTGGTTTTCTGTCCATTAAAGTATTCTTGGACTGCAGGTTTAGCGTCTCCTCTTGGCTTACTATTTAAGCCCTTGAAGAACATAATAACCATCCCACTAATAACCAATAAGAGGAAGACTGCTAACCATTTTAAAACCCGTTTAACACGAATCTTTTTCTTAGGCTTTTTGACTGTTTCAACTTAGGCATAGGTTCAATACCTGAATCCTTGGCCTTGGATTTCCGAGTCCGGCTGGGATAGACCGGTAAGTCATCAAAGACTACTTCAGATTTTCCAGCTGATTCTTGAATGTCTTCTTCAAGAGCAGGCACTACAACTTGTTCTATTTGCCCTTCTGATTTTTGTTTTAGGTATTGGTACTCTAACTGTTCTTTCTCATTCAAGTAATGATAGTTTGAATAGAGGTATTCTAGACGCTTTTGTTCATGATGGGATAAGTTTTCTGATTCTCTGCTCATTCTTTCTCCGTTTCATTTTCTTTTAGCATATAGACCGAATACTGGCCTAAAATTTTAATATGGACTCCCAAGGAATCGAGTTCCTCAAATGCATCCTCAAGGAGTTCTGCTTGCCTTTCTAAGATATCAATAATGAAAAAATACTCACCTAAGGCCGTCTTTAAAGGGCGACTTTCAATCTTGGTAAGGTTTAATTCCCGATTAGCAAAGGTAGATAGGGCTTGACACAAAGAACCTGCAACATCACTTGGTAGCGTAATGGCCAAACTGACCTTCTGTACATCCACTTTAAGAGACGGACTGACTTGATAAGAGCTTCTGCCAAGTATCCAAAACCTTGTATAGTTCTTATCCATTTCTTGAATATCCCTTGCCACAACTATTAGGCCATATTCATTTTTAGCTTCCAATGGAGCAATTGCAGCAATCGGTAATTCTGGATGCTGTGAGACATAGCGAGCCTGCATAGGAAGTCGATGTCGTCATCTCCAGTCGAGCATGTGGAAAATGTTCTTGAATATAAGCCTTCCCCTGGGCCAAGGCCTGAGGATGGGAATAAATCACCTCTATTGGTCGCTCCATAGAGCATGCCAACAACTGTTGCTTAATCGGGAAGACCACTTCAGCAATGGCTTGGAAATTCGCCTGGTGGAAGAGATAATCGATGGTCTCATGAACACTTCCCTCAATCGAATTTTCGACAGGAATCACAGCGTAATCCACCTGCTCTCTTTCATAGGCCTTGACAACTTCTGTAATAGAGCCGTATGGGCATAGGTCTGCATCTTGGAAACTTTCTAAGGCAACATGATGGGTAAAGGATCCCTTTGGACCTAAATAAGCTACAAGCATCTGATAATCTCCACAATTTCTTCTGGTGTCTTGTCCGTAACGTCTATGATATGGGTAGCAACTTCCTCATACAATGGCAATCGTTTCTCAAACAAAACTTTAAAATCTTCTTGATTATTGGTGAGAAATAAGGGGCGTTGATGGTCTTGATCCTTTTTAATCCGATCATATAAGGTTTCAAAATCAATTTTCAAATAAATATTACAAGGATTCGCTTGAAGTAGTTTACGATTGTCCGGATTTAGAACGATGCCTCCGCCAGTTGAAATGACAGGAACTAGACTAGCTAGTAATTCTTGCAACAAGAGAGACTCTTGCTGGCGAAAAGCGGTTTCTCCATATTGAGTAAAAAAAGTCTACGATTGGCATCCCTAGCTTACCAATCATCAGCTGGTCCATGTCTGAAAAAGAAGGATCCAAGAGCCGACCAACTGTTGTTTTCCCAGCCCCCATAAAACCGAGTAAAACTTTAGCCATGGGATAAGATCTCCAAATCCTTGAAGAAGGTTGGATAGCTGGTATTAATTGCCTCAGCTCGCTCTAACAGAACTTCACCATCTGTTACGAGAAGGGCTGCAATAGCACCCATCATCCCAATACGATGATCACCATATGTTTGCAGGTTAGCTCCATGCAGGGAAGTCTTCCCTTCAATAATCATACCGTCTGCTGTTGGTTGAATCTTAGCTCCCATAGCGTTTAAGCTATCAGCCACTACCTGGATGCGATCGGTTTCTTTGATTTTAAGCTCTTCAGCATCTTTGATAATGGTTTGCCCAGAAGCCTGGGTTGCCAATAGAGCGATAATAGGAAGTTCGTCAATCAAGCGAGGAATTAAATCGCCTGAAATTTCCGTTCCATGAAGGTCGGAGGTCTCTACCAAAATCGTCGTAGACTTAGCAAGAGGATCCCTATCGAGAAGCTCAATCTTTCCTCCCATCTTTTCAATCACCTCAAGGATTCCTGTACGAGTTTCATTAATTCCAACATTTTCTAGTCGAATCTTGCTATTAGGGACAATCAAACCAGCCACCAACCAAAAAGCTGCACTGGAAATATCACCTGGTACCGTCACCTCACACCCTTGTAAGTATTGAGGCCCACGCAGGCGAATTTCTTTGCCATTCACACTAATCTGGCCACCAAACTGTTTGATCATATCTTCAGTATGATTCCGAGTAACTTCCTTCTCTATAATTAGGGACTCCCCTTTAGCTTGCATGGCTGCAAAAAGAAGAGCTGATTTCACCTGAGCAGAGGCGACTGGTAAAGAATAATGAATTGGTCTTAGATGTTTGCTTCCCTGAAAGTGGAGAGGGAGCATATCGCGTTCTGTCTGACCTTGAATAGTCACTCCCATTTCACGAAGAGGGATGGCTACCCGATCCATAGGACGCTTGGATAAACTATCATCCCCTATCATAGTGACAGGAAAGACTTCCCGCTAAGACACCTGAAATCAAACGAGTCGAGGTACCGGAGTTTCCCATATCCAAGTCATTTTTAGGCTCTTGAAAGGCTTCAAACCCTTTCCCTTCAATGGAAATCATTTGACCATCGTCTTCAATCTGGACCCCTAAATCACGAAAGACTTGAATGGTAGAAAGCACATCTTCGCCGCGTGAGATATCGTAGACCTTGGTGGTTCCATGTGCGATACTTCCAAAGATGATGGAACGGTGGCTGATGGACTTATCACCCGGAACACGAATAATACCATTCAAACCTTTGCAATTTGATTGTAATTTCATTCCTTACCCCTTCAAGCTTTTCTAAAAATTTTACCATAAAGTAAGGTCATTTTCAATCTCCTCTAGGGAGTCATGCTCTCCTAGACAAAGAAAGAGGTGGCAAACCACCTCTTTTCCCCTTATTTAAACAAGTCCTCAATCGGATCAAAAATGATTTTCTCAAGGTCCCCAATGTATACTGACAATTGCTGTTGTTTTGCGAAAAATTCATTCACTACTGAATTTCCTTGGATTTTCCCAGCAAATTCTTGAATCTTGGTTTGTTGTTCTGCGCTCGGCATTTGCCCTGATTGAATCACTGCTTGCAACTCATGTTGAAAGGCGAGATAATCATCAAAGAGGGCTTTAGCAGTTGGATCAGTATCAATAGCTTCCTTGCTGGCCACAACAGCTTTATATTCTGGTAAGTCTCGAAGTCCTCGAGATAATTCATTTGCTAAATCATAAATATTTGACATTCTGCTACTCCTTTAAAGTAATAGTTCTATTATACAAAGATTTTTCCGGAAAATGTTAGAGCCCAAGTTTCATTTTTATTAAAAATCAGCCTCTGGTCCTATTTGATCACTACGCTATAATCTGTTTGCTCTGTAATGAGGGCTTCAGCCCGCGCTTGATCGGCAGCTGTCTTGAAGGAAATCTGGAGAATCCCATAGACATCTTCACGGTTTTCCTCGTTGATATGTATATTGACCAAGGAGGTGCCGTGAAGCAACTCCAAGATCCGAAGGATGACATCTTCTTCGTCTGGGACATCCACAAAAATATCGAAGGTGCTTTCCACCCCACCACGTTTGTGGATCTGCATGTGCTGCCGTTGCTCCCGACTGTGGTCAAAGAAGGACCAAATCTCATCTTCTTGCCCTTGGCGAATCATGTCGGCAACTTGGTCAAGGCGATTTGAAAGTCCGCTATCCGATCAAGAACAGCAGATGGATTGGACAACAAGATAGAGGTCCACATACTGGGCTCACTCTCCGCAATCCGTGTCATGTCACGAAATCCTCCTGCAGCAAAGCGACCAGCTAGGCTATGCTCCTCTGTATAAGCAGCTGCTTGTCCCATGAGGGTTGCAGCCAATACATGAGGAAAGTGGCTGATTTGTGAAGTGACCCGATCGTGTTCAATAGGGTCCACCTCAATGAAGCGAGCCCCTAGCCCTGAGAGTAGATCCTTCAATTCCAGGATCACACTGGGATCAGTCGCAGCTGTTGGGGTAAAAATATAGTAGGCATTTTCAAAGAGAGTAGAGTCAGCTGAGGCAAGCTCCTGTCTTGTGACTCCCTGCCATGGGATGTCCGCCGACAAAACGAACTGGTAGATGGTTAAAAACTGCTTGACCAGCTTCTACAGTTGCCCCCTTGGTGGAGCCCACATCTGTCACAATAACTCCTTCTTTCAGTGGTATGTTTGCCAGTTGCTGAAAGGTTTGGATGGTTTGCTTGACAGGTAAGGAGACGATAATGACATCTGCTTGACAAGCAAATTCTTCAAGATCAGCAGTCACCTTATCAACAATCCCCTTCTTCAAAGCAATATCCCGTGAGGCTTGACTGCGATTATACCCTAATAGGGTTACATGAGGATGGGCTTTCCGGATCCCCATAGCTAACGAAGCTCCAATCAGTCCTAGACCGACGATATAACAACCTTTTCTTCCATCTATTTCTCCACTTAGAAAGCCTTGGTATAGGCCCGATGACGCTCGACAGCTTCTTTCAATTCCTCTAGATTATCAGAAGAGAACTTGTCCAAGACTTCTGTGGCTAAGACCGTTGCCACCACAGCTTCCATGACAACTCCTGCAGCTGGAAGTGCTGTTGGGTCACTCCGCTCCACTGTTGCCTTATATGGCTCATGGGTTTCAATATCGACACTCATGAGAGGCTTATAAAGGGTCGGGATTGGTTTCATAACCCCACGGACGATAATTGGCTCTCCATTGGTCATGCCCCCTTCAAATCCGCCCAGATGATTGGTTCGACGAGTATAACCATCTTGCTCAGACCAGAGAATTTCGTCCATGACTTGACTGCCCTTGCGACGACCTGCTTCAAAGCCTAGTCCAAATTCTACTCCTTTAAAGGCATTAATGGATACAACTCCTTGAGCTAGCTTAGCATCTAATTTCTTGTCCCATTGGACAAAAGATCCCAGACCGACAGGCACACCACCTACGATAGTCTCTACGATGCCTCCGATGGTTTCCCCTTCCTTCTTCACACTATCGATATAGGCCTTGATTTCCTCTTCTCGCTCTCGATTGACGATGGAAACCTCAGATTGAGCGACCGCTTCTTTGATTTGGGATACCGTCAGATTTCCGGAACTTCTACTTCGATGCCACCAAAATTGACGATGTGGCTAGCTACTTGAACCCCAATTTCCTCTAATAGGCGTTTGGCTACTGCACCAACTGCTACCCGCATAGTCGTTTCCCGAGCAGATGACCGTTCCAAGGAGTTACGCAAGTCATCGAAGCGGTACTTGATCCCACCTACCAAATCAGCGTGACCTGGACGAGGCTTAGTAATTTTCCGAAGTCCCTTCTTTTTCTCTTCCACATCACTGACAGACATGATCTCCAGCCATTTTTGATGATCTAGATTGGTCACATTCAAGGTAATGGGGCCTCCCATGGTCAAACCATGGCGAACTCCAGAGGTGATCTCTACCTGATCGCTTTCAATCTTCATCCGTGCTCCACGACCGTAGCCTCCCTGGCGACGTTTTAATTCGACGTTGATATGATCAGCTGTTAAAGGGAGCCCTGCTGGAACCCCTTCAATGATAGCTGTTAGACGTGGTCCGTGTGATTCTCCTGCTGTTAAATAACGCATGGTATCTCCTTTGTCGCTTTCTAGTTTAAGAAGTCTTTCATTTCTTCCAATGGAACTGGATGGATCTGACAAGTCCCAATTTCTGGTACCAAAACAAGTTTCAATTGATTGCCTCTCGCCTTCTTGTCCAAGGTCAAGGCCTGATAAAGTTCTTGCTTATCCCAAGTTTGGAATTCTACTGGTAAGCCAAATTTTTTGCACATTTGCCGGATGGCCTGCGTTAACCCTGCTTGGACTAATCCTTTGGCTTCTGCCACCTTAGTGACTTGCACCATTCCAATCGCTACGGCTTCTCCGTGCATGACCTGACCATAACCTGCTGTAGCTTCAATCGCATGGCCAAGGGTATGACCAAAATTCAGGTAAAGTCGAATGCCCTGGTCTAGCTCATCTTCGACGACCATCTTGCGCTTGACTTGACAGGAATGGGCAATCAGGGATTCTGCATGGTCATAGATAGACTCGATGGAGCCATCCATTTCTTCCAATTCTTCCCATAAGGCTGGATCCTCAATGAGTCCATACTTGATAACTTCTCCCATTCCCTCTATCAACTCCCGCTGACCAAGGGTTCGCAGCACTTCAGGATCAATCAAAACTCCATCAGGTTGGGCAAAGGTTCCCACCATGTTCTTAGCATAGAGTGTGTTTACTCCAGTCTTACCTCCGATTGAGGAGTCAACTTGAGCTGTCAAACTAGTCGGAACTTGAACGAAATGAATCCCACGCATGTAAGTGGAAGCTACAAATCCAGCAAGATCACCGACAACACCACCCCCAAGAGCAAGGATGCCATCTGATCGCGTCATGCCATTCTTCGCTAAGAATTCATAGACTTTTTGAACGGTTGTCAGATTTTTACTGGCTTCTCCTTCTAGGAACTCATAGCTAACCACTGTAAAACCTTTACTTTCAAGGCTTTTAACAACCTGACCTGCATATAGAGATCCCACATGGTTGTCTGTTATGACTGCTACTTTTTGAGCTTTCCATAATTGACTGAGCCAGGTTCCAACCTTTTGGATTGCGCCATTCTCAATGACAATCTCATAACCATTCTTTGGCAGATCAACATTCACCTTCATAAGGATCTCCTTTCAAATCCATGTGAAAAAGATTACAATTTCACTATTGTATAAAAATAGAAAACAGAGGCTACTTAACTAAGTTTTTCTGTTTTCTAACATCATTTTCTAATACATAATTAGGAAAGTTGGACTTTAAGGCTTGCCAGACTTCCTTCTCTGGGAATGTTTTATCCGTCATCAGTTCGAAGGCAACTGCAGCTTGATGAAACAGCATTCCCAGGCCATTTACCGTTTGCACCTCTTGTTCTTCAGCTAATTGAAGAAAAGGTGTCTTGGCTGGAAAATAAGCTAGGTCGGCTACTAAACATCCTTTAGGAAAGTTAAAGTCCTTAGGAACAGGAAGAGAAACCCCGTCCATTCCAAGTCCTGTAGCATTAATCAGTAAACCCGTCCCTTCTATCGTTGCATTCAACTGATCCCGACTGGATAAGTCATGGAGGACAATTGAAAAAGCAAGAGCTTGGGATAGTGGAGAAAAGATAGCTTGATACTTGGTTAAACTTTCTGGACGAACAAATAAATGAATCTCTCTCCAACTTCTTGCCGAATAGCCTCTACGACAATAGCAGTCGCAGCCCCACCCGCTCCTAAAAGGACAAGTTTCTTATTCTTTATTGAAAAAGTCTTGGGGAGACTCTTTAGAAAACCAAGTCCGTCTGTATTGTAGCCTGTTAAACAACCATCTTTCTGAACAATTGTATTGACCGAACCAATAAGTTGCGCGCTTCCATCTACCTGATCTAAAAATGGCAAGACCTTTTTCTTATAGGGCATGGAAATATTGGCGCCCAACATATCGAGTACTCGTAACTGTTGAAGACTTGGTTCAACTTGTTCTTCTTCCACTTCCCAAGCAAGATAGACTGCATTGGTTGCGGTTAGTTGGTAAGCCTGATTGTGAATAAAGGGTGAGATACTATGACGAATGGGATTGGCAATCACGGCCGCCATTCGCGTATAGCCATCAATCTCCATTTAGAATCTCCCGAATTTTGTGCATGCTAGTTAAACTAATTTGACCTGGTGCACTTTCTTCTCCAACACTTGCATAGGACCAAACCGAACCAGTTAAATCGGTAGCAATGCGAGAGATTCGGCCGATTTTCCCCATAGAAATGGTGACGAACTCTTGTTCTGGATTTAGCGTTTTAAAGCCACGTGTATAGTTCATCAAATCGAGAACATCCTGCTCGGTATGAGCCATTACAGATACCTTGACCAATTTAGGTGTAAAGCTGGTTAACTCCGACATAATCTCCATCATATTTTCAGGAGTTTCCTGGAAATTATGATAGCTGAGGCACAGATTGGAATAATTCATCATCTGTTCAAACTCAACTTTGTGACTAAAATATTCATAATCTATATAATCTGGGTGGTAGATCGTATTGATATCGTGGATAATCGATACATATTCATCACCTGAGAGATCAATTTGTCCCCCCTCTGGACGAGTCCGCAGGGTAAACAAAATTTCACGCCCCGCAAATTTTTCAAAAATTGCAGGTGCAACCGGTAGAATATCATTCTTATCCAAGAAGTCTGCCCGCCATTCGATGACATCTGCATCTTGATAGCGACTGGCATCGAGAGCCTGAGCGTCCTCCAAATTTCTAGGCATTACAGAGACAACTAATTTCATTCATCCACCCTAATCGTAAATACTTTTAAGTAATTACTACTTTCTTCTTTTTCGTTGTATCGAAAATCAGCTGGAAGTCCGACCTCACTGATATACCGATGTTTCCGGCCTTTAAAGCCCTTTTCAATTTCTTTTTTAAATTTATCTCGACTGACATTGGCAGCATTGGTGCTAGCTATCAGGATTCCTTTAGGTTTCAGGATTTCTAGAGATTGTTCAATCAATTTGTGATAGTCTTTTGCCACCGAGAAAGTCCTCTTCTTATTGCGAGCAAAACTCGGTGGATCTAGAACAATCACGTCATAAGACAATTCATGACGTTTGGCATACTTATAAAAATCAAAGACATCCATCACAATTAAGCGATGCTGGTCCAACTCTAATCCGTTTGCCAAAAAGTGAGCTTCTGATAGTTCTCTACTACGCTTGGCGAGATCCACAGAAGTTGTCTCTAATGCTCCCCCCATCGCTGCAGCTACAGAAAAGGCCGCGGTATAAGAAAACATGTTCAAAAGAGATTTCCCCGTAGCTAAGCCATCTACTAAGCTGGCACGTACTTCGTGTTGATCTAAGAAAATCCCAGTCATCAAGCCATCATTTAGAAAGACTTGATAGTGAACTCCATTTTCTAAAATACAGAAGGTCTCTGGAGCTTCTTGGCCGAAGAGATGGGCCGACTCATAACCTGGAGCTTTAAAGCGAATCTTTTCATATCCCCCTAAAACCTCTGGAAAGACTTCCTGAAAAGCTGCGACTAATAGCTCTCTGATACTGAATACAAAAGGATTATAGATAGAAAAGACAGCATAGTCTCCATAGAGATCTACGGTTAAACCACCAAATCCATCTCCTTCTTGATTAAAGAGACGAAAAGCTGTATCTAAATCCGATTGATAGTAAGACTGACGCTTGATCTTAGCCTGGCTAAATAGCTTAGTAAAATAAGCTTGATCTAGCGAAATCTTTTGAGAAGAAAGAACCCAGCCTATACCCTTATTTTGCTCGGACAAGTAGGCCGTCCCCAAAGAACGACCTGACCCAGATACCAGTTCTACTAATTGGTTCTCAATGGGTAGTTCTTCAAAGTCAATTTTTTCTAAAATTTTATGACCTTTTTGAATTTTCTTCTCAACTTGTCGGTTTACTGTCAGCTTTCTCATGGCTTATATTATAACAAATTTTTTGAAAATTCACAAAGTCACTTCTTATTAAATGAGTCTTTTTCTTTATCCTTTACAAACAATTTGACACAAGAGATTAATTTGTTTATTTAATCTCCGTTTCAATCACTAATTCACATTAAAAATAGCATAAGATAAAAAGGCCTTTATTTTTCAAATCGTTATAAATTATGGTATACTGATGTAAGAAAAATTTTTTTAGGAAATAAGACAAGGAAGTATATTTTTGTGAAAAAAATTACCCAAAAGATACTCAATCTTATGAGTACCAGACTAGGATTTGTCTTGACCCTACTCTTGCTTTATTGGTTTAAAACCATGTGGGCATACACAGTAGACTTTAATTTAGATATTCAAGGATTCTACCAAGTATTTCTGGCAGTGATCAACCCTATTCCCATTAGTCTTTTATTAATTGGACTAGCTTTTTATATTAAAGGAACCAAACGGTTTTATTTCATAGCCTTCACAATCTATGTCCTTCTTTTTATCTGGCTGATTTCCAATTCGATCTACTACCGAGAATTTACAGATTTTGTAACGGTCAATACCATGCTAGCTTCTAGTAAGGTATCTGCTGGTCTTGGAGCTGCTGCTTTGGAATTATTCCGACCTTGGGATGTCATCTATATTCTTGATTTCCCGATTCTAGCTTTCCTCTTTATAAAGAAATTGGTCAAGCTGGATTGTCGCCCTTTTAATAAACGGGCAAGTTTTGCAGTAACTTCTTTATCTGCCATGCTCTTCTCGGCTAACCTTTTCCTAGCTGAGATTGATCGGCCTGAATTATTGACTCGTGGCTTCTCTAACTACTATGTTGTTCGTGCTCTTGGTTTACCGGCTTTCTTGGGTTATAGTGCTAACCAGACCTACATGGCCAACAAAGAACGCTCCAAAGCATCAGAAGTTGATTTGCAGCCAGTTGAAGAGTATGTTGCTAGTCATTACGCTCAACCAAATCCTGAAACCTTCGGTCTTGCTAAAGGTCGTAATGTCATCTATATTCACTTGGAAAGTTTCCAACAATTCTTGATCGATTACAAATTAAAAATCGATGACAAAGAATACGAAGTGACACCTTTTATCAACTCGCTCTATCATTCAAATGAAACCTTTGCATTTGCCAATGTTTTTAACCAGGTAAAAGCTGGAAAGACATCTGATGCAGAGACGATGATTGAAACGGGCTTGTTCGGATTGAACCAGGGTTCCTTCATGGTTAACTATGGTGGTACCAATACCCAGCAAGCCGCACCCTTCATTCTTTCTAAAAATGGCTATCAATCCAGTGCTGTTTTCCACGGAAATGCAGGAAGCTTCTGGAATCGTAATACAGCCTATAAACAATGGGGCTACCATTACTTCTTTGATGCCTCATACTTTACCAAGCAAGATGATACCAACTCCTTCCAATATGGACTCAACGACAAGATCATGTTGAAGGATTCTATCAAGTACTTGGAACACATGCAACAACCGTTTTATACGAAGTTCATTACGGTTTCCAATCATTATCCTTATACAACCAGTTTAATTGGCGATGAAATTGGATTCCCCTCTAGCTGAAACGCAGGATGAAACCATTAATGGTTATTTCGCAACAGCCAATTATCTAGATTCATCCATTAAGGCCTTCTTCGATTATCTCAAAGCTTCTGGCTTATATGAGAAATCCATTATCGTTTTGTACGGTGACCACTATGGTATTTCAAACTCTCGGAATCCAGCTCTAGCTCCTTTGCTAGATAAGAATTCTGAAACTTGGTCTAGCTATGACAATGCTATGTTGCAACGCGTGCCTTATATGGTAGTGATTCCAGGTATGGACAAGGGGAAAGTGATTGAAACTTACGGTGGTGAGATTGATATGCTTCCAACATTGGAACACCTGTTAGGAATTGATGCTAAAGAACTTCCTTCAAGTCGGACAAGACCTCCTGTCACCTGCTCACAGTCAGATCGTAGCATTCCGTTCTTCTAACTATTTTGTAACACCAGAGTATACAAGTTATAGTGGGCGCACCTATTATACTAAAACAGGCGAAGAGATTACCAATCCGGATGAAACAACGAAAGAGCAACTTGATAAAATCCGTGAGGCAGCCAATCTTCAGCTTCAGATTAGTGATAGTATCCAAACAGGAGATCTCCTCCGCTTCTATACTGGAAATGATCTTGGAAAAGTTAATCCAGATGATTACTCTTACAATAATTCGATGAAAGCCTTGAAGAAAATCGAAAAAGAGAAAGGAGTCGAATCAACCAGTCTTTATAGCCAGAGAGGCAATCAATCAACGGTTGATCTCTTCAAAGCTCCAAGCTACAAAGAGCTCCATCCAGAACAGTTTAGCTCCTCTTCCTCAAGTGGATCGTCAGGTTCGGATAGTTCGAGTTCTTCTTCATCCTCTTCATCAGAAAAAAAATAAGGTTGGGAATTCCCAACCTTATTATTTTTTATCTGATTTTTTCCATTCAAAGACAGAAGCTGTCAAATTTTCAACATAGAATGGACGTTTGTGTCGGCTATTCCCAACCAAGAGATGAAGTTGGTCGGCATTCTGTAGATAGAATGGCAAACCGCTAGTATTGAAGATGACTAGATATCGTTTATCCCAGTTAAGTTCAAATACAACAACACCACTTCCCATATCAGCTGTATGGACAAAGACATGCTGGTAAATATCTTCATAAGAATCTAGTGAGAAGACAGGAAGAGTTTTCTTGAGCTTAATTAATCGACGAACATAGTCAATGGTATCTTTGTGCACAGAAACCAGATTCCAATCAACTTGGTTGACCGCATCTGGAGCATTAAAGGAGTTCATAGCCCTTTCTCTATCTTGGGCTGTTACCTCTCCATCTTCTCCTGTTGCAACCAACTTGGTCCGCAGGAACTCTTGGCCGACCTGCATAAAGCACATGCCTTGGAAGAGAAGGTTCATAGCTGTCGCCACTTCTATCTGTTTCTTAATTTGTTCTTTGGAATCAGTTGGATGGACATAAGAAAGCAAATCGTGTAGGTTGTAATTATCATGGGCCTCAACATAGTTGAGAACTTGGCTAGGTGTTAAGAAGGATCCCAACTCAGCGCTGCCTAAAACAGAACGTGCGATAATATCTTCCGTTGACTTCCGACTGACATAGCCTCGTTTGATGGATCCGAAGACCTCTGCTCCCTTAATAGCATCACGAGCAGTATCATTAAAGAAACCAATTTCAGCTAATTGATAGGCATTGTCTTTCTTGGCCTTATCTTCTGGTGCTAAGCCGGTCCCCATGTCCCAACCTTCTCCGTATAGGAGAATGCGTGGGTCTATAGCATCCATAGCTTCACGAATTTCATTCAAGGTATCCACATCATGAATCCCCATCAAGTCAAAGCGGAAACCATCAATCTTGTATTCCGTTACCCAATGAGTCAGTGAATCAATCATGAACTTACGGTACATTTCATGTTCACTAGCAGTTTCGTTACCAACACCTGTTCCATTCTGGAAGGAACCATTAGGATTCATCCGGTAATAGTAATCCGGCACAGTAGTTTGAAAAGCTCCATCCTCCGTCGAATAAATATGATTATAAACGACATCCATGACAACCGAAATTCCAGCTTCATGGTAGGCGTGAATCAATTCTTTCAGTTCCCGCATGGTGGTCTTAGGATCTTCTGGCTTGGTTGAGTAGCAAGTCTCAGGTGCAGAATAATTCTGTACATCATAACCCCAGTTATAGAGAACATTCCCCTCTTCATCATAGCTCTTATAGCGGTCACTAACTGGTTGCAGTTGAACCACATTGACCCCTAATTCCTTAATGTAATCAAAAGCAGTGGCATCACCCTGAGCATTCTTAGTTCCTGTTTGGTGAGCTCCTCGATAAGTCCCTCGATAGGCTTGGTCGACACCAGAACTTGGAGAGATAGTCAAATCTCGTACATGCATCTCATAGATGACTGCCTGACAAGGATTTTCTAGGCGCCAGTCTGCACGCTCATAGGCTTCTGATTGAAATGGGGCAAAGACACGATCACGATTGGAAAGAATAGCGGATTTCTTGCCATTTTCACTGGTGGCAATCGTATAGGGGTCACGCGCAATTTCTGTATGGTAGTCAAAATAGACCTTATACTGATAGGATAGTCCACTAAGGTTACCTAAGATATCCGCATACCAGACCCCATAATTATTTCTCACATGGTCACTGGTTTCCCTCTGTCCATGAACCATTGGGACAACCTTCCAAACTTGGCTATCATTCGCTACGGAGTAATAAATCAGGAGGTCAACCTTATTAGCTGTTGGAGCCCATAATTTGAAGCGGTATTCATTCTCCTCTTCACGGTAGCCCAACCATCCTTGGTAGGCCCATTGAGCATCGAACTCTTCATGATGAGTGGCCATATCAAAAGCATGTGGCTTACGTCTACTATACTCATGACTGGTCATAGCTGCCTGCAAGGAATAATACACCGTATCATCCCCTTGGATCAACCAAACTTCTCTGACACGCCCTTCAGGCAGTAATTCGATTTGGTATTCATCCGATTGACTCACCCAATTGCCTTCTTTGAAGATGACATGCCCAGATTGCAGTGGTTTTTCACTACGATAGACAAGCTTCCCCTTCAACTCCAAAATAATCTAGTTTCGAGAAAGAAACTTCCTCTCCCCAGACCCCTTCATGCCATTTCCACATATCCCGTGAGAAATAATCTCCGACTGGATGATGGTAATGAACTTTCACTTGATACTGATGCATCTTTCTATTTTCCTATTTCCCATTTCCGTTTGAAAGAAGAACGAGGCTTTGCCCACTCTCCGCAATTTTGATCTATTGTTCTTCTGCTTGATAAACTGCATGAACCAATGCATTGTCATTTATTTCATCGATGTTGGCAAAAAACTTTAGGTGATTGTGGAAGACTTCTAGCTCCACTGGCGTATCACCCCCATATTCTCCATCCAAGTTGATTTTCAACTCTTCTTTATTGTCCAAAACTTCAATTTTCAATTTGGAGGTTTTTAGGTATTCAACATTGGAATCATTGACATGTTTGCCACCATTTACAGCTTGCATTATGAGGGATAGCATATCAAATAGTTTAGCAGTCTTGACCATAATCAATGTAAAATTACCATCATCCAGCTTAGCATCTGGTGCCACACTTTCAAACCCTCCAATAGAATTCGTTAAAGCCACGAAAACGAGGGATACTGGCCCAAGATACACTCCATTGTCATGTTCAATCCGAACTTTACGAGTCTTATTTTTAGGAAGCTTCTTTACAGCCTCTGCTACATAGGCAAAATAGCCATAACGGGATTTGACATCACTTGGCACACTAAAGGTTAATTCTGACAAAGTCCCAGCTGCAGCAATATTAATAAAGTATTTGCTTCCAAATGCACGACCAATATCCATTTTAATCGTTTGGTTCTTCTCTATAATGCGAGCCGCTGCAACAGGATCTCCCATAGGAATCTTCAGAGCTCGAGCATAATCATTGGTGGTTCCGGTTGGAATAAAAGCCATTTTAGGCCGGTGATCTAGACCAGCAACCCCATTAACGACTTCATTGATAGTCCCATCTCCACCCGCCGCAATAATTAAATCAAAGCCTGCTTTGGCTGCCCGTTCAGCTTCCCGTTGAGCTGACAAAGGCTCAGGAGTCGTCTGGTAGGCACTAGTTTCATAGCCCACATCTTCTAAAACATCCAATACTTCTGCGATGTTCTTCTTGATGATTTCCTGACCAGAGGTAGGATTATAAATTACGCGTGCTTTTTTAATTCTATCTTCCATACATGCCTCTATAAACTTTCAAGCCAGGCCTCATCCTGTACCTCGATGGACAATTCCTGAGCTTTGCTTAATTTGCTTCCCGCATCACTACCTGCGACGACTAAATCTGTCTTCTTGGATACGGATCCTGTTACTTTAGCCCCTAAGGCTTCAAGTTTTGCTTTAGCTTCTGAACGCGTTAACCGTTCGAGTTTTCCAGTTAGGACAACTGTCTTTCCAGCTAGTGGGGCATCCGCTGCAGCTTTTTGACCAAGGTAGTCTAAGTTTACGCCAGCTACCTTAAGTTCATCTAAAAGAATTTGGGTGCCCTCTAGGGCAAAATAACGCTTGAGACTTTCTGCAATCACCATTCCTAGACTATCGATGGCTGCAATCTTCTCACTGTCCGCCTCTGCTATAGCTGGGATAGAATGAAATTCTTGAAGTAAAAGTTGACTGGCCTTACTTCCTACATGACGAATTCCCAAACCAAATAATAGTTTTTCAGCAGAATTAGACTTAGAAGCTTGAATAGCATCTACCAATTTCTGAGCAGATTTTTCTTTAAAGCCCTCTAATTGTAAGAGGTCTTCCTTAGTAAGGCGATAAATGCCTGCTACATCCTGAACCAGTTCCTTAGCAAAAAGTTTTTCTACCACTGCTGGTCCCAAGCCTGTGATATTCATGGCATCCCGACTAGCAAAGTGGGCCAAACCTTCCTTGATTTGAGCTGGGCAGAGAGGATTGATACAGCGTAAGGCCACTTCATCTTCAAAATGGAGGAGTTCACTCTGACAGCTTGGACAGTGGCTTGGAATCGCTAATTTTTCGTCTGAAACCCGCTTATCCATAACAACCCGCAAAACAGCAGGGATAATATCTCCGGCCTTATAGACAATAACCGTATCATCTTTTCGAATATCTTTTTCTGCGATATAATCTACATTATGGAGGGTCGCCCGACTAACTGTCGTCCCTGCTAATTGAACCGGAGTCAAATTAGCTGTTGGAGTCACCACACCTGTCCGACCAACCGTCCAGTCCACTGATAAAAGCTGGGCCTCTTTTTCCTCTGCAGGAAACTTATAAGCCACTGCCCATTTAGGTGCTTTCACGGTAAAACCAAGTTCTTCTTGAAGTGCCAGGTCATTGACCTTAATGACTACACCATCGATATCGTAAGCAAGCTGATCTCGAGTATCTGCAACCTCTTGAATAAATCCCAAACCTCTTCGATACTATTAACGATTTTGCGATTTGGATTAACTACAAAGCCCAAACCACTAAGTTTTTCCAAAACTGCTTCCTGACTGGTACAATCTGTCGGGCTAGCTTCATTATAGAGGAAGGTAGCAAGCTTGCGCTCCGCAACAATCTTAGTATCTAACTGTCTTAAGGTACCTGCTGCAGCATTTCGAGGATTGGCAAACTCTGCCTCCCCATTCTCTTGTCGAATCAAATTCACAGCATCAAAAGATGCACGTGGCATATAACACTCTCCACGCACTGTCAGACTAACTGGCTCCGGCAGGACTAAAGGAATATCTCGAACCCGCTTGAGATTCTCTGTGATGTTTTCTCCGACGCTTCCGTCCCCACGTGTAGCTCCAGTCTGTAAAACGCCATCCACATAGGTTAGTGAAATCGACAGACCATCTATTTTTAATTCACACACATAGGTGACTGCTGGAAATTCTTTGCGAACCCGTTGATCAAAACTAACCAATTCCTCGTAGGAGAATGCATCCTGCAAACTATAAAGTGGATACTCATGCTGGTATTTTTCAAATCCTGTTAGAATCGTCCCTCCCACCCGATGTGTTGGGCTATTTTTTTGGATCAATTCTGGGTAGGCTTCTTCTAATTCCACTAGTTCACGGTATAGACGATCATACTCTTGATCAGATACTGACGGGGCATCCTTTGTATAATATTCTTCCGCATATTGGTTGAGTAAATTTACTAACTCTTTTATTCTGGCTTCCATGCTTCTATTTTACCATAAAAAGCCTATACTGTGGGCTTTCTGATTATTTCCTGCTAGAAAAAATAGCATTTTTTTGCTTCTCGTCCAAAAACCTTCTTCAATGACCAAAAAAAAGCCTGAAGCAAGGCTTCAGACTCGTACTTTATTGAGTTAAATCAATTTGATTTGAAATACGTTTGATCAGAACCGCTCCTACAATAAGGGAAGCAAACTCTCCTATACCGGTGGTTAACCAATTTAAGAAGAATGGAGTACCATTAAGGATATGCAATTCTAAAGCAATCGTGAACATAGAAAGGGCAAAGAAAATAGAGAAATAGAAATGATCCTTGCGAATCCATCCATTAAAAAGCTCTTCCTTTTCAAATCGTTTAAATAGATAAACCCCAAGTGTGACGAAGACCAAGGTAGATCCACCACCAACAACCACATCGATTATCCCAAAACTTAAGAAGTTCGAGATCATACATCCAATTGTCAATGAAAGGATATATTTCCGATTGTAGAAAGCCATAAAATTGAGCATTTCAGAGACACGAAATTGGATCTCATTACTCCCAATAGCATTCAAGGGTGGCGTAATGGTCAAAACAACATAGAGGGCTGCGACAAGGGCAATCTGGGCCATGTCACGAACAGAATAGTTTTTCATCATTTTCTCCTTTAGCGGTTTTCCCGCATGTAATATGCTTGGTGAAAGAAGCTAAGCACCAAGGGTTGCTCCTATCTCTCTCAGCCTTGGAAAAGAGATAAGTAAATCAACCTTTCAAGTATAGCATAAAAAATAGAATTATGATAGACTAAATGGTATGAAAAGCTATATAAAAATTTTTTTTGATAATGAAGTCTTGGCCTACCTCTTTTTTGGTGTGGCGACCACTCTGGTTGCTGTCTCTACTCGGCTCCTAGTTTTTCACTGGACTGACCAAGAACAGCTAGCTACCATCATTGGAAATATTGCTGGGATTATCTTTGCCTTTGTCACCAATGACACCATCGTTTTTAAGCAAGAGAGAAAGGGCTGGTTCAAAAGACTGATCGCTTTTTGGAATTGCCCGTCTTGGAACTCTTCTACTTGATGTCCTTTTAACCTTCCTTTTTGTCACTCAGTATCCTCAGATTATTGGTCAGTTTGTAAACATGAATCGTTCTGCTATTAACGGTATTGAAACCATCTTTGCCCAAGTTTTGATTATTGTGCTCAATTATATTTTTAGTAAAGTCTTCGTCTTCCGAAACAAGAAATAAAAATCTCTATATTTATAAAAATCGTCAGAAACACACTGTTCCTGACGATTTTTTTATACATCTAGGCTCGTTTGTTGAGCTGTTAGTTGGTAAATTTTTCCCTCTATTCCAAAATAGTCCTTTACCAAAACTTTTAATTCTTCCATCGCTTCTTTGGCACGTTCTGCTTGTTCTTCAGTCACTGCTTCCATCACAAGAATAGCCCTATTAGTTTCTTCTGTCAGCATGGTCCTTTGAGCTTCCCTCCAATTCAAACAACGGCAAACAGCCCCTTCTTGGTCATAATAGATGATCTCTTCCGGCAAAGCTGGAGCATCTTCCTCAGCTCCTAATGGGAAGAATGGCTCTCCACCCTTGGCTTTCCCTAAAGATAAGCCTCCAGCTAATTTTTCCATATCCTCACCACCACATGGGATAGCATAGGCAAGAGATACACTATTATACAGATCCACTAACGGATTGATGGGATAAAACTCCCGTCCTTGCGAAACACGTTTCAATAAAGCTTCAATGGAAGAACGGGCTCCCTTTTTGGTCTTAAATTTTGTAAATGCCTGACGCCATTCCTGAACAACAGGGCTGGCAGTGAATTGTTCATCATCAATGAAGATTTTTGATCGTGCGACTCCCTTGTCGAGCAGATCCTTAAAATAAGGATCCTTGCTCTCATCGACATGATTGTCAATACCTTCTACTGTCATCACTACTACTTGTGCTTGGGGAAATAAGTCCCAAAACTCTTGATCTACTGTAAATTTCATTTCTTTTCCTCACTATAGTTTCTTTTTTGACCTTTTTTCACCAATCCCCAATCAGCTGCAACATTCATCCTTACCTTAGCTAACCACTTTTCTAATTGTATAGCTTCTTCTTTAGAAAAACCTTCTAAAGCTATTTTCTCTGAATACTGATGCTCTGCAAGAATAAAAGGATAAACTGCTTTCCCCTTCTCCGTAAGAAACCACTGTTTGGACTTTTGATTAGTATTATCTTTTAGATCCTCTATTAATCCTTTATCGGCTAATTTTTTGACAGACCGGGCTACTGTGGAACGATCTACCTTTAGCCGATCTGATAATTCCTCTTGAATAATCCCTGGTTCTTCTCCAATACGAACCAGATAGAGATACTGACCTCTAGCAAGTTCCAAATCACGAAATTCAATATTGGCTATAGAATCCAGGGCACGTGCAATAATACCAATCTCCCGTAGGATTGTCATAGTTTTCCTCCTTTCATCGTAAAAATAGTCTAACACATTTTTATTGCAAATGCAATAAAAGAAATGTTTTAAAAAAAGCCAGGAACACCTGACTTTTACAATCAATTCTAATCTTATTCAGCCTTCTCAGGCTTTTTTCCTATTTTCTTAAGACGAAAACGACGTTTAAAAGAGGATTTCTTCTGATGGAAAGCCACGCGACTCGATTGATATTTAGCCACCACATCACCATCACGTGTTTCAAATTTCGCTTCAATAGCATATTGCACACTAGCATTTAAAATGCAACCGATAATCAGCACCTTGGCAACTAAAATAAACCAAAACATAATTACCGCTAAGAGGACTGAGCCGAAGAAACGGGCATCCAAGAAATTAGTAATATAACGATCAACATACTTCCAGAAGATATTGAGGGTTACATAGAGAATCACCGTTACAAAGATAGCCCCAGGGAAGACATAGCGAAACTTAGGAATTTTGATATTAGGTAATGTGTAATAGAGCATGAGTAGGGTAAGAAAAAGAAGCAGATAAACTGATGGCCCCGTAATCGTTAAGAGACGGATATAAAGGCTTTCATCAAACTCGAAATTGGTAGACTGAACGAATAATCATGCGACCAAACATCGTCAAAAGCAAAGAGAGACCAAATAAACCTTGTAAGGCAAAACTAATCAGGACACTAAAAATTCTGGACCAGATAATCCCCCTTTCCTTCTCCACTCCATAACTCTTATTAAAGGCCCTTTGCAAGTAGGCAATGCATTGAGAGGAGACCCATAATGCAGAAATGATAGAGAAGCTAAGCAAGCCAGTAGAAGGTTTCGTCAAAACACTAGAAATCACTTGTAGGACGATTCGATACATAGAAGCCGGTAAGACTTCTCGCAGGGTTAATAAAATCTGTGTCGGACGAATTTTAAAATAGGGAAGGATATTGGCTGCAATCAGCAATAAGGGGAGAATAGAAATCAATAAATAATAGGCTACTGCTATACTTGTGATATCCGATTCTGAAGCCATATAAAAGCGCATAAATCCCTTAATAAACGGTCGCTCGAGCAACCATTTTATAAACTTTTTCATAGGATCCCCTTCCAACTCAAGATCAAAAAAGAGCAAAGAGCGAAACCGGATCTTTGACTTCAGCTCCATTCTTTCCTCTACAATTTCTTAATAAGTTCCTTCTTCACCTTGACTGGTTAAAATGACCGGACCATCATTGGTGATGACAAACTGATGTTCGTACTGACAAGATAGTCCACCATCTAATGTCTTGTGGGCCCAACCTGTCTTCATATCGGTATCAATTTCCCATGTACCCGTATTAATCATCGGTTCAATGGTCAAGACCATGCCCTCACGCAAACGCAAACCACGTCCCGCCCGTCCATAGTGGGGAACCATTGGTTCTTCATGCATGGTTGGACCAACTCCATGACCTACTAAGTCACGGACAACACCATAACCTTTGCTTTCAGCATATTCCTGAATAGCCGCACCGATATCTCCAATGCGATTTCCTACAACTGCTTGCTCAATCCCCTTGTAGAGACACTCCTTGGTTACATCCATAAGGTCTTTTACTTCTTGAGAAACAGTTCCAACCGCATATGCCCAACAGGAATCTGCCAAACCACCAGAGTAGTTCTCGGTATACTTTTTCATTTGTGCCACATTATCAAAATTCAACTTTGATACGTCGACGACTGACTTGTCTAATGGCTCTGATAAGACCGTATCCACCTTCAAGAGGTCACCATCTTTCAAAATGTAATGGCGAGGAAAGGCGTGAGCTACTTCATCATTGATGCCACAACAAGTCGCATATGGATAATCCATCACGCTGCCTTCTACCCCAATTTGAAGTGGTAATACATTGGCTTCCTTACAACGACGGCGGACATATTCTTCGACTTCCCAAAGGTCTAGACCTGGCTTAATTAAATCACGTAAACCGATATGGATACTAGCAAGAAAGTCTCCTGCACGATCCATAGCTTCAATTTCACGTTGTGATTTCAATGTTATCATGATGTTTGTAATTCCAATCTAATTTATTTTCAAAGTAACTGTCGCCTTAGAGACCAACTGCAAATTCAAGTAAAGGTCAAAATCAATAATAGCTGACCGTCTCGTCTGGCGAACAATTCGAGTTTCGATTCGTAGGGTATCATCCACCTGAACAGCTTGTAGATAATAAACCAAGAGTTGTTCAATAATCAAGTTCTTTCCTGTATTCATCATTAGCTGTCGAGTGATAGTTGTCAACACTTCTGTCAGTACACCATTCGAGAGAACCCCACTTTTTTCAAGCATACTAGGTTCAACTGTTAGCTCAAAGTGATTGGCTTGATGGACTACCTTTTGGCTGATTTGCTCACTAAAAGTTGGTAAGCCAGACAATTGTTCCTTGCTCATCCGGTCCATAACAGCCCGACGGGTAATAACTCCGAGCAAGGTCTGATTGCCTCGAATAACAGGAATCATCTCAAAATCTTCTGCAATCATCCGCTGACTGACATTAGCAATACTTGAGGATAGATTCGTTGTAAAGACAGTTCGTGACATGACCTTGTCAAGTGTGGTCTGTGGTGCCTTATCTCCTGCATCCCGCATGGTCACCACTCCAACTACCATCTGGTGTTGGTTGACGACAGGGAAGCGACTAAAACGGCTCTTGCGTACCAAGTCTAGATAATCACGAACTGTATCTGTTTCCCGCAAAAAACCATATTCGTGCATTGGGGAATAGACTTGTTCTACTGTTAAAATATCTGTCTTGATTTGCATATTGGCTAGGGCCCGGTTGATCATGGTCGCAACGGTATAGGTATCATGGCTAGTTCGTAAAATCGGAATTTGCCCCTTACTCCCCATCTCCAGAATAGAGGAATCAACCTCAAAACCACCCGTTACCAAAACAGCATTATCATGCTCCAGAGCTAAGCGTTGAATATTGGTCCGATCCCCAACAATCAAGAGCCCTCCCTCTGATACATAGTCGAGAATGTGTTCTTCTGTCATAGCTCCGATATAGAATTTGTTGAATTCTCGCTCCAACCCTTCTTGACCTGCTAAAACTTCAGAATTGGTAATCTCAACAATTTCACGGAAGGTCAGATGCTCTATGACAGCTTTTTAGACTTAACGCGTACCGTACCACTTCGCGGTCTAGTTTCGACAATTCCACGATTCTCTGCTTCCTTGATCGCTCGATAAGCGGTTCCATCACTAACTTGCAAATAATTAGAAATGCTTCGAACACTCACGCGCTTTCCAACTGGAAGCTTCTCTAAATAGTCCAAAATAGCTTGATGTTTACTCATTCCATTCTCCTCTATCGATGCAAAATTCATAATAATCTCGCATCTTTCGGGTATAGCGGTCGCTTCCTTTAAACTGTCTCTTTAGCGAATAACCTGCATGTAAGGCTACTTTCTGACTAGCCACATTCTCCACATGGGTGATGATTTGAACTTGCTTGAGTTGAAACTCTTGAAAGGCCAAAAAGGTAATCTCTTTGACAGCTTCTGTCATTAGACCCTTTCCCCAAAAATCCTTGTGTAAAAAGTAGCCAAGTTCAGCTTCTCTTTTGATCTCATCTAACTTTTCAAACTTGATTGAACCTATCATTTGCTCAGATTGCTTGTCGCAGATAGCCCAAATTCCCAAGGGATTCCTTAAAAAGTAATTGGCTAAGACATACCGACATTCTTCAAGAGAGGCTTGTGCTGGAAAAATAAAGGAAAGATTCTCGGGATTGGAAGAAATTTTATAAAAATCTGCTGCATCACTGAATAGAAAGGGCCTCAAGAAGAGGCGCTCTGTTTCAAAAAATGAGAAGGCAGCTAATTTCGTCCAAATATTCATCAATTTCTTTCTTTATACTTCTTCCACAAGAGCGATGTCTGCTCCTAATTGTTGCAATTTCTCAATAATGTGAGAATAGCCACGTAGGATAAACTCAATATTGGTAATCTCAGTTTGTCCTTCGGCCATCAATCCCGCAATCACAAGAGCAGCTCTGCCCGTAAATCCGTTGCTTTGACAGGTGCACCAGTCAACTTATTTGGTCCATGATAGACGATACGGTCTCCAACAGTTTCAATGGTTGCTCCCATGCGCATCAATTCAGCCACATGGTTGACCCGTTTTTGATAAATGGTATCTATAATGGTCCCTTTTCCATTTGCAGTTAAAAGCAAAGGAGTCAATGGTTGTTGCAAATCCGTGGCAAATCCAGGATACGGAGAGGTTTTTATGTGAACAGCTCTCAGTGCTTCTTGTTTTTCGACAAAAATGCTATCTTCAGAGATGATCATCCGAACCCCCATCTCCTCTAGTTTTGCAATAAAGCTTTCTAAGTGTTCATAAAGGACATTATTAATTTGGATTCCTTGTCCAATAGCAGCTGCCATGGCGATATAGGTCCCTGCTTCAATCCGGTCAGGAATCACTTGGTGACGAGTCCCATGTAGGTAATCAACCCCTTCAATGGTGATTATGTCTGTACCGGCACCACGGATATGAGCCCCCATATTGTTCAAAAGGGTCACGACGTCAATAATTTCAGGTTCACGGGCAGCATTTTCAATAACCGTACGCCCCTTTGCCTTCACCGCAGCGAGAATTGTATTAATGGTCGCACCAACACTGACGGTATCCATATAGATCCCAGTGCCGTGTAATTGCTCACCATTAGTAGATAAGTTCATGCTGGTACCATCCATGGTCATCTGGGCCCCCATCGCCTCAAAAGCTTTAAGGTGGAGATCAATTGGACGAGGACCTAAATCACATCCTCCAGGAAGACCAACTGTCGCACGACCATACCGCCCTAATAGACTACCATAGAAGTAATAAGAGGCCCGAAGACTATTGATCTTTCCAAACGGCATTGGCATATCTTTAACACCACGCGGATCAATGACCAAGGTTTCTCCATCTCGCTCCACAGTCGCACCCATCAGGTTCATGATTTCAATCAAACTAGCAACATCCGAGATATCTGGAACTCCATCAAGGGTCACGATTTCATCTGATAAAATCGTCGCCGGAATGAGGGCCACGACACTATTTTTTGCACCACTAATGGTCACCTCTCCTTTTAGGGGGCGACCTCCATTAATAATAATTTTTTTCATATTAATCAGTATTAGCTCTTTCAATCATTCGGTAAAAATACCGTATCTATTATATCACAGATTGGCTTTTTTTCTATTCGTTCGTGTCTATCCATATGACATTTTGATAACAAAAATCTCTACAATTTATAATTTTCTATACAATTATTTCAGTGGACAGTACCTAGCCTTGACAGCTTTACCAGATTCCAGTATTGAAGGAGTCGTTCTAATCCTCCCTCTTTCATTAAAAAGAAAAGAAGTGTAACAGATAAGGATTATTTTTCACCTTCTGTTACACTCCATTTATTTTAATGGTTTACTTGCTTACCCAGTTCATATTTACTACCTTTTAGAGCTCGGGTCAAGGCCCATTTCCAAGGTTTCCCTTCAATGGTTACTTGATTCTTTTCTAAATCGACACTTACTTCTTCTACGCCTTTTACAGCAGATAATTTTTCAGTGACAGCATTGGCACAACCTTGGCATTTCATTCCAGTAATTTCGTATGTTTTTGACATAATTATTTTCCTTTCTTTTGCATGAGGAGATGATTTTTCTCCAAGTTCTTACAATTTCTTTCTCTTTAATCTTAGAGCATTGACGACGACGGATACCGAACTAAAACTCATGGCTAGACCTGCTAGCATCGGGTTTAAGAGCGGTCCCCCAAAGAGATAGAGAAGGCCCATCGCCACCGGAATAGCTAAAACATTGTAGATAAAGGCCCAGAACAAGTTTTCCTTGATGGTCTTAATCGTATAGCGACTGATTTCCAAAGCACGTACAACATCCATCAATTGCGGTTTCATGACGACGATATCCGCACTTTCCATGGCAATATCTGTCCCAGAACCCATAGCAATCCCGATATCCGCAGTTGCAAGAGCCGGTGCATCGTTGATTCCATCTCCAACCATAATCACAGACTTGCCTTCTGCTTGCAATGTTTGGATCACTCGTGATTTTTCTTGAGGAAGGACTTGACTGATGACCTGCTGGATTCCAGCTTTCTTGGCAATGGCTTGAGCAGTTCGGTCATTATCCCCAGTTAGCATGATCACCTTCTTGCCCATTTTTTCTAGACTAGCAACCATTTCTGAACTATCTTCCTTGATGCGGTCTGCTACGCCAAATAGAGCCATGAGTTTTCCATCTTCAGCTAAGAAAATCGGGGTTTGTCCATCCTGGGTCAAGACTTCCAAGTCAGCCTTGGCAAGATGAATATCGACTCCTTCCTCTTCCATGAGCGCTTGATTCCCAGCCAGATAAACCTTCTCAGCATAGCTTGCAGTAAGGCCTCTTCCTGTTAGACTAGAGAAGTTTTCCATCTCTAAGATGTCTACATGCGCTTCCTTGGCAGCATCTAGAATAGCTTGTCCCAGTGGGTGCTCGGACTTAGCTTCCAGAGAGGCTAGTATTTGTAAGGCATTCCCAGCTTGTCCATAAGTATAAGAAGAAGACAACTGAGGTTTTCCTTGGGTGATGGTCCCCGTTTTATCGAAGACCAAGACTTGTGCTTGATGAGCTAACTCAAGAACATCCCCTCTCTTGTAGAGGATCCCATGCTCTGCCCCCTAATCCTGTGCCTACCATAATGGCTGTCGGAGTAGCCAAGCCTAGGGCACATGGACAGGCAATGACCAAGACACTAATCGTTACCGTCATAGCAAAGGTGAAGGTTTCACCCATGATAAAAATACCAAAAGAGACCCGATAAGAGGGCAATCCCCATAACTACAGGGACAAAAACTCCTGCCACTTGATCAGCAATCTTGGCGATTGGTGCTTTGGTTTGTTGGGCATCTTCCACCAGCTGAATGATTTGTGCTAGTAAGGTATCCCGACCAACTTTTTCAGCCTGATAGACCAAGCTTCCTTGACCATTGATGGAACCAGCGTAAACAGGACTCCCTTCAGTTTTTTGGATTGGGATTGATTCACCCGTCAGCATGCTTTCATCAATGGCTGATTGTCCAGAAACCACTTGACCATCAACGGCTATTTTTTCACCTGGCTTGACCAGGATCTGATCTCCAATGACCAAGTCTTCTACAGGCAATTTCACTTCTTTTCCATCACGTAGGACCGTTGCCTCTTTAGCCGCCAGATGCATGAGCTTTTTGATGGCTTGTGAAGTACGCCCTTTAGATAGTGTTTCAAAATATTTACCCAAAGTAATCAAGGTTAAAATCACGGCTACAGATTCAAAGTAAAGCTGATGAACGTGATGGTGGTGACCAAGCAAAATGTGATAAGTCCCATAAAGACTATAAAGAAAGGCTGCACTAGTCGCCAAAGCCACCAAAGCATCCATATTGGGATGGCCTTTTAGAAGGGTCCGGAAGCCATTTCGATAAAAGGCTCGTCCGAAGATCATCACAGGAATGGTCAAGAACAAAAGAACAAGAGTATAAGCCACAGGTGCTCGATCAGGTGAAACAAATGCAGGTGCTGGTAGGCCAATCATGGGGCCCATAGCTAGATAAAAGAGTGGCAGGGTGAAGATGGAAGACCAAAAGAGCCGTTTTCGGATCAATTGTAGCTTGTCACCTTCTCTCTCTTCTTGGCTCTTAGCTGTATCTGGATTATATACTACTGCCTCATAACCGGCATCCGCTACCGCTTTTGAAATAGCCTCTGGGCTCAAAGGTTCCCCTTGATATTCTACTGTCATTTTTTCGGTGGTCAGGTTTACTGTCGCTTTTTCAACACCGTCTAGATGGTTGACAGCTTTCTCCACATTGATCACACAGGATGCACAAGTCATCCCATTGACGACAAAAGTTTCTTCTTTCATTTAATTCCCTCCACATGACTGGCACAATGGCATTGGCCTGGCTGGCAATCACATTGAACCTGCTCCACGCTCTCCTTAGAGGCGAGGATCTCTTGCAACTCCTTGATCTGTTCTTTCGTCATTGGTGTTTGCTGGATCAGTTTTCCCAATAAATGATGATGCTTGGTCAAGCAGATCTTACTTAAAACTTCTTGGACAGCTGTTATATTGGCCTCCTCTTCATTAAGGACAGCCTGATACAAATAGGTCCGACCTTCTCTCCGGCTCGTCAGATAGCCTTTATCTGCTAATCGTCCCAAGAGGGTTTTTACCGTTGAAGCTGACCAGTCCTGCTTGGTAGAGAGAATCAAAGTTATTTCCGTAGAAGTCGTTTCTCCCTTGGTCCAAAGGACCCGCATGACTTCCCATTCAGCGCTTGAAATTTTCGCCATTGTTTTTCCTTTCTATCTCCTATCAAAGAAAAATATATTTACATTTGTAGTTTAATTATACACCTTATTTTTTTCTTGTCAATAGTTTTTGTTTACATTTGTAGATTTATTTCATAAAAAAATCTAGAACAACTGTTCTAGATTCTTTCTATCTACTTAGTTAACCGCTTCTTTCAAGGCTTCTACCTTATCCAAGCGTTCCCATGGAAGATCAATATCAGTCCGTCCCATATGTCCATAAGCCGCTGTTTGACGGTAGATTGGACGTTTAAGGTCCAGCATTTGGATAATTCCTGCAGGACGAAGGTCAAAGATTTGACGCGCTGCTTTTTCAAGCTTGCTTTCGGCTACCGTACCAGTTCCGAAGGTATCGATACGGACAGATACAGGTTGAGCTACACCAATGGCGTAAGCCAATTGCACTTCTGCTTTCTTAGCAAGACCTGCTGCTACAATGTTTTTTGCAATGTAACGAGCTGCATAAGAAGCCGAACGGTCAACCTTAGTGGCATCCTTACCAGAGAAGGCGCCACCTCCGTGACGTGAATAACCACCATAGGTATCCACGATGATCTTACGACCGGTCAAACCTGAGTCCCCTTGAGGTCCTCCGATAACGAAACGACCAGTTGGATTGATGAAGAATTTAGTCTCATCATCAAGATACGAAGCTGGAATCACTTCTTTGATGACCTTGTTAATCACATCCTCATGAATCTGTTCATTGCTCACATCTGGATCGTGTTGAGTTGAAATAACGACAGTGTCCACACGTACTGGCTGGTCATTTTCATCATACTCAACAGTGACTTGAGATTTCGCATCTGGACGAAGGTAGTTAATTTCACCAGACTTACGGAGCTCTGCCAAGCGACGAACCAACTTGTGGCTGAGTGAGATTGGCAATGGCATGAGTTCTTCTGTCTCATCCACCGCAAAACCAAACATGAGACCTTGGTCTCCAGCTCCAATCAAGTCAAGTGGATCTTGATCCGTATTTCCACGGACTTCCAAGGCTTCATTAACCCCTTGGGCAATATCTGGAGATTGCTCCACCAAGGATGGGTGAACTCCCACCGTCTCCGCTGAAAAACCATACTCAGTATTGGTATAACCAATCTCAGCAATAGTATCACGAACCACGCGGTTAATATCGACATAAGCTGTCGTTGAAATCTCACCAAAGACATGAACGGAACCAGTATAAACAGCTGTTTCAGCAGCCACGTGTGCCTCTGGATCTTGCTCTAAAATAGCATCCAAGATAGCATCTGAAATTTGGTCTGCAATCTTATCTGGATGCCCCTCAGATACCGATTCAGACGTGAATAATTTACGTTCTGACATAAAAATGTCCCCCCTTAAAAAATATTCGTTATAGAGTTACAAAGTACTGATAGAAAAACCATTAGCGATAAATTTCAATCACCTTATCGGGACCATATAACACTTCATTATACCATAATTTCCTATAGAGCTTCTTTCTTTCTAAAAAGAAAAAGATATAGTTTAAAACTATATCTTTTTAACTTGTGCTTTCTTCTTCACTCTCCCGAGAACCAATCCAGATAAGAATTACTAACAAAATAGATACAGGACTACGAGATACAAAAACGGAAAGCCCAAAAAATACCATCGCTGCGCTTAAAAATCCTGTTCTCCCCCGCTTCATTCCTAACCAAAGTAAAATTGTCGCAATAAGATAAAGGCCATGGAAAAGAAACGTAAAAGCTAGATATAGGATCGCATAGCTTCCTGCACTCATTAGGGCAAGAAAAAGAAAACTGAGGCTTAACACAGCTATAGCCAAGGATGTCCATAGCCAAGGGGAATTTAGCGAGAGCCCTTTTGGATCGTTGTCCGAATCAGCTTGACATTCACTTTGCTCAGGACTTTCTGTTATCACTTCATCCCCTGTATCATCTGATTTCAATCGTTTAATTTTAGAAGTTTCACTGACTTCCTCCGATCCATTCTCAGCTAGTCCTTCTATCGCATATTGATCAAAAACACCATTAACACGACACACTTGGTAAATAGATAAAAGAAGATAAAATATTACTGTTGACGATAAATCATAAGGTTGCACCAAATAACCAATTGTTTTAACCGAACACAGTAGCAATAAGATCGTCGAATATAATTTTAAGGATCTTAAATCCTCTTTTGTCATTAGGAGCAGAAAAAGTAAAACCACAGCAACATTAAAGGCAAAGGCAAGAAAATACTGGATGATTACATAAGAAGGAACTGCAAAATATAGACTATTAGTAGACAGTTCAAAAGTTGCTAATGCTAGGCCAAGAAAACAAGTCCCTGTTTGCCAACTACGTCTAGTCTTCCACGAAACCAAGAGCTGTTTCAGCTCCACCTTCCTTAGTAGTATGGAAGTCGACAGGAAACAAATACCAAATAAACTTGCTAGTATAATTGACTTGTTTGGACTAAGGTAAAACAATAGGAGAGAATGAATAAATTGACTAAATGATAAAATCGCAAGTCCTACCAATCCTTCAACATTTAGTTTTCTCTCCTGAATTTTCCATAAAAACCAGCAGATAAACCCATACTTCGGTATGTCAAATAGAAGAGAGAGCGGTTCTAAAGAACCCGATCCATTTTCACTACCTGCTATCCAAACAGTCGAAATATAAAGAAACACTACTAAATAAATTAGGCCCTGATACCATGTTTTTCTAGACATAAGTTTCCCTCCACGATCAAAGTAAAGTCTAAATTGCTTTATTCACTCCCATTATACCACATTTTGTAACCGCTTACTCTAAGTTTTCTTGCTATATAAAAAAGATAGGATTTCTCATCCCATCTTCTATCATCATTATTCATTTGGAAGCAATAAAGTTCCAATAAAAACCATCCCAGCTATTAAAAGTGATATAAACTGATTAAAATGCCAATACGGATCATTTACCGCAATTACAGAAATAAAATAACAAATTGTCGCTGCATATAGAGTTGTTTATCCCCCTTGTTTTTCCCATTCCGTAGTAGAACGGTCGCAATAATAAAACAGACCATATGAAGCAATATGTTAAGTAGGTACAAAATTACCCATGGTCCTACTGCGATAGCACCACATAAAACAAAGCCAAGATAGCCGAGAGCTAGGTAAAATGTAAGAGTTAGAATTCCTGAAGTAGTGACATGCTTTTGTTGATCTTGCTCAACAATTGGTGGCTGAACATTCTCTTCAAGCACACTCTCTTTTCTTGGTTTGATTTATAATTTTGTTGATCTGTCATAACTTTCTCCTAAGGTTCTTACTTACTCTTTCAAAGAATAGCACTCAAAAATCGACAGGAAGAATTGATTTAATTATAGCTTTGATCAGCCCGAATACTTTTTATTGAGTAGAGTTATCCATCCCTATCTTTTCATTAATAGCTTTTCTCGTCTTTAACTAGGAGCGTTCCAATTAAAACCAGAATACCTAAAACTATCGGTGCAATTCGAAAAATTTCCCAGTCTGGATCAAAAGCCAAGATGATAGACAGCAGATAGAGTCCAATACTCGCATAGAGCAAGGTTTTGTTTCTTCTCTTCATCCCTAGTCGAAGTAAAAAGGCTCCAATCGCAAGACTTAATAAATTTGGACCAAGGAAAATCAAAACGACAAATCCCCAACCGATATCCGAAAGGGCAAATAAAGAGATAAACAATACAAGATAGATAGTGGATAGGTAAAAGGCGACTGAAAGCAAGCCAGAAGTGTAGCGAACTTCTTTTGACTCATTTTGAGTCATTTCCGAGTGTTGGATCTCGTCAAGTGACTTATCTATCTCATTTTTTCTTTCCAAATATTTATTTTGATGTGCCATTCTTTCATCCCTCTCTTTTACTCTTTTAAATACTCTTATTTAAGGAAGTTTCCAACACAGTCAAACCTTAACTATATTGATTTATTAAACAATCAACTATTTTTGATGTTTAACATCAGTTATAGGAGCAGACTGAATTTCTGAACAACCAATGCAAACTGTCATTTCATCTCCCATAGAGCTGGTAGAAAGTTGATGTTTTTACATCGGCAAATGATTAACCCCTGTTTTCTACACAACTAGCAGAAACTACTTAACTTAAAATATATAATTCTGTCTAGCTCTTAATCTCCTTCACTTCACCACCTGTCTCTCAGTACCTTTGGCCGTTTTTCCCAAAAGATAGCACCAAGTATGACAACAATAAATACTGAAAGGGATAGAAGTTGTAAAGGGAGTATCAAGCCAACTACAACAGATAGAACGTAGAATATACTTGATGTGCTCCAAAGTAGTCGAGAATCTATATTCAAAGCGTACTGGGATAAAGCAAATCCTATCGTGAATAAGATCAAATGAAGATGGGTTGCATAAAAGAATATGAATGCAACAGGGCCTGTTAGTAAAAGACCGATGATTCCCAAGCCATAATAAGTAAGACCTAGCCATTTGGGAAGAGCAAAAAGATACGAATAAAGAGACGATGCATTTCTTTATTGGTTAAGACCCCGTTAACAGGCTGTCTAGAGTTCTCAAACGACTGATTGCTATTGTCGGCTTGCTCCAAAGTCACGTCCACTGTAGGCCTTTCTTGCCCAGCCTCTAACCCCTTTGTTACTACTCTTTCACTTCTGTCACTCGATTGGTTCCCAAATAACTTCACAAGTGGAGCAATAAACAATTTTTCTCTGATTAGCGAGAAATAATTAGGATAGCCGTATCGTTTTGGGTGAGAAAGCAAATAGGATAATAAGGACGAAGATTCCTTATTTCCGGAGTGCCCTTCATTTGAGCTTCTTTGACTTTTTAACCGCTCAGCTGTGCCTTCTTCATCTCCACTTGCACCCCCTTCTTTGTCAGTATAGGCGTTTGCCTGCATTCCAAACATCCTCTGCAAACTTTCCTTCTGCCTATAAAACAGGTAAAGGGAAATGACAGAATGGTAAAAAGGAATTGGTGAAGTAGTTTTTAAAACAAGCAAGTTTAGTAAGACTGAGGGAACATAAAAAGAACAGTATAGACAAGTCACGATCACAAGAAATTTCTTATTCTTCATTATGAGAAAGCTAGTTAGCAAGGCTATTAGTAGAACTTCATCGTCCACTCCTTCAAATAATCTCCAGTAAATGTCAGATTTTGAATGATCCAATATATTCCACAAGCGTAAGACAACAGGAATCCGATCTACCAATTGTAAGATACTGATCCCCAAGGAAACAAGAGGAAGCATTGGATACCAGGTATTTTCTTTTCTAATCGAAGAACATAATCGTACCCAATCCACTTTCCCTATCAGAAACATAAGGATAGCAAAAGAGAGGATTTGAAAGCATACGACCATAAACCCGCTACCATAGATACCAATAGGCAGCGCCTCAGGCCAAAACATACTAAGGGCCAAAAGAACACTATAAGGAAGGAAGCCTTCTATTCTTTCTTCATTTCTCATGACAAGAACCGTCAGACTCACTTGGAAGGAAAGCCACAGGCCGATCTGTATCAAAAGCAAAAACCAATCACTGGATGGTTCTCCCCAATTCCAGTATATCCTGACAGCAACAAGAATCCTTGATAAGCCGCTCCAAGAACTTGAACAAGGAGTAGGAGGCCATACCAAAACTTTCGTGACATCATATTCACCTTCCTTTCATTCACATCCTAAAATGGATAGGAAGAATTCCTTTAAAATAATTATAAATAGAATTAGTAGAGACTAAACCTTTTTTTAACTAACTTCCACACAAAGACAAAATCATCTAAATAAAATCAGCCTCTGCAATAGCTTCTTTCACCACTTCTAATGGGAGATGGACTAGTTCTACTTCTTTTTCACGGTAGAGGTACTCAGCATATTCATCGATACGGTATTGATGGATATAAACAACCCGCTTGCAACCAACTTGAAGCAACTGCTTGGTACAATTGAGGCAAGGGAAATGGGTCACATAGGCAGTAAAACCTTTGGGAATCCCCCGTTCGGCTCCCTGTAAAATAGCATTGACTTCCGCATGGAGGGTTCGGACACAGTGCCCTTCCACCATTAGACAGTCATGATCCAAGCAATGTTCTGTACCAGAGACAGAGCCATTGTAGCCCGTCGCAACCACCTTATGATCCTTGACCAATACAGCACCCACTTTAGCTCGCTTACAGGTTGCTCGATTTGATATTAACAAAGCCTGTGCTGCAAAATACTCATCCCAGGCTAATCGCTTGTGTCCCACAGTCTTATCCTCCTTCATGAACCTTCTAATTTTTTTCATTATAGCACGAAATCAGCAAGAAAAAAAGATGACACTGTCACAGCCGATTCCATCATCTAAAAAAAGAGATCCATGCGGATCTCTTTATCAATTATTTACCAAGTTTTGCTTTAGCTGCGTCTGCAAGAGCCGTGAAAGCTGCTGCATCGTTAACAGCCAAGTCAGCAAGCATTTTACGGTTTACTTCGATCTCAGCCAATTTCAAACCATGCATCAATTGTGAGTATGAAAGACCGTTCATACGAGCTGCCGCATTGATACGTGTGATCCACAATTTGCGGAAGTCACGTTTCTTTTGACGACGGTCACGGTATGCATAGTAGTAAGAGTTCATTACTTGTTCTTTTGCAGTACGGAACAAGATGTGTTTAGCTCCATAGTAACCTTTAGCTAATTTAAGAATACGTTTACGACGTTTGCGTGATACAACGCCACCTTTAACACGTGCCATTTATATTTCCTCCAATATTTCCTAGAATTCTTTACTTACAAATACGCGATTATTTCAAGCGAGTAAGCATTGCTTTGATACGTTTGAAATCTCCTGAATGCACCATAGATGCTTTACGAAGATGACGACGTTGTTTCTTAGTTTTTCCGTGGAAACGGTGAGAAGTGTAAGCACGGAAACGTTTAAGTCCACCAGAACCTGTACGTTTGAAACGTTTAGCTGATGCGCGGTGTGTTTTTTGTTTTGGCATGATATTTTCTCCTTTTTTTAACTTTCTGACAGATTATTTCTTGTCAGTTGCTGGTGCCAACTGCATGAACATTTGACGACCATCCATTTTAGCACGTTGTTCGATGATAGCAATATCTTGAGTTGCTTCAGCGAAGTCGGCTAAAACTTTTGCCCCAATCTCTTTATGGGTGATCATACGACCCTTAAAGCGAATGGAAACCTTCACTTTGTTCCCTTTTTCAAGGAACTTGCGAGCATTGCGAAGTTTTGTATCGAAATCACCCTTGTCAATAACTGGGCTCAAACGAACTTCTTTCACGGTCACAACGCTTTGTTTTTTGCGTTGTTCTTTTTGTTTCTTCTGGTACTCAAATTTGAACTTACCGTAGTCCATAATTTTCGCAACAGGAGGTTTAGCTTGAGGTTGAATGAGAACCAAGTCCACATTAGCGTCGTCTGCAAGTGCTTGCGCTTCACCAAGTGGTTTGATACCCAATTGTTCGCCCTCAAGACCGATTAAGCGAACTTCACGTACACGAATTTCATCATTGATGAATAAGTCTTGCTTTGCTATGGTTTTCACCTCTTTTTTTATTTTAGAGAAAAACAAGAGCGGACTTGCTAACGCAAACCCGCACTACATGATTATAGTTCATTTCTGAAACTTGATCCGTAGGGGCCAGACAACGTTAGTCGCAAGGCGAGAAGTTCTCACTTCTGCTTTTCTCAACTTTTATATGATATCAAGTTTATGATGGATTGTCAAGGATTTTTTTTGCTTTTTCTTCAATAAATGCAACCACTTGATCAATCCCGACGCCAGTCGTATCAAAATGAATGGCATCTGCTGCTGGTTTCAATGGAGAAACCTCTCGGTGACTGTCTTTATAGTCCCGCTCAGCAATTTCTTTTTTCAATACTTCTAAATCTGTTTCAATGCCCTTGCTCAAATTTTCCTTATAGCGACGCTCTGCACGTTCTTCTACAGAAGCTACTAAGAAAATCTTCAACTCTGCATCTGGCAAGACAACCGTTCCAATATCGCGACCATCCATCACGATTCCACCTTGAGCTGCAATCTGCTGTTGTTGCGCTACCAAGCGTTCACGAACAGGTGCCAAGGCAGATACCCAAGAGACATTATTGGTCACTTCATTGTCACGGATAGGATGTGTCACATCGACATCTGCTACAAAGACCATCTGTTGGCCATCTTCAGAGCGTCCGAAACTAACTGGATAGCGATCCAACAGTTCTATCAAACTTTCCACATCATCTTCTGAAAGGTCATGACGGAGAGCCAAATAAGTAGCTGCTCGGTACATGGCACCCGTATCCAGATAGGTGTAACCTAGCTCTTTAGCAATAATCTTAGCAACAGTTGACTTCCCGCTAGATGCAGGACCATCAATCGCGATTTGAATCTGTTTCATAGCTTATCCTTTATTTAATCTTGACGACATCTCCTGGGTTGGCATACCATGATCCAGTAGACATATGGGAAGGATTCAGTTTCTCCAACTCAGCAATTGAGATACCTGCACGAGCTGCGATAGCAGCTTCCCCTTCACCTTCTAAGACTGTAATGGTTCCTTCTTCTGGCTTATCATCACTTGAAACTTCTGATTTTTGTGCTTCAGGAGCTGCGCTACTTGATGATACAACTGTGGTCTCTCCATTGTAGAAACCATTCATTTGTTTCTTCTTATCGCTTCCTCCTGTTGAAAGGAAAATCAAAAGACAAACCATCATCACTACAATCACAAAGAAAATAATGGCTAAAATTGTTAATAGGCGATCTGCCTTGATTCCATTTAATTTACTTGTCCGTTTCAATGTTTCTTCTCCATCATCATAAATCTCTTCTTCCCATGGTTCTTTTGCCATGACTTCCTCCTTGTGTTTTCCTCTAAAAATCATTACAATATAAGTATGAAAGTAACTCTAATACCAGAACGTTGTATCGCCTGCGGGCTCTGTCAAACCTATTCTGACCTCTTTGACTACCATGACAATGGCATTGTCAAATTTGCTTCTGTAGAAGACCTCTTAGAAAAAGAAATTATCCAAGATGCCTCTGTCCTAGAAGCTATCAAAAATTGCCCTACCCGAGCTCTGATCAAAGATTAAGAGCTTTTTTCATTGTCTGCATAATAGAGTTGGTAGTAATCTACGTGAATAAAATTATCTGTCAACTCAATCTCACCCTTGAAATGGTCATTTAAGGCCAGGGCATTAATAAAGTATTTCTTAGGCCACTTACGCATGCAGAAGGTACGACTTCTAGATCCATCATTAAAAATCAATCTGATGGAGTTCTTTGTAACCTCAACTTTATCAATACTGGAAATAGGCACTTTAATAGGTGTAAATGGGTTTGCAGTGATGATCCGTAAGATTCCATCATCGTATATGGTAAAGTAACGATGAACCCCTACAGCCATCATAGCCATAAAGAGGAAAAAGGAAAATAGTACCAGTGTTGGAATACTGGAACTCTCATACATAAGAGCCAGACCAATAAAGACTGGGATCACTGATAAAGACCAATAAGTAATCAACATCGATAGATCCGGCTGCCAATGGTAGCGGATTTCCAAAAATCTTGATCATATGCTTAACCCCCTCCTACTAGTTTAGCATAAATTTAGCAAAAATAGAACAGGAAAGCCTGTTCTATTTTAAATTATTTAAGCCATCAAATAACCTAAGACCGTTTCTATCAGATTCTTACATCAAAGCCCGTTTGACTTATCATTTTGCTACAGGAACTTTAAAGAAATCTTTCGTTAGATATCCCTTCCCACTGATAAGATCATATTCGACCATTTTTAAATCATCTGCAATTTCTAACGCTTCTCCCTCAAGGGCCTTTTTATCGACACTGGCCTTTTTCAAGACCTCAGTCAAGAGAGCATAGTAAGGAGATACCTTAGAATTGGTTTGTTCAAAGACCATAGCTGAGAAGTCACTCGAGTTAACCAAAGGGTAGTCCATTTTTGGAGCATCAAAATTGCTCCAAATAAAGTAGTCTGTCTGATACTGTCCCTCTGGATAATCCTTAAAGGCTGACTCTGGATACAAGCCTGGCAAATGGTCCCCATAAAAGACTACCGTAATTTTTTTATCAATTTTCGATAACTTTTCAAGGAAGGCTTGGGTAGCAGCATCAGTCTGATAAAGGAGGCGACTATAGAAAGTTAATTTAGAATTTTCCTCTGAAGTAAAGCCTTGTCCTTTGGCATCTAACGTTTCAGGATTTGCCTCCAGCCAAGGAGAATGATTCTGCATGGTCATTACTGAAAAGAATTGTCCCTTTTGAGGACTTAGATTCTCTATGACTAAATCGTAAGTCGACTCATCACTAGGACTAATGCCTTCATTTCTATACTTGACTCCCTTTGTATTAGTCGTGATGAAATCTTTAAAATCCAAGCGGGAATAGACAATATCTCTCGAATAATTAGATTTACCAGCTAAGTGAATCGCAATTTTATCCTCCTTTGCATAAACATTACTAATCGATGGCACATCGTGAATTTTAGGAAATACTTCCGTATACAAAACTGATACGGTCTGAGAAATGTTATAGAATGGTAAACCAGTCAAGGTCTGGAATTCCATATTAGCAGTTCCACCACCATAACCATCCGATTGCATCTGACCACTCGTGTGTGTCTGCATAATATTTTCAATGTTTGGAATTGGATTCTGTGTCACTTCTACCGTTGAAATTTTTCTAGGATCAGAGAAGCTTTCACTCAATATATAAATCACCGTCTGATCACTTAAGTAACCGTTTCTCTCTTTATTGATGACCTCCGCCAATTTTCGGTACTTCTCTTGAATTTTTGCAAGTCGTTCCTTGGAATACCCTTCAGGCTTCTGAATCACTTCTGTGGTCAATTGATTCATCCAAACATAGGCAAGCCCTTTATAGCGAGCATTGGAGGTGTTGCCTAACCAGTTGATGTCCTGGTAGTTATTCAAGGTACTGATAATCGGAATATTTGATCTAATTTTCCCATTTTCTTTGTCTGAAAAGATAGACATCACATTTCGAAAAGAGAAAAACATGGTTATTATGAGAAGTACTTGGATCTTCCAAGAGGAAATGATTTTCCCCTTGAAAAAGAACTTCATCCCAAATACAGATAGAGCAACTATCGCTAGCAGACTCATGACAGTAAAAACTATTTGGGAGCTATCAACAAAACCAAGCAAAGTAGCTGGCTTACTTAACCAAGTTATATCACTTGGTAGAACCGGTTCCCTTCTCATCCCAAATTTGATAAAGTTAGCAATGACAAAAGGCACCGAAACTAGGAGAACCAAGCAAGAAGCAATCCAATACTGGTTGATACAAATATAGACAAAGAGAATCACAGCTGTCAGCACCAATATCTGGAATAAGATAGCATCCGGAATAGTGAAATGAATCCCAAGAAATGGCTCTGTTCGTCCCAAACTAAATTGAAGGAAATAATTTAAAACAATTGCCGTAGTTACACTAGAGAAAAATGCTAATGATAAACTGGATTTATTCTTTACAAAATCTCTTTGACCTTTTGTATAGAGAAAACCAAGGGCAGAGAGCAAAGGAAAGAGAAAAAATAAGAAATCATTCGTCAACCAAAATTGTTGAGCAGAATACTTTCCAATCTCCAAGGCTTTGTACAAAAAGTTATCCGTTCGGTATATTAACGTTGAAAAATTTTTATCCGTAACAATAAAGGTAATTAATAATTGAGAAAGGATAACATATTGATAATTTTCATTAATCTCATCCCTATGTCTTTTACGGTTGGACACCCGATCATAATGATACCTTAGCAAAACAAGTACCGCGGTCAAGGCAAACAATATTCCTATTACCAGAAAAGAATTCGTTCGAAAGAATGGATTCTTCTGTAAATTCCACACCTTATATTTTTGGATTATTGAGATAAAGGGTTATTTCCGTAAGATAAGATAGGGTATTGTAGATGAAATAACTAACGATTAATTTTTAAAGGGAACCATTTTTTTAAAAGTTAAACTGGGACATAATGACCACTAACAATGCAAAACTAATTCCAAAAAGAATTCCCAAAAAAATTCACATATTGAAGAACGGTTCCAGTCGCCTTATTATGAATCGCCAAATTATTTTTGTGCTAGATAAAAAAATTAAAGAAGAAAAAAATAGCACAAATGTAGTTGCATAATAAAGTTGTGTTCTTGTAATTTTACGTTTTAAGTTAGTCAAAAACGTAATCAAATCAAATTTCTTTTTCCTTTTCATTCCTTCGCTTTCATCATCATTCTTTTAATTATATACTTCACTGCTCTTGCAGGCCCAATTACAATATACTTCAAAGCACCTTTAATCCCTCCGATTTGATTAAAATCCACGAAGGTATGTGGCTGGAGATCTTCACGATTGTTCAACTGCTTATTGTCGATAAACGGTGTCAGGGCAATCGGATTTTGGGAGATTCTGAAATCAAATTTCTGATCCCAGGCAATATAGATCAATAAGCGCTCAATCGCATGCAAGATAGAATTTTGTGGCAAGGGTTCAGCAGGAACATCAGCTTCTGTTAGATTCAGAGCAAAGAGAGGAGACAAGGCTTCATATTTAAACCAGACGAAGGTACCGTAGCTCATAACAAAGGTATTGAGATTTAAAATCGATACTCTTGGTCGCTCCCATTCGTTGCCAGAGCTTATTCATCTCTGGTGAGATTAAGGCTTCATTCCAAGCAACCACAATTCTATTGTATCGGAAGAAAGTTGGAATATCTGCGATGGTCATTCCGACTTTTGGATTACCCTCCATATTAGCAAGGATTTGATCTGCCGGTTTCACCAACATGTCAATCAACTCTTTTCTCCAAGACTCGCCTGCCCAAAAATCTGCTTCTTTAGATTTTTTGGTATGAAAATGTCCTACATAATCATACTGTGACAATTGATCTTTTAATTTCAACATCGGTAAGACATCTCGACCAACATTACCAGTCACCAAAATGCTAGCCATCTGTCCACGATGAGATAAGATTTGCTCGATTTCCAGCTTCTTTTCCTCTAGATCAGTGGTCACCCATAGATCATAGGAGAAATGAAACTCCTGAAAGGCATCCAAAAATTCTTCCAAGAGATCCACATAAAAGACATGGAGGTGAACTGCTACTTTTTTATCAAAAGTTCCTTCTAGTTCTTGATCTTTCAAATACTTACGAGATAAGAGATACGGATAGTCCGGACGATCAATCATAGACATATGGTTGAGAATCAAATCTAACGGATAGTCCGATACCCGCTCCAATTCATCAAAAATGTAAGGCATGATTCCTTCATTGTTTGCAATGGTTTTAACCTTAATAAAAGGAACCTTCTGACGGAGAATCGCTGTAGGATTGTAATAAGAAAAGTCTGGGTAGAGCATCCCCGTTGTGTCTTCTTGAATGGTATCAAACACCGTCTTATAGCGAAAACCTGCATCCAAGAAATTTGTTGTGACCTTGGTCTCGTAGTGATCAATCACATCTTGAACATTGGTGAAATCTTGAACACCCTGCCAAAATTCACGGAAGGTACTTGATTCTAGCACCTGCTTTTTAAAACTGAGATAATAACTCTGAATATGCTCGTTAAAATCCTTGTCTTTCCGGTAATTGGTCATACCCCAGAAATCAACCTCATCATCATTCTCAAATTTTTGATAGATTGGCTCTAAATCCCAAAGAGGGCCAAAGCAAGTATCATTCATGAGGGTAAGAGAATCAAAATGAGCCAGTTGATCAAAGCCTACTGTCTTCATTCCGTCCCGCCATGCAGCAAAGTCAAATCCAATATTTTGACGTTCTACAATATCATCCACTAAGTGACTTTGTGATAGCTCAACTTTGATGTCTTCAGGTAGTTTGCTATTTGAGATGAAGACCACTCGTGAATACTGGGGACGAATTTTTTCTAGTTGATAAAGGACATGTCCACTTATAAAATTAAACTTGTTAAAATGAACATATAAAAGTAAACGTTCCATCTTATTTCCTTATTCTTAAGAATTTCAAGATCTTTGTTGGGATGGTCCAACGTCTTGAAGTAATAACAGTTCTGTATGCTTCTTTCGCAGTTTCCAGCTCTGCTTCTAGTCTCTTCATGTTATTAATAGACTGCAACATTGAAGCTGCAAAAACTTTCCCGATATAATCAGATGCAGAAGGATCATCTACTGAGAGCATCTTGTAGCTTAAATAGTAGATTCCTTCTTCCTCAACATCATAGATCAGTTGTGGATCAGGCTCGCTGAAAAGATAATAGCCGTCAGAGATGACACCATTCGTATAAACTGGAGGAATTAGCTTCCCTCTTGCATCTCTCAACTCAACCTGGGAGTAGTAACTTGGCTGTTCCGAAAGATCCACTCGAATGACCGACGTTCCTTTCGGAATTTCGATAGTTAGACGATCTTCTTTTTGAAGCAGTTTAGTCATAGTGCGATCTTCCGAATAGGTGTTTTCTTCATCTCCCAAATAAATCTTAACAGATTCCATCCCAATATGTGAAAGGGAGTCCATTGGTTTAGACAAGCGAATCTCATAAGTATTAGTACGATCTAAGAGAATTTTTGTCATCTCTTTAAAATCTGCATTTGGATATTTATCAAGATAGGCTAATTGAGTTTGCAGTAGCTTATGGAAGCGACGTTCCAATTTTCTAAAATCACAAGGACGAGAATCCGATCCTTGGTTGATAGTATAGGCGACCGTTGCTTCATCCAGATAGGCTAAAGAAGTCCGTTGAAAGAGCTCCAGTTGTAGATTAAAGGTATCGTCTGATGTCGTAAGATCTAGTTCTTGGTTCACTTCTAACATCAAGTCTCTATCTACTAACCAGGTCGATGCCATGGTAAAGCCTCTAGTTGCAAGCATTTTTCATAGGTATCTGCTAATGGAATCGTCTGATTGGCAAAGCCAGCATTAGAAACAAAATTGCCATGCTCATCATAGATATCAAAATCAGTATTGGACCATCTGCAGTCAGGCCTACTGGCCAATAAGTCTACTTGCTTCTGAAGTTTTAATGGATCTATCCAAAAATCATCTCCGTCACAACGGGCAATGTAGTACCCACGCGCTTCCTTACAGATAGCTACCCAGGTTTTGGCGATTCCCTGATTTTCATCCTGATAAAAAGCACGAATCAGATTAGGGTAGTTTGCTTGATAGTCCTGAATAATGGAGCGAGATCCATCGCTTGAGGCATCGTCCACTAAAATGATTTCAAAAGAAAACTCTGTTTTTTGAGCTAAGAAGCTTTCAATTGTCTTCTTTAGCCAGGGTTCTTTATTAAAAACTGTACAAATAATCGAAACAAAAGGCGTCGTTTCCATATCTCCCTCAGTCTAGTCAGTCATTGACCATGTTCCATTGCGTTGGATTAAGCCACTTGCTGCATCCATTGCTGATTTATCATCCAAAGCGATATCATCTCGATTGATAAAGATTAGTGGGGTTTGCGTAGCATCTGAAAAGGCCAGCATCTGCCCTTCGGCATCCCTTACTGTCACTTCTAATTTCATTTTCAAGTCATTCACCGTTGGAAGCGAACAAGTGTAATGAACTGTTTTATGCCCAGCCCCACTCAACAGTTGATCCATAGAATTATCATTATAGATCCAAATATTCCGATCGATATCTGTTAAAGACAGTGCGATATAAGTCTGAATATCTTCACGTACATCAAAATCAATTTGGAAGTGAATCGGATCTTGGGGGCGTAACTTGTTGGAACTTAACAACTGAAGCTGAAAGTTTTCAACCAAGACTTGTTCTTCCTGGTTGGGATTAGTAGCTCCACTAGCTTCTCCTCCCTGTTGCAAAGGAGCTGTATTATCGAAACTATACTGGTTGGCAACATTTTCAGGACTCCCAATTGCCTTCACTAAACCATTTTCAATCAAAACAGCCTTATTACAATACTTCTTGACAGCACCCATATCGTGGGTAACCAGGATAGTGGTTTTTCCTGATCTCTTCCGTTCTTGGAAGTAATCATTACACTTGCGCTGGAAGGCTTCGTCTCCTACTGCTAGGACCTCGTCCAAAATCAAGATATCACCTTGGGCCTTGATCGCAACCGAAAAAGCTAGACGAACCTGCATCCCTGATGAGTAGTTTTTGAGTTTTTGGTTCATGAAGTCATGCAACTCAGCAAAGTCTACGATGTCATCATACATGGCATCAATTTCAGCTGTTGAGAAGCCCAGCATAGCACCATTCATATAGACATTTTCTCGACCGGTCAGTTCAGGGTTAAAACCGACGCCAAGCTCGATAAAGGATACCAACTTCCCATCGATGGTGACGGAACCTTTTTCCGGCACATAGATTTCTGAAATAATTTTTAAAAGAGTCGATTTCCCAGAACCATTTCTTCCGAGGATCCCGAAAAAGTCTCCTTTTTCTACTTCAAAAGAAATATCTTTAAGAACGTGCTGTTCTTTATAGCCTTTAATGCCTTTGAAGCGATTAACCATAGCCGTCCGAAGACTGTTGGTTGCCTCTGTTGGCAACTTAAAGTACTTGCTGACATGGTCTACTTTTACTGCAATTTGTTTATCTGTCATTAGAGAATCTCCGCAAATTTCTTAGCATGTTTGTTAAAGTAAGCAAAGCCAGCGATAAAAATAAGAATTGGCAAGACATAAGGAATCAGTACCAAGAACTTATTCTCCACCAAAAGCCAGACTGGGGTGTTGGCCTTATCAATCAAGAAATAACGCATGTCTTGAATCATTTGAGCCAAGGGATTCATCATGACCAACTTAGCAGCCCATGGATTGCGATCAGCGATAAAGGTAATCGGGTAGATAATTGGCGTTGCATACAATCCGGCTTGCAAGAGCACTTCCCAAACTTGACCTAGGTCACGGAAACGGACAAAAAATGTCGCTAAGATCAATGCACATCCTGTCGCCATCAAGAATAACTCAAAGAATAGCGGAATGACCATCAAGGCTGTCCAAGAAAATGTCACCCCATTAAAGAATGAAAAAATCAAGACCACAACAAGGTTAATGACAAAGTTAATTGCTGCTCCTGAAATTGCGGACAAGACAATGATGTGTTTGGAGAAGTTCAACTTCCGTAACAGGTCGCCTCGACTAACGATCGACACCATCCCCATGGAGGTCGCTTCTGAGAAGAACCCCCAGACTACATTTGCCAACAAAAGGGCAACTGGGAAATGGGGTACATCTCCACCCAAGCGTAAGAATCGGATGAAGACAATATACATAATACTAAAGGTCATCAAAGGCTTTAAAATCGACCAAAGATAACCAATTGCTGATCCTTGGTAGCGTAATTTAAAGTCTGTTTTAATTAACTCTCGTAATAAAATTCGATTTTTCTGACTAAAAACGTCAAACATTATTTTTTACCTCGATATGCAAACTTTGTCAGAATCAAGCTAGTAAACACAAAGGTGTGAAAAGCTCGGTTCTTACGGAAACCATACTGACGAATCCGTCTCAAACGTTCTCTTAGCGGTACGTCCATGATGGTCACAAAGTTCTCAATAATTTCTTTATTTTGGCGACTGACTGGCAGATCCAATAAATTTTTGCTTGTTCTTGACTGGACTCGATGAGATTCCAATATTTAGCAAACAAAATATGAGGGCGAACCCAGTTTTTAACCCGTTTTCTAAGGGTACGAGCCCCCAGAACATTGCTACTGTGCTGACGGTACAACTCTGTCGGTTGATCGATATAGATGAGCTTCCCGAAGGCAGTTGCCAACAATGCTAGGTACCAATCATGCATGAGAAGCGCATGCTTTTCTTGACCTGTCCATAATTCCGCCAGGGCATGGTTAATCATGGCTACTCCACCAGTTACCGTATTTTCCGTCAATTCTTGAATCAGTTCTGTATTGGCATGATCAGACTGGGTGCGAATCATACTTTCATGCTGCACATTCAAGTTTTCATCAACCACTTTTAAATCTGTGTAGACCAGCAAAGGCTCTTCTTGCAGATGTTTCTCGGCTTCTGCTACCTGAAGTGCAATCTTTTCTGGTAGCCAGACATCATCTTGGTCACTAAAACAATAGACATCGGCTTTTTCATATTTCAGAAGAGCATGGAAGCTCTTGATAACACCAAGATTTTCGATAGAACCTTGATTGATAAAGCGAATGCGCTCATCCTGAGCTACCAGCTCTTGAATGATTTCCACCGTACCATCTCTTGACCCATCATCCCGGATCAAGAGTTGCCAGTCCTGATAAGTCTGCTCTTGGATACTTTTGACCTGCTCTTTTAGATACTGCTCACCATTGTAGGTGGACAACAAGATATTTACTTTCATGATAAGAATAATTCCTCGTACTCACCTACAATTTTTTCCCAGGTAAAGTTTTGCTTCATGTTGGCTTTGGCTAATTGACCCCATTTAGATACATCTTCTAAAGAATCAACCTGGTTGATCAAATGCGCCAAATTCCCATTTTCTTTGGTCCAATATTGGGCTGTGTCCTTTGCAACCGTTTGGTTAAAGGAAACACCTAGAACCAAATTGAGGTCCGTCTGAGCAAGAGCCTCTAGGAGTCCCGGATTGGTCCCGCCCACTTCATGACCATGAATATAGGCAAAGGCTTCTTTACGGATATACTTCAACAGGTCATGATCGTAGACCGTTCCTACAAACTTGACGCGTGGATCCTGATCAAAGCCCGTTCGTGCTCGAAGCTCTTCAAAATAAGGATTGCCTTCGTGGTTACAAATGATGACCAAATCCCGCTTGGTAGAAGAGGCCATGAATTCACGAATGGCAGTCTCATAATTATTTTCTGGGACAAAGCGACCCAAGATCAAGTAATAGTTCTTCTCCTGTGTCTGCCATTTCTGATAGAATTCTCTGACCTTCCTATCCTGACTGGTCAGGCTGGTCGGAGATAAGTCGGTCCCATAGGCAATATAGGTCGTCTTGGACCAAGGGTAGGCTTCTTTGATGTAGGACTCGATACCAGGGTTGTCAGAAATCACCAAATCTGCGTGGCGCGTCATGACCTTTTCAGAATACTTGAGATAGGCTTGGATCGGTTTGGCCCACTTGGCCCGCTTCCACTCCAGTCCATCTGGATTGATATAGAATTGACCACCCATTTTATGAATCTTACGCGCAAAGGGTGCCACAAAGGCCCCAATTGTATTGCCCAAAACATAAAAAATCGGCTGTGTAATTCCTTGCTTTTTAATAACCTTCAAGGCATAACTGATAGCCATCATATCATAGGCAATAACCCGTGCAGGCCCAAGCTTCGGAGCTTTAATCGTAAAACAATCGACACCCTTGTAGTCAAAATGTTGATAGGCTTGATCATTAGAAAGGCAAGCAACATGGTACTGGATTTCCGAAGACACTTGATGGGAGACCAATTGGTCCACAAAAGTCTCAAAACCGCCATATTGAGCCGGAAGCCCACGACTTCCGATAATAAAAACGTGTTGCATAATATTCCCTTTCTAACAATTTACAGTCTATTCAATTATACCATTTTCTAGACTTTTTGCCTAATTCAAACAGAAAAGCGACCCTCTAGAGTCGCTATCAAAATCTTGATTTAATATGAATAACTCAATATGATGTATTCATTCAACAAGTCATTTACTTAGCAAATTTCAGAATTATTGTTTTGATAAATTTTTAGTAGTGTATTTAAAATGAAAGTCATCAAGATAGCTTGTATTAACAAAAAAATAGCACAATCAGAGGAAATCTCAGGAAGAGGTTTGTAAAATCCCCCATTTCTCAACCATTTTAGGGATACCAATAATAATCTCCAATCACAGATAGTAAATAAATTGGAAGAGTGTTCTTTGAAATAAATAGAACAACTCTTTTCAACCACTCATTTTTTTATAGAGACTTTTAAGTGTATAACTGAATAAAAGATTAAACTAGACAATAGGAATACCGGAAGAACTGTATATTCGATACCAAAGGTAGTTTCAGATATTGCTGCTAATCCAAAAACACTTAAAATATCAAGAATAAAAATAACAAAAACAAGTTCCTTGAAACTCGATTTCTTCTTTGATGAAGCGAGAAAAGCTCCAAGAAGATAGTATGTGATAGGCCAGAGTCCTTTCCAATAATCTGGAATGATGTGCGGTAAAATCATAAAATTTTTGTTCATTGTTGTTCAACAATGAAAGAGTAGGCGGTACAATAGTGAATAACACTAAAATACCTAAAACCACAACTTGATTCTTACGGCTAGTTAACGAATTGAAACCTGCATTCAAGAAAGGAATTAACATGTATAAGCCGATATACAAATTAACATACCACGCATAGTGACTAAAGGAAAAAATATTTTCAAATAACTTTCCGAGGTATTCTTCATTGACAACTCTCATATCAAAGAAAGTATAAACTGCTGCTGTAAGAGCATAAATTCCAATTACTGGAAGTAGTTTTTATAAAATAGTCTTCACTATAGGTCTTATCTTTCATCAAATAGCCTGTAGTCATGATAAACAAAAGGTACACAGGTCATTAGAATCATCCAAATAAAAGATGACAAGAAAATACTTTTTAAAAAGTAAAGGACTGTCCATAATAATTAGTATGGAGAAAAAAATGTACACCTACGACAAATACTATTGCAATACATTTAAGTAAATCTATATTTAATTTTCTCTCTTTCATAACTCTCCTTATCATATTAGCAAATGAAAAGATGGCATGTCACCATCTTTTCATTTTAATTATTTCACTTCTTGTTTGTAAAATTCTTTCAAGGCATCCTTCCAGCTTGGAATGACAAAACCTGTCGCCTTGGCCTTAGCCAAGCTCATCGTTGAGTTAAGTGGGCGTTTCGCCTTAGCTGGGAATTGGCTAGAATCTACTGGTTTCACTTCAACATCAGTATCTTTGAGGATCTCAACTGCAAAGTCATACCAAGTTGTGTCTTCTTCTGCATCATTTGATAAGTGGTAATAACCATATTCTTTACGGTTTTCAGCCAAATAGGTCATAAATTCTGCAAGAGTACGTGTCCAGGTTGGACGACCATGTTGGTCATTAACAACGGTCAAAGTCTTGTGAGTCTTCGCTAGGTTTTGCATCGTAAAGACGAAGTTTTTACCATAATTTCCAAAGACCCAAGCTGTACGGATGATGTAGAAGTTCGAAACATGCTTCTCAACCAATTCTTCTCCCATACGTTTTGTACGACCGTACTCTGTTTGGGGATCTGGTTGATCGTCTACTTCCCATTCTTGCCCAACTGGTTTATTCCCATCAAACACATAGTCCGTAGAAATATAGACCAAGGTTGCACCGTGTTTTTCAGACGCCTTCGCTACATTTTCCGTACCAGTCACGTTGATAGCATAGTCCAACTCTTTTCCTTCATCTTCAGCAGCATCAACGGCTGTATAGGCAGCACAGTGATAAACTAGAGTTGGCTTCACTTGCGCAAAAACCTCATCTACTTTCTCTGCATTTGTGATGTCCATTTCAGCTACATCAACAGCTACATATTCTTCATTTCGTTCATCTAATAAATGGCGAAGCTCCGTTCCAAGTTGACCATTTGCACCTGTAATTAATATCATTTTAGAATCCTCTCAGTGTTTTTTTCTTGTATTTATTATAGCAAAAAAAGCAGAAGATTTCTGCTTTTAAAACTAGTTCATCTTAGCTGGTTTTGATTGATTTATTTTTCTTCTTTTCATAGACAACTTTAAAAATATAAGCAACCACAAACCAAGCAAGCGATTCAATTATATAGCCTAAATATTGAAGGAAGGTTTTATGATATGAGATCGCTACATGACCTGAACTTTTGATTTTTAGATAAATTTTTCCATCATTCAAAATTTTGTCCGCTAGCTTTGGTTTTCTTAAATTCTGATTTTTTTGTTTAATTCTTCTTGCTTATATGAACGATGAGCCATACTCGCTTCTGTACCAGATGCTCCTTCAGAATAATTAACGGTATATCCTTTATACCAGATGAGCGGAACCACCATACTGGTATTCCCTTTTGAAAAGTCACTCTCTACATCGAATTCAAGTAAATTATATTGAGTATTTACATTAGAAACTGACAGGCCGTTACCTAATTGAAATTCAGAAAAATGAGGATCACGAACACGCTGATTATCTACCTCTAGGTTATAATATTCGTCCCCGACAGGATTTACAAAGTTTGATTTTTTACCTTTATAAGTTGACTTCAAAAGCTTATTGTCCTTTCGATTCACCACACGCATCTGTTTATAGTATTTCGAACTCGTATGATAATTTGGAACCAAATTATTATAAAAGAAAGAAAGACTCAAACAACAGAGTATAAACGAAAGAATCCCATTCTTATTAACAAAAAGCTAGAAAGAAAATAAAGAATAATGGTATAAAAAACAAGAGACGTCCTGAGTATTGAATACTTCCCATAAAACTGTACTTTAACAAGGACCTCCATGGAAGAAGACTCGTTGCCATAAAATACAGAAGCCAACAGACAAAAAAGCTCGACTTACTAAGCTTACTGATTCGACGATAAAAGATTAGAACTAGGAAAGTAAAGACAATCAAACCAGTTCGAATCATTTGATGAATTGGCCATTCTAATGGTGTAAATGGTTTATAAAAGCCAGAGCGATCTACTTGAAAAGGATAGGGTACTGAAAATGTATCTTTGACATTCACAGGGAAACTCCTTCCCATCCAAGAGAATAAAAATTTTTGAGATGATACTTGTTCTAAGTATTGGAAAATATAGCCTGCAGAAAGAAAGAGCGCAAATACAATTGAAAATACGAAAGACGCTAGCTTTTCGATTGTAATTTTCTTATAGTTAAGCAATAAAAAAATAAAGGAGGCAATAGCTAAAATGATAGTCGATAAAATATGGGTTTGAACCAATAGGGCTACAACAACTCCAAGATAAAGAGGATTCTTTTTATTCAAAAAGACTACTCTGTAGATAGCGTAAAATAGTATTGGAACTAAAGGCAAAACCATTGTCATTCCAAATCCAAACAAAGTATAGTAGCAAGGAAGGGTCAAGGCAACAGCCAAAGCTACTAGCTTGTTGTACATAATTTTAGCAATGACAATATAGCTTGATAAACAGGTACAAACCACAATCAGAAAGGCAAAGAGGAGATAGGAAAGATTTGCATCCTGACTTATCACGTAAACAATGGCTGACGGATAGAATTGCCAATTTCCATAAAACATAGGAGAAGCATATCCAGTCCCATATGAAAATAAGAAATTTAGATTTGGAAGTATATCCCAATGACTAATTGATTCAGCTAATCCGACAATACGAGATAGATGAAAAGCATAATCATAGGACTGACTTTGAAATAAAATGACATTTTGAGAAACGACTGTAAAGAAAATAGAATACAGAACCAAAAATAGGTAAAAAAAAATGAATGACGGAATCCATTAAAAAAAATGTTTCCTCTGTCTACCACTTTATTTAGTCGTTTAGTAACATTCCACTGCAAAAGCTGATCAAGGATGGTATCAACTTTATCATAAAGTGAATGGATCTTTAGCTTAATGGTTCCCTGTTTCCTAGAATGATTTTTCATTGTCACTTTTCTCTTTTATCACATAAACCGGACGTTTCTTGGTCTCCATGAAGATCTTACCAATGTATTTCCCTAGAATGCCAATCGTCAGCAATTGGAAACCACCCAGAAAAAGGATAACTGTCATTAAGGAAGGCCATCCAGAGGTTGGATCTCCAAATACCAGCGTTCGCACTACTATAAATACAACCATGATAAAAGCTAGGAACCAAGATAAAAGGCCACCTACAAAGGCAATATTTAGAGGAGCATCTGAAAAATTGACAATCCCTTCAATAGAGTATTTAAAGAGAGACCAGAAATTCCAAGATGTTTTCCCGGCCACGCGCTCCACATTCTTATACTCCAGATATTGAGTCTCAAAGCCGACCCAAGCAAAAATCCCCTTTGAAAAACGATTGTATTCGGATAACTCAAGGATAGCATTCACCATTGGACGACGCATCAAACGAAAATCACGCGCCCCGTCTACCATCTCTACCTGACTAATATGATTAATGAGTTTGTAAAACATTCGGGCAAAGAAAGAACGAATGGGTGGTTCTCCCTCACGTGTAACCCGTCTTGTTCCAACGCAATCCAATTCCACAACTTCATCCAATCGCTTCTTCATTTCAATGAGCAATTCTGGCGGGTCTTGAAGATCAACGTCCATAACAGTCACATAATTTCCTTTGGCATGTTGGAGCCCAGCATAGAGTGCTGCCTCCTTTCCAAAATTCCTTGAAAAAGAAATATAGTGGGCCTTAGGATTAACTAGATTGAGATCACGCAAAACGGATAGTGTATTGTCCGAAGATCCATCATTGATAAAAATATATTCAAATTCAGTACCCATAACTTCCCGAACTCTTTCCATCTCTGCATAAAATAAAGGGATGGATTCTTCTTCATTAAAACAGGGCACTACTACTGATATTGTCATAACACTCTCCTTGTATACTTCACCTTCTATTGTAACAAAAAACTAGGGTTTCCCCTAGTATTAACGTAAAAATTAGATTAATTCGCCTATACAATAGCATATAATACTGAAATTGTGTGAATCACTGTTAAAGCTAAAATGATTAAACTACTTTGAACAATAAATGTATCAGAAAATGTTTTTTCTTCTGACTCTTGTTTTTTAAAGATGCTACAAATGACAGGAAGCATCAACGCAACAACTCCTAAATAGTACCGACCTTGTACCCCCAGTACTTCAGCATTTCCAACTGGTGTCCATGTTAAGTATAGTGTTAAAGAAATCAATCCTACAATCGCAAGAGATACTAAGCAAGCACCTACCACTGAAACTTTTGGCAACTTTATTTTTCCTACATTAGAAAACGTAATCAGCGTATAGAGAGAATAGATAGGGATTAGAACTTCTGACATAGATAGGTCCAACCAACCAAAAGTGTACAACTGGTTTAAATGGCTAACAGATAATAAAACTTCCTTCAAAACAACTGGAAGGTACAATTTAGGCTTAGTAAGAAGATTCATTAGTTGGTTCTTAACATTAGCTCCATCTAGTTTGAAATTTTCAATCCTCACTTGCTGAGATAAAACATACCAGAATATTGTAAATGCAAAAACAAGGGCAATTAAAGCAATAGCCAATAGGTAATAATACCTACAATTTATTTTCTTCCTAGGAATAAACAATAATAAGCCAATCAATAAAACGTATGGTAATTTCATTGTCACCAGAAGAAGACACAAGGAAGTGAATAGCAATAAGTCTTTTAATTGAACAATTTTTTCTTCATTGCTTACAAAATTAATAAACAAAGAGACAATGATGTAAGTCAAACCTAAGGAGACACTGTCTTGGTTATAAGAAGCTGCAAGTACAAGGTTCATTGGGAACATGGCAACCATAGTTATTAGTTGCTTAGCCTTCCCACTCAATTTAATCGCTATAAAGGCGAGAATACAATAAGCAAAGACATTAAATATTCTTCCCAAGTAATAGGATACACCCACGCTTAGATGAAGAACTTTTCCTATACCGTAACCGATTGCTTGTGGAAGATATCCTATAAACCAATATGAATTAGTTGCTCGATAATCCGTTTCTTTCCCGAATCCAACCTGTTTCGTTGTTTGCTCTTCATGAAATAAAGAGGATTTAGTAAAAGGGGCTTTAAAATTCTTATAGACATCAAAATAGTCTTCCGTAATATGAATATTTTTATTATCCATATTGACATCACCTTCGACAATATGAATCGTTCTAGCCAGATGGACCTGATCGTCTGGTGTATTTAAAACGGGTGTGATGATAGCAAATGCCACTCCGCTTACAAGCATGGCTAAAAAAGTTCCAATATTTTTTTTAGGTAAGAAGAAGATTAAGAGTGAAAAACTGATGACACACAAAACACCAATTTTAGGAAAATCAATAAACCACTTTGTATAAATAATAGCGATGCAGGATGCTAAAGCAAGAAATGCAACGGCGTACTTTTTATTTCTCTCATAACTTTCGATAAGAAAATTCATCCTCTCCTCCTAATTATTTGTCTTCTGACTTTTCACATATTGTTTCATTAACAAATCCGCAATCCATTTTGGCCAAAATTTTTCATACATCATCTGATCTTCAATCGTCCTAGTATTGTCAGAAATTGTCTTTGAGGTTTCCGATTCTTCATGGATCCTATGGCACATCAATTTCTCAGGTACATATACAAACTGGCCGGGGTACTGGTTGATCTTGTACCACGCATACCAATCCAAACTTACTCTCATTTTTTCATCAAATTGAAAATCTTTTAATGCACTTAAATTATAAGTAACTGCTGGACAGCAAATCGGATTTCCAAAAGCTAGAATCCTCTTCCTCCACCATTTCGAGGACGGGAAAACAGCCATAGTTCGTAACATTAAGGATTTAATCTTTAAATTAGCATTCGCTGGAATGACTGTCCCATTTTTCTCCTCAAAATAATCAGAAAATGCAATGCTCCATTGCTCCTTACCACCGATCTTATTTGCAATCTTTTCCAGATAGGTCGGTTCGTAATAATCATCCTGATGAGCAATAGTTGTATACTGACTTTCTACAAAAGAGAGAGCATTGTTCCAGTCTTTTCCGATTCCCCCTCCCACTTTATGGAAAAGTGGAATATTGTATTTTTTACACAAGACCTCAATAGACGGAAGTAAGGTGGAGGTGTAACATATAATTTGAGATTTCACCGTTTGATTTTTGAGGGACAAAATACAATTTTCTAAATAATGGCTTTCGCCATAGGCACAAATTACCCAAGTATGTTGATCTTTAAAGGACATAATCCTTCCTTTCTAACCTTCTTGCAATCCAATAAGAGACAATACTCCCAATAAAATATACAACCATTACCAGTAAAAAACTAAGGGACGCTCCAAATAGACCACTTCTTTGTACAAATTGTAAATTTGTCAATTTAGAGGCAACAAACATTAATAAATAGACGGGTAATAGATAGGATTGACGTCTTAAAACAGTCATCACATCCCCAAATACAATTCCAATCGAATATAATATTCCAGAAAATACAAGAATAGCTAATGTTTCTTTATATCGGTTTAAATCTAACCCAAAAACAACACTCAAAAATTGGAGTCCCAATAAAATAAGCAACTAGAGTCAAAAACAAATCCAAGTCCTAAAAATAATCACAAGTAATTTAACAATAATCCCATCAAACCTTTTATATTCTTTATCCTTCCAGAAGATGGCTAATTGCGTGGTTAAAGGTCTAAGAATTAAAATAAATAGACTCATAAAGAACACTGGCATGAAAAGAATATTGTAATCCCTTTGCGTCCCCTCAATTAAGTGACCCAGCCGAATCTCCATATCTATTGCAATTCTTGGCTCATTGAAAATATAGGCTAGCAAAAAACCACTAATAAATAAGGGGATGCAATTTTTTAATATTGAACATGCATCAACTAAAAGACTCTTAAACTCTATAGAAGAAAAATCTATTCTCTCGAATGATCTTGCCTTCACAAAATCATATCCCATAACGAAAAGAAAATTAAGAACTACTAATAATGTTAAAGAGCTTACAAGGGACTTAGTAGTATAGAGTAAAATAAATAAGAAAATAGTACTGAAAATGTACCGAATAGTCATAGACTTTCCAGCAATATCCAATCGTTCATGTTGTTGAAAAAGACCTTGAAATAGATCCGATATTGCTTCACACATACGAAATAGGACATAAAGAGCAATAATAGCAACCTTTTCCCTCTCGTTTAAGTCAATTTTAGAGATTGATAAATAGGGGAAAAATACTAGGACCATTAAGGTCAATGATATACACCTTGCTAAGAAATAACTGGTAAAACTATGTCTAAAAGAAACATCTGTTGCTTGATAACTACGAACCTGAAACATGCCAACAACTACCAAAATAGCCGCAATACCGTACGCCAGACTAAAAGAATCTGCTTCAATAGGAGAGGTTAATCTCGTCACAATTAAAGTAAATAAAACAGAGGATCCTGAGAAAGCTAAATTCCCAATTAAATTCCAAAGATAGATTTTTTCTGTTGAAACATTTTGATTACTCTTCATGGTTCTTATCCTGTAAAGCAATCTTTTGTGCTAGTTGTCTAATTTGAACGGCTTGTTTAGAGGTCAAACGAGTTAATGAAAAGTTCAAATAAACCAATAAACAAAAACCTAAAAAGAAGACTAAATTACTTGGAACTTGGATCCCTATAAATTTAGATGCCCCTTCTATTACTCTCGGAAACCAGATTACTGGTAAAGAGAGTACACAGAGTAAGAGCCAAGAAATGACATTTTTCATCTCAACGACTTGTTTAACAACCAATCTAAGTATGTAAACAAGAAATGCAATAACAATAAGCGATAACCAAATATTTAACATCTTACTTCTTTTGGCCTCCCGTCATTCTTGCTAGTAGCATGGCCACTGTCACTTTAATCATATAATAGACTGATTTACTTAGGGTAATAGATGATTCACCATGTTCTCGCTCATTCATCAAGACTGGCACTTCAGTAACCGAGTAGCCTGACATCAAGAGAGAAACAATAGTCTCAGGTTCTGGATAATCACTTGGATATTGCTTAGCAAATTCCTCAATCACTTTCCTATCAACTACGCGCAAGCCTGAAGTTGGGTCAGTTACCTTCTGTCCCGTCAATAATTTAATCAATTTTTCAAAGAAGGTGATCCCGATTCGACGAAGGAAGGAGGATTGGAAACCTTGGTTTTCAATGAACCGTGATCCAATGACCATGTTGACCTTTCGTTCCTGAAGCACCCTCAACATATTTTTAATAAATTCCGGATTGTGTTGCCCGTCGCCATCTACTTGGACTGCATACTGGTATCCCTCTTGAACAGCGTATTGATAACCCGTCTGAACAGCACCACCAATTCCTAAATTGATGGGTAAATCAATGACATTAAAGTGATTCTTCTTACAAATCTCTAGAGTATGATCCGTTGAACAATCATTGATAATAACATAATCAAACTCCGGAGTATGATCTTCAATCATCTTGATTGTCTTTTCAATATTCCCACTTTCGTTGTAAGCAGGAATAATAATTAGCAATTCTGAAGTTCTCAATCCTTACAATTTCCCTTCTTAGTGTATCACTTCATTATACTATATTTAAGGCTTTTTTTCTAGTTCAGGATAGTGCTTAGAAGTACGCAAACTACTAAAAAATCATCTCTCCTACTTATTAGTAAAAAGACCATAACCGTTCTTCAAACGACGATTATGGTCTTGTACTCACTGTCCTTAACAGTACTAATTTTCTCTTTCTTTTAGTTGGATCATTCCCATTCCGACTAAAAGAACGATTCCTAATACACTTGAAGTGACTTCAAAGTTGGTGGTCATTCCAGTTTGCGGCAAATAAAGTCCTTCCTTACGAGTACTGCTCACTTGAGGGAGCTCTTCATCCACCGTCTCTGGTGTTTCTTGTTGGTAGTTGACAGCTAGTGGTGCCAGCGTATCCTTCTCGCTAGACTCAACTGCTAATGAACCTGACTTGTATGGTGTATATTCCTTGTTTGGTATCTGCTCCTTCTGATTCACAGATGGTACAAGGGGATCCAATGAATACTCTGGTAGGGGTTCTTCGACCAGTGGAAGGACCTGATAAGCCTCATCCTTTTCATTTGGAACATACCAAGCATAGCGAAGACTACTTTTTTGAACAGTTGGTATTTCTGCTACGATGGACCGTGTTTTCAAGCGATAGGAGTACGGATCATCCGTCCAGACATAGTTACTATCAAAGGTAGTAAAGACTAAGCCCAGCTTATGCCCCTTCTTAACCGTGTAAAGATTTGGTTGTAGATAGACGGTGTAGTTCCGAAACTCTCCGAGCTTGGGATCGATGCTACTACTTGAGCTAGCGGAGGCATAGCCTGCATCAGGATTTGCCAGATTAATCCAACCAGAAGAGATGACCTTATACTTGGTTTTAATGGTTCCAAATTGTTTGTTGGCAATATTTTTTAGATTGCTTCCCATCCAGTAGCCTGATTCAGAAAGCGTGTTGAGAGGCATTTCTTGATACTTGTAGCCAGCTTCATCATAGGTAATCTTATTGGAAGCGACATCAAATTCCTCATCGGAGAGATCGACCAGTTGCACATTGACTTGGTAGTCTTTGATCTCTTGATTGGTTAGCTTGGCTAAGGCAGCTTGGAAATGGACGGGAATATGCCCTTTAATAGTCACATCTTCGGTAGCCTCAGCTGCAAACAAAGCATTGGCAGTAGACGATTGCTTGGTGGTATGAGAATCCCGATTGGTCCAATCCATCCCTGCCCCATAGTAATCATTATCAATGGTTTCTTCCTCTCGTCTAGAAAGGGTCTTCAGGGTCAATTGATTACTAGACTCCCAGCTAGAATAGTGTTCCCACTTAGATGGATCGTAGTTATTAGACACGGTTACTTCTGGTAAAGACTCTACCTGATTTCTGCATCATATAGGTAGTGACTAAACCAAAGATTGAGAAGGTCACTAACACTTTGTTGGCCCTCTTTAATTCCGAAGCGTTTATTGACAGGATAAATATGATCTCCTTGATAGAGGTAGAGCTTCACAGGTTGCCCAGCCTTTTTCAAGGTCTGATACATCAGGTCAAAGTGTTTGGTTCTGACATTATCATCATTTAGCCCATGCATGACTAGGGCACTGGCCTTGAATTTTTCTGGATGAAGGGTATAATCGCGATTTTTCCAGATGTCGCTATAATTATAGCCATGTTTATGTTGGTCGCGATTCAATTGAGTGATATAGCGGGCATAGTCCTCTTTAATCTTGTTCCAATCGGCCGGATCTAGAATCCGATTGGATACATAGACAGACAAATGAGACAAATCTCTATAAGGACCGACGTTAAAGGTTGTACCTTGGCTGTTGTAGTAATCATACCAACTCGCGATTCCAGCTGCAGGGACGATAGTCTTCAAGCCCTCTACTCCAGTCGCAGCAACCCCAAAAGTGGTGGTCCCTGCCCATGACAGGCCTGTCATACCGACTTTTCCATTTGACCAGTCTGCTTTAATAGCAATATTCGATGTCTTATCTGTATAAGCAACACGTTTGCCATTTAGCCATTCAATGACACTCTTATAACCCGCTACTTCCAGGTCGCTTCCTGTTGTATTGATACCCTCTGACTGATAGCTTCCCAATCCAGATGTGGTGACGACCGCATAGCCTCGCACCAAGAAATAGTTGTACCAGTTAATATTTTCATAATCGTAGCGAGTGAAGGTCGCATCACTTTCGTTTGGATTTTTATAGTACCAGTCTTTGGAATCCGCCTTTTTGGCATGTGCTAAAGTCGTGGTAGAACCAGTTTGACGACGAGGATCTACATAACGATAGAGGTTCTTGTTGTCAAACTCGCCCTCTTCTTTTAGGCCAATTTCGCCAAGGGTTTCCTTATTAGTCGTTCCTGCTACGTAAGGACTTGCCTCATAGATAGTAGAGGCTTTGAAATCCCCATTGGCAACAGCTTTCGGTAGTTGGACAAATGTTTTAATAAGATCTCTTTTTCCGTCTCCATCTGTATCATAGTCTGATTCGACATAGACCACAAATCGGACAATATCACTCTTTTCATTGGAATAGCCAGTTTCTACATCACCCGGAGTAAAAGGAAAAATAGGCTGAGTCTTTCCATTTAGGATTAGTGGTGCTTTCTTTTCTGCACGGTAGGCCTCTTTTAATTTCTTAGCGATTGAAATCATATGGTTTAGATTCTGGACAGGCCCATCCTTGCCTACCCCATCTGGAATCATCCCCAAGCTCTTTGCAAACTCAAGACGATCTTCAACTGTTGCACCCGTTTGATCCGGTTTGGCCTCTGCCCATTTGAGTAACTCAACTGCTGTTTCCCCTATGCTCAGATTCTGATTTGCCACATGTGGGTTTTCAATCAGACTAGAAAGTTTTTCAGGCGTTTCTGATACCGATAAAGGTTTCGGTAACCCTCCTAAAGTATCGTTAGTTTTAGTTAGCTTGCTAGCGTCCACCTCCACTGGGCGCTCTTTCTCAGCATCTACTTCCTCTACTGACTCAAGGCTTGTAGCTTCATACTGGGCATTGATCTTAGGGTTTTCTGTGGAAACAAGTTCTGGCAAGCCGACTAGTTCAGTATCTGCTCCAGTAGACTTTTCGGAGACTTCATCAGCCCTGAACCTGAGTGGCTATTACTATAGGTGAGAGCAATAAAGCAGACAAGATAATAGACAACTTCTTTTTCCTCATAATAAAAACTCCTTTAAGTTTCTATAGTTTGAAAGAAGGAAGACCTTTCAAATATAATGACAGCGTTTACATTCCCATTGTAATCCCTCCACACTTTATAGTCAAATCAAATAAATAAGTATCATATAAATATAATCTTTCTGAAAGTTGAAATAATTGAAAGGACCTATGATAAATATTTTTATTGTTTTTCAAACCCTCTTTTCACACAAAAAAGCAAGTTTCAAACCGGTTTTTTCCGGTAGAAACTTGCTTTAACTTTTATAGAATTTTATCCTACTTGCGATACATCTTCACTTGTAGGTAGAGATCGTTATAGACGCCCAACCACTTCTTGCCAAGTTGTTCGTAGACTTCTAAATTCTTTAGCGTGTCATCACTTGGGTAGAAGGCCTGGTCTTCTTGGATCTCTTCTGGTAGCATCTTCTTAGCTTCTTTGTTCGGTGTGGAATAACCGACATAGAGCGCATTCTTATATGCATTTTCTGGACGAAGCATAAAGTTGATAAAGGCATATGCTGCTTCTTTATTCTTCACCGTCTTTGGAATGACAATATTATCAAACCAAAGGTTGCTGGCTTCTGATGGGACCACATAACGAAGGTCTTCATTAGCGTCTAGCATTTGACTGGCTTCACCGGAGAAGGTCACCCCAATAGCTGCATTGTTCTGGATCATGTAGCCTTTCATTTCATCGGCTACAAGGGCCTTGATATTGGACATCAAGGTATAAAGCTTATCAACAGACTCTTGTAATTGCTGAGGATCCTTGGAATTGAGACTATAGCCTAAGCTATTGAGTCCAATCCCCATAACCTCACGCGCCCCATCGTACATCATGATGTCATTCTTGTACTCTGGTCTCCATAGATCCGCCCAGTGCTCAGGAGCCTTATCAACCATCTTGCTATTGTAGATGATGCCAAGAGTCCCCCAGAAGTAAGGAACTGAATACTGATTGTCCGGATCAAAATCCAAGTCCAAGAAACGTGGGTCGATATTGTCTAAGCCTTTCAGTTTGGACTTATCCAACTTTTCAAGCAGGTTTTCGTCCATCATCTTAGCGATCATGTATTCACTTGGGATAGCAATATCGTATGCCGTTCCCCCTTGCTTGATCTTAGTATACATGGCTTCATTAGAATCAAAGGTATTGTATTGGACTTGAACACCTGTTTCTTTGGTAAATTCCTTGAGCAATTCTGGATCAATATAGTCTCCCCAGTTGTAGATGACCAGCTTGTCACTGTCTTTTGGATTGGTCTTAGCTTCAAGACGGGCACTTAGCCCCGCTAACACGAGGATTACAACGACAATCCCTAGCAAGAATGAATAGAGTTTTTTCATACTGTCTCCTCCTTCTCTCTAGTGATGAAGTAATAGCCGACCACCAGTAAGATACTGAAGAGGAAGACCAGGGCAGAAAGGGCATTGATATTTAATGAAATCCCTTGGCGAGCACGTGAGTAAATCTCAACAGACAAGGTCGTAAAACCATTTCCTGTGACAAAGAAGGTCACCGCAAAGTCATCCAAGGAATAGGTAAAGGCCATGAAATAACCGGCGATAATGGCAGGTGTCAAATAAGGAAGCATGATTTCCTTCAACATCTGCACCTGATTAGCTCCTAGATCATAGGCTGCATTGACCATATCACGGTTCATTTCTTTCAAGCGTGGCAAGACCATTAAGACTACGATTGGAATCGAGAAGGCCACGTGACTCATCAAGACAGAGGCAAAGCCAAGCTGGAACTTGATCGTCGTAAAGAGGATCAGGAAGCTAGCCCCAATCATAACGTCAGGTGCCACCATGAGGATGTTATTGACGGACAAAAACGGTCCTTCAAACTTCTTCTTAGATTGGTAGATATAGATCGCCCCAAAGGTCCCAATAATGGTCGCAATCAAGGCTGACAAGAAGGCCAAAAGGAAGGTCTGTGAGAGGATCAACATGAGACGCGTATCCTCAAAGAGACTTTGGAAATGCTCCAAGGTAAAGCCTGTAAAAGCATTCATATCCCCGCCAGCATTAAAGGCATAGGCAATCAAGTAGAAGATTGGTAGATAAAGGAGCAGAAAAATCAATCCTAAATAGATACGTGAAATCTTTTTCATCGTTCACTCCTTTCTCTCGTTACCCACATGACTAAGAGCATAGCAAGGATCAAGACCACTCCAATGGTCGAACCCATTCCCCAGTTTTGCGTTGTGAGGAAATGTTGCTCGATGGCAGTTCCCAGCGTAATCACTCGGTTTCCTCCGATCAAACGCGTCAACATGAAGAGACTCAAACTTGGAATAAAGACCGATTGGACACCAGAACGAACCCCATTCATAGACAGCGGGAAGACAACCCGACGGAAGGTATCCCACTTATTAGCTCCTAGGTCATAGCTAGCATTGATGAGATTTGGATCCAAATCATCTAAGACATTGAAGATAGGAAGGATCATAAAGGGCAACTCAATGTAACTAGCGACAAAGATGAAAGAAAAGTCCGTAAAGAGGATCTGTTGAGGACCAATCCCGATAAAGCTCAAGAATTGGTTAATAGATCCCCCTTGACCAAAGATCCCGATAAAGGCATAAGCCTTGAGCAGGAGGTTGACCCAGGTCGGAAGGACGATCAGCATGAGCCAGAGTTGACGATGCTTGAGTTGGGTCAAAAAATAAGCTGTCGGGTAAGAAATCAAGAGCGTCACAAAGGTAACGATCCCAGCGTAGAGAATGGAGTTAAAACTCATCTTCAAATAAGTCCAATTCTGCGCTGTAAAAAAGGTTTGATAATTCTCTAAGGAACCCTGTCCCTGGACATTGACAAAGGATTGCCAAATGATCAAGGCTACAGGAGCCAAGACAAAGAGGAGGATCCAGAGAAAGTAGGGAACCACAAAGAGGTTAGAGGTTGTTTTCTTCATCTCTTTCCTCCTCGATGGCATTGATCAATCCGGCTTCTTGCTCTTCCACTTCTACGTACTCTTCGATCCGAGCATCAAACTCTTCTTCCGTTTCATTGAGACGCATGACGTGGATGTCTTCAGGCTCAAAGTCCAGACCGATTTCCTCACCCACGATAGCCTTACGCGTTGAGTGAATCATCCACTCATTGCCTAATTCATCATAAGCAATGATTTCATAGTGAACGCCACGGAACAGTTGCGTATCCACCTTCACCTGGAGCTTGCCTTCTTCAGGCAGTGTAATCTGCAAGTCTTCGGGACGAATCACGACTTCGACCGGTTCGTTTGGCCTCATCCCTCCATCGACCGACTCAAAGCGTTTGCCGTTGAATTCTACTAGGTAGTCTTCGATCATGATCCCTGGAAGGATGTTGGACTCACCGATAAAGGTCGCAACAAAATGGTTGATGGGCTCATCGTAGATATCAACTGGTGTCCCTGACTGGACGATTTCTCCTTCATTCATGACGAAGATCCAGTCACTCATCGCTAGCGCTTCTTCCTGGTCATGGGTTACAAAAACAAAGGTAATGCCCAGGCGTTGTTGCAATTCACGGAGCTCATACTGCATGTCTGTCCGCAACTTCAAGTCAAGAGCAGACAAGGGCTCATCCAAAGGACCACTCGCGGTTCATTGATAATCGCCCGTGCAATGGCTACCCGCTGGCGTTGTCCACCAGAAAGTTTCTGGATGGAACGTTTCTCAAAGCCTCCCAATTGCACCATCTTAAGGACTTCTGTCACTCGTCTTTGAATTTCCGCCTTGTCTACCTTCTTCAAACGAAGGGGGAAGGCAACATTCTCAAACACATTCATGTGTGGGAAAAGGGCATAGGATTGGAAGACGGTATGGACGTCCCGTTTGTTAGTCGGAACATCATTGATCCGAACACCATCCAAGAGGACATCCCCTGTTGAAGCGTCTAACAAACCGGCAATGATATTCAGAATCGTTGATTTACCAGATCCTGAAGCACCGAGGAGGGTATAGAATTTCCCTTCTTCCAACTCAAAGTTGATATCTTTGAGAACCACTGTATCGCTGTCTTCAAATACTTTCGAGACATTTCTAAACTCAATAATTGGTTTTTTCAATTCACATAAATTCCTTCTTTTTCATGCGTTTCCTTCTGAGACCAACCACTAGTCTCATAGGCTGACGAACGAATCCGTCAGGCCACCAACACCTCTCGGGGACTTATAAGACTGCCCCACCTATTTTCGGTATCGATAGGCACTCACCCCCCTTCTAAAGTAGGAAGGGTCTACCCTAGAGTAGCCCTTATTCCATCTCGAACCCTTAATCTTTCCCAATAATACGGACTTCGCGCTCCAAGGTCACACCAGCTGATTTTTCAACTGTCGCAATGACATGAGCGATTAAGTCTTCATAATCTTTGGCAGTACCATGATCGACATTGATCATAAAGCCAGCATGCTTTTCAGAAACCTCTACACCACCAATCCGGTGTCCCTTCAGTCCTGCTTCACTAATCAATTGACCAGCAAAGTGACCAACTGGTCGTTTAAAGACCGAACCACAAGACGGGTATTCGAGAGGTTGTTTCAGTTCTCGCAAATGTGTCAAGCGAGCCATTTCTTGATTGATCTGATCATAATTACCTGGAGCTAAGGCAAACTTAGCAGCAATCACCACATCTCCTGTCTCTTGGATCTTGGAATGACGATAGCCAAAGGCTAATTCTTCTGCTGTTAAGGTTTTAATTTCTCCTTCTGGCGTCAAGACCTTACACGATTGGAGAATGTGGGCAATCTCACCACCATAGGCACCAGCGTTCATATAAACAGCTCCACCAATGCTACCTGGAATCCCACAAGCAAATTCAAAGCCTGTTAAGCTATGATAGCGCGCCACATGGGTCACATCGATCAGCTTAGCTCCTGCCTCTGCTTCAATGACGTAACCATTAACCTTGATATCACGGAAATGGTCAAACATGATGACAAAGCCGTCAATTCCACCATCACGTACGATAATGTTAGACGAATTCCCCAAAACCATCCATGGAATCTCATGAGCATTGGCAAAAGTGACAATTCGTTTTAATTCATATTGATTGCGAGGGAAAGCTAAATATTCTGCGACCCCTCCCACCTTGGTATAGGTATATTGCTTGAGTGGCTCATTGAACAAAATCTCAATGCCAGCTAAGTCTTCTTTTAATAATTCTAGGATTTCCATCTCGCTACTCTTTCTTTACATTATCTTATCCATTATATCAAAAAGCGACCTATTTTTCGACTAGGAAGTCAAAAACGGAACCAGCTTTTAACTGATTCCGAATATTATCTATTAAATTGTGTTTTCAAGAGGGAAGTCTTAGGCAATCTTACGAACGAGTCCTCTAGTCTTTTGTACTGACATCGCTGAACTAATAGCAACCCCAGCCCCAATACCTGTGAAACCTAGCAACATGAAGAAATTAAAGAAATAATTTTCCGGAACATCACCAGCTAAGGCAGCTTCATTAATGAGAGCAAAGGCATCCGTAAAATCATAGCCCAACTGCTTCACAATTTCGAAAGCATAGTCGAATTGGTGAACAAGAACGATGGCAAGAAGCATAAAGACTACCGAAATCAAAGCCCCCTTCTTGGTGAACTTTCTCCCTAGCAATTCATACCCCTTAACAATGCAGACTCCAAGGACAAAACCAGAAATATAAGACACATAGCCTAAACGCGCAATCACTAAAGCAACTGCCCCACCGAGAATAGCCCCCAAAAAGGCTCCTACGATTCCCATGACGACATTTTCTTTCTGACTCTTATAAGAATCTGCTTCAAGTTTTTGTTGAGCTGCTACTTGTTGGAAACTATCCTCATTCATGATAAAGAGTGAATCATCAATCTGGTAAAGACCAACTTCTCCAGCTTGACCTGTGAACCCACAAATATTATGGAAATCTTTTGTTTGAAGCAATTGAGCAATATCAGTCACAGCCTGTTGAATATTTTCACTCATTTTTTTCTTGGTCATACCAGTTTTAACCAAGTACGTCGTTGTATATTGGTTTCGTTCAATACTTTTAAGAACAGAAGAATCAGAAACCAATTGTTGCAATTCACTTGCACCATAGTCTTCATCATCACGGCTAACAGAAATCGTAATACGAAAAACATTTTTATCCGTTTCCTGAATCAAGAAAAAAAGTAGCCGAATTTTTCTCCAAAAAAATAACTGAAGTTTCTGGGTCAAATTGCAAACCAAGTTCTGTAGCCAGTTGGTGACGTTCAAAATCTTTCATTGTATACTCCCTCTTTTGTCTATCAATGGACCAAAAACATTATTTTTATCCCAAAATAATTTGACAGACCAATAATTTTTAACACCATTATTTTATCATAGAATCCAAAAATTAGATAGACCCCAAAGGCCTATCTAATCATTTTTTTTGATCTAAAATACGCTTGGCTTAGTCCTTAACCGAAACACCTCTCGTATCTACGCTTAAGACAAAGACTTGACCATTTAAGCCCTTAGACTCCAAGTCTTTAGCAAATGCTTCTGCATGATCAACTGGGAGCAAGGTCATAATAGTTGGACCTGCACCGGAGAGATAAGTTGCATAGGCCTCATGTTGATGCGCTACTTCCTTTACCTCAGGAAACTCCGCAACTAATTGTTGACGGTAGCGTTCATGGAAGCGGTCAGACTCAATGGCTTGACCAGCTGTCCTCAAATCTCCCTTGGCAAGAGCCGCAATAGCCACATTCGCAATCGCACTGGCAGCAACTGCTTCTTTGTAGGTCCACTCTTTTGGAAGGACATTTCGGCTATCACTGGTCTTTAGTTCGTAATTCGGAACAAAGGCAACCAGAGCACATTCAGGAAATGGAAGAACCAAATGATTGGTTTGCTGATCCACATAACTAGCAACCACAAGATTCCCAAAAATGGCTGGAGCTACGTTGTCGGGATGCCCTTCAATCTTAGTGGCGATCTCCAGTTTATCGTGGTCTGAAAGGGATAAGTTGCCCAACTGGTTGGCTAGCTCAATACCGGCTACAATGACAGAGCTAGATGATCCTAAGCCACGTGCTAGAGGGACCTCACTGATCATTTTAAGATGATGGGGAGGGAGATCTGGTGCTAGTTGAAGCGCCGTTTTAAGTAAGAGATTCTCCTCATTCGTAGGAATTTCTTCTCCAAGGTCATGGTCGATTAGCCAACTCGCTCGAGGCTCCAATACCTCAATGATCAAATACTTAGAAACAGCGATTCCAACAGAATCAAATCCTGGACCGACATTGGCACTGGTCGCTGGTACTGTAATTCTCATCTTATTCTCCCAATACTTTAAAGGTATTCAACAAGGTAAAGTCTGCTTCTTCATCAATTTTTTCAATGATGTGTTGCAGTTGGGTTTGATTCAATTGGTGAGTAATAATGACAACTCTTGCCACAGAATCTTTGGCACCTTCTTGGAGGACTTGCTTAAAGGAAACATCTTCTTGATTGAAAATTTGTGCCAACTTCAGCAATTGTCCCTTCATGTCTGGTGTTTGAATCGAGAAGTAGTAATCACTCTTCACATCTTCTGGTTTAGCCAATTGAACAGGACGGCTGTATTCGTTAAAGGCTTTACCAATCGTCCCCTCATTGAGGCGACGAACAATCCGGATAATATCTGCTACTACGCTAGTGGCTGTAGGTTTTTGACCAGCACCAGGACCATAGTACATGGACTCTCCAATCCCAATAGACTCCACATAGACTGCATTCATGACACCATTAACTCCAGCTAGTGGATGAGCTTTTGGCAAGAAAGTTGGAGTTACTTCTGGCTGCAAGGCCGGAAGGAGTCTCTTCAATAGAACCGACCAATTTAATCACATAGCCCAAACTTTGAGCCACAGCAACATCTTGAGGAGTAATCTTACGAATGCCCTTATGACCGACTTGGTCAAATTGTACATCCATTCCGAAGGCAAACTGGCTGAGAATAACCATCTTGTATGCCGCATCAATTCCATCTACATCATTAGTCGGATCACTTTCCGCATAGCCTAATTCTTGTGCCTTAGCTAAGGCATCCTCATAAGACCAACCTTCTTCGACCATCTTGGTCATCATGAAGTTAGATGTTCCGTTCACCACACCGAGGACACGAGTGACCTTATCTGCAGCAAGAGAGTTGACCAAGGTACGAAGGATTGGAATTCCCCCAGCTACTGCTGCTTCATAATAGAGGGCAACACCATGTTCTTTGGCTATTGCAATCAACTCAGCCCCATGAACGGCAAGCAAATCTTTATTAGCCGTTACCACATGTTTTCCAGCTTGAAGAGCACGTGTAATAAAAGTCTTAGCAGGTTCGATCCGCCCCATCAATTCAACCACGATGGCAATATCTGAATCTTCCAAGATCTCATCTACATTAGTCACAAAATCAAAATCATTGCCAGCTGCTAATAAGCGGTCTTTCTCCGCATCATCTTTGACAAGTACTTTAGCCACTTCAATATCAGACTGAGCTGATTGAAGAATCTTCTCTTTATTTTCCTTCAACAAAAACGGCACTCCACTCGCAACAGTTCCAAATCCTAATAAAGCAATTTTTACAGACATTTTCGTCTCCTTGAATTTCAAAATATAGCTCCATTATATCAAAAAAATGCAGTATCTGGCCACTTCTATGACTATTTAGGATAGAATCTTCTTTATTTTCAAAAAACAATAGGACTAGCTCATCTAACAATGACTATTTATGTTTTTCATTATAGAAAATACGATAGGGATTTTTTTGTCCCTATCGTATCAAATAAGTTATTCACTATACTCAATCAGCAGTTTTAAACATTAATTCAGAAACTTTCTGTGAGAAGGAGGTCGTCTTTAATAGGTTCAAATGAGGTCGTTCCGAATATAGGCATTATTCTTTCTTAAATTGAATAAAGTAATATTTGTTATTTTCCTCCCACTTGTCATACCCTGATATTTTTAAGGTTAAGATATCACCGTCAAGCGTGTATTCATAAATTGGTGAGGTACCAGCTGGATCTGGAATTAAAAAGAAATTTGGTGTGAGCCACAATGCTCGTTCGAAACTAATAGTTTCTTTATTTGGATCTAAAACTCCCCCATTCATAGTTAAATCAACAGCTGTCATATCCTCGTTGTAGCCACCTGAGCTATTTGGTAACTTAGACAAATAGTCTTTGGTCATCTGGAGATGCTGAATGTATTCGTCAAACGAATCATAATTGTAACTTCCACTAACTTCGTAATCTAATTTTAAGACTTCAGTATTGTCATAAGCAATATGGTATTGAACGTCGGTCCCATTAATCGTCAACTCAGCATTGATAAGGGAAGACAACAAATTCACAAGTTTCAAACCCCCGTCCTCTTTAAAATTTTGATATATTGCAAACCTTTCAAGAGTTTCACGAATATTATGAACCTTCCATGTGCCATCTAAAGAAACAGGAGCTTGAGAGGTTTCTTGTGTTGTTTTTTCTACTTTCGAAACAGAGGCAGAAGAACTTTCTTTTGTAGTCTTTTCTACATTTTTTTGTGCGCATCCAACAAGAAAGAAAAGCAGGAGGAAAGCTATACAGATGGAATATTTTTTAAAGAATGATTTAAACATGTTACTTCTCCTTTCTATTTCAACACTTTTTTGAAAGTCATCTTCATGGTTGCGTATGTTCCATTTTCAGTGTTTCCTTCAGCAGTTAAGATCAGAGTATCTCCCTTCCACTCATATTGATAAGTCATTTTATCCAAAACTAAATTTGTAGTACCAAATGAGTAGTTGATGAGGAGGGATGGTGTTTCTTTAAAGCTAATGGTTTTATTTGCCACATCCAATTTACCATCTGGTAAAGAGTAGGTGTATTTTGCCTTAGAAGGATGCACTTTCATTTTTGTCACTTTGAAGTAAGAAGCATTATCTTTAAGCCTCGTAATGTATGCCTTGTAGTATTCCTCTTTTTTCATGACGTTTTTTGCAACTTTATCATACAAGTGATCAAAGAAAGTTGTATAATCTAAGCTATATTTGAATTCTACAGAATCACCAGAAATGATTAATTTAGGATTAAACTTAGCAAAATCTTCTAAAATATGAGGATAGGCATCGATGTTTGATTCACGTAGTATCATACTCTTTTGAAGAGTGATAGGAGCATCCACTAATTCCCAGGTTCCTTCAAGTGTATCCGTTTTTTGGACAATTTTTTTCTCTGATTTTGTTTCCTTAGTGGTTTTTTGGCTAGTCGTAGTTGTATTACACCCTATAAGTGCGAGTCCACATAGAGCCATTAGGGCAACAAACAAAAATTTCTTGATCCAATGTTTCATGAAAAAGCCTCCTAAACATATTTTATGAATTTATTATAACCTAATGTAAATGCGTTTTCAAGGTAGCGAAATATCTAGACTAGTCTTCTTTCCATTTTTTTATAGTAGGGTCGCTAACTATAAAAAACGGCGCGCCCTTTAAAACATCTTTTATATTTACTGACTAGAGTAAGGGGACGATTTTTACAGTTTCGTAACAGTCACTTACTGACCAATTTCTTATGTTATAATAGAGATGTTTAGAAAGGAGCTTTTATGTCTATACGAAAAAGATATGTTCCAAAGAAAATCAAACTCTTATTATTCTTAAATGCCTTTTTGATTCTATCCATGCTTGTCTTAGGGACTCTGATTGTTGGTCGTCTACTGTCTCCCACTACTACAAGTCAAGAAAAATCTCAAGAAAACTTGATTTCCCAACGAATAGCTAGTCATCAGTGGATCAAACAAAAAGAACCAGTCAAAATTCCGATTCTTATGTATCATTCGGTTCATAACATGGATCCATCAGAAGAAGCCAATGCCAACCTCATCGTGGCACCAGAAACCTTTGAAAGTCATCTAAAAGCCTTAAAGAAGGCCGGCTACTACACCCTCACTCCTGAAGAAGCTTATCGGGCGCTCACAAAAAATGAACTGCCGAAAGGTGGCAAAGTCGTTTGGTTAACGTTTGATGATGGAATTGCTGACTTTTATACCATAGTCTATCCACTCTTAAAAAAATACCAAATGACCGCAACCAACAATATCATTACTTTACTTTTCTGACGAAGAAAGACCCAGTGTTTTAACCTTCGATCAGATCAAAGAAATGAAAGCGCAAGGTATGACGTTTGAGAGTCATACAGTATCTCATCCAGATTTGGCCCGATCAGATAGCTCTCGTCAGGAATCTGAATTGGCGACTTCCAAACAAGTACTAGACAAGAAACTCCATCAAACCACTACTACCATTGTTTACCCTTCCGGCCGCTACTCTGATCTCACCATGGAACTAGCAGAAAACAATGGTTACAAAATGGGCTTAACGACCAACAATGGACTAGCTAGTCTAGACGATGGCCTCTACTCACTAAAACGCCTGCGGATCTTACCAACTACAACAGCAGAAGACCTACTTACCGAAATGCAAACTAATCCATAAACATACAAAAAGCACGAGTCCGAATGACTCGTGCTTTCTTTCTCCATAATAGAGCGCTTTTATTTCGATTTGATGTAGTTCACACCATCTGCTTTTGGTGCAACCGACTTACCAAAGAAGGCTGCTAGTACGATGATGGTCAACACATACGGAGCAATACGGAGGTATACTCCAGGAATATGGGCAAGGAAAGGAATCTGCGTAGACACAACCGCTAAGGCTTGTGAAAGTCCAAAGAATAGACTGGATAGCATGGCACCGATTGGGCTCCATTTACCAAAGATCATAGCAGCTAGGGCGATAAATCCAGGTCCCACAATGGTAGTGGCAGAGAAATTGACAGAAGCAGATTGCGCATACAAGGCACCCCCAACTCCTCCTAAATCCAGAGATGAGCACACCATAGTAACGCATGAGGTAAACATTAATCCCTAGAGTATCCGCAGCTTGTGGATGTTCACCGACTGAGCGAAGGCGAAGACCAAATTTCGTTTTAAACATGATAAACCATGCTACAAATGAAAATCCAATCGCGACATATCCCATTAAACTTGTATTCTTGAAGAAGATATCGCCAATGACAGGAATATCAGATAAGAAAGGAAAATCAAATTTACCAAATGACAAATCGATGTTGTTGGTTTGGCCTTTTCCGTAAATGGCTTTTACCAAAAAGACAGCTAAGGCAGGAGCCAACAAGTTCAATACTGTACCACTCACCACGTGGTCAGCACGGAAGTTAATAGTCGCTACCGCATGGATGGCAGAGAAAATAAGACCAACCAAACCACCTGCAAGGAGAGATAGCCAGATTGTCATGCCACCAAGAGAGCTAGCAAAAGTCAAGTTAAACACAACCCCTGTGAAAGCTCCCATAACCATGATACCTTCCAAACCGACATTAACGACACCAGCATGTTCGGAGTAGGCTCCTCCGATACTAGTGAAAATGAGGGGAGCAGCATAGACCAGCATATTCGATACAAGAATCGTTAGTATAGCAACAGTATTCATTCTTACTCTACTCCTTTCATTTGTTTCTTAGGCTTGATGTATTTTTCGATAATGTAGTGAGCACTTACAAAGAAGATAATCGAAGCTGTCACAATATTGACAAGTTCTGGTGGAATAGTCGCTGTGGTCATACCTGGCGCACCTGTTTGCAAGGTTCCAAGCAAGAAGGCCGCAAAGACAATCCCAATAGGAGAATTGCTAGCAAGTAGAGCAACAGCCATCCCATTAAATCCAACAGCCAAGGAACCAGCTTGAACATAAACGTTCTGGAAGGTACCAATTCCTTCTACTGCTCCACCTATCCCACAGAGGGCACCTGAAATCACCATAGAAAGGATGATGGTCCGTTTAGCTGACATCCCTGCATAGTCTGAAGCATTGGGGTTAAGACCAACAGAACGAATTTCAAAGCCAAGTGTTGTTTTCTTGATAATGAACCAAATCACTGCAACAGCAATCAAAGCAATGAAGATCCCGATATTCATCCGTGACTTAGTCAATTCTGTCAAGAACCCTAGGCGGTAACTTGCATTTGCTCCTACTGTGATACTAGATTCAGAATCGACCATGAACTTTTTAGGGAAGTTCCGGATGATTTCATTTCCAGCAAACAGGACGATATAGTTCATCATAATGGTAACGATCACTTCACTCGTTCCCAAAAATGCTCGTAGGAGTCCTGGAATCAATCCAATGAGACCACCGGCAATTGCAGCCACAAGGACGGTCAAAGGAATCATCAGAACGCGAGGAATATCTGGGAAGGATAGAGCGAACCATACAGCAGCAATCCAACCTGCTAAAGCTTGTCCAGGTAAGCCGACATTAAAAAATCCAGCTCGACTGGCTACCGCAAATCCGAGAGCAATCAATATCAGTGGCCCCATAGTACGGAAAATTTCACCCACATTTTTTATGGAACCAAAAGCTGTCTTGAAGAGTTCTTCATAACCCCAAAGAGCATCATAACCAAAGATCCACATAATAATGGCTCCGAGGATGATTCCTAGGATTACAGAAATAAAAGGAATAGCAATTTGTCTTGTATTTTTATTCATTTGAAGCCTCCTTGATTTCTCCACCAGCCATTAGAATACCAAGCTCTTGTTTGTTGGTCTCAGACGGCTTCACAATACCTTGGATTTTTCCATCATGAATAACAGCAATCCGGTCTGATAGATTTAGAATTTCGTCTAATTCGAAGCTGACAACGAGGACGGCTTTCCCTTTATCACGTTCACCAATCAAACGTTTATGGATGTACTCAATCGCACCAACGTCCAATCCACGTGTCGGTTGGCTAACGATTAACAAATCTGGATTCCGATCAACTTCACGAGCAATGATGGCTTTTTTGTTGATTTCCTCCTGATAGAGCACTTGCTGGAACAATCTCGTTGGTTTGCACGAACATCAAATTCTTCCATCAACTTGCGAGCATAGGAATTAATTTGATTGTAATTCAACACACCATTCTTGCTAAGTGGTTCTTTGTAGTAAGTTTGAAGTGCGATGTTTTCAGAAAGCATCATTTCGAGCACAAGACCATCGCGATGACGATCTTCAGGCACGTGGCTGACATTCATTTCAGTAATCTTACGTGGGGAAAGGCCAACAACTTCTTGTCCCTTAATTTTGATACTGCCTGATTTAACTTTTGCGAAGTCCGGTAATAGCCTGGATCAATTCACTCTGACCATTTCCGTCAATCCCCTGCAATCCCGACAATTTCGCCTGCACGAACATCAAGAGATAGTTCTTTGACCGCAGGAACACCACGGTTTTCATTCACGACCAAGTCAGAAATTTGCAGAACCACTTCTTTAGGTTGCGCTTCTTCCTTTTCTGTTACGAAAGAAACTGAGCGTCCAACCATCATTTCTGCCAAATCTTTATTGGTAGCACCTTCGATGCTAACCGTTTGAATGGATTTCCCACGACGAATAACTGTGACACGATCTGCAACGGCACGAATTTCGTCTAGTTTGTGAGTGATGAGGATAATGGATTTGCCTTCTTTAACGAGGGTTTTCATAATATCCATTAACTCCAAAATTTCAGCAGGAGTTAGCACTGCTGTAGGCTCGTCGAAAATCAGAATATCAGCTCCGCGATAGAGTGTCTTCAAGATTTCTACACGTTGTTGAGCCCCAACAGAAATATCTTCAACTTTTGCTGTAGGATCCACAGCCAAGCCGTAGCGTTCAGATAACTCTAGAATATCTGCATTAGCTTTTTTCAAATCTAATACACCCTTGTTCGTTACTTCGCTACCAAGAATGATATTTTCTGCAACAGTGAAAGCTTCTACCAACATGAAGTGCTGGTGAACCATCCCAATCCCTAGAGAAGCAGCCTTTGAAGGAGAATCTAGTTTTTCAGATTTCCCATTGACCACAATTTCTCCGCTCGTTGGTTCCAAAAAGACCAGCCAACATATTCATCAGGGTTGATTTCCCAGCTCCATTTTTCACCAAGAAGTGCATGAATTTCACCTTTTACGCAATTCGAGGTTGATTTTGTCGTTTGCGACAAATTCACCAAAGATTTTGGTAATTTCACGCATCTCAATGACGTTTTCGTGTGCCATTCGAATATTCCTTTCTAGAAAACTATATTTTATTTCAGTAGGACCTGCTAAACGAGTTAGTAAGTTCTATTGAGACAAAATGTCTCAACACCTCATAAAAAAGCGACCCAAGAAGGATGGATCGCTTCTGGAAGGTTTTATTTCTCAGGTGCTTTTACACTACCATCAATAATTTGTTTTTTAGCATCTTCTACTGCTTTTTTAGCATCTTCAGAAAGATTTGAAGTTGTCAAATCAACACCACCATCTTTCAAACCAAATGTAATTACTTTTCCACCTGGGAATTTACCATCAGCAGTTTGAGTTGCGATTTCTTGAACAGTTTTACCAACTTGTTTCAAAGTAGAAGCCAATACGAAGTTAGATTCTTTACCATCTTTTGAAGTGTATTTACCTTCATCAACTTGGTCACGGTCTACACCAATAACCCAAACTTTTTCGCCTTCGTTTTTTTCTTCTCGTTCAAGTCTTTTGCTTCCTTGAAGACACCAGCTCCTGTACCACCAGCAGCTTGGTAAATAACGTCAGCTCCTGCAGCGTATTGTGTTGCTGCAATTGTTCTACCTTTTTCAGGGTTGTTGAAGTCTTCAGCATATTGTACATCTACTGAAATGTCTTTGTTTACAGACTTCACGCCTGCTTCAAATCCTTTTTTTCAAAACGAGTGATAACTTCACCACGTGCTCCACCGATGAAACCAACTTTGTTTGTCTTCGTAGTTTTGGCAGCAGCAACCCCTGCAAGATAAGCGACTTCATTATCTGCAAAAAAACAGCAGATGCTACGTTCTTCTTATCACCAACAACAGAGTCAATGATAACATAGTTGATATCAGCATTTTTCATCTGCGCAGCAGTAACAGCTGGAGCAAGTTTGTAACCAACACCGTACACTAATTTGTAGCCGTTTGTAGCAGCTTGGCTGAAGTTATTCGCAAAATCTGCTTCACTTGTAGATTGGAAGTAAGTAAATCCGTTATCTTTTAGAAAGACCATTTTTCTTTACCCCCAAGCTTGTAGACCTTCCCATGCAGATTGGTTAAATGATTTGTCATCAACACCACCTGTGTCAGTAACGATAGCAGCTTTTAAATCAGTTTTTGCATCTGAAGAATCTTTGCGAGACGCACGATTTCCACATGCAGCAAGTCCGATTGCAGCGACAGTTACTAGACCTAGGCCTAACCATTGTTTCTTGTTCATTTCTGAACCTCCTAAATAAGATATGCAACTATGTTGCGGATTAATAAAAGGGTCAATAGACCGCCTTTACAGAAGTTACTAGGTAAGATCTGTAAAGGAATATGGAAGCAATTCCTTGACCGTCATCACGACCGTCGATTTATCTTTGGCTACCAGAGTAACCGGTAGGTCTGGCTCGAAATTCAGCCATCACCTGGCGACAAGCACCACAGGGTGAAACTGGTTTTTCAGTTTGACCATAAATAATTAATTCCTTAAATGAACGCTCGCCTTCTGAAACAGCCTTGAAGATAGCTGTTCGCTCACCACAATTGGTCAACCCGAAACTCGCATTTTCAACATTGACTCCTGTATAAATCTTTTCCTCTGCTGTAACTAAGACAGTTCCAATTGGAAAGTGAGAATAAGGCACGTAAGCATTCTCGCTTGTTTTTACAGCTAGGTCAATCAACTCAGTAGTCGCCATGGGCTACTTCTCCCTTCATGATGGCTACTCCAGAGGAAGTACCGATTCGGTTAGCACCCGCTTGGATCATAGCTTGAGCATCCTCATAGCTACGAGTGCCTCCAGATGCTTTCACCCCCATGTCAGGTCCAACAACTTTTCGCATGAGAGCCACATCCTCAGGCGTAGCCCCACCAGTCGAGAATCCTGTAGAAGTCTTCACGAAGTCAGCTCCTGCTAACTTAGCAATCTGACACGCTACAATCTTCTCATCTTCTGTCAAGAGGCAGGTTTCGATGATGACTTTGACAAGGTGATCACCGCTTGCATCTACAACTGCCTGAATATCTTCTTCAACGAGACTCAGATTTTTTGATTTAAGTGCACCAATATTGATGACCATATCAATTTCATCTGCCCCATTTTGGATAGCATTCTCGGTTTCAAAAGCTTTGACTTCTGGTGTATTTGCCCCCAGTGGAAACCCGATAACTGTACAGACTTTGACATCTGTATCACGTAGACCCTCTGCAGCGAAGTTCACCCAAGTTGGCTGCACACAAACACTTGCAAAATCATATTCTTTTGCTTCTTCGATCAATTGTTCGATCTGTTCCTGTTGTGCATCAGGTTTTAATAGTGTGTGGTCTATGTATTTGTTTAATTTCATTAGTGAATCTCCCCTAAACGAATTACGATACGATTTCAATAATCTCTGAAACGCTTTCAACCTTGTCTAGTATTTTAACATTTTTTTGGAATTCTGCAATGGTTTTTTGACAAATTTCTAAGTTTGTATAAATAGTTGCAACAAGCTCCCCTTTTTGAACAGAATCCCCGACTTTCTTAGCAAAAACAATCCCTGTCTCATAGTCTAAATCATCTGATTTGACTGCTCTGCCAGCCCCTAGACGCATGGCAAAGAGACCGTGTTCCATAGCAGGCAAGGCTGCAATATAGCCATCCTCTTCTGCATAGACAGGCACTTGTTCTTTTACCTGAACTGGACGGTAGAGATCTTCTAAATCCCCACCTTGAGCAAGGACCATTTCTTCAAATTTCTTCAGAGCTTTGCCGGCTGTCAGATGTTGCTTGACTTCTTCCAAGCTAGCCGTCACTCCGCCAAGCTCCAACATAATTTGAGCCAATTCACAAATGAAGTGGGGCACGTCTTCTCTGCCTTTGCCTTGAAGAATATCTAAGGCTTCGAGAATTTCCAATCGGTTCCCAATACTAGTTCCCAAAGGTTGGCTCATATCCGTCAAGACAGCAATGGTCTTGCGACCGACAGCATTTCCAAGATCCACCATGGTGCGGGCTAATTCACGCGCCTCTTCGATGGTCTTCATAAAGGCCCCTTCTCCAACGGTAACATCGAGAAGGATAGCATCTGCTCCAGCCGCAATCTTCTTACTCATGACGGAACTCGCAATCAAGGGAATCGTGTCAACTGTTGCCGTCACATCTCGAAGTGCATAGAGAAGCTTATCTGCCATGACCAATTGATCCGACTGGCCGATAACAGAAAGACCAATGTCTTGTACTTGTTTGATGAACTCTTCTTGGGTCCGCTCAATCTGGAATCCTTTTATTGATTCTAACTTATCAATGGTCCCCCCTGTGTGACCCAATCCACGACCACTCATCTTGGCTACTGGAACTCCAAAGCTGGCTACTAGAGGGGCCAGTACAATCGTTACTTTGTCCCCTACACCACCTGTTGAGTGTTTGTCCACCTTGATGCCTTTAATAGCAGAGAGGTCGAATTGCTCCCCTGTTTCCACCATCTTCATGGTCAAATCTGATATTTCTCGAGTCGTCATTCCCTTGAAATAAACCGCCATGGCAAGGCAGCCATTTGATAGTCTGGTACTGTTCCCGCTACATAGCCCTCAATCAGCCAGTGAATTTCTTCTTTACTCAACTCAATGCCATCACGTTTTTTCTGAATGATATCTACAGCTCTCATGTAACTTTCTCACTCCTTAAAATATAATAACCTTTGTCTTTTTTGAGGATTTCACAGTTTCCAAAGATTTCTTCCATTTTTGCTTTCGCACTGGGAGCACCTTGTTTTTTCTGAATGACAATGGTTAGGTCTCCACCAGGATTCAAATGGTCAAAGCTACCAGAAAGTACTTCATGAACTACCTTTTTCCCAGCCCGAATGGGAGGATTACTGATAATATGGTCAAAGCACCCCTCAACCTCATCATAAACATTGGATTGGAAGATCTTAGCTTCGACTTGATTTAAAGCCGCATTTTTCTGAGCCAGATCAAGGGCACGTGTATTCACGTCTACCATAGTAGCATGAACCCCTTGCGCCTTGACCAAAGAGAGACCAAGAGGACCATACCCGCAACCGACGTCCAAAACCGCCTCTCCTTGCTGAAAAGACAGACAAGACAAGAGGACCTGGCTGCCAAAATCGATCATTTTCTTACTAAAAACACCAGCATCCGTAAAAAATTTCATCCGCTCTCCTAGAAGGACCACATGTAACTCATGGATATCATGTTGAGCATCTGGATGTTCATCATAGTACATTTTACTCATACTAGCATTATAGCATAATTTAACCTATTTTTAAATCGTTTACAGAAGATCTTAAAACTGATATACTAAAGGTCACTATGGAGGAAAAGCTTGAAATGGATAAAGAATTTCTACACTTCGAAAAAGATTAATCGACAAACTTGGCAAAATCTCCACCGGAAATCAACTCCTCCTCTATCTGAAGAGGAATTGAATTCAATCAAGAGTTTTAATGACCTCATTAGTTTACAAGATGTAACAGACATTTATTTACCCCTGACGCATTTAATTCAAATCTACAAAAAAGCGAAAGAAGACTTAGCTTTCTCTAAAGGCATCTTTCTCCAACAGGAAAGCAAAAAACAGCCTTTTATGATTGGAATTTCAGGGTCTGTGGCTGTCGGCAAATCAACGACTAGTCGCCTCCTTCAAATCCTTCTTTCTCGGACCTTTTCCGGTTCTACAGTGGAGCTAGTGACGACAGATGGCTTCTTATATCCCAATGCGACCCTGATTGAACAAAACATTCTCAATCGCAAGGGTTTCCCTGAAAGTTATGATATGGAACTTCTCTTAGATTTCCTGAATCAGCTTAAAAATGGTCAGAGTTACCAGATTCCCGTCTATTCTCACGAGATTTATGATATCGTCCCTGACCAGAAGCAAACCATCCAAGCTGCAGACTTCATTATCGTAGAAGGGATCAATGTTTTTCAGAATCCTCAAAATGATCGTCTCTATATGACTGACTTCTTTGACTTTTCCATCTATGTGGATGCTGAGGTTGCCAACATTGAGTCTTGGTATATTGATCGCTTTAAAAAGTTGTTGGACCGTGCAAAGGATGACCCAAGCAACTACTACCACCGCTTTACCCAGCAACCAGAAGCTGAAGTCCTAGCCTTCGCTCATCAAGTATGGGAGTCAATCAATCTCTTAAATCTAAAAGACTATATCGAACCCACTCGAAACCGAGCCGAACTGATTCTGCACAAAGCTGCCAACCATGAGATTGATGAAATCTATCTCAAGAGATAAAGAGATTGTAACAAAACGACCCCCAAAAGATGGCGATTCGAAGAAAAATTAGTTTGGGCTTGTCAAAAGAAAAGTTTTCAGATATAATAAGAGAGTTAGAATATCATTGGAGGTGAAAAAATTGGCAAACATTAAATCAGCTATCAAACGCGCTGAATTGAACGTTAAACACAACGAAAAAAACTCAGCTCAAAAATCAGCTATGCGTACTGCAATCAAAGCTTTTGAAGCAAACCCATCTGAAGAACTTTACCGCGCTGCTAGCTCAGCTATCGATAAAGCAGAAACTAAAGGTTTGATCCACAAAAACAAAGCTAGCCGTGATAAAGCACGTCTTGCAGCGAAACTTGGTTAATCAAGAATTGCATACAAAATGAGCTCTCCGGAGCTTTTTTTGTTGCTTCGATATGAGGAGATACGATGAAAATTTCGATTATCGGCTATTCAGGTTCTGGCAAGTCAACTTTGGCTGAACCTTAGCCCGCTACTACTCCATTCCCAAACTCCACATGGATACCCTTCAATTTCAACCGGGTTGGATGGACAGTGACCGGGATTGGATGGAGGAAGAAATGAAACAGTTTCTCAGTAATCATAGAGACTGGGTCATTGATGGCAATTACTCTTGGTGCTGCTATGAGGAGAGAATGGAGCAAGCCGACCAGATTATCTTCCTGAATTTCTCCCGTTGGAACTGCCTCTATAGAGGATGGAAACGATACCGTCGCTATAAAGGCAGAGTCCGTGAGAGTATGGCAGCAGGCTGCCCAGAACGCTTTGACTGGGAATTCATCCGTTGGATTCTCTGGGACGGTCGAACTAAGAATGCCAAAGAAAGGTATAGAAATATCCGTTCTACCTATCCCGATAAATTCATCACTCTCAAAAACCAAAAGGAACTAGACCGTTTCCTCAATAACATCAAAAATGATCTACTGGAATCGAAGTAAATATTCGATCTAGTAGATCATTTTCCTTATTTTCTTTTCTTTTGAGGAAACAAGGGAAGTCCTAAAGAAGCCATCTTCTCCGCTGGCACCTTCATGCCATCCTTAATCCATTTGGCTAGGACAGAGACAATCGCTGAACTGAGGAAGGAATTCAAATAACTAGCCGGTCCTTGTGAGGATTTCTGACTTTTACTCCTCTTTTCTAGAAATTCATAAACAGCCTTGGTAAGCAGTTTCTCAAAATTATAATCGACGGCCAAGCTGATAATGCGTGCTTCCTTCTTGGCCTCTTTAAAGAGATAAACCCAAATCTGGTACAAATCGGTCTTAAAATTATACCCCTCTAAAGACTTGGTAATATTCGAAACAGTTGATTGGAAGATGGATTCCAGCAATTCTTCTTTCGACTCATAATTTCGGTAAAAAGGTCATGCGAGAAACTCCTGCTCTCTCCACCAATTCTGAAATGGTAATCTTTTTCAAGTCCTTTTTATCCAACAACTGAAGCAAGGAAATCTCCAAGGATTCCCGTGTGATGGCATTGCTTTCTTGGTTGGACCGTTTCAAATTTTCTAAGGATTTTTCTGATATCTTTCTTTCTGCCATAACACTTACTTTCTATCTGTATCATCTGAATGTATCTGCTTTCAGAGAATGCAACTTCATGATATAATTGTAAAAAAAGACTAACCACTTGTCAATGAACAATTATTTACATTTTGAGGTAATAAAAATGACATGGAAAATTATTGCAGATTCTGGCTGTGATTATCGTACTTACGAAAGTGCTGCACCAGATACTAGCTTTGTTTCAGTGCCCCTTACCATTCAGATTGGTGAGACCATTTATACAGACGACACTAATCTGGATACAGATAAAATGATGGAAGATATGTATGCAACGACTACTGCTTCCAAATCAGCTTGTCCTAGTCCTGATGACTATATGAGAGCCTTTGAGGGAGCTGACAATATTATCGTTGTTACCATCACTGGTACTTTGTCTGGTAGCCACAATAGTGCTCAAGTCGCTAAAAAACTTTATCAAGAAGATCATCCGACTACCAACATTCACGTGATTGATAGCTTATCAGCTGGTGGTGAAGTGGATCTACTCGTCCGCAAACTCCATCAATTAATCGCTCAAGACCTTGATTTTGATCAAGTGGTTGAAGTCATTACTAAATACCAGGAAAAAACCAAGCTGATCTTTGTGCTTGCTAAGGTCGATAATTTGGTCAAAAATGGTCGACTCAATAAAATTATCGGAACTGTTGTCGGCCTCTTAAACATCCGTATGGTCGGTCAAGCCAGCGATACTGGCACCCTTGAGTTGCTTCATAAAGCCCGTGGCCAAAAGAAAGCTATTACCACTACTTTTGAAGAAATGCTTAAAGCCGGCTACAGAGGAGGGCATATCACCATTGCTCACCGTCGCAACGAGAAATTCGTAGAACAACTCTCTGCCTTGGTCCATGAAAAGTTCGCCAATGCGGATATCGAAGTTCTTCCGACCTCAGGCCTCTGTAGCTTCTATGCTGAAGAAGGTGGGCTCTTAATCGGCTATGAAATTTAACAACAAACTATAAAAGACTGGAACTCATTCCAGTCTTTTTAGAATGTAGACAAACTATTTTTAAAATAAAAATAAGTTAAGCGATTCTGCAGAAATAAAAAAATGAGTTCCAATTTTTTAAATTGATTCAAAAAAATACCAAAACTTTCCGCTGTGAGAAAAGTGCCTGAAACAATAACGTTTCAGGCACTCAGAATTATTGAGACCTTAGGCTCAATAATTAGTCTTGGAACTTCGAAGAAGTTCGCTGACGTCTGTACTAACCTAAGGAAAGTTTTTAATATGACTTTGTCTTCAATCTGAAAGGTTAGAACTCATTCCAGTCTTTTATAATACAGATTCCCTCTGGTCAGGACCCGAGGGAATCTTTTTATTCACCAATTTCTTGGTTAAATTTGTAGAAAGTACTTTTATAAATAAAGTAAGTCGCAAGAGCACCTATACCAGCAATGAGAAGATAAATCACACTAGCAATCAGGGTGGTGAAAGCCACAGCGGATAGATAGAAGGCAAAGCCTATCAGGACTAGCATAACGATAATAAAGACGAAGATCAATAATCCTCTCAGGGCTGCATTTCCTCTATTACGGTTCATCAGGTCTGTTACAGTCGACCAATTAGTCGTTAAGAGCTTGTAGTCACGTCGAAAAGCGATCACACTCAAGCTCAAACTGGTCAAAAACCAAATCAAAAGCATGGCTAGAAGAGAGAGGGGATGAACCCCAAAGTAGCTGGATACCCCTACTAAGAGCACAATTGGTAAAGCAGACTGAACCGAAAAGAGGATCCAAAATTTCTTCAAACAGTAGCGTTTAAAATCAATCGGGAGGGCTCGAAGATAAGCAAAATTTTCTCGCTCCAAGGAAATCCCGATACTGGTCAAGCTTTCTACAGAATTGAAGACCCCAATCATAAAAGCGATGAGGGATAAGGGAAGTAAATATTGGGGGGTGAGGTGGTTTTCAATTTGAAGGGAAGCTAGCGATGCTCCTAAAAACAAGCCAAATGTGAAAAGATAAGGAAAGATCGCCATCATAAAGATGACCTGCGTCAACAAGGTACCATCACTTAGAAGGCGTTTATGATAGGAAACGGTAAAGCGATGGAAGGCCTTCTGATCTCCCACCTTCATCTGACTCACCCGCTCCTTAACCGCATGGCTGGAAGAAACCTCAAGGGCAGCATCATAAAAATGAGGCAAGACCTGACTTTTGACCAGCCAAAGGAGGACTGCTAGAACCAATACCCAAGCCAACATCCCAAGCAGAGCACCTGAGTCCAAAGGATTCAAGATAAAGCTATGAAAGACCTCTATCGGAGGAAAAATACTGGGTTGAGTAACCAGATCACCTGCCACCGAATGCTCTGATTGGAGCATATTAATATAGAGGTAAGCTCCAATGGAAATGAGACTACTCAAGCCAATGATGAGGTTAGAAACCAAACTCGTGTGCTTCTTAAAGATAGCTGATTTGGTAATCAGATGAGATAAGAACAAGGTGCCTAAAAAGAGGATGGAGAGGAGAATCATGGCACAAAGAAGGCCAAGAAGGAGCCCCACCAGAATATTTCCCCCTGCTTGGATGGGCAGAATGATGAAGTAACTGATCATTGGAAGCAGGGCCATCAAGAGCACTAATATGACCGAGATGCTCTTTCCTGCAATCACTTCTGCATCCGAAAAGGCATAGGGACGATAAAATTGCAAATCCTTGCTCTCGTAAAAGACATTGTAAAAACTCATCAAACCTTGAGATATGGCTAAGAGCGCAAAGAGCGTAATCATATTGACAAAGGGACCAGGGCTAGAGACAAAATCATTGGTACTCGAGAGAATTCCAAAAAGGAAGAGATAAAGGAGACCGATAAAAATATAGGTCCGAATGGACTGAGCGGAAACATTGACCTTCCTAGTCGGATCCTTTTCCTGCTTCTTACGAAATTTCGCTAATTGGGCTGGCTGAGTAGCATAAATGATGTTGACATCCACTAGGCGACGAACCATCTTAAGACGCATCTGGACTCACCTCTTCTCTTCGACCAGCCAGTCCAAGATAGATGGACTCTAGGCTTTGTTCAGGGTGTTGCCCCTTCAGCTCCTCAATAGTTCCATAAAAGATGAGGTTCCCCTTCTTCAGGATGGCAATTTTATCACAGAGTTGCTCTGCTACTTCGAGGACATGGGTGGAGAAGATGACGGTGTTGCCCTTATCCGCATGCTCCCGCATCATCTGCTTCAAGTCGTAAGAGGCTTGGGGATCCAAGCCAGTCATGGGCTCATCTAGAACCCAGATGTCTGGATCAGATAGTAGAGCCCCAATAACAAATACCTTCTGGCGCATCCCATGAGAGAAAGACTCGATGACTTCATAGCGATGACTAGTAAAGTCAAAAAGGTGAAGCAAATGATCCAAGCGCTGATCACATTCCTGCTGGCTCATATCATAGGACGTGGCAACCAACTCCCAAAATTCATTGGCCGTTAAACGAAGAAAGAGATCTGGCGAGTCCGCTACATAGCCAATTTTCTTCTTTATTTCTAAGCGATTGCTATAGAGGTCCTTTCCATCTACTAGGATGCTACCGGTCGTTGGGGTGATGACACTGACTAGGCTCTTAATGGTCGTTGATTTTCCGGCTCCATTATGGCCAATCAAGCCGACAATTTGCCCATCTTCAATGGTCAGATTCAAGTGGTTTAAAGCCAAATGCCCATCGTAATCTTTTGTGACTCCTTGAAATTCAATCATAGATTCTCCTTCTGCCTTTCTACTTTTAAAACGGAACATCTCCATGTAATTGCTTATATTTTTATTCCTATTTTAGAAAAGTGTCAACGAAAAACCAAAAAATTAGAGTAATTCATTAAAGCGATAGAGGAGTTTTAAGAGGTAGGTAGGAATCGTATCCAAGAAATCCTCTATAAATACTCGTTCTCCCCTCTTGTGAAGCTCCTTACCCCAAGGACCTAGGTTTACCGCTGGCACTTGGATCTGAGCAATTTTTCCAGATCTAATTCGTAGACCTGAGGAGGTGTCGCTAAACTATCCAGCACGACTTGATAAGTGGAAACATCCTTTTCCAAGGCACAGTAACTAGTATCACAAATACCCATAAAGTATTCTTCCACTTTCAAGGATTGACCTCTTTTTTCTAAATAACGACGGTAGTCATCTACTAGAATCCCAATTTTAAGGCTCGTTTTTGGTAAGGAGCGGCAGTTCATAGACGGGTAATAAGGTGGAGCAAAACCTATGACCACCAATGGATCCTTATCCCCCAGAAAGTCTAAGTAGCTTTGAATCTGGTGAATGGCAATGGTCTGGTAGCTAACACCCTTCAAAAATTCTTGATAGGCCACTTGCTCGCGCTCTTTTTGGAAGGCAGAAAAACCTTCCTTCTCTTGGCAACGATTCATTAATTCTTGATAACTAATAGCTAGTGGTCGAGAAATAAGGTGCTCTTGTTCTACTCTCTCTTGTAGAGTCCAGTATTTTTCATAGAATTCATTTAAGGCCTCCTGGGTCAATTCTTGAATTCGCTGGAACAACTGCTGGGGAGTCTTTTTCAAATGTAGAACGCTAAAATAGCCTGCTGCATGAAGGACAGTCGATACATCATACTGGTCCTTCAAATCCCTTAGATAAGACCAAGAAGGTAGAGGAGACTGCTCGCCTAGAGCACGGTCTGATAAATCAGGATGAAGATCTAGTTTTGAGGCCACTGCTACTAAGAGAGATAAAGCATTCATCCCCTTTAGAGGCTCCTTCATATGGGAGAGAACCCCTTGAGCTACGATAACCGGCATGAGCTTGCCGACCGTTCCAATGTGTAGGACTTTTTCTTGCGCATCAGTAGAATCAAATGGTTCCGAATCGATAGCAAGTACATAGTCCAAATGAAACTCTTCTTTTAATTGGCAGAGTAAGCCCAAAGACGCTCTCATGCCCCGAGAATAAGATTCCTCATCTCCAACAGATAGATAAAGCAAGTTGACCTGTCCACCGGCTGGATCCGATGCATAAGCTTCTAAGACTCCCAGTTGGAGAGCTAAGGCCGCCTTCATATCACAAGAGCCACGACCTAAGCGCCATTGTTTTGAATCCAGATCAGCCTGCATCTCTGGTCGAAGATCGATCTCTTTTAAGGTCTGGGCAAGAGCTTCAGAATCCAAAGCAATAGAGGCAAGAGGACCATAATCTTCTAAGTCCACCGTGTCATGGTGGTGAAAGAGGATCATAGTTTTTTTCTTACCTTTGTCGACTAAAGCCCAGTTGATACTCCTGTGCAGATGATCCTGAGGAATTTGATAGCGACCAAACAGATGGGGATGCTCTTGGAAATAAGGAATGGAAGCGAGACGCTGGTCTAAATAATCCTCAATGCCACGCTCACTTTCGGTATTGGTAAAGCTGGGAATTGCCATGGCTTCTTGAAATATAGTGGCAATTTGTTCTTGGAAATACTCTGTGGATCTCAATGGAGGCCTCCTTCTCTTGGACTAGATCCCTTTGTTCTCTATCTCATAAGGGGACAGAATGGACATTATTAATCTTTTTTGTGGCGATAAACCACTTTCCACATGCTGGTGACAAGGACTGCTAACAAACCATAGACTGTCAAGGTATTAGCTTTCTCTCCAGTTTCAGGTAAGCGAGTTTCCTCCTTTTCAGGTAAGCGAGTGACACTTTCCTCTCCTTGGCTTGTGGTTTCGCTGACGTGTGCTAATTGAGCCAATTCTTCTTTCTGTTCTTTACGGAAGTCCATTTGGTCTCGTCCGACTGGTGGTTCTTGTTCCTGATGACTAGCCTGATCAGGAACAGAGACCTTACCGGCTTCTTCCACTACCGTCGGATTCTTCTTAGCGATTGGGAGAATACGATCTGCCAAGCTTGCATACTCGGTATCCTTTTCATTTGGCTGGTAACGAAGTAAGAGAGAACGGCTATCTTCAAGAATCGGAATTCTTGCTGAGATTGAATCCGTCTTAAACTTGACTTCGTATGGATCAGCATAATAGATGAAGTCTGGGTCAAAAGCATGAAGCGTCAAAACTAGGCGATGTCCTTTCTTAACGGTGTAGAGGTTCGGTTGTAAATACATGGTATAGTTGTGGTACTCATTTTCCTTTAGATCGATCGAGTGGCTAGAACTTGCTGAATCAAATCCAGAGCCAGGATTAGCCAAGTTAAGCCAGCCTCTTGAAATGACTACACTCTTGACCTTGTGCGTCTTATAACGTTTCAGAGGGAGACTGTCCAAATTGCTACCACTCCAGTAGCCCGTTTCATCCAGAGTCTCTTTTTCAAGGGTACGAGTACTGTAGCCGTCCTTATCATAGGTGATTTCTTCTTTAACAACATCAAATTCTTCGTCAGAAACGTCCATTAGGGTCGCGCTGACATGGGCATGTTTCTTATCTCCTTTTAAGAAACTAGCACTAAAATTCACAGGAATATGCCCTTTGATAGTGATGTCTTGATCGACTGGTGCAGCATAAGAGGCACTGACAGCAGATGAATGGAAGGCTGCATCTTGGTTTCTGGTGGTCCAGTTTTCACCGGTACCATAGAAATCACTAGATACTGTCACATCCTCTCTCTTAGAATAAGCACGCGCATTGATGCTATTGGTTGATTCCCACTTATCAAATTTTCGCCACTTAGACGGATCCAAGTTGTCCTGTGCGGTGACTTCAGGCAGATACTGAATTCCATTTCGAATTCCAAACAAATAATGGCTGTACCATAGATTCATCAAATCATTGAAAGCTTGACCCGCAACATTAGTCCCAGACCAACGGGTAGATGGATAGACATGGTTTCCTTGGTGGAGCAAGACTTTCGGATCAATTCCTGCTTTCTTGAAGGCTTGAACCATTAATTCAAAATGTTTTGGCTTGACATTGTCGTCATTCAACCCTTGAATAATCAATGGTGCAGCTTTCAAATTGGTTGCGTTCAAGGTGTAGTCACGTTTGACATACTCTTCGTTGTAATTGTGGCCATCCTTGTGTTGGAGCTCATTAAGCTTGGTAATATAGGCTGCATAGTAGTCCTTAACCTTGTCCCAATCTTCCTTATCAAGAATACGGCCTGAGGTATAGACTGACAACCAAGAGAGGTCATTGGAAGCTCCTGTATCAAGAGGAGATCCTTGGCTGTTAAAATGGTCATACCAACTGGCGATACCTGCAGCAGGAACAATGGTCTTCAGACCTTCGACTCCAGTAGAGGCTACACCGAAGGTCGTTGTCCCAGCCCAAGACAAGCCTGTCATTGCCACATTTCCACTAGACCAGTCAGCCTTGACTTCACGGTTGCTGGTTTTATCCGCATAGGCCTTACGCTTGCCATTCAACCACTCAATGATATTCTTGTAGGCCGCAACTTCTAGGTCAGAGCCAGTCGTATTAATCCCATCAGAACCTTGGATCCCAGACCACTACTGGTTACTACTGCATAACCGCGAACCAAGTAGTAATTGTACCAATTCAGATTTTCATAGTCATAGTGGGTATAGTCATCCGAGCTTTCACGAGGATTAACATAGTACCATTCTTTTGGATCTGCAGCCTTTGCCACTTCTTCTGTCGAGACTTCTTTAATAGCTTTTCTCTTTTCTGGCTTGCTGTAGAGTCTTGCCATATCAAAATTCCCACCTTCTTTCAGGCCCAAGCCCTCAAGGGTGCGTTCTTCTGTCGTACCTGTTACGTAAGGACTGGCTTCAAAAATAGTCGGTGCTTTATAATCCCCCTTGACTGCAGCCTTAGGAACTTGGACCAAGGTTTTCACTAAGTCTGGCTTGCCATCTCCATCGGTATCATAATCCGTCTCAACATAGACAATATAGCGGACAATGTCGCTCTTTTCATATGAATAATGCTCAATGTCATCTCCCGGTGAAAATGGGAAGATTGGCTGGGCCCGTCCATTCAAAAAGAGAGGTTCTTTGCGATCAGCGCGGTAGGCCGCATGGAGTTTTTTAGCTACCTCAACCATGGAAGCTAAGTCAGTCACCGGAGCCGTTCCTTCTGTATCCTCACTGATCATACCAAGACTTTTAGCAAAGGCTAAACGATCCTTATCAGTTGCTCCTACTTGACCATCTTTTGTCGACGCCCACTTCAAGAGCTGGTTGACAGCATCCGTCACAGTTGCATCCTTTTTAGCTTCTTGCTCCTCTACAGCTTGACCAGTCACCTCTGAAAGTTCCCCAAGAGTCACCTTAGGAGCGCTAGAAAGAAGACTGACACTTTTTTCTGCCCCATTTCCTTCAGGAGATAGACTTGTTTGAGGGCTCCCACTAATCGGCTTGTCTGCAGGAAGAGAGACCGGATCCTTTTCTGCAACAACTGCCTTATCTGTCGTCGTTGCCTGATTAGTTACTGCTGGTGTTGCCACAGGGCTTGTATCAGCTACTGGTATATTCAATTCAGGCTGATGGGACACTTCCACCTTAGGGGAAAAGCTCAGAGACTGCTGGACCTTTATCTGTTGCAAGACTTGCTTCAGATGGACTTGCAGGTTCTAGGCTAGTGGTCAATGCTGGTTCTACACTATTGGTAGCCACTTCATCAGCCTGAACATGGCGAGCTAAAACTGCTGGACTAATTAATAAACTTGCAAACACAATCGAAACGATGGTTGATTTTTTCATATACAAACTCCTTAAAAAAGCGTAGTTTTGAGTCGTTTATCTAGGAAACCTACTTCTCTAAAAAACGACTGGCAAGCAGACAATAGAATTCTTTTTAGAAACCTCTTTAGATTCATAAACTAGACCTCCCCTCTTGAATCTAAAGGTCCCCCTCCTTTCATCATTGTTCTTCAAAATTTTTTTAAAAAAACTCCCTAATTCTCAACTAGAACCCAGGCCATTAAGATAGATTGGCAAGACTTGTCTCTTCCAAATTAGACAATTTGAAGCAAGATGCCTAAAAGAAAGAACCACAACAAATGGGCCGAGAAAGCTTTAAGCTTCTTAAATCTTGAGGTAAGAGGTTTTTAAGCAGCTATCATTAATTTTCTAGGGATTTCCTAACGTCAAGCGCAAACGATTGCTCTATCTTCCTATTTTTGGTAGAATAAGGCATTATTCACGAAAGATGAGAACAAAATGGAAAATCAAACCTTAATGCAATATTTTGAATGGTACTTACCTTCCGATGGTCAACACTGGTCGCGCCTAGCTGCAGATGCACCTCACCTGGCAGATCTTGGTATTCGTAGAGTTTGGATGCCACCTGCTTTTAAAGCAACATCTGCTAATGATGTCGGCTATGGCGTCTATGATCTTTTTGACCTTGGCGAGTTTAACCAAAAAGGCACTGTCCGTACCAAGTATGGTTTCAAAGAAGACTACTTACAAGCAATCCAAGCCTTAAAAGAAGCAGGGATCCAGCCCATGGCCGATGTGGTTCTCAACCATAAAGCAGCTGCTGATGGCCTTGAAAAGTTTGAAGTGGTCGAAGTGGACCCTAACGATCGTACCATCGTCTTGACAGAGCCTTTTACTATCAAAGGATGGACAAAATTTACCTTTGATGGTCGAAATGGAACCTATAATGACTTCCACTGGCACTGGTACCACTTTACTGGTACTGATTACGATGCTTCCCGCAATAAGAGTGGGATTTACCAGATCCAAGGAGACAACAAAGGTTGGGCACAAGATGATCTCGTTGACAGTGAAAATGGAAACTATGATTATCTTATGTATGCCGATATCGACTTTAAACACCCAGAAGTGGTCGAAAACCTCAACCAATGGGCTACATGGTTTATCGAAACCACTGAAGTTCAAGGTTTCCGTCTAGATGCGGTCAAACACATCGACTCTTTCTTTATGAAGAACTTCATTCAACAAATCACGGACAAATATGGAGAAGATTTCTATGTATTTGGTGAGTTTTGGAATGGGGATGAACAAAGCAACAATGACTACCTGGCCAGTATTGACTATCAGTTCGACTTAGTCGATGTCGCCCTTCACCACAATCTCTTTAGAGCTAGCCAAGAAGGGGAAAACTTTGATTTAACGACTATTTTCAATGGCACTCTTGCAAGCAATCATCCAGAAAGTGCGGTAACCTTTGTCGATAATCACGATACCCAAAGAGGACAAGCCTTAGAGTCCACAGTCGGTGAATGGTTCAAGCCTGCTGCTTACGCCCTCATTCTCCTCCGCGAAGCCGGTATTCCATGTGTCTTTTATGGAGACTATTACGGAATCTCAGGCGATTTTGCCCAGCAATCTTTCCAAGCGGAGCTTGATCAACTCCTTCGGATTCGCAAAGACTTAGCCTACGGTGAACAAAGAGACTACTTTGACGATCCTAACTGTATCGCTTGGACCCGATCTGGAACTGAAGAGTCTGCTCCTATCGCCTGCGTCATTTCAAATGCTGCTGCATCTGACAAACGGATGGAAATCGGCCAAGCATATGCAGGACGGACCTACTGCGATGCTCTTGGAAACCACCAAGATACCGTCCAAATTGAAGAAGACGGCTGGGCTAATTTCCCAGTTGCAGAAAGAGCCGTCAGCGTATGGTTTTTGGCAGACTAACTAGAAAATGAAATCGAGTAAAGAGGCTGGGACTAAAGTTCTAGCCTTTCAATTGTCTTTGAATTGTAGAGCAAGACGCAGTGGTTGAGTGGACTCTACTACGCTGATTTCATCAGCTATTACAGCCCTACTCAACTGTGCGGAGGTGGGACGACGAAATCGAATTCTAACGAATTACCGATTTCTGTCCCACTCTCTTTCTTATATTTTATAGCAAACTACAGGTCCATTCTAACACTTCGTGTAAGCGCTGTCAATCTTTACCCCAAGATTTTCAATAGAAATGATAAAGAAAAAAACACTCCTTCCTTTCCCCTCATAAAAAGAGGTAGGAACAAGTGTTTTCTTTCGACTTGACTAGTCTGAGTAGAGCTTCTTAGCTCAATTCAGACACAATCGCTTTGAGTTGTTCTTTGGTATGAACACCAGCTACTTGTTTGACCACTTGGCCATCTTTTTTGAACAAGAGAGTTGGAATCGACATGATGCCAAAGTTACGAGCTGTATTTGGATTTTCATCCACATCCATTTTGAAAATTTTCAAGTCATCTTCATGGATTTCTTCAGCTAGCTGTTCCAAGATGGGACCTTGCATCCGACAAGGACCACACCAAGGAGCCCAAAAGTCTACAAGGACCAAACCTTGGCTGGTTTCTTCTTCAAATCTTGCATCTGTAAGTACGTGTACCATAGTTCCTCCTTTGATCAGTAGATTTTACTACTCATCACTCATTGATAACTTTATTCTACACCAAAATTCAAGTTTTTAGAAATATTTGCTACGAGATCTCAGGCTTAAATTTCTTCCTTCTTTTTCTTCCAGAAAAGAAGACTAGATATCATGAGACCAGCTAGTCCAGAGAGTCCCATCTGGTTTTCTGTGCTACCTGTTTGAGGGAGCTGACCTGCTTTTTCTTGTGCTGGAGTTGCTTCTCCAACCGCCTCGGAGACAAATGTTTGTCCATAAGAAACAGATAGAGACTCTAGTTTTGTAGTTTCTTGCCCAGCTGTTTTAACAAGAGGAAGAAGACTTGGACTAGCAGGAATCTCTGGTCTACCATATGTTTCAGGCTCTGGAAGAACTGGCAGATGGTATTCTTCGATGTAATGAATTGCTGGTTCTACTAATTTTGCCCCTTGAATCTCAGGAAGGGCAGCATATGCTGTATCAGCCGTGTTAGGAAGATAAGATGCTACCTGCGAACGAGTACCTTCTACGATTGGAATAGTCGCATGAATAGAATCCGTCTTGAAGGTCACTTCATAAGGATTCTCCACTGTTAGGTCTGATGGGTCATAGGTATTGAAGACCAAGGCCAGCTTATGTCCCTTTTTGACCGTATAAAGGTTTGGTTGGAGATGGACCGTATAGTCGTGAAATTCTCCAACTTTTGGCTCAATACTATTTCTTGAGCTTGCTGAATCATAGCCAGACTCAGGGTTGGCTAGGTTGATCCAACCTTTGGCAATAACCTTGTATTTTGTCTTAATGGTCTCAAACTCTGCTACAGAGAGATTAGAGAGGCTACTTCCCATCCAGAAGCCATCTGCTTTTTTATCTGCTTTGACGCCACCGTTGCCGACCACATCAAATTCCTCATCAGAGACGTCGACCAAGAGGGCATTGATTTGGAAGTTCTTGCCTTGTCCTTTAGCCAGGGCTGCCTTGAAGTGAACAGGGATATGTCCTTTAATGGTTGTATCTTCTTTCACTTCTGACACAAAGGTCATGTTGGCTTTTGAAGAACCCTGGCTAACAGTTTCATCGCGCTTGGCAACTTCTACACCAGCTCCGGCATAATCGCTCGAAATGGTTTCTTCCAAGCGTTTCGACTGAGCGTTGAGGAAGAGGCGCTGTGAGGTCTTCCAGTTATCATAAGTGGTCCACTTGCTTGGGTCATAGTTGTTTGGGCCAATACAGCTGGTAACTTATCAACCTGATTATCGACTCCGTATAAGTAATGACTGAGCCAGGTATTCAAGAGATCATAGAAGTCCTGTCCCTGAGCCTTAATGCCATAGCCACGAGACATGGCTGCTGGATAGACGTGGTCTCCTTGGTGGAGATAGAGCTTGACATCTTGGCCTGCCTTCTTGAGGGCATCGTACATGAGTTCAAAATGCTTGGTTTTAACGTTGTCATCATTCAAGCCGTGAACCAAGAGGGCGCTAGTCTTGAATTTTTCAGGATGCAGGGTATAATCCCGCTCCTTCCAGACATCGCTGTAATTGCGTTCATGCGCATTTTGATCCTTGTTGAGTTGGTTGATATAGTTGGCATAATTTTGCCAAATACCAGCCCAGTCTTTTTCATCTAGAATCCGAGTACCGACATAGAGGGACAACCAAGATAAATCACTATATGGTGGGTTCCCATAAGCTGTTCCTTGACTGTTGAAATAATCATACCAAGAAGCGATCCCAGCAGCTGGTACGATGGTCTTCAGACCTTCGACTCCTGTACTTGCCACACCAAAATCGTGGTTCCAGCCCAGGATAGACCGGTCATGGCAACATTTCCTGTAGCCCAGTCTGCTTTGATTTCGACATTGCTGGTCTTATCGGTGTAGGCCTTGCGCTTGCCATTGACCCACTCGATAATATTCTTGAAGGCATTGATTTCGAGATCAGACCCTGTTGTATTAAATCCTTCTGATCCCTTGGTTCCTAGCCCCGCACTGGAGATAAAGGCATAGCCTCTGACCAAGAAATAGTCATACCAGTTCAAGTCTTCGTAGTCATAGATATACTCGTAGGGACTGTAGTAGTACCAATCCGAAGCCTTGGCTTTCTTGGCTGCTTCGACTGTCGAAGTACTTCCGACTGCCTGGCGTTTAGCTGGTTGCTCCCGCAATTTCTTCATATCGTAAGAGCCATCTGTCGGCAAGCTCAAGCTTTCAAGGGTCACATAGTTCTCATCCAAGGTTCCTGCTACATATGGACGCGCTTCGAGAATGGTCGCCGCCTTAAAGTCTCCCCTGGCAACTGCCTTAGGTAACTGGACAATGGCCTTGACTAAGTCAGGCTTGCCATCCCCATCTGTATCGTAATCTGTCTCTACATAGACTGGGAAGCGAACAATTTCGCTATCCTCATAGTGATAGTCTTCATCTGCTTTTTCACCAGTTGTATATGGGAAAATCGGTTGGGCCCGCCCATTTAAAAAGAGAGGGGCTTTCTTTTCAGAGCGATAAGCGTCGTAGAGCTTTTTAGCGATGCCGTACATATTGGTTAGCTCTTCTTGGCTAACCTTGCGGTTCAAGTCATCTTGGTTACTAATCATGCCCAGACTCTTAGCGAAACGTTCCCTATCCATAGCGGATTGACCGACCTGCTTAGAATCTGTCGCAGCCCATTGAAGCAATTCATCAACGGCATCTTGGACCGTTAATTCCTTGTCCTTGAGTTCTGCTTTAGACAAGGCACCCGTATAGGAGGATAAGGCTTGTCCTGTCGCTACTGGACCAGCAGGTGCGGTGGGACTAGCTACTGGACTTGTCTCTCCATTGTCTCCGGAAGGACTGACATTTCTTTCAGACGTGCTTGAAGTCCCTTGAGCGTCCCTGTTTTCAGTAAGTGGTTTTTCTGAAGGAAGAGCTACTGGCTTAGCTACAACTGGACTTGCAGGTAGCTGGGAGCTAGTGGCCTCTGGACGATTCGTTCCTTGATCTTCAGCAACTGTAGCAACCACCGGACTAGATTCTGAACTAGTCACCGGCTCAGAGCTAGCCTGATTTACGACCTCTGTCGCATTACTTGTTTCAAGAACATTCTCATCTGCTGCTACCACCTGGTTCAGGACAAAGGGGGCTAGTAACAAGCTCGAAGCTACAATTGAAACCATTGTTTTCTTTTTCATAAAGAATCCTCACTTTTTTGTAATCAACATCTCCATTATACTATGTAAGCGCTTTTGTAGCAATCTCTAATTGATGATTCTAGTAATAAAAGCCTCCCTTTATCACTTTCATGACTCCTTCTCAGCAAAAAACACCGCAACATTATGCGATGTTTCCTTCTATATTTATAGAGTTCCCAAGTCTTGTTTGGCCCTTTCCAGTTCTAGACTAATCTGTTCAAAGCCTGTTCCTCCTAAGGAATTTCGCTTCTGGACAGCTGTATGAGATTGTAAGACTTGATAAATATCTTCTTCTATTAAAGGAGATAGTTTTTGATAACGGCTGAAGGGAATGTCTTGGAGATAGAAACCAGATTTACTACATTCGAGCACCAATTTACCGACAATCTCATGTGCTTCACGGAAAGGGAGGCCCTTTTTAGCTAGATAGTCTGCTAATTCCGTCGCGTTTGAAAAGTCCTCTTGGGTGGAGGCCAGCATCCGATCCGAATGGACCGTCATCGTGGATAGCATGCCCGCCATAATGTCTAGCGATTTTTTAATGGTGTCCACAGTATCAAACATGCCTTCCTTGTCTTCCTGCAAATCCTTGTTATAAGCAAGTGGTAAGGACTTCATAATGGTCAATAGCCCCATGAGATGACCATAGATCCGTCCGCTCTTGCCACGGATCAATTCTGCCATGTCCGGATTTTTCTTCTGTGGCATAATGGAAGACCCGGTACTAAAGGTATCTGATAGACTAACAAAACTGTATTCGTAACTACACCAATGGATCAATTCTTCACAGAGACGAGAAAGATGCATGATCAAGATACTACAATTAGATAGAAACTCCAAGATAAAGTCCCGGTCACTGACAGCATCTAAAGAATTGTGATACACCCCTTTAAAGCCCATCAAGTTAGCCGTCAATTCTCGGTCAATCGGAAAAGTAGTCCCCGCTAAAGCTGCTGCCCCCAAAGGCGATAGGTCCGTATGCTCCATGTTAAAAGCAAAACGTTGACTATCCCGTGTAAACATTTGGTAGTAAGCTAAGAGGTGATGAGCCAAGCTAATAGGCTGAGCGTGTTGCAAATGGGTATAGCCTGGCATGATAGTTTCGACGTGCTCTTCTGCTAGCGTTACTAAAACCTGACGGAGATGCCATAGCTTCTGTCCAATCTGCTGTAGCTGATCCTTGAGATAGAGATGCATATCCGTTGCCACCTGATCATTCCGAGAGCGAGCCGTATGCAGTTTCCCAGCAACAGAGCCAATCTCTTGAGTCAAGAGGGATTCCATATTCATATGAATATCTTCATTAACCACATCGAAGGCCAGTGTTCCAGCATGATAGCGGGCCAGTAAAGTTTCCAAGCCTTCTTCAATGGCCTTGGCTTCCTCTTGGGTTAAAATACCAGTCTGACCCAACATTTTGACATGTGCCAAACTGCCCTGCAAATCATATGGAGCTAGACGATAGTCAAAGCCGATGCTCGCCCCAAATTCTTCCACCCAATCTTCTAAAGAGGCTTCAAAGCGTCCGCCCCACAATTTATGGTTTGCCATGGTCAATCCTTTCTACTTGTCCTGATGGGCCTGTACTTCAGCGTAAACCTTAGATGGTAGCCCCCAAAGTTTGATAAAGCCTACAGCATCATCCTGATCAAAAGTATCTGCACTCGTGTAAGTTGCTAGGCTTTCATTGTAAAGAGAGTTACTTGACTTCCGAGCTACGACTGTTGCAGAGCCTTTGTAAAGTTTTACTTTGGCCGTCCCGTTGACCACCTCTTGCGTCTTTTTTAGATAAGCAATCAAGGCTTCCGTCGCTGGATTAAACCAGAGTCCATTGTAGATCAGATTGGACAACTCATTTTCAATAATAGGTTTAAAATGAGCTAATTCTCTGACCAGAGTCAAATCCTCAATTTCCTTATGGGCTGCTAAGAGGGTTACAGCTCCTGGACATTCATAGACTTCACGAGACTTAATTCCTACAAGACGATTTTCCACATGGTCAATCCGACCTACGCCATGAGCACCTGCCAAGTCATTCAATTCCAAAATCAAATCAGCTAGCTTCATTTTCTTTCCATCTAGGGCAACCGGTTCACCCGCCTCAAACTCAATTTCAACATAAAGGGGGGTATCAGGTGCCACTTCAGGAGCAACTGTCAGATCATAGGCATCTTCTGGCGCTTGATTCCAAGGGTTTTCTAGAACACCACACTCATTGGCACGCCCCCAAAGATTCTGATCCACCGAATAGGGGGAATCTAAATCAGCTGGAATCGGCACACCATTTGACTTAGCATAATTGATCTCCTCTTCCCGCGACCACTTCCACTCCCGTACAGGGGCAATCACCTTGAGGCTTGGATTAAGTGACGCGATGGCAAGTTCAAAACGGACTTGGTCATTTCCTTTTCCGGTACACCCATGGGCAATGGTCGTAGCCCCTGTCTGATGAGCAATTTCGACTAATTTTTTTGAGATCAATGGTCTGCTTAAAGCGGACACTAGAGGGTATTTCTGTTCGTAGAAGGTGTGTCCTTGTAGCGCAACCAAGACATAGTCTTCTGCAAACTCGTCTTTCACATCAATCACGTGAGATTCAATTGCTCCGACTTTCAAGGCCTTAGCATGAATAAAGTCCAAATCATTCCCTTCACCCACGTCCATACAGACAGCGATGACATCATAATCCTTCTTCAACCATGTAATGGCCACTGACGTATCCAAACCACCCGAATAAGCTAGTATGACTTTCTCTTTAACCATAGGATTACCTCTACCTTCTAAAATTATATTGTTTAACATTCTACTTTATGAAACTTTGAAAGTCAAGCGATTTTTTTGATATTTATTTAAATATAAACGTTTTTATAGATAATTATTCATAGATTTCAATGAGCATTTTTAACTGAAGGAAAAGGTCTGCAAAATCCTTTTTATATAGGTGATTTAAAAGCATCAAAAAAACCGGCTAAACTAGAATGATTAGCGGGTTAGTGACCTAAAATTGGGTAAATAGCCCAATTTTGGCTATTTGGAATGCATAAAAAGAGAGAACTACGTTCTCTCTTTCCTTATAAATCTATGTAAAGCTTATTTCACGTGAGATTTCACTTCTTCTTGAGCCTTTTGAACTGACTCAGCTTGTTCTTTCTTCCATTTTTCAAGAGCTTTGTTGTACTCTTCTGTAGTAACAGCCTTGTCTTGAAGCTTCATGCCTTTATAAACAACGTTGTCTTTTCCTTTACCACCGGTCCAGCCGAATGGTGCTGAGAATGGTTCTACACGAGTTAAGAATGGACGACCCGTCTTCGATGTTGTAGGGATCACAAGTGCACTATCTGTCAACCAAGCTTGAGCCACTGCATATTTCTCATAACGTTTGTTAAGATCCTGTGTTTCAGCTCCTGCTTCATTAAGCATCTTCTCAAAATCATAGAGACCAACTTTTTTAGCAGCTTCGTTGTTTTCACTTGGATCAAATCCAAGGAAGGTACGAGTGTTTTCACCAGAAGAAGCTTTCAAGATATCTAGGTAAGTTGATGGATCTTGATAGTCTGGGCTCCATCCAACGTTGTCAGAAATATCCCAGTCTTCATCTTCTGCTTTAGCAGCAAAGAGGGTCACGTTCAAGAGATCTTCTTTTGAGACCATATGGATATCGATCACGACATTTTCTTTACCAAGTACTTCTTCAACAGACTGTTTGAAGGATTGGGTCCGTTGAACTTTTGACTGAGTGGTTTGGTCTACAGGCATATCCAAATGGATAGGGAATTTCACGCCTTCCGCTTCCAAAGCAGTTTTCGCTTTCGCAAACTCTTCTTTGGCTTTTTTAGCATCGTAGAGACCATTTTGCCCATCGTCAAGATTGGCATCTTTCCACTCATCTCCATAAGTCACCAACTGAGTTTTGACCATTTCACCAAAGGTCTTGCCATCTGCTTGGACGAATGTTGGTGGGATGTACAAGTTACGGATCAGTTTGCTTGCACCATCCTTACCATTTGCCTGCGCAGCATAGGCTTCACGGTCAAAGGCAAAGCTGATCGCTTGACGGAAGTCCTTGTTCAAAAGAGCTTTCTTAGTAGATGATTTCTCTTCATCTGTTTTCTTAGAGGTGTACTTGTATGACTGACGGTCAATGTTTACCCCCATAACGAAAGTGCTAGCATCTTGTGGAGTGTAGATGATTTCATTCTTGAATTTCTCGGCTTGATCTGTAAATCCAGGTCCTGTTGGGAACAATTTAGCAAGGCTGAGAGCGTTGTCTTCAAATGAGTTAGCCAATTTACTTTGGTCTTGACCATCATAATACTCTAGCTTAACATCTGTGATGTGAACATTGTCTTTATCCCAGTAGTTTTCATTCTTGCTCATCTCAATAGATGATTTAGAAGTGAAGCTCTTCAAGATGTATGGACCATTGTAAAGAAGGGAGCTTGTGTCACTCGCTTGAGCAAATTTATCCCCTTTAGATTCCACGAATTTTTCGTTGACTGGGAAGGTAATCCCAAGAGTTAATTTAGAATTCCAGAAAGGCTCTGCTTGATTCAAGGTCACTTCAAGCGTGTGATCATCAAGCGCTTTAATTCCTACTGCTGAGAAGTCTGAATTCTTTCCACCAGCGTATTCATTCAATCCTTTAATTGAATTTTGAATGATATAGAGCATTTCCGACTTGTGGTCTGCAGCATATTTGATCCCAGTAACAAAGTCATGAGCTGTCACATCAGCATACTCTTCTCCTTCTGAGTCATACCATTTGGCATCCTTACGAAGTTTGTAAGTATAAGTCAAACCATCTTCTGAAACTGACCAATCTTCTGCAAGTGAAGGAATCAAATTCCCATATTTGTCATTTTCAAACAATCCATCAATCAAGTTACCTGTGATTTCATGAGTCGCAGCCTTACCTGATGTGATGTAGTTCAAGTTTTCAGGTTCAGTCTCATAGACATAGGAGAATTTTTGGCCTGATTCACTTGAGTTTGAGCTAGATGATTTAGAACCACCTGAACAAGCAGCGAGGATACCTGATGAGAGGAGAGCTACTCCTGCAAGAGCAATGACGTTTCTTTTTTTCATTTGTTACTCCTAAAATGTTTTTTAAGGTTGTTTTAAGATTATACCACAAACATTTTCAGAAGAGAAGTAATTTTCTGAAAATTTATTAAATTTTGTAACTTTAAGTCTTTACCACCCCCCATTTGAGAATAAAATTTAAGACTCACCTGCTATTCTTTCTTTCAAGGGGGAAAAACAAAAAAACACCAAATTCTGAAAATCAGTATTTGATGTTTTTTTGGATTACCCAGTAGAGAGGGAGGAATTAGTTATCACTTAAGAAACAGCGATTCAATTAAATCATTCTTCTCCCAGCTGGTCTTGAACCAAGTAAACAAAATTCTCAATCATCTTAAGTCCATCTGGACTACCAATACTCTCCGGATGGAACTGGAGACCATAAATCGGAAGGTTCTTATGTTGTAAGGCCATAATCTCCTGGTCATCATTTGTAATGGCAGTGACTTCAAATCCTCTGGCAACTGATCTACCACCAATGAATGGTAACGCATGATGGGAACATTGTTTTCAATTCCCTTGAAAATTAGAGAAGGAGTTTGAAAGAGCAGATGACTTTGCTTCCCATGCATCACATGTTTTGCCAGACGAAGTTGACCACCAAATGCTTCGGCTAAAGCTTGATGGCCCAAGCATATTCCAAGCATAGGCTTCTTCCCAGCAAAATCCTGGATCATCCTCTCCATCAGACCTGCATCCGCAGGCCAACCTGGACCAGGTGAAAAGACGAGAGCAACTGCCTTCTCAGCCTCTTCATACAAGTCTTCATCATCATTTCGAAGGACTTTCACCTCTGAAAAAACACTGAGGTATTGGGCTAAATTATAGGTAAAAGAATCATAGTTATCAACTAGTAAAATCACTATCTATCTCCAAATTTTTCTTTTGTATTCTTTTCATAGGATTTTGTAATTAACCCTCTCTATTACAAGTGATCAGGGAGTACAGTGATTTCGAAAACGAACCTTATTTGACCAAGTCACTCTTGAGATAGGCATCGACCATGCGCTCTGTTGCCACCACAGAATCCACATGGGTCCGCTCATAGGAGTGGCTCGATTCGATCCCTGCTCCGAGAAGACCATGCTTGACTTCTGCTCCTGCACTCATGGCTGCGGGAGGCATCTGATCCATAGAAAGGGTAGATGTCCAGTTTGTAAGGGATGTTTTGCTCCTTGGCCAAGGCCACCAAGTGCTGACGGAAACCATAGTGGTAAGGACCTGAAGCATCTTTGACACAGATAGAAACTGTGTACTCGTCTGTCTGCTGGTCATCACCCATAGCGCCCATGTCCACTGCCAAGTATTCAACTGCTTGAGCTGGGATGCTGGAGTTAGCCCCATGCCCTACTTCTTCAAAGACAGAGAAGGCAAAGTGAGTCGTTACTGGAAGGTTCACTCCTTCTTCTTTGTAGATGCGGAGGAGATTGAGCAAGATGGCAGCGCTGACCTTGTCATCCAAGTGACGAGACTTGATAAAACCCGTATCTGTGACGATAGTCCGAGCATCAAAGCTGATAAAATCTCCAACTTCGATCCCCAAGTCACGCGTTTCTTTTTCATTGGTCACTTTTTCATCCAAGCGCACTTCCATATTGTCCTGGGTCCGCTCCACAGTTCCCGCATCCTTGTAGACATGGCAAGAGGTTTGGTGGACAAGGATAGTACCCGAATGTGTCTTTCCTGTATTGGCCACATGGACGGTACAGTTTTCCCCTTCGATCATATTCCAAGGGAAGCCACCGATACGATCCAGCTTGAGACGGCCATCTGGTTTAATGGCACGGACAATAGCTCCCAAAGTATCTACATGAGCCGTGATGTAGCGGTGTTGCTCGTCATTCTCACCCCTGAGGACGACTGTCACACCCCCCTTAGCTGTCCGAACAGGGCTGTAGCCCATGTCCGCCAAGGTCTTGAGCAGGTAGTTGGCCACTTCCTCTGTAAACCCTGTCGGTGACGCAATGGCTGTTAGTTCTTTTAGATATTCGACTGTTTGATTCATGAATTTCTCCTTCAATAATCTGCTAGTACGATTATAGCACGAGTCAGCACAAAAAACTAGAAAAAGCGAGGGACCCACAAATCCTCCCAATCTTTTCTTAAATTGTCGGACTTTTATCATTTAGGACAAAAGACTTGCAAAATTACTCGACTTTAATTATAATCATTCTAAATAAGAAAATAGGAGACGAGTATGACTGAAACCAAACATGGTCTTGATGCCTCATTCAACGACCGCTTAAATATCTTACGGGCAGGAGTGCTCGGAGCAAACGATGGGATCATCTCAATCGCTGGAGTCGTCATCGGAGTTGCCAGTGCGACCAGTAACCTCTGGATCATCTTCCTCTCTGGTCTCTCTGCTATTCTGGCCGGTGCCTTCTCTATGGCCGGGGGTGAATACGTGTCTGTATCGACCCAAAAGGATACAGAAGAAGCTGCCGTTAGCCGAGAACAAGCCCTTCTGGATCGCGATCCAAAAGCTGCACGTGACTCTCTCTATGCAGCCTATCTCCAAAATGGCGAATGCGAAACTGCTGCTCAAATCATGACCGAGCGGGCCTTTCTCAAACACCCTCTCAAGGCCTTGGTCGAAGAAAAGTATGGACTGGAGTTTGAAGAGTTTACCAATCCTTGGCATGCGGCCATCTCTAGTTTTGTAGCTTTTGTCCTTGGCTCTCTTCCTCCTATGCTGTCCATCCTTCTCTTTCCAAAAGAAATCCGCATTCCAGCAACAGTCTTCATCGTGGCCCATTCCCTTCTCTTTACTGGCTACACCAGTGCCAAGCTAGGAAAAGCTCCTACCAAGCAGGCTATGATCCGTAACTTGGTCATCGGACTACTGACTATGGGTGTTACCTATCTCTTCGGACAATTGTTTAGTATCTAAAAAAGCTGAGACTTCTGTCTCAGCTCAACTTGAAGATTTAATCCTCTAAAAAACTTTCCTTAGGTGAGTACGGACGTCAGCGAACTTCGTAGAAGTTCCATGACTTAGTTTTGGACCCCTTCGCTTTTTAAATTTTTAAGCTCAGGCTAAAACAGTTCCCCGAACTGTTTTTACCTACAAAACTCCCGACTGCCTGAAACAAATGCGTTTCAGGCACTTCCTCACAGCGGAAAGTTTTTGTTCTTCTTAAATGACTAAAAATAAAAGTCATTATTTTATTGAATCATCTAGATAGTCTATCCAAAAAGTAGTTTGCCCACATTCTAAGAAGCTGGGACAAAAGTCCTAGCCTCTCAATTGTCTTTGGATTGTCGAGCAAGACGCAGTGGTTGAGTGGGCTCTACTACGCTGACTTCATCAGCTTTTACAGCCCTACTCAACTGTGCGGAGGTGGGACGACGAAATCGAATTCTAACGAATTACCGATTTCTGTCCCACTCTCTTTTCTTATGCTTCCAACAAGGCTTGGGCTTGTTTTTCCAATCCTGCGATTGCTTCGTCTGTCAAGACCAATTCACCTGTTGTCCAAGCTTCTGGGTTAACGGTTGTTCCTGTGAAGTCTCCTACTACTTGGGTACGAACGAATGGTAAGAGGGCTTGGTAGGCCGCAAACATTGGCTCGTGTCCTGCATTAGCGACTGAAGAAACTGTTACGATTTTGTCTTGAAGGGCAGATGGACCACGAGTTTCTGATAGGTCAAGGGCACGGCTGAGCCAGTCGATCAAGTTTTTCACTACACCTGGAATGGCAAAGTTATAGACTGGTGAGAAGATCCAGATGGCATCCGCAGCAAGGACTGCATCACGCGCTGCTTGCACTGCTGGCAAGATTGGCGTTTCCAAATCTTGGTTCATCATAGGGATGTCCTTGTAATCCAAGTAAGTCACAGTTGCTTTTCCTTCAAGAAGGCTTTCTGCTTTCTTAGCCATTTGGTGGTTGAAAGATCCTTGACGAAGAGATCCGACGATAAATAAAATGTTTTTCATAGTTGTTTCCTCTTTCTGTTGTAAGTTTATTTATTACAAAAACTATTATACATGGCCTAGATGTAATGTCAAGAATTACATCTTGAAATATCACTAATTTTTACTATCTTTGTTTTTTTATTCAAAAACCCTAATTTATCAAGGTTTCTAACCTTTTCTGACGCGGGTTATAATCCCATCCGGGTCTGTAAACTCGAGCTCGCCTGAGGTCAGCCAGGTGACTGGTGCCTCCTGCTCTTTTGCTCGCTCTGCGATGGCAACCAGGTCTTCTTTCTTTTCTACGTGGACGATGTAATAGGCTAGGCCAGGAAGCTGGGCTTCACGTTTAGCCAAGTGCTTGCCACCCCACTCATTGACTGCCAGGTGATGGTGGTAATCCCCAGAAGCGATCCAGCTGGCTGATGGGACGGTGAACTTATCCGACAGGTCTAGCACCTTCTGATAAAAGGCTGACGCTGCTTGGCTATCTCTCACAGAGAGGTGAATATGACCCATGCGGGTAGCGGACGCAATCTGGAAGGGCTCCACCTTGCGGCCCATCTCATAGATCTCTTGGGCAGAGAGCTCCTCCGTCACGCCAATGATACGACCATCCTCACGGATATCCCACTCCGCCACTGGCTTATCCCGGTAGAGCTCAATGCCATTGCCCTCTGGATCTTCGAGATAGAGAGCCTCACTGTAGCCATGGTCGGCAGCCCCGACAAAGGGAACATTCAACTCAGCCATATGCTTGAAGACATTTGCCAAGTCCTCCCGACTAGGTAGGAGAATGGCCATGTGATAGAGGCCGTAGCTAGCCTTAACAGACTCAGTCCAATACGTCTGGATCAGGTGGACCAAGGGTTTGCCTCCAGTCCCAAGAAGGACTTCCTCCTCAGTCTGAGACAAAATCTCCAAACCTAGAATCTTGGTGTAAAAAGCGGTTTGGCGCGCCAGGTCTTTCACATTGAGCGCAACTTCTGCCAAGTAAATCTTGCTATTGTAGGCGTAGGTCATGGGTATCTCCTTTTCGGTTTTGCGTTTCGTTGTAACACTTTATATTACATCATTATACACTCTTTTTCCAAGGAAGCAAGAAAAACAACTCGACAAAAACCTCCTTAGAAAACTAAGGAGGGTGAGGTTTGATGACCATTCATTAAACAGTTTACAGTCACATCATGACAACAACTCTTTCAGTCACCATGTACTTAAACAAAGTAATAGTTTACCTTTAACTCTCTAAACTGCTCATATCCAAGGTACTGATCTTTCTGCAAGCGCCCTAAGACAATGCTAGGATGAATATCAATTTCCTCAGCAAAGCGTAGGATATCCGACTTATCAAAATTTCCTTTTTCAATAAAATCTTGATAGTCTTCAGGTCTAATCAAGAAATCTTTTGCAAACCGATCTGCCCGTTCCTCAGAATGTCGGTAGGATTCACCATTTCCATCATCAGATGAAAAATCGTTTGCCAAAATATGTCCTATCTCATGGAAAAGTGAGAACCAGAAAATATCGGATGCTTTGTTTCGATCCGTCAGTAAAAGTAAGGCACTACCATTTCCAAATTTTTTCGTAGCACCATTTAGATTGGCATTTGGCAAAGCAGGTAGGCCGACTAGGACAACACCACAATCTAGCAAGATATCATACAGGCGTTGAGGAAAAACTTCAGGATCTTGTCTCGTCAACTTTCTTAAAGTAGGCAAGCTTCTCTCTAGCTTTCTGCGATTGAGCTTGGTAGTTGTTGTATCACGCGCTTTTTTAGATGCCAACTCCAGCATGATATTGGAGTTGACTATGCTTTTAGTCGTGAACTCACGCGTATTTCGATAACTCAGCTGATTGTTGAAAGATGAGAACTTTTCTAAACTCGCCACTCCCAGAATCTTGCGAAGCTCGACAATTTTTTCTTTCAATGTATAGCGTTTATCTGGAACGTAGCCTTCTGCCTTAAAATACTTGAAATCAATCATTTCACAGATTTCTTTCTCGCCACCTTCTTCTAGCTCTTTTTGTTCTACAATCTCTGCCACTTTTACATCATAAGTATTCTGAAGATTGAGCCAGGTTTGCATGGAAACTCCGCTAAGCTTGGCTAATTTATGAGCCGTCTCTTTACTAATAGACTCCTCCGCATTGACGAGCTTGCTGACAGTCTTTGCCGAAACTCCTAAGCGCTCCGCAAACTCTTTCTGCGTTACGTTATAATCTTCAATTAACTCTTCAACATACTGACCTGGATGAAAAGCAATCAGGTCTTTGTATTCAACAATTTTCTTACTCATAGTGATTGCTGACCTCCTCTATTTTTAGGATTTCGATTTCAACAGGACTAGGAAATACCTTTTCTAGATCCTCCCCACGAAATTCTACAATCAAGCGATAGGAACTCTTTCGACCATCTATATCTAAAAGCAAACTGTCCCTGTCTCTTCCCCTTGAGTTGGTGAAAGTGATATTTAGGAAAAGCTGTCACACTGGCCAAAGAATCCGCTGCTTCTAAAAAGTTAATCAACTGATGTAACTTTACAGCAATCTTATCCGAAAAATCCTTTTTCGCTCGCTTCAGCTCTGTGCACTGCTTTTCAACAGTTTTATTTGTATAGATAAGCTTCATACGTCCCTTTTCTGTTAAATTAAATTACCTTTTAGGTAATTTAATTGTATCATTTTTGACGATAAAAAAACCAGCCAAAAAGTTGATTTAGCTGGGATGATGAATACAAAACACGACATTAAATATTGTAATATGATAAAAATTAAATTTAAAAAAATTTAATCATTTATCTCAACTAGAAGTAATTTAAACAATCCTTTTGTAACTACAATTATTATAATTACAATACTTAGTAAAAAAACCTACATTGATAAAATTTGGAATACAGTTAATACCTAAAGACAACTCCATCATATAAAAGCAAACTGACTACAAATGTATAGAAATATCTAACTATTATTTCTTCCCATTTTGATGAATAAATGTTTGATTTTTTTATCATATAAAACAGACCGCATAGGAGAAGAATACAGTATAGCAATAGCAGAAAGTAAGAACCCCGTTATTACAGAAATAAAAGATACCGTATCACTATGATTTAGTAGCACATAATCCCTTAATAAATATGATACAAACAGACTTACTACTAAAATACTACCAGAAATAATTCTATCTTTTTCTTCGTAACTTTCTCATTTACCAAACTCTCTATTTCTTTAAGCAAAAATATCTTTTCACCTCTGAACCTAAAAAAATTTCCCAGTTGCTTGTTGTTTCTCGACATTAATTGAAATCTTTTTTTATAAAAAGTACCACGGTTAAACACATGTTCAAATCCAGCATCATCGTTTCCTCTAATTAAAAATACCTGAAAGTTGATGATTGTCAGATTCTTTTACAATTCTTCTAAGAAATGTTTTGATTTTTATTTATTTTCATGCTAGAAAGCTTTTACGTTCAGAGTTATATCTTCTAAACCATCAGTTTCAAATAAATCATATAAAAGCCTCGCGTTTTTTTGTGATAAAGTTGAAAAAAATATCAACTTTTGAAGTAAACTGAATTTCATCAACACTAGATAATATTTTTAAAGAATTCCTCTTTATCTTCGTAAAAAAACCTTTTATATTAAATTCAAGTCCAGTGGTATCTTTTAGAATTTTTTTCTAACAAATTACGGTGTCTTACATCCGAAAAAAATACAACAAATTATTATCCAAATCAAATAAAACAAAGAATTGTTTTTTAAAAAAATTCTATCTCTGTCTTTAATCTAGGGTTATCACGCTTATTTTTTTAGTATAGTAGTCCGTTACAGTTAAATCTCTAGGCTCTAGACTCCTGATTCTATAATTAAAAAAATGTTATATTCACTCTTATAGACCTCTATATGATATAATCCATTCTTATGTTCCAAATCACATGTGGTCAAATTTTCGAAATCTTGGAGAGACGGTTGTATCCACCGCTCCCCTCTTTTTTCACTTTTAATAAATGGTTTCCATATAGAAAAAGTAAGCTCTGACATTTATTTGTCCTCAAATTCTTTCGACTTAATAAGTTTAACTGCTATTTCCACTATTCCACCTTCACCTGTCCATTCATCAGCATTGGCAAGAGCCAGTCGCGAAGTTGGGTAAGTTCTTGGTTTTGGACCTCATTGTCTCTTATATAGTTATTGATTGAAGAAACTGTAATCTCAAATTTTTTCACAATCTCAAGATTCGGTTGTAAAACTTTGATATCCTTTAGAACAGTTGCTGAGATTTCTTTAAAAGTTGATCCAGAAGCATTTTGCTCAATAACTTTAAGACAATTCTGTAAAGTATAGTATATATAGTTTTTGTCGTATTTTTTTATCAGGAATAAAAAGATTTAAAAACCTTGATTTGTTGTTAACTCTTTTGTTGCAATTGCTAAATAGCCTACTGGAGCTCTTGAGCTCATTAAAAACTAGTACCTTCTGGATACAATTTCAAACTAGCATCTTTTAATCCTTTCACTGTAACATCAATTTCTCCATTTTTTATAAACTTATTCCCTTTATTATTTGACAAGTCATTTGGTGTAATCCAAGAATAACCTTCTCCACCTTTAGTGAAATTATCAGAAATTGATTTTGTTGGAGTGCTGCCACCAACAACAGTGCCCAAATCATCCAACTTTTCCACTCCCCACCCCTCAGGGATTTCGCGTTTGAGTTCTTGGTTATAGACCATCTTTCCGCCTGATGATTTGTAAGGTTTGCCATTCCGGTCTGGGAAATCAAACTGCACAAACCAGTAGTCATAGAGGGTCTTAGCCATAGCTTCCAACTCTTGGTTGATTTGGTTGTTGATTTCAATCTTGTCATCAATTTTTTTGAAAAGTATTGAAACCATTTTTACGTTGTTGGTTTAAATCCAATTCAACTTTAAATCTCAAATTATCAAAATCAGTTTTATTTAGAATTGGAATTGCTGTACTACCTGATGCGACATTTCTAAATACAGCATAGTTATTTTTTTAAAAAGATAATAAATATAGTCAGAATCAAAATTTTCATTAACTATAATAGAATTTATCTGCTGATTAGTAACTGAAGGCAAACTATTCTTTTGCCACTTTTTCCCATAGCTGAGCCTATACAAGTAACCATAATACTATCAGAAGAAATGATTTTATCTTTTAGACGGTCTGAACCTAAACGTGATAAGTATCTTTCTGACCTACTTATGTATTTTTTCTCAAAAGAATCGGACGGAGTAATAAAAGGTACTTCATCTCCAAAATCCTCAGGATATTGAGACGATGGTGTTTTCCCAGTTATTGTTTTCCCTAATTCTGATAAACTTACTTCTTTCCACTCACTCATACTTCAACCCCTTCATTTGCTCTTCAATCTCTTGCTCCAATGCATGCGATTGCTGGAAGAGGTCTGAGAGTTTGCTTTGAAAGGCGGCCATCTTGGCTTCAAACTCTTCTGCTGTGATATCTACATAGTCAATCTTGATATCAAAGTATTGACCTGCGCTGAGAGAGTAGTTTTTCTCCTTGATATCCTCATAAGAGACAGTGACAGAAAAGTCCTCGACGGCTTCTTTCTTGATAAAGGTCTCGACGATCTTCTGCTCTTCTTCAGGAGAGAGCACGGTCTTTTGGTTCTTGCCTTCCTTAACCTTGGTTCCAAGGTTTGAGGCATCGATGAGGACGACATCGCCCTTATTTTTCTTATCGATAAAGAGGATGGAGACGTTGGTACCTGTCGTCGCAAAGATATTGGACGGCATCGAAACAACACCTGCCAGCATTTGATTGTCCACCAAGTGTTGACGGATGGTCTTGTCAATCCCTGACTGGGCTGTGATAAATCCTGTCGGTAAGACAACAGCTGCCTGACCATCCGGTTTCAAGGAGTAGATGATATGCTGAACAAAGAGCTCATAGATCGCCATCTTATCCTTAGACTTGGCTGGAACCTTTGGCACACCTGCAAAGAAACGCTCACTGGCTTCTGGCAAGGTCTCCACTTGGTCACGCCACTCTGAAAAGTCCAACTTAAACGGAGGATTAGACACGATATAGTCCATCTTTTCAGGATGACGGTTAGCAGTGATGGTATTTCCTTGTACGATATTATGAATGGAGTGTTGCAGTCCATTCAAGATCAGATTAAGACGGAGGAGATTAGACGATTTTTGCGAGATATCCTGACTATAGACAGTGGTCTTATCCACACCGATACGACTAGCCAGGTTCATAAGCAAGGTGCCAGAACCTGCTGACGGGTCATAGATCCGCACGTTTTGAAGTTTATCATCTCCCACCAAGATATCAGCGATAATCTTAGCCACAGAGTGAGGCGTATAGTACTCAGCATACTTGCCTCCACCATCTTTGTTGTAGTCCTTGATCATATACTCAAAGAGAGTTGAGAAAAAGTCAAAGCCTTGTGAAAAGATAGTTTCATCAAACTTAACTCGTGCAAGGAGATTGATGATGGCCTTTGCTACTTCGTTGCGCTTACTGCTATCTGAGATGGTATCCGTAATCAGACGCTCATCAAAGAGACGAATAGCTGTATCGCCGTCTGTATACACAGAGAAGATATCATTATTGTCAATGGCGATCTGGTTGAGGGTATTTTCAAAGTTTCGTAAAAAGTCGGCTCATTTTGCTGACGGTGGAGACTTTCGATCAATTGGTCCGGCTTGAGCCAAGCCGTGCTAGTACCGATATCCTCCAAAAGCCAGTCGTAGTCTTCCTCACTCATAGCCAACAAATTTTCATAGGTGTTGGACTCATCTAGGATCTTGGCTTGATACAAAAACTTGTCATTTAAAAATTTGTAGAGAAAAGACTGGGTGAGGAGTTTGTATTCACCCGCTTCTCCTCCTAGTCCCGCGTGGGTAAAGACAGCTTTCAAATCATCTACCAAGCCTTGGACTTGGACTTTGTATGTTTCATTCATTAGTGTTGGTATTCCTCTTCATATCCTTCAAATAGTGACTCGACGATATAATTAAAATCCTCTCTTGTCAAACTACTTGCAGATTGGTTGGTTTTCATTTCAATCCGAGCTTCTTCTCGAATCATCTTCTTAAGAAAGTCCTCGTTATCGAGTACTCCTTGGTTTTGACCGATTTTACGGTCTAGTCTGACTTTAGAACCCTTGATGACATGGTAAATAGCAGGAAACTCACTGACCATAGTCGAGTTGGTCACGTGTTTGTAGGAACGAGCTGCCATCTCATCTCCGTTAAAGTTCATGGTTAGGCGTTTCATACGAGTATGATAATCCTCCACGGACTTAAAGAGTTCTTCATAGTCTTTTTGGGTTTCTTTGATATTCTCCATGGTAAAGCCTTCTTGGCCATGGATCAGGTGTTTTTTCATGATGCGCTGGAATTCTTCGTAGAGAGAGACCCACTCAGGATCCTTTTCATCACGTTGTTTTTTAATTCCACTTGCCACTCGACGTTTCAAATCTTCCAGGTCATTGGCTGCTAGTCGAAGTTCTTCTTCTGCAATCTTGACAAAGCTAAAGCTAGTTTCAGACATGGCAAGATTTAAAAGCGTCCGACTAGAGAAGTCGTCTGGCTTATCTATTAAGGACAGTGTCAGCATGCGTCTCGAGAGGACATTGAGCAGGGTTGCAATCTGAGCAATGTCAATCTGCTGGAGTAGGTGTTGGTAGCCAAGGAGCCGGGCGATATTATAGTACTGCTTGATAGACTCCAAGGCCTTACGAAGATCAACTAACTGCTTCTTATCCTTGATGTCGTTGATGGCTTGGGAGAAGAATTCTAGATTATCCGTTGGATAGTCGATGAGGATATGCTCGGTCTTGCTCAACTCTTGAGAAATTTCATCTGCTGACACAAAGAGAGAGCCAAAAACATCCTCACCATTTTCCCCTGTTAGAGCCGTATCATACTCTTGATTGAGCTCTTCCAGATAGGCTCGATTGGTCTTGTCAAACTCCTTGGAAATATCCGCAAAGTCTATGACATAGCCAAAGAGGTAGTCCTTGTAAGGGCGATTGACACGGGTTAGAGTCTGCAAAAGATTGTGAGCCTTAATCTTGCGCCCTAGATAGAGGCGCTTGAGACGAGGGGCATCAAAACCTGTCAGGAGCATAGAATAGACGATGATCAGGTCAATCTTGCCTTCCTTATAGGCATCTACCTTGTCCTTCTTCTCTTCCTTGTCCCCCTCATCATGGAGGATGAGAGCGGAAGTCAAGGTGGTTGACCCAGTTTTGCGTCGTTCTTCTAATTGCTTTTCAAGCTCACGCGCTTGCTTGGACGAGTCACAGACGATCATGCCACCGATGGTCTGGTCATCAAAGACCAAATCACGAGCACGATTGAAGTCCTCTATGATAAAGTCTAGCATAGGCTCCACATAGTGAGGATGGGCAAAGATATCTTCCTTGGAAAGGTCGCCACGTTGGATTTCTTCGTTGATGGATCTGAGATTGTCCTTATAGGAGGTCTCGATATCCTCTCGCATCAGGCGTAGGGTGAAGCCGTCATCGATAGACTGGTTGTAGTAGTATTTGTGGATGTAATCTCCAAAAATATCACGCGTGGTCGCATGACTTTCTTTGGTCTTGCCATCCTTCTTGTAGGTGATGAGGGGCGTTCCTGTCAGGGCAATCTTAATGGCCTTGGTATCTGCCTGATAGAGATTTGGCAGGTAGGAACCTCGTTCATTGTAAGAACGGTGGGCTTCATCGATAAAGTAGATATTTTGACGATTGAGATCATAGCCAGAGCGGTCTGTCAGATCTGAATCATCCTTAAACTTCTGAATATTGACCACAGCGACATCATAACCGTCTTGTTTTTGATTGAGTTCTTGTGGGTTATTGATGCGCTTAACCTTGAGTCCTCGTTTGGTGAATTCCTTAAAGGCTTGATCTGCCAAGTCCAGACGATCGACAACAAAGTAAAACTGAGGAACGATTCCCTCTTTTGAGAAATAGTTTGTTAGATAGCGAATATTGAAGAAAGCCAAGGCAGTCTTACCTGAACCTTGTGTATGCCAGATAACCCCTTTCTTGACACCTTTTGCGATTGTTTCTTCGATAGCACGTGTCGCAAATACTGCGGATAGCGCATGACGTGCTTCTGCAACTGCATCTGATCGTCCTTGCTTTCTTCTTCGACATAGACCAGACCAAAACGAAGCATAAAGAGCAGACGTTCCTTCTGGTACAAAGAAGACAGGAAGGAATTGCAAGGTGTATCAGGGTTTAGGTTTGTTGTAAACTCTGGTTGGGACTTGAGGGCAAAGCGCTTCATATCTTCTAGGACAAAGTCGATTTGCTCCTCGGTTAGCGTGGCAAGGGAATGAAGGAAATCTTCTTCTCTTTCTTCCTTGAAAGCATTAAATTTGGTTTTTGAATAGGCATTTGAACCATAATAAGAACCCTGTTTTTGCTGACCTTGTCCACTGATATACGCTAAGTTATCAGATAAGGATATCAACTGGGTGATATTGTTAAAACGACGGAACTTACGGTTTTCAAAACGGTATCTGGTTCTGTCCTGCTCTGACTGAATTCCAGTCTTACCATCACGAATCGCATTGGGCTGTTTCACTTCGATATAAGAAAGAGGCAAACCATTGACAAAAATAACGATATCCGGACGAAATTCATCCTGACCATTTTGACAAGTAACTTCAAGCGCCAGATGGAAGGTATTAGCTTCAGGATGCTCCCAGTCAATATAAATGGCATCTTCCTGACCTTGCAGACGTTTAAAGAAAGAACGCCCCAAGTCGTTTTGATCCAGTTCCAACTTGATATTGGCCAGTTCTCTCTCAAAGTCATACTCTGTCAAGTAGTTGTTAAATTTTAAAAATTGCTCCTTAAAAACTGATACAAGTATGTTGGTATCTGGATCTCTTTCTGCAATCTCCTTCCCATTGCGAGGAAGATAGGTATAGCCCATACGCATGAGATGCAAGGCTGCTGGGATTTGAACCCTGGTTAGTTCAGAAAAATCTTTTTGTCTTTTCATATCATCATCCTATAAAAGCTGTGCTACTCCGATCTTTCAATCTCAAGTTCTGTAGTTGCTACTGCCTTCATCCCTCTATCCTTTTCCTGTGCATAATCTCCTATTATTATAGCATGTTTGGGAAATAAATTAACGCTTTCAAAGCATTTTGTTGGTTTTTCGCGCAAAAAAAGAACCTGGTCTGGTTCGTTTTTCTTAATCTAAATGGATCCCTTTTTCTGCTAGGTTGTCTAGGCATTCTTGGAGGTAAGTAGCCTGGTGCTCGGGATAGATGGGGGTACTCAAAGATTCCTCTTCTAGTTCTGGATAGGCTGGGCAGGTCTTGCCACGGTAGGTCGACTCCCACCACTCTGGGCTGACCTTGTAGCCACGAGCGGTCATCTCCTCCATGATCAGGCGGTGATAGGCATAGAGACGATAGGGCGAGCAGTCAAAGACATAGTTGACCGTCGCGTGCTTCTTGCCCCAGCCATTGCCTCGAAGGGCGCAGCATTCCCGGTGTTGGCCCAGGAGCTGGGGACGAGGGAGTTTGGGAATCAAGTCTTGGTGCCAGAGTCTCATCTATTGACCTCCTAGTAGCGTCGAGTCTTGTAAGTAGCGATTCGGGTAGCGCTCAAGGAGGGTTTGGATCCCCTTGATCAGATCCTCTTGGCTAGCTTGGCCATGCTGGTACTTCTCAAGTAGCAACATAAAGTCCGCCTTTTTCCTCAGGAGTCGCCTGCTTTTTGAAATAGCCCCAGATATGCTGAAAGGCATTGGAGACCTGGCCACGATTTTCCGGCAGGGCTAGCGCTTGCTGGATCAAGCCTTCGACGTGGCTGACCTCTACCTGGTCTTGCTTGAGGTATTCCCAGATTTCCTTGTAGAGATTACTGGAACGACTGAGCACCAGGTATTTATTTTTCGCCCATAGGACTTGACAGTGATGTTTTTGATCCACTCTTGTCTCCTTTTGATCTTCTCTATAAATAGTCCTCCCATTATACCATGGAAATGAGTTAAGTCATAAAAGAGAGTGGGACAGAAATCGATAATTCGTTAGAATTCGATTTCGTCGTCCCACCTCCGCACAGTTGAGTAGGGGCTGTAAAGCTGATGAAATCAGCGTAGTAGAGCCCACTCAACCACTGCGTCTTGCTCGATAATCCGAAGACAATTGAGAGGCTAGGACTTTTGTCCTAGCCTCTTTCTCTCCTCTCTATCTATCAAAGGGAGGCTTTTAACTGTTCTATCTGCTCTTCACTTAAATAGGTATACTGTTGGACATCCTCAGTGCTAAAGCCATTGGCCAAGAGCTCTTGGGCGATACGAAGGGTAGCTTCTTCCCGTCCTTGTTCTAACCCCTGCATTCTTCCTTGTTCTAAACCTTGTTCTAATGCAATCTTGCCAGCTTCTTCCTTGGTTTCTTTGAGCAAGGTTTCCATACACATATTCCAGTTTTCTCTGAGGCGGATGCGTTCATCTATCATGTCTTTTTCCTCCTTGGTCCAATTGGATGGGATTAAGAGTGACTCTGCTTGTTCGATCACCTGATCAGGTTGATGGCTAAAAGGATGATTCCCGAAGAATTCTAGCCACTGTTGCAATGGATCACTCACTTGCGTCCCTCTACTTTCATTATACTTGTCCAATTCTAAAAAGGCAAGTCGCAATAGATTATGACGCTGATTCCCCTTGCTATTGGACAGTAAGGGACCACCATGGATGGCATGACGCACTTCATAAACATTACAGGAGAAGCCTCATCAGGGAAAATACTTTTCTCCAAAATCGCAATCCCATAGACTGGAACCAGATCCTCGTACATCTGATGAGTTTTGCCTTTCTTCCGTTTCTTTCGGACATTTTCAATCAACTGGTTGGCCAGATAATAATAAAAACGATTGACAAAATACTCCTGCTTCATGACTTGAATCTCAATAATGACTTCTAGGCCTGTATCCAATTTGGCCCGCACATCTACAGAAGTTTCAAATGGGAAATCTCCCTAGGAAACCTTGTTCATGGATTTGATTGCCTTCTAAGATTTCTACCGAGCGGATGGATAAGTCCAGGACCTCTTGGATAAATTTTGCAGTGACATCTGGAAGACTAAAAATTTTCTTTGCAATCAGATCCAGAGTGGGTGAAATATGGGGATGGCGTTTGCGCATCTTTTTCCTCCTTTTACATTCTTAATAAGGGAGAACCAACTCCTCCCTCACTTATATCATTCGTAAAAAGATTCGCTCCCACGAAAAAAAGCCTGAGCCAACGCTCAGACTTTTTTGTTAATCAATTTCTAGGCCACCGGTGTAGAGGCGGTAATAAGTCCCGCGTTCTGCCATCAAGGAAGCGTGGTTGCCTCGCTCGATGATGCGTCCCTTGTCCATAACCATGATCACATCCGAGTTGACGATGGTTGAGAGACGGTGGGCGATGACAAAGACAGTCCGTCCTGCCATCAGGCGATCCATCCCCTCTTGGACCATCTTCTCTGTCCGTGAGTCGATTGAGGAAGTCGCTTCATCAAGGATCAAGACTGGCGCATTGGCCAAGGCAGCACGCGCGATAGCGATCAGCTGACGTTGACCATTAGAGAGACCAGCTCCATCATCGTTCAAGACGGTATCGTAGCCTTGGTCCAGATGTTTGACGAAGGAATCCACATTGGCAATGCGGGTCGCTTCCAGGATTTCCTCCCGGGTCGCATCTGATCGACCATAGGCGATATTTTCTGCGATGGTTCCAGTAAAGAGGTGGGTATCCTGCAAGACGATCCCAAGCGAACGACGGAGCGAAGCCTTCTCGATCAGCTTCACATCGATCCCATCATAGGTGATAGATCCTGATTGGATATCGTAGAAACGATTGATCAAGTTGGTAATGGTAGTCTTCCCTGCTCCTGTCGCGCCGACAAAGGCCACCTTTTGCCCCTTGTCTGCGTAGAGGTTAATATCGTAAAGGATTTGGTTCTTCTCATTGTAGGAGAAGTCTACATTTGTAAAGACGACATTTCCGACCAGTTTGACCAGTTCGTAGTCGCCATTTTCCCGAGGGTGTTTCCAAGCCCAGAGGTTGGTCTTCTTATCAGTGATGACCATGCGACCATCGACCTCTTCATAGTTGACCAAGGTGACTCTCCCTTCATCCACTTCGACTTCTTCATCCAAGAGATCAAAGATCCGATCTCCTCCAGCAAGTGCCATAAGGACAAAGTTCAACTGTTGCGATACTTGGGTGATAGGACCGTTGAAGGAACGGTTGAGCTGGAGGAAGGCCATAAGACCACCAATGGTGAGGCCACTGATACCATTCAAGGCAAAGATCCCACCGACCAGTGAGGTCAAGACGAAGGAGACATTCCCCAGGTTCCCCAATATAGGCATCAAGACATTGGCATAGCGGTTGGCTTGATAAGATGATTCAAAGAGTTGGTCATTGATCCGCTCAAAGGCTTCAATGCTTTCTTTTTCATGCACGAAGGCTTTGACCACCTTTTGACCAGACATCATCTCTTCGATAAAGCCGTTTTCAATCCCTAAGTTCTTTTGCTGATCAGCGAAATAGCGACCAGATTTGCCAGAGATATCTTTGATGACATAGGCCATGACTCCGACCATCAAAAGAACGAGAAGGAAAAGGAGAGGGCTAATCATGATCATGCTGACAGCTACCCCGATAATGGTAATGGCAGACTGCAAGAGCTGCGGGATAGACTGCTCGATCGCTTGGCGAAGAGCATCGATGTCATTTGTGTAGATCGACATGATGTCCCCGTGCTGGTGGGTATCGAAGTACTTGACAGGGAGCTTCTGCATGCGGGCAAAGAGCTGGTTCCGTAGCGAGCGAAGCGTATCCTGAGAGACTGTCGCCATAATGAGGGAGAAACCATAGTTGGCCAAAACTCCCAAAATACCGACTACTGCCAGCATCATCAAGAAGCTGAGGAGAGGACCAAAGTCCCTGCTGCCACTATCCAACATGGGTTGGATGTATTGGTCCACCAAGGCCCGGATAGAGGAGGTAATATAGACCGTAGAGAGGGAGGCTGACACAATGAGGACAGCCGCTAAAAGAAGGACAAACTTATACTGTTTCCACATATAGTCTAGCAAGCGTACGAGAGAGCCCCAGCTGGCTTTTTTCTTATTCTTCATCTGCTTGTCCTCCTTTCCCTTGGGTTTGCATGTCATAGACTTCACGGTAGATGGCATTAGTCTCAATCAGCTCTTGGTGAGTACCGATGGCATCAATCTTCCCATCATTCATGACCACAATCCGGTCTGCATCTTGGATAGAAGAGATCCGTTGGCCAATGATAATCTTGGTCGTATCCTTGAGACTAGACGCCAGTCCTTGACGGATCAGGCTATCTGTCTTGGTATCGACAGCTGAGGTCGAATCATCCAAGATTAGGATTTTTGGATTCATCAAGAGAGCGCGGGCGATACAGAGACGTTGGCGCTGACCACCTGAGACATTGGCTCCACCACGTTCGATCATGGTATCATAGCCATCCTTAAAGTTCTGGATAAATTCATCCGCTTGAGCAATCTTACAAGCTTCCACGATTTCTTCGTCCGTCGCGTCCTTATTTCCCCAGCGCATGTTTTCCTTGATGGTACCAGAGAAGAGGACATTGGTCTGAAGCACCATGGCAACTTGCTTGCGCAAATGGTCTAGATCATAGTTTCGCACATCTTGACCAGCTACCTTGACGCTACCAGACTCTACATCATAGAGACGAGGGATGAGCTGGACCAGACTAGACTTACCAGAACCAGTCCCCCCAAGGATTCCGATCACTTCACCAGAGCGAATGCTGAGGTTGATATCGGACAAGACATGGGCCTTGTCGCCATTTTCGTCTGTGTAGGCGAAGTTCACATGGTCGAAGGTAATAGACCCATCTGCTACTTCTGTCAGACCATTCTCAGGAGAGACGATGGTTGACTCTGTCCCAAGCACTTCATTGATCCGCTCCACAGATGCCATAGAGATCGAGAGCATGACGAAGATCATCATAAACATCATGAGAGACATGAGGATGGTCATAACGTAGGCAAACATAGACGTCAGCTCACCTGTCGTAAAGCTTCCAGCCACGATGAGTTGGGCCCCGATCCAAGAGATCAAGATAAAGGAAGCATACAAGGACAGCATCATGGCTGGACTACTCAAGATCACGATGCGAATGGCCTTCATGAACATGTTGTAGATCAAGCGAGAAGCCTTCTTAAACTTAACCGTCTCTTCTTCTTCTTTGACATAGGACTTGACCACGCGCATGTTGGTGATATTTTCCTGGATGCTATTGTTCAAGTTATCATAGGCCTCGAAGACCTTGGTAAAGAGTGGATAGACAATCTTAGTGATTACACCCAAAACCAGCCCCAAGAAAAGAGTGATTCCGACAAAGATCATGGCCATCTGCGGATTGATCAGATAGCTAGCAACAATAGCAAAAATCAAGTTAAGCGGTGCACGCACACAGATCCGGATGACCATCTGATAGGAGTTCTGCACATTGGTCACATCCGTCATCATCCGGGTTACCAGACCACCTGAGGAGAAGCTATCGATGTTTTCAAAGGAGAAGGTTTGGATCTTTTTAAAGATCGCCTTCCGTAGATTCTTAGCAAATCCGGCTGATGCAAAAGCCCCGTAGCGAGCCGACTGCATCCCGCAGAAAAGAGAGAGAAAGGCGAAGACCAACATGAGGAGACCATAGGTCAGAACCGTGGTCATATCCCCCTTCTGAACCCCCTTGTCCAGAAGCGTCGCCATGATAAAGGGAATAGAAATCTCAAACATGACCTCAAACACCATATAGAGTGAGGCTAGAACTGAGGGTTTCTTGTATTCCTTTATTTCAGCAATCAATGACTGAAGCATAGATACCTCCTAAATACTAGTTAGTACAGTTTTCGTTAGCAAGACGTCCATTCCCAAACAAAGAGAAAATCATTTGAAGGGCTCGGTCATCTCTGCATTCGAAAGCTATGGAAACAGAAAGCGCCCTGACAGCGTTACTGTAGGGACGACTTTCATTATTCATAACAGTTATTATAGCTTAACAATGGATAAAAATCAAACTTTTAGTCAATCCCTACCAAATAGACTGACATTCTTCTGGATACAAGTTTCTACTCTTCACTGGTACTGAGAGATACCAAGCTTAAGAAGCGATCAAAGTAGGTCTTGTTCTTCTTCAAGTTTTTCTTCAGGCTTTGCGCCTCTGCTACTTCATCCGTGATGATTCCATCTACCGGCCGTTGAAGGTAGGCCGTTAACTTTTCTTCGTCATTGATGGTCCAGACATAGAGCTCTTTTTTCATCTCATGGGCCTGGGTTACCAAATCCTCCTGATAAGAAAAGTCTTCAATCGCAAAGAAGTCGACCGAGGTGTTTTCAAATTGTCCAAACTGAATCGGAATGACATAGCCAGTCTTAATCTCCGGAGCTTTCTTCTCCACCTTTTCCATCACCGACAGATCCAAGGACATGGTTGGATAGTCCTTTTCAACTCCCAACTCCTTCATCTTTTGGACGAAGAGATCTACGTAATTCTCTGGTTCTGCACCGTAAGGTTTGAGCTCGACCAAGAGAGGCATCTTCAGCTCCTTGGCCCGGGTGACAAACTCCTCAAAGGAGGGGGATATGACTGGTATGACCATCCTGTTGGATCTTCAATCCCTGCACCTCAGCCAGGGTCATATCTTTGACATCCTTGTCCACTCCTGCCAAGCGTTTGAGATTGTAATCATGCATGACGACGAATTGATGGTCCTTGGTCAAGAGGATATCCATCTCGACATAGGAAGCCTTCTCCTTGGCAGCTTCCTCGAGTGCTTCGAGGGAATTCTCTACCCCCTTAGCCACATAGCCACGATGGGCTACGATTTTTACCTGATCATTGACCTCTAAGGTCGCTAAATCAAATGCTGCCATCCCTGACTGAGCCAAGAGGAAAAGAAAGGTCAGGACAAAGAGGCCCTTCATCTTGCGAGAGCCTCGAGTCTTGATGACCGAGCTACTCGGAGCCTCACAGCCATTGTCCAGGATGATTCCCAAGGTTCCCAGTTTAGACATGACAGAAAAGAGGAAAATATAGAGGCGGATCAAGACCAAAAAGATAGTCTGCACCCAGATATGCTGGCCCGTTTTGTCCAGCTGACTAGATGCAAAGACCAGGCCAAGGATCAAGAGAATACCCGTAACAGAAAGGATAAACTCAAAGGAGAAGATCCGCAAAATAAGGCGAATCCCACCTTTTTTGGTCATCTCCCAACTCTTACGCATGGCAGCCCCAAAAGGCAACTCTTCAATCACGATATTGGGTACCGTATAGATGAGACGTAGATTGAGATAAATCAGAAGCAATTGAACTATGAAGAGGCCGATGGCCCCAGCAGTCGTCTTGCTAAACTCCCCTGTGATAAAGTTCGGAATATAGAGACCGTCCGTCAGTGTTGAGCCAATGAAGAGACCCGCTACGGGCAGAGTCAGAACCATATAAAAGAGAAAATGCAACAGGTTCCAACCGCTAAAATCCTTTAAGCGACCAAAAGACTGGCGAAATACCTTTTTAAAAGACAGGTGCTGATCCGTACGAGACAGATAGATCAGGGCGATCATGGTCCGCATCTCCAGCATAAAGAGAAAGGCGAAGACGATGGCAAAGAGAATCAAAGCCACTAGACTCAGAGGATTGGTCAAGGTCGTGAGGATATTGTTCTTGTCAATGTTGGACTCACCCGATAAGAGGAGGGCCAGTTGAAAGACCCAACTCAAGGCCGCAGCTCCTATACCAACCACAAACTGCAAAGGATCCCCACAGAGATGAAGGACCATTTATTACGCCAGATTAAGTAAAAGGCCCCCTTCAGGTCCTGCCAATAACTCCGTTTCATCTCATTCCCTTTCCTTTCTTTTATTCCCTTAGAATAGCGGAAAAGCCCCTCCCTGTCAATGATTCTACAAGAAAAAGGCTGGGACAAAAGTCCTGGCCTCTCAATTGTCTTTAGATTGTCGAGCAAGACGCAGTAGTTGAGTGGGCTCTACTACGCTGATTTCATCAGCTTTTACAGCCCTACTCAACTGTGCGGAGGTGGGACGACGAAATCGAATTCTAACGAATTACCGATTTCTGTCCCACTCTCTTTTTCTATTTATTCAGCTAAGAGCACTTCTTTAATCGTTTGTTTTTGGAGTTTTCTGTTGGATAGATAAAAGAGGCTTTCGTAAACTACAGCAAAACCTATCAAGGTCCAAAAGCACACATTCCCATCAAAGTGATGCTCAATCTTTTCAGGAACCGTATCTTTGATCACACCAATCAAAATTTCCATGATGCCATATTGATAAGCTGTCCCAAGAACAAATCCTAAATAAGCCCAAAAACGATAAGGAGAGAGAATATGACCTTGGCATTCACGATCGGTGTAGCCAAAAGCCTTCATAAGAGCCAAGGTTTCGCGACTTTCAGAGACCACAATCCCCAATGACAAAAAGAGTATCGAGAAAGAAAGGATCAAGCCAATCATGATCATCATGGTTTGGATGATATCATCTGTGTAATCCCTGAGGCCAAAGGACAATTGAACCATGGCCGCAAAACACATAGAGCCAAAGACTACAAAAAACAGTATAGATTTTCTCCCCCAAATCAGCGATGAGGACAGCTCTTTTAGGAAGGCCTTCTCTTTCTTAGGAGTCCTCTTTCTCCTTTGGACCTTGATTGGGATTGGGGACTTTTTCAATAAGCGGAGTGCCGGCGTTTGTAGTTGTCTTCTAGCATAACCAATCGCGAGAAGCATAAAGAAGCTCGTTGGCAGTATCACCAAGGCAAGAAGGAGCTGCCAATGAAAATGAATGGTGATTTCTGGCAGGATCCCCTTCTCATTACGAAAGTCATAAAAATGTCCCATCATAAGAAAAGAAGCGAAATAGCCAAGAAGCGCTCCAGCTCCAAAACTGAGCCCAAAGACCCAAAACCGTTTAGCTAACTGGCCATTGCTGTATCCCAAAGCCTTTAAAATTCCTAATTGTTCCTTGTGGTCATCGACAAATTGTTTGATATAAAAACACATGAGAAGGACCGACGTCAAGGACAAGACAACCCCACTGACCATGGCCACCATCCAGGAAAGCGAAACCTGGGCATCATAATAGGTCTGAATCATGGGATTGGTTTTCGAAATCTCCAACTGTTCGATATCCAGGTAAAAATTCAAGAAGAGATTGGCCACAAAGACCGCACAAGCCCCAATGATGCTGACGACAACTAATTTTCGAATATCTTTTACTGAAAACATGGCTTACCATCCAATCTCATAAGCAGTCTGAGGCTGATCATTGGTCACAACTTGGGTAATCTTGCCACTATTGACTCGAATGATGGTTCTGGCCATATCCGCAATATTTTGGTTGTGCGTCACCATGATGAGGGTAAAGCCCAGCTTTTCCTTCAATTTCCAGATATAGTCTAGAATCTTTCGCCCTGTTTCTTCATCGAGAGCTCCCGTCGGCTCATCTAAGAAGAGTATCTCTGGCTTTTTGGCCAAGGCCCGAGCAATGGAGACTCTCTGCTGTTCCCCACCAGACAATTCACTCGGATACTTGTCCAGCTTATCGCCAAGCCCCAAATCCTCGATGATCTGCAAAAAATCATGATTGTTTGCCAGGTCAGCTCCCATCTTTACATTTTGTCTGACCGTCAGATTCGGCAATAGATAATACTGCTGGAAAATAAAGGCAATCTTCTCCCGTCTAAAGGCTGTCAATTGAGCATCTGTGAGTTGTGATAAATCTTGTCCTTGAATGAGGATATGCCCTTCGTCTACCTTTTCTAAGCCTGATAACACATTTAAGAGAGTTGATTTCCCCGATCCAGAAGGGCCGAGGATAACCACATCATCCTGGTCTTGAATCTGCAAATCAATCTCCTTTAAAACCTTGGTTTGGCCGTAACTTTTGTGCACATTTTCTAGTTGAATCATTTCTTTCCTACCATTTCTTTGATGAGAGATTGACAAACCTCTGTCAGTAATCCAATCACTTCTTCCATGCCGAACTGGTAAATACCAGAAGCAACCATAGAGGCCATCCCGTGTGAGTAGATAAATAGATGCTGGTACAAGCGACTAGCCTCCTCTACAGTCAAAGGATAGTCTGCGACAATCGAATCCAGAACCAATTGGTAACTATGATCCTTCATGGGAAGAAAATCTTGAAAGCGACGAATCGGATCTTTGCTAGGATTTTGGAAAAGCAATTGAAAGAGTTGGGGTTCTTTTGAGGCGAAAAGGATATAAGCAACCCCGACAGATCGGAAAGGTTTCTCATCTTCTAAGGCCTTGCGAATATACTCCACCACGACCATCTCCGCAGCACCAATAACCTCTGCTTGTAACTCAGCCATATTAGCAAATTGCCCAAAAATGACTCTCGGTGTGGCTCCCAGTTTCTCCGCTAATGCTCGAGCAGTTAAACTAGCCATTCCCTCTTCTCTCACCAATTGTAAAGCTGTCCCAATGATAGCCTCTTTACTAAATTTAACCTTGGGTGGCATAAGACTCCTTTCGCGCAACATTCGTTGCGCAACACTTGTTGCATAAAGATTACCATAAAAAGAAAGACTTGTCAAGAAAAAACTGAAAACCACAAAAAAACCAGACCACCGATAAGAGTGGAATCTGGTTTACTAACAAGATTCTAAGGCAAATCATTTCCCGCCGCCAAGTAGATTTGATACCATTCCTTGCGAGTTAGGGTGACTGTTGCTGCTTTTCCTGCTTCAAGGACATGCTGGGGCTTGGTCGTTCCGATGACGGACTGCATCTTACCCGGATAGCGGAGGACCCAGGCAAGGGCGATAGCTGTCGGTGTGACCTGGTATTTTTTCGCCAAATCATTGAGGACGTGATTGAGAGCCGCAAACTCTTCTTTACCGACAAAATTCCCCTTGAAATAGCCATGCTGGAGAACAGACCAGGCCTGAATCACCGTATCAGTTAAGCGACAATACTCAAAGACACTGCCATCTCGCACGGCTGCTTTAGGCCCTTCCATGTTGACATGAAAACCAGCTTCAAAGCTCGGTGTAAAGGCAGCACTCAACTGCAACTGGTTGATCTTGAGAGGCTGTTGGACAGCCGTTTTGAGCAATTCCATCATCATAGGGTTTTGATTGGACACCCCAAAATGGCGGACCTTGCCCGCTTGCTCCAAGTGATCAAAAGCTGCCGCCACTTCTTCCGGCTCCATGAGGGCATCCGGTCGGTGAAGGAGGAGACTATCTAAGCGCTCGATCTGCAGACGCTCGAGAATGCCATTGATGGAGTCCAAAATATAGTCCTTGGAAAAATCAAAATAGGTAAAGCCGTCTTTGCGAATCCCACACTTGGACTGGATCCACATCTGGTCCCGAAGATCCGGACGACGCTTGAGAACCTTACCCAGCAGGATCTCACACTGGCCATCGCCATAGATATCCGCCAGATCAAAGGTGTTGATCCCAATCGACAAAGCTGCCTCCACCAAGGCCTCCACCTCATCTTCACTCATCTGACTGATCCTCATCATTCCAAGGACAATCGTGGACAGACGCTCATTTTCAGCAAACTCAATATAGTTCATGTCCGCCTCCTTTTCTGTAGTTCTATTGTAGTGAAAAGGCTTGCAAAAGTCAATTTGCAATCAAAAAGCCCTCAGCTGTAACTGAGAGCTTGTTTGATTAGCGATAGCTAAGAGCACGTTTGATGGTCTTCCATGGTCCGAGGTCATCGGTCTGAAGGATCAGGCTGGCATAGATACGGGCGATGAGCACTGTTCCCACGATGGTAAAGAGAACCGCAATTCCCAATGAAGCCCAAGATTCAAGACCAGTCGCATAGCCATTAATGGTACGGAAAGGCATGAAGAAGGTTGAAATGAATGGAATGTAGGAACCGATCTTCAATAAGAAGACATCACCGGCACTTCCCAAGGTGGTCACCCCAAAAAGCTAAAGAGGACTAACATCATTAGTGGCGAAATCGCTTTTCCTGAATCTTCAGGTCGTGCTACTGTGGAGCCTAAGAAGGCAGAGAGCACCACATACATAAAGACCCCAAGGATAATGAAGAAGACGGTATTGAGCGAGATCGCTTCTGCTAGGTGTTGGGTAATTGGAGAGTTTGGAGCGAGAAAATCCTTGACAACAGGGATATCTGCTCTAAAGATCCAAACAGCTACTAGCCCAACTACATAGACAAAAATATGGGTAATAATCACACCGAAGAGTCCGAGCATGCGTGCGAAGAAATAGTCGGTTGCTTTGATACTAGAGAAGACCACTTCCATGATCTTGGTTCCTTTTTCACTGGCCACTTCTTGGGCTGTGATACCAGAGTAGAACATCAAAATCATATAAAGCAACATTCCTAGAGCACCTGCAACCATGGTTTGCACCATTTTCAAGCCTTCTTTTTTCTCATCAATCTTTTCTTTCAGAGAAACCTGTTGAGACAAGGCTGTCAGTTGTTCTTTGCTTAGATTGGCACGCGCTAGATTGATTCCTTGTTGGACTTGGCTTAATTTCGCAGTGACAAGGGATTTCAATCCCATTTTCATGGCTTGGTCGCCCACATAAGTAGCTTCTAGCTGGCCATCTTTTTCATCGACCGTTAAGTAAGCAGCTGCTTTCTCATCCTTGATGGCTTTTTTAGCTGCAGCTTCATCTTTGTAGTCTAAGGTCAAGCCATCGGTTCCTTTGAGGCTTTCTTTGACAGCTGGCACTTCTGTCACCAAGGCCACCTGGTTTTTGGCTTCTGTAGAAGAACCCGTCAGATAACTGATTCCAATGCTCAATCCTAAAAAGAGGAAGGGACCGAAGACCATGAAGAGGAAACTCCATGATTTTACTTGTCTGATATAGGTTTCTTTCATTACGACAAACATCTGTTTCATACTTCTACTCCTGATTCAAGTTTAAAGATCTCATCAATGGTTGGGGCTTGGTGGTCAAAGGTTGCTAGGTAGTGGCCCTTGGTCAAGTGGTCAAATAATTCTGGACCAGCTGACGCATCATCCAAGATCAACTTCCAAGTCCCTTGCTTGGTCATGCTGACCTTGGTCACGTGTGGCAGAGCTTCTAGCTCTTCTTTACTAAAGTCGTTAGAGACAAAGAGGCGAGTCTTGCCATAGCTATTCCGGACCTCTTGGACAGGCCCTGAAAGGACAACCGAACCATCACGGATCATTAGGATATCATCACACAATTCTTCGACGTTGGTCATGACGTGGTCAGAAAAGATAATGGTTGCCCCACGCTCTTTTTCTTCAAAGATGACCTGCTTGAGCACTTCTGTATTGACCGGATCCAAGCCACTAAAGGGTTCATCTAAAATGATCAATTTAGGCTCATGGATCAAGGTGATGATCAGTTGCACCTTCTGTTGGTTCCCTTTTGAGAGACTCTTGATCTTATCGGTCAATTTCCCTTTTACTTGGAGTTTTTCCATCCAAATCGGTAATTTTTCCTTAACCTCGGCGGTGCTCATTCCTTTTAAGGCAGCCAAATAGCGAACCTGCTCAAAAATCGTGAGTTTTGGCATAAGACTGCGCTCTTCTGGCAAATAGCCAATTTCCTTGTAGGTTTCTTGTGTAATCGCTTTGCCATCTAGGCGAATCTCACCGCTGTAGTCCAAAAAGCGCAAGATGCTGTGGAAAATAGTTGTTTTCCCGGCACCATTTTTCCCAACTAAGCCAAGGATATGCCCTTGTTGAGCTGTCAGATCTACTCCGAAGAGAACCTGCTTATTCCCAAAGCTTTTTCTAAATTTCTAATTTCTAACATGGATGACTCCTCTAATCTTTATAATAACGTTTGGTAATCTTGTATTGTGAAATAAGGATATAAATATAGATGATGGATACAATAATTAAAGCTAAAATAATATCCGTCTTAAAGGCGATCCCAATAAGTAAGAGAGCAATGATCAGGCTCGGCAAGATATAATTACTTAACTTAACCACCACTTCAAAATTTTCCTCGTAGCTAATCTGCTTTTCTGCTTCATCCATCATACTCATCATAAATTCACGCACTTCCTTGGCATTGGCATTGCGGGGAATCGGTTTTCCATAAATCAGATGGAAGGTCTTGCGAAAGAAGATATCCGATAGGAAAAATAGGGCAATCAAGACAAGAAAGAGATAGAGCATGGTAAAGTCTCCAAAGATAAAAGCCATGTCCCCAGCGCCAGGTCTATCTAAGTAAACCAATTGACTATAAAAAATGACGAATAAAAAGTAGGGCAAGATCATGATGCCTTTAAAAATGGTCGCTAAGCCATATAGTTTTTTCTTTTGAATGTCATAGTGATAGGCTTCATCATCGTCTTCTATTTGGAGCATTTTTTGATGGACTTTTCTCGCGCACATCAGTAAGGTTATCGTGAGTATAAATGCAACCAGGAATAAAACTGCTGAGCCCAAAAGAAGTGCTTCTTTACTAAAGAAAAATTGGATTTCTAGGGGCTTTTCAGATCCGAACATTCCTGTCAAAAATCCTATGACTCCTCCTATCAAGCCGGAAACTGTAATGATTCCGACATTTCTCCAAAAACGGTAACGAGGGGTTCGTTCTTGTTGTTGCTTTTTCATTGTTATTCCTCTTCCTCTACTAGACTAAAGACATTCTCCACCGGTTCCTTGAAAATCTGGGCGATGGTGATAGCAATGATAACTGAGGGGGTGTATTCCCCCCGCTCCAAGAGACTGATGGACTGGCGCGAGACCCCTGCTAGCTTGGCTAGCTCGGATTGGTTGAGTCCATCACGCGCCCTCAGCTCTTTCAGTCGATTTTTTAAGATCATGGCTTTCGCCCCCTTATAGTTGAATACCTTGAATATCTTCGATGCGGACTAATTTTGTCTCTCTTTGTTGTTTATTATTCACACAAGTCAGTTTGACCCAATCTTCGTCGATATCCAAAATTTCATACTCGAATCCAACACCACTCACTAAAACAGTGGCCGTTTGGCCTTTCAATTCTTCTAAAAGTCTAGACATTTCTTGATTTCCTTTCACTTGTTTTTCTAATCTTTTAATACGTTTGTTCAACTTTTTTATCTTCTTTTCTGAGCTTGCATAAATGATAACCAGAAAAGGGATAAATAGAATCCATACGGCTCCCATAAGAATACCTCCTCTTCTTTCAACTGAAATCATTGTAACACTTCTTTTTCTTTTTGACAAGTATATTTGTCAAAAAAAATAAAAATATTTGTCAAAAATAGAAGGATGGTTGACATGGACATTTTGAGGTAAGAAATAAAAGGCCCGCATTTTGCGCACCTTTTAAAGATTCTTTTCTCCCTGCTATGAATCTGAAAAGACTTCCATAGTAAGAAATATAACTTTGGTCGCTACAAGATAATCTTACACGTGTTTAATCTCGATGATGTCTAAACTAGTAGGACTAGGCTAGCTCTGATCATTTTCATCATCCTTGTTCCCCTGCATCTTCCACAAGCGACAGCAAAGTAATGATCAACTCATCAGCTTAAAAAACTTATCCACCACTCGTATCCAGGAGGTTACCATGTCAACTATTCTTATTACCGTCCTTATTTTTTTAGCTGGACTAGGTCTTCGCTCCTACCTCAAGGGAAAAGGTTCTTGTGGCGATTGTAAGTGTTCCTGTCTTATTAAAGAAGAGATGCACAAATCTCGTCTACGTAGATAACTAAACGACAAGAAGCAGATATCAGAAAAGCAAAAACCATTGGTCAATTTAACCAATGGTTTTTCTATCCTCCTATTTAATTCTCTACGATATTAAAATCTTGGGGAGCTTTGATTTCATTTATCTGGTTAATATCTCGATAAGTAAATTCAAAATGATCCTCATTGTTCACCGTTCTTCCTTCATCATTCTCCAATTTGGTATCTAGTTGAATCCTAGCTTCGCTAGGAACTAATTGTTCTTCTTTATTTGAGGACTCTTTCTTCATAGACAAATAAATGTGCAACTTAACGGACTGAATCTCATTTTTCGCTTTGGTGTAGAGCTCACTATCTAACAAAGTGCTTTGAAATTCTCCAATTTGATCAATATCTTTCTTAACATCACCCTTAAATTCAAGATAGATATACTGACCATCGACAGTTTTTTTAAATCGATCTGCATATTTCTCATAGAGTTTCAAAATGAGTTCATGACGCCCCACTTCTGGATCTTTTATATTTTGATATTTCAGGACTGGTTCTGTAACTTCTTCCACTCTATCCCAAGTCCAACTATCGTCTCCCTTCTTTATTTTTTTATACAGAACCCCTTTTTCAGGAGAATATAGTCTCAAAATGGTATTCCCATAGCCTGTAGAACTTATTTTATTGGCAAGGCTTCGAAAATGGTCTGAATCACTGTCAGTAGTAGAACCATTGCCTCCATCTTTCGTATAAAATTCATTATAGACTTGTGGGTCAAACTGAATTTTCCCATGTCGTAAGGTTGTTTCATACATTAGTGATTGTAAACCTTTTACCTCAAGTAGATTCTTTCGATAAATTTTACTGACATATTCCATGTTTTTTGCATCTCGCATTGCTTGGATATACGTTTTCACATCTTTAGTCCCACTATCTTGTGTCGTTTCCTTTGAAGAAGTTCTAGCCGATTGACAAGCTGAAAGGAATAGACAAGCAAGAAGAGATAAGAGAAACACTGATAATTTTCTTTTATGTTTCATATTTTCACTCCTTTTTAACTAAATACCACCTAGTTTTTCAACAGCTTCTGGTACTTCTACTTGGATACCAGTATTTTGTTTTGAATAGGTAATTTTACACGTTAATTTTTCTTTCGCAAAAGATGAATTAGAAGTACAAGTATAAGTAACACCTAAAGGTGTCAAGTTCTCCTTAGAAACGATGAGGTCTATTTGATAGCTCCCTTCTGAATTTTCAGAATAACTAACTCCTATTAGAACAGGACCTTGCAACACGTCATCATTTGGTTCTAGTAAATGATTTACATCCTTACTCTTATAGGTTAAGATATACTGATCCTTTTTCTTGGTCACTTCAAACTTGTCTTTCTGTGTCTGAAAGAAACGAATGGCCTCTTGATTTACCCCGATAGGTTGTTTATTCTCTTGAGAATAAGGGAACATTTCCCACTCTGATGAATCTTTTGGTCTAGAATACTCATGAAAGGCGTCGTAATACTCTTCTTTACTCATACCTCTGTTAGTATATACCCCACGCACCCTCACTGGCTTTAATTCAAAAGAACCTTCAAAAGTCGGAGTATATACTACGTGTGTATCCCCATCACTTGTTGGTTCACTAAATTCTCTCTCAATCTTGCTCTCCAATTTAATTTTCCCATCCTTGAGGTGTTCAAAAGCCTGGAGCCCCTTATCGATGATTTGTTCTTGACTTAGTTCCTTTGAATCTCCCTTCTTTTCACTTTCCTGCTGACATCCGACTAGGCTAGCTACTGCCAACAAAACAACAAGTGACAAGATAGGTTTTTTCATATTTAACATCCCCATTTTCCTTCCTCTCTTTCAAAAAGTCTACTGAATGTTCATTCTTCTATTATAATTTACTTTATAGTGTTTGTAAATGTTTTCACAATTTTGTAAGAAGATTGTAATTTTTTAGATACAACAAAAACAGCTGAGAGCATGTCTTAGCTGTTTTCATCTAATTTTTATCGCACTTCTGCGTCTACTTTTTCTTCAAGGGAAGCTTGGATTTTTTCCATGTAGCGAGCGACTTCTTCGTCGGTCAAGCTATCTTCTGGATTTTGGAAGGTCAAGCTATAAGCCATTGACTTCATTCCGATACCCAGTTTTTCACCGGAGAAGACGTCAAAGAGTTTAATGTCTGTCAAACGTTTCACGCCTGCAGCTTGGATGGCATCAACCACCTCTTGGTGAGTCACTTCTGCCTTGAGGAGAAGAGCGATATCACGGCTCACCGCTGGAAACTTGGTAATTTCCACAAATGGGGCAGCTGGTTGAAGGGCTGCCTCGATAGCCGAAAGGTTAAGCTCAACTACATAAGTTTCTGGAATATCGTAAGCCTTAGCCGTCACAGGGTGTACTTGCCCGAGGAAACCAAGAACTTGGTCACCGAGAGAGATCAAGGCTGTACGTCCTGGATGGAGGCTAGCGATTTCAGAGGTTGCTGTATAAGTCACTTCAAGACCCAAGCGAGCAAAGAGGGCTTCCAAGATTCCCTTAGCATAGAAGAAATCAACTGGTGTTGCTGCAGTTTGGAAGTCTTTTTCAGCGACTAAACCTGTCAAGGCAAAGGCAAAGCTATTGATCTCATTTGGCAATTCTTCTTTTGGATTACCCGTTTGCTCGAAGACTTTTCCAATCTCGTAGAGAGCCAAGTCTTTGTTCTTACGAGCCACGTTGTAGGCAACTGTATCAAGGATACCAGAAACCATATTTTGACGGAGGACAGAACGGTCCACTGTCATTGGCCACATGAGCTCTGTTAGGTTGCTTGGGGCAGTCGTAAATTCAACGGCTTTTTCAGGAGTTGTAAGAGCATAAGTGATGATTTCTGTCAATCCTGCTCCTTCAGCAATCGTCCGAACTTGACGACGGAGTTTTTGTGTCGCAGTCAATTCACCTGCTGTCCCATCGTCTTTTGGAAGACTAGTTGGCAAGCGGTCATAGCCATAGATACGAGCGATTTCTTCAAAGAGGTCAGCTTCGATAGTGATGTCCCAACGGCGACGAGGAACGCTGACAGTAAAGCTTTCAGCATTTCCAGAAAGGCCAAATCCAAGACGACGAAAGACATCTTCTACATCCGCATAAGAAAGTTCTGTACCAAGGACACGGTTGACGTCTGCAAGAGTGGAAAAACTTCTACATCTGAAGTATCCAACTGACCTGCTGAAACGATGCCCTCACGCACTGTTGCTCCTGCAAGTTCAGCAATCATACTTGCTGCTGCATCAAGGGCTTCATTGACTGTTGCCACATTGATGCCTTTTTCAAAGCGAGAAGATGATTCAGAACGAAGGTTGAGACGACCACTAGTCTTACGGATAGATTTGCCATTAAAGACAGCAGCTTCAAGGACGATACGAGTAGACTTTTCAGAGATTTCTGTAGCCTGACCACCCATGACACCTGCAAGGGCAACTGGTTTGTCCGCAACTGTAATCACGAGGTCATTTGTTTCTAACTCACGCTCTTCACCATCCAAGGTTACTAATTTTTCACCAGCACGCGCTTCACGGACACGGATGTCAGTCCCTTCAAATGTATCCAAGTCAAAGGCATGCATAGGCTGACCAAAGTAAAGTAGGATGTAGTTGGTCACGTCAACGACATTGTTGATCGGACGAATACCTTCGTTCATGAGGAGGTTTTGCAACCATTGTGGACTTGGAGCGATAGTCACATTGTCCAAGATACGAGCAGCATAGTATGGCGCCTTATCTGTGTCAATGCTGACAGAAAGAGTATCCGCTGCAGCTTGGTCCGTTTCTGTTAAAGTAAATTCTTTGAAGTTGACTGCCTTGTCATAGATGGCTGCTACTTCGTGAGCTACCCCACGCATAGAAAGAGCGTCTGCACGGTTTGGAGTGATAGAAAGTTCGATGATTTCATCATCCAAGTCTAGATAAGAGAAGACTTCATCTCCAGGAACAGCATCTTGAGGCAAGATTTGGATCCCATCTGCGAATTCCTTAGGTACAACGGAGTCAGAAATCCCTAATTCACCAAGTGAGCAGATCATTCCGAGAGATTCCAAACCACGGATTTTCCCTTTTTTGATCTTGTAGTTGTCCGCGATGCGAGCACCTGGAAGAGCCACCATGACCTTGATGCCTGCACGCACATTTGATGCTCCACAGACGATTTGACGGGCTTCTTCTTCACCCACATTGACTTGGCAGACATGGAGGTGAGTTTCTGGTACATCTTCACAAGACAAAACTTCTCCGACGACAATTTTTGAGAGTCCCGCAGCTGGTGATTCCACTCCTTCTACTTCGATCCCTGTGGTTGACATTTTTTCAGCCAACTCTTGTGATGGCACATCAATGTCCACCAATTCTTTTAACCATTTATAACTAACTAACATATGTAAGATACCAAGGGCTAAGCAGAAATCTAAATATCTTTTCTAGATTATCAGTCACCCTCGTTTTGATCCTTTCATTTTGTGTTTTCCAGCTCGAGGCTAGCTTAGGAAGGTCTAGTAACCTCCCTTTCTCTAGTATAGGAGTTTCTTGTTCCTTCTAGATCAATTTCTTTCTCAACAACCAGTCTGTATCCACGGTATCTCCGGTGATATACTGGTGTTCACTAAATCGTTCAAATCCAAAGCGGTAGTAAAAATCTTGCGCTTTAAAATTGCGTTCCCAGACACCTAGCCAGGCCCATTCAAAGCCCCGGCTCTTGGCTTGATCCAACGCAAAGCTAAACATTTCCTTGCCAAAACCAGCTCCATGAAATTCCTTTTTGACATAGATCCGTTGGATCTCAAAGGACTTGTCCATCTCTACTGGCTCTGTCTGCGCCTGTCCCCAGTTGATCTTGAGAAAACCACAGATTTCTTGATCTTTATTGAGGACAAAATAGGTTTCAGATTCTGGATCTAGCAGATCCTTCTCGATTTGCTCCAATGAGAGCACCGTGGAGAAGTAATCTTCCAAATCTTTCTCAACAATATAGGGACCAAAGGTATCCCGGTAGGTCTCCACCTCTAGGTCACGTAAGGTCTGTGCCTGATCGATTTTTACTCTAACTAACATGACTATTTAAACTGTTCTGAGAAACGAACATCTCCTTGATAGAAGCCACGGATATCATTGATTCCATAACGAAGCATAGCTACACGCTCCTGACCAAGTCCGAAGGCGAATCCTGAATAGACTGTTGAATCTATGCCACTCATCTCAAGCACGCGTGGGTGAACCATACCGGCCCCCATGATTTCGATCCAACCAGTCTTCTTACATACATTACATCCCGCTCCACCACATTTGAAGCAAGAGACATCGACCTCAACAGAAGGCTCAGTAAATGGGAAGTAAGAAGGACGCAGACGGATTTGACGTTCTGCACCAAACATCTTTTGCACGATCAACTGAAGCGTTCCTTGAAGGTCTGCCATAGAAATGTTCTTCCCAACAACCAAACCTTCGATCTGATGGAACTGGTGGCTGTGGGTCGCATCGTCAGTATCACGACGGAATACACGCCCTGGAGAGATCATCTTCAAAGGTCCCTTGCTAAAGTCATGCGCATCCATCGCCCGCGCCTGAACTGGCGAAGTGTGGGTTCGAAGCAAGATTTCTTCTGTGATGTAGAAGGTGTCCTGCATATCCCGCGCTGGGTGATCTTTTGGAAGGTTCATGCGTTCAAAGTTGTAGTAGTCTTTTTCAACTTCAAAGCCATCGACGACTTGGTAGCCCATCCCGATAAAGATATCTTCGATTTCTTCACTGGTTTGGGTCAAGACATGACGGTGACCACTTGCGACTGGACGTCCAGGCAACGTCACGTCAATACTTTCACTAGCCAATTTGGCTTGGACTTTCTTTTCTTCCAAAAGTTTGGCCGTTTCTTCAAAGGCAGCCGTCAAGACATCACGCGCTTCATTGACATGTTTCCCTATAACCGGACGCATTTCAGCAGAGACATCTTTCATCCCTTTAAGGATTTCAGTAAAGGGAACCTTTTTTTCCCAAGGACAGAGACGCGTAACTCTTTGCATCTCTTTTTCATTTTCAGCGAGATCTGCTTCAAAAGTCGCCAGCGTTTCTTCTCGAAGCGCTTTTAGTTGTTCTTCAATCGTTGACATATTTCCTCCATCATGGTCTTCACTCAGACATAGAAAAAACCACGTGCCACACCCCACATTCGGAGCGTTGACACGCGGTACCATCCGTCTTTTATCTGAAACTCAGACCTTAATTTCTAAATCCTTGCGCAAGTGAATTCACTCAGCTTTCATGCAAAAACTTTCAGTCACGGCTCTTCTCCCTGTTGCACTTCCCTTGAGGTACTAGTCTTGCAGATTTCTATTCAATTATTATCTAGTTTATCAGATTTTTAGTTAAAAAACAAGTTAGATGAGACTAATTTCAATAGAAGAAGGAACAGGACGCAGTGCATTATCTATTTGCCTGGTCTGCTTCATCTGCTTTCCTTTTCAATAGAAGAGTTGCTGCTTGGTTAAAACCATCACACCAGTTATACCATTTTGCTGCATATTCATCTTGAGGTAAGATACGATGTTTCAAATCCAGAACAGAGGTTATCTTTCTTTCCTCACAAGCTTGCGCATAGAGAACATACAACTCCTCGCCACCATCTCTATCAAACTCAGCAGAAATCGTATCCCGACCTGCCAATAAAGCCTGATAAGCCCTGTGATGACCGTCTGTAATCAAGAAGCCATCTCCAAATGCAAGAATACTAATTGGATCCACATTGATAATTTCAGCCGACTGATCAAGCATCTGGATATCATGTAACTTCTTTTCTGATAAATATAGTTGGGTCGGATGAAGATCTGTTAGCTTGACTTTCATTTCTTTCTCCCCTACCATGAGTAACATAGCTGGTCGTAGGCACTGGTAGACATTTTTATTCGATGACTTGTCCAGCTTCTTTCAAGACAGCTTCTGGAATGGTAATGCCTAATTCTTCTGCCACTTTTTTGTTGATGACTGACTTACCATCTGTAAAGATTTCTACTGGTGTATCCGCTGGTTTTTGACCTTTCAAGATTTTCGCAGCCATTTTACCAGTTGCCACTCCAAGATCATGTTGGTCAACAACGACTGAACCTAAACCACCAGCTTCGACCATGGCTGTCGCACTTGGGAAGATTGGTTTTTTAGCTGTTTTGTTGGCTTCAACAACAGTTGAGAAAGCTGATGCGATGGTATTATCGATTGGAACCCAGATGGCATCGACTTTACCAGTCATGACAGAAACTGTTGAAGCAACTTCGTTTGTTGAAGGTACAGAGTAAGGAATCACCTTGAAACCTGCTTTTTCAGCCAATTTTGTAAATTCTTCTACTTGAGATTTAGAATTGTCTTCACTGGTTGAGTAAAGGGCACCGATTGTTTTCACGTTCGGAGTCAATTCTTTGATCAATTTCAATTGTTGCTCAGTTGGATTATGGTCAGATACCCCTGTGATATTGCCACCTGGTTTTTTCAAATCTTTGACCAAGTTTGCACCGACTGGATCGGTGATGGCTCCCATGACAATTGGTTTGTCTTTAGTTGCACTGGCCAATCCTTGAGCAGATGGGGTTGCGATTCCGATCAAGACATCGTTGTTATTTTGAACCAATTGCTTACTCATGGTTGCAACCTTGTTTTGGTCCCCTTCTGCATTGAGGAAGTCAATCTCAACCTTGTCCTTGTCATAGCCTTCTTCCGCTAGACCATCTTGAATCCCTTTGTAGATCAAATCAAGCGAAGGGTGGCTGACCAACTGCAAGACCCCAACTTTTGCCTTTTTGGTTCCATCTGTTTTATTCGCATCATTTTTATTGGTTAGCATTGGATAAACAACAGCTACCAAAATAACAGTGAGCAAAGCACCAATCATTCCCAATACACGTTTGTTTTTCATATTTTTTACCTCAATCATTTGTTTTTTCGTTTTCTTGCATCTTTGTTAAAAACTGAGTCGCCATCGTTTCTTCATCTTCTTTTCTCCCTTCTTTTTGAAACAAAAAACACGCCCACACATAGCTATAGCTATGTGAGGACGTGTCATCGCGGTGCCACCTCACTTATGGGAAAATGGATAAACTCCTCCCATATCTCTGTCTTGTCTAGCAACAAGTTGCACGATAAGGTGTGCCGACCGAATTTTTATTGTTTCAAATTCATCTCATCGTAGTCCAATTTCATAAATGTCCACTACTCACTTTCACCAGCCGTGAGCTCTCTAATAAATTTTTCATTTATTACTTTTTCTAATTGTAACCATTGTAAATGTTTCTGTAAGCCTTGTCAATACTTTTTATGTTTTTGAAAACGTTCGTTATTTTCTGAAATTCATTTTTCTAACGGTCCCTTTTTACAAGGATTGAATACCGGCTTATTTCTAGGTTTTCAGGCACTTTTTTGATATAATTTACTAGAACTAGTCTAGAATGTTGAGGAAGCCCATGTCTTTTGATGGATTTTTTTTACACCATATGGTGAATGAATTACAAAGCGAACTCTTAAATGGTCGCATCCAAAAAATTAACCAACCCTTTGAACAAGAGTTGGTTTTACAAATTCGTAGCAACCGCAAGAATCAAAAACTCTTGCTCTCTTCTCACTCTGTTTTTGGGCGGATCCAACGGACCCAGACCACCTTTGAGAATCCTGCCTTCCCTAATACCTTTATCATGGTCATGCGCAAGTATCTCCAAGGGGCAGTCATTGAGCAGATCCAGCAACTGGAGAATGACCGGATTTTAGAAATTGCCGTCTCCAATAAAAATGAAATTGGAGATGATATCTCTGTGACCCTGATCATTGAAATCATGGGTAAGCACAGTAATATCATACTCCTGGACAAGGCGACTGGAAAAATCATCGAAGCAATCAAGCATGTGGGCTTCTCTCAAAACAGCTACCGAACTATCTTGCCAGGTTCGACCTATGTAGCTCCTCCGAAAACCGAAGCGGTCAACCCCTTTACCATTAAAGACGAAGCCTTATTCGCCTTTCTTCACCGAGAAGAGTTGACACCTAAAAACCTTCAAGCCCATTTCCAGGGTCTTGGTCGAGATACTGCTCAAGAATTGGCTAGTCGATTAGAAAGTGGAGAGAAATTAAAAACCTTCCGGGCTTTCTTTGAAGCTCCAACAGATCCCCGTCTAACGAAAAAATCCTTTGCTGCTCTTGCTTTTGCAGATAGCCAGGAGGAGACCTTTGAGACCTTATCGGATCTACTAGACCACTATTATTTGGACAAGGCCGAGCGCGACCGGGTCCAGCAACAAGCTGGGGAACTCATCCGCAAGGTTGACAATGATCTAGAAAAAAACCGGAAAAAATTGGCCAAACAGGAAGCTGAACTGGCAGCGACAGAAAATGCCGAAGAGTTCCGTCAAAAAGGGGAACTGCTCACCACCTTCCTTCATCAGGTCCCAAATGATCAAGACCAGGTCACCTTGGACAACTACTATACCAATCAACCTATAACTATTACCTTGGATAAGGCCTTGACCCCCAGTCAAAATGCTCAACGCTACTTCAAGCGTTACCAGAAGCTAAAAGAAGCTGTCAAACATTTGACCTCTCTCATCCAGGAAACCAAGGAAACCATCTCCTACCTGGAAACAGTTGAAACCGCTTTGGTCCAAGCCAGCCTTTCTGAAGTCGCCGAGATTCGCGAAGAGCTGATCCAAACAGGCTTTATCAAACGACGCAACCGAGAAAAGATCCACAAACGGAAAAAACCAGAGAAGTACTTAGCCTCAGACGGCAAGACCATTATCCTGGTCGGCCGGAACAATCTTCAAAACGAAGAATTAACCTTCAAATTGGCTAAAAAGGACGAACTCTGGTTCCACGCTAAGGATATTCCAGGTAGTCATGTGGTCATCACAGGTAACCTCAACCCTTCAGATGAAGTCAAAACGGATGCAGCTGAGCTGGCCGCCTATTTCTCTAAAGGACGCCTCTCCAATCTGGTCCAAGTTGACATGATTGAAACCAAAAAACTCAATAAACCGACCGGAGGAAAACCTGGCTTTGTAACCTATACTGGTCAGAAAACCCTACGGGTCACCCCTGAAGAAGAAAAAATTAAAGCCATGCGTATCAATGAGTAATAAAAAGGAGAGTGGGACAGAAATCGGTAATTCGTTAGAATTCGATTTCGTCGTCCCACCTCCGCACAGTTGAGTAGGGCTGTAAAAACTGATGAAATCAGCGTAGTAGAGCCCACTCAACCACTGCGTCTTGCTCGATAATCCAAAGACAATTGAGAGGCTAGGACTTTTGTCCCAGCCTCTCTTTGTTTTATTCTGATTTGTCAATATCCTCTTTGACCTGGTCAACATTGAACTTGGCAAAAAGGTACTGGCGATCCTGGACGGGGAAGCGTTGGTCCAATTGGTCAATGGCTCCAACTTCAACGATGCCTTCTTTGATGACAAAATCCATAACATGTCCCCCAAAGGTATGGTCATCTGAGATAAAGTGAAGGTGATAACCAGCCACGCTAACCCCATGAAACATCTCTGGAGTCCAAAAACCCACAATGGTTCCTGTAATATCTTCCCTGGTAAATTCTGGTTGGCGAGTTGCTACATCTGCAAACTTAGTCTCCGAAGTTGATTTGGGAATCATGCGCACATGCATCTTGGAGAAATCACCGTGAATCTTGATGGAACGAAACAGATTTTCGCCATCATAATAAGATTCAATGCGAGCCTCTAATTCCTCATCCGTCATTTCAAAGCGCTGACGAAAAATAACTTCTGCCTGATGGGGAACAATGGGTGCATAAGGGACGGTCGCATCTGGAGCAACTTCTACAATCTCTGGTTCCTCTCCTGACCCCTTAGCTTGATAAGCCTTGCCATCTAAGACAATCAGTTCGCCATCAATCGAGTCCAGGGTTCCAATTCCTAAATCTCCATGCTCTAGTAATTCTTTAATGGTAAAGGATCCTCCGTAGAGACCAGCCATCAAAGCCCCCAAGGTATTGTATTGAAACAATTTCACCGGTTCCATTATCTTCTCCCTCATTCATCTTGTCTTCTTTTTAGCCCTTCCAGTATACCATATTCTCAAGGACAATAACAGAAAGACTGATTAAAAAAGAGCGGGTCAGAACAATGACGCATACTTGTTCGAATTCCCGCCCTTCAAGGGTTAAATAGTTAATCTTCTAACAGACTCTCATAGAAAGCATGCATTTGCCCATCATCTGGTACTGCTGCAAATAGCCTTCTGTCACTTCCCGAGCTCTTTCGATATTCCCTAACTCTCTCAAGAGATAGCTATAGCTTTCTAAGAACTCTGGATTGTTTTTCAAATCTGGGTAGAGCTCTTCATAGATTGGATCTGCTTTTTCAACCTCTTCGAGTGCTACCAAGGCACGAGCGATATTCCAGCGGGTGACCACATTCTCCACTTCCACATCTTGCCATTCAAGGACATCTTCATAGCGTTCCTGCTCCAAATAGAGGGTCGTTAGACGAAGAGCGATGTCTTCTAAATCTTCTGCCACTTCTTTAGCTTCTAACAAATACTTCTCTGCCTTTTCTGGTTGGTGCAATTCATAAGCCAACTGGGAAGCTAAAAGGAGAAGATAGGCATCAAAAGGATTCTTCTGGATCCCTTGCTCTGCTATTACTAGCGCTGTCTCTCGGTCATTCTCAGCTTGTAGGGCCAGGGCATAGCCATATTCATACCCTTCAAAGTCTGGTGACAGCGTATCGATCTGCTTGAAGTAGATCAAAGCACGCTGGTACTCTTCTCGGTCATAGAGAAGAGTTGCCAATTCATAGGCAATCTGGTCATCAAACTCAATTTCTAAGGCCTTTTCTAAAAACTCAATGGCAGACTCAAACCGACCCAGATTCGCATAAGCATAGCCAATCCGCTGGTAGGTGGAAATGCCCGTTTCTTCTAAAATGAGACGGTTGTCTAACTGAGCATACTCTTCAATAGCTTTTTGGTAATTTTCGAGTTCTAGATCAATCTCTGCCAAGCCTAGTTGAATAATAGGATCATCCGAAAGATTCGCTGCTTCCATCAGCTTTTCCCGAGCAACATCTGCAAGTCCCTCACTTTGGTAGAGATCCGCCTTGACTAAGAGACTGGCTAGATACCATTCCGAACTTTCAGGAATTTCTTCTAAATAAGCAAAAGCTTCTTCCATTAGGCCATCTTCCGCTACGATGGTCGCTAGACTCAGATAAACTTCTGGAAAATCATCTTTTAGATGCAAGTAGATTTGCTTTGCTTCAGGGAGAAAAAACCGATACTTTCAAAATACTGGCCTAATTCTAACAAGGTTGCTGGATCATCTTCGTGCAAGGCCGCTTCTAAATAGCCTGGTAAACGATCTAGCTCTTGTTTCTCAATTGCTTCTAGAATTTTTTGACTATTCTTCACTTTGAATTTCCTCGACTTCGTCCTTTTCGTATAAACCACTGACCACTTTGTACCAGTCAAATATCGCACCAATCACAACCTTAGCGGAGGCATAGACAGGAATTCCTAAGAAGACGCCCCAGATCCCAAACATGGAGCCAGACGTCAACAAGACAAATAAAATCGTGATTGGATGAATATTGAGCTGACTACCCAAGACTAGGGGAGAGACGAAGCGACCTTCAATCGTTTGCTCAATAATAAAGACAATGACTACTTTAACAAACATCTCTGGTCCTGCCACCAAGCCTAAAACTAAGGCTGGGAGCATGGCTAAGAAGCTACCCAAGTATGGAATCAAGTTCAGAAAACCAGCGGTCACACCGAGGGTCACTGCGTAACGAAGCCCAATGATTTTAAACAAAAGAATGAACATCAAGGCAACTACAATGGCAACCGTAATCTGACCTCTGACATAATTCGCTAATTGTGTATTTACATCAGAAAGTACTTTGCCTGCTGATTCACGCACTTTAGTGGGTAAGAAACGAATGATTTGTCCCTTTAAATTTTTTCCATCTCTCAAGAGATAGAAAACTATGAAGGGCATAATAATTAAAGCCACAATAACTTGAGAGGCAACACTAATCAGATTGCTGACCCAGTTGACTGCACGGGCTGAAAATGAGCTAGCCCAGCTGGTGATGTTTTGTGACAATTGGCTGGTCCATTCATCTAGTTGGGGCTTGATTTCAGGAGCCACTTTGTTATCTAAGATATCATCAATGGTCATGTTGGCCTTTCCAAGTAGTCTGGTAGATTATGCATGAAGCTAAGAACCTGACGCTGGATAGCTGGAATAGCGACGGCCAACCCCCATAATATGAGAATCGCAATCAAGAAAAAGACGATGGAAATCGCAATAATCCTCTTAACCCGGTGCCTTTCTAAAAAGTCGACGATTGGATTCAACAAATAATAGAGTAGACCAGAAATAATGACTGGTAGCATAACAGCTGCTCCAAACTCTAACAGGGGTGTAAAAATAAAGCTAATCTTACTAAGGACTAGAATATTCAAGCCCATTAGCAAAGCTACTAGGAAAACAGTAATGGCCTTATTATCTAAAAACCATTTAAAAAACCAGGATAAACTAAAATCTTTTTCTTTTTGTTCCACGGGAATCTCCTTCGTTTTCAATCTGTTTTTATTTTAGCATTTTTACTCCATAATTTCACGATAAAGCTGAACGTGAACTGGTTTTTGTTCCTAACCTACTCAATCCTTCATCTTATCGTTTTCCATCCCCTTCTTTTCTGATATAATGGAGCTATCAACAAAGTAGAGGTGCATGTGATGCAAGATATTTATTTCGGAACCTATACCAAACGAGAGTCAAAAGGAATTTATAAAGCTTCTTTCGATGAATCGACTGGTCAACTTAGTGACTTGCAACTAGTTGCTCAAGAACCAAACCCAACCTACCTCGCTTTTTCGAGAAAGCTGGATTTTTATACAGTGTTGGTGCAGACCAAGGCCGGGGTGGAATCGCTAGCTTTAGTCCTGACCACCAATTAATCAATCACGTGGTTGAGGAAGGGGCGCCCCTCTGCTATGTATCTGTTGATGAGGCGCGTGGTTTAGTCTATGGAGCCAACTACCACAAGGGACAAGTGCTTTCTTATCGCATCCATGATGATGGCCATTTAACCTTCGTCGATCAAGCCACTCATCACGGTTCTGGGCCTCACGAAAATCAGACCAGTCCCCATGTTCACTATGCAGATCTTACTCCCGATAAACTGCTCATCACTTGTGATTTAGGCACCGATCAAGTAGTAGTCTACCAGGTCGATGAACTTGGGAAACTGACTCAAGCTCAAACCTACCAAACAAGTCCTGGTGCTGGTCCGCGTCATATCATTTTCCATTCCTATTACAAAACAGCCTACCTTATTAACGAATTAAACGCTACCATCGACGTCCTCTTTTATGATGGACTGGGCTATTTGGAGCATTTTCAAACGATCTCAACCCTACCTGAAGAGTATGAAGGTCAAAAATGGGCTGCTGCTATTCGGCTCTCAAAAGATGGGAAATTCCTCTATGCCTCCAATCGAGCTCATAACTCCATTGCAGTCTATGAAATCTTGGCAGATGGTAGCTTAGTGCTTCTTGAAATCGTCCCAACCAATGGACTCAATCCACGTGATTTCATTCTTAGTCCAAACCAAGAATATCTTATTGCAGTCCATCAAGATTCAGACAATGCCACTGTTTTTAAACGCGATAAAGAAACTGGTCGATTGACTGAATTGAGCCATGATTTCTACGTACCAGAGGCGGTTTGTGTCCTCTTCAACTAACAATCAAAACACTTGCTAGTATGGTTGAAAAATGATTAAATAGTGATAAAATAAATAGTTTATAGGAGAAACCTCATGAACCCAATGGATTTGTTTAACCAAGTCAAAGAAATGATCGAAAAGAAAGATTTCGATCTTTTGCTAAAAATTTATCGATGACAACAAGGATAACCTTGGTGACTACTTAGAAAAAAAGCGAAAGCTCTTGTTGCTGGAAACGATTTGGTCAGTGGTGCTGTAGATAAAATTAAAGGTTTATTCTAATAACTAAACTCCTCAACTACTTGGTTGAGGGTTTTTGATTATCCTCAACAAAAAAGATCCTTGAGAAAACTCAAGGATCTTTTTAATCTAGTCAACTAGATTATTTTTTCAAGTTGTAGAATGATTTCAATCCACGGTATTCAGCTACTTCACCAAGTTGATCTTCGATGCGAAGCAATTGGTTGTGTTAGCGATACGGTCTGTACGTGAAAGTGAACCAGTCTTGATTTGTCCTGCGTTTGTTGCAACTGCGATGTCAGCGATTGTTGAATCTTCAGTTTCACCTGAACGGTGTGATACAACAGCAGTGTAACCAGCTTCTTTAGCCATTCGATAGCTTCGAAAGTTTCAGTAAGAGTACCGATTTGGTTAACTTTGATAAAGGATTGAGTTAGCGGCACCTTCTTGGATACCACGTGCAAGGTAGTCAGTGTTTGTTACGAAGAAGTCGTCACCAACCAATTGAACTTTCTTACCAAGACGTTCAGTAAGAGCTTTCCAACCTTCCCAGTCGTTTTCATCCATACCATCTTCGATAGTGATGATTGGGTTTTGTTAACCAATTCTTCAAGGTAGTCGATTTGTTCTGCAGATGTACGAACAGCGACTCCTTCACCTTCGAATTTAGTATAGTCAGTAAACTTTACGTTCTTTATCGTAGAATTCTGATGATGCACAGTCAAATCCGATGAATACGTCTTTACCTGGTACATATCCTGCGACTTCGATCGCGGCAAGGATAGTTTCAACACCATCTTCAGTTCCTTCGAAAGCGAGGGCGAATCCACCTTCGTCACCTACGGCGGTTTCCAAACCACGTGATTTAAGGATTTTCTTAAGAGCGTGGAAGATTTCAGCACCGTAGCGAAGAGCTTCTTTAAATGTAGGTGCACCAACTGGCAAGATCATGAATTCTTGGAAAGCGATTGGAGCATCTGAGTGAGATCCACCATTGATGATGTTCATCATTGGAGTTGGAAGAACTTTAGTGTTGAATCCACCAAGGTAGCTGTAAAGTGGGATTTCAAGGTAGTCAGCGGCGACTGAGCTACAGCGATAGACACACCAAGGATTGCGTTTGCACCCAATTTACCTTTATTAGGAGTTCCGTCAAGAGCGATCATTGCACGGTCAATAGCTTGTTGATCACGTACATCGTAACCGATGATTGCTTCAGCAATAATGTTGTTCACATTGTCAACCGCTTTTTGAGTTCCAAGACCACCGTAACGAGACTTGTCGCCATCACGAAGTTCAACTGCTTCGTGTTCACCAGTAGAAGCTCCAGATGGAACCATACCACGTCCAAAAGCACCTGATTCAGTATAAACTTCTACTTCAAGTGTTGGGTTACCGCGTGAGTCTAGGACTTCGCGAGCGTAAACATCAGTAATAATTGACATTTTCTACTCTCCTTATTGAGTTAAATTTTTTTACACCTCTATCATACCGCAATTACCCTATTTTTTCAAGAAAAAACAGGGGTTTGCCGGAAGAAAACGATTCCATTTTCACTTTTTTGTGAGAAAACTCTCAAATTTGCTCCTATCTTCCTTAGAGGAAATATGATATACTTCTATTATGGAAGATATTAATAAACTAATCACACAAAAAGCATCTGGTGCTAATCGTCTCAAACCAGATGAACAAAAAAAATTTTTAGAGACTTACCAAGAACGGGTTGTCGCTTACTCAAGTATTGCAGATGCCCATTCACGGGAACTTGAAAAAGAAATGGGGAGCATTTTGACCTCTTTATTAGAGGAATACCAACCGCTTTTTCTCAAAATTTCTCCTAATATTGACGAAGGAAAACAGGTCTTCTATCTAAAGGTTGCTCAAACGAATGGTATCGTGGCGACGATTGTTTCAGAAGAATGCAGTGGTTCTCCCTATGGTCTCATCCTCCACACAGATCATGCCCTTGAAATAGAAGCAAAAAATCTTGTCAGCATGATTCCAGAAGCACCCTCTACATCCAGAAAGGTTGAGAAAAAAGGTTCCTTATGGTCTCGTATTTTTAAATAAATTCGGCCCTTGAAAAAAAGCTTGAGATTTTTGTCTCAAGCTTTTTCTTACATTATTTATTAGCTATAAGTTTAAATTAAAAGCCTAGCTATATTTTTTTGAACTTTCAACAAGTTGCTCGAAAAGATGTTTGTTGGAGCTCCTGCCAGCTCATCAATCTTTGGAGGGCTGAAAAAGGTTGCTACAATTCCGTAGGAGGTCAGATCAGGAGGTCTCCTCCTAAACTTCCTAAATAGCAACTACTGGTACCCCCTTTGACCCTTCTAGCGACTCCCTATTGGGGCTTTTCCAGCGAGAGATTGGGCATCCATTTTCCCCTCTCCTACAATGACCAGGCTTGCATCTTTTACTCGCCGATCAAAGTCGATGAGATCGAGACAGGTATCAATTCCTGAAGCAATTTCTCCTTTTGCAAAAGGCGACCAGCGACTCTAATCCGCCTCCTGCTCCTCCTCCTTCCAAATGAACTAACTCAGGATTCACGAGTTGGTAAAAGGACTGCATGGCCTGGTCCACTTCTTCTAGTTTACTCAAATCGAGGTCCCTTTTTGAGGAGCAAAAATTTTAGTCGCTCCTTGAGGACCACACAAGGGATTAGTCACATCAGTTAAAATATGCACCCTCGTTTGATCAAAAGAAACACCATTTTTTTCTTTTACAAAAGAAGTTACTTTTCCTAAATCTTTCCCCATTGGATTTTCAAGTAACTTTTCATGATGATAGAAAGAATAGCCTAGAGCTGTAGCCATGCCAATGCCTCCATCATTGCAAGCTGTACCACCTACACCAATATAAATATCCTTCATTCCAATCCCCAACAAATGAGCAAGGACTTGCCCAAGGGCCCTTAGTCGAAATCAGGAGGGGATTCCGTTTTTCTTGAGGAACCAAAGATAGACCAACCAGATCAGCTGTTTCTATCAAGGCACTAGTCCCCTTCACCAAATAAGGGTAGGAAATAGCCTCACCGAAGGGGCCCTCCACATCAACAGTTGCCCATGTTCCTTTAATAGATTCCTGAATAGCTATCATGGTTCCCTCGCCTCCATCCCCAATAGGCATGATCTCATAGAAAGCTTGAGGAAGGATGCTTTCAAAACCTTTTTGATAGCTCTAGCGACTTGGCTTCTTTGCTAGGGTTTCTTTATAGGAATCTGGTGCTATGACAATCTTCATTATTTTTTCTTTGCAGGGACATTTCTTTCATCTCCAATTCATTTGCTAGTTTAATTTTTATTTCATCCTATAAAAAAACATCCAGGACTCTCCTGGATGTTTTGATTTAGAATCGAATAGATTCTCGTGTTTTTTCATAGGATGTAACGAAACGTTCTGTCACACCTGGTTCAATTAGTTCAAGCGCGTCAGAGATGACTTTGAATGAAGCTGGGTAATCGTATTCTCTTTCAAAGATATACAAGGCCTCATCGAAAGCAGCTTGCACATGGTCATCAAATGAACGGTAGCGATTTGAGTACTGGAGCAATTGCTCAGTCAAGGTCGCATTTTGTACCAATCGATAGGTTTCCTCTTCAAGCTCAGTCATATCGTTTGTCAAAATGTCCAGGAGACGATTAGCATTTTCGATATTGACACGATCACTCTCCAATTCAGATAATAAAGCTTCTGTATTATCACTTGCTGTAAAGAAAATAGTTAGGAAGGATTGAGGAATTCCTGGTAGATTCCGTTTATCCATATAGCGTTTAATCCCATGTAAGCGATTGGCATAAATATTTACTTTTTGACGAGCATTAGCATCGTCTTTCTCAATTTTAGAGAAGGTTTCGCTAAGGGCTACTTGGTCATCTTCAATTTCTTTCAGACGTTCTTCAATCGCTTCTAATTCTTCTTGAAGAATAGAATAGGCTTTTTGAGTTTCTGATGTATCCTTCAATGCATCTTCTACAACCAGCTCTTGAGCTGTTAATTCAGCTTCTAATTCTTTCAAATGGTGGTCGTTCAGGTCTTGCTAACAAAGGTCTTACTCAAACGTTCTACCTCAGCTGCTAAGTTGGCATTGTTCTCTTTGGCATGGGCAAGATAACCTGGCAAGGCTTTGACCAATTTATCAACCACTTTGCGTGATTCAATTTCTCGTGTGAAAATATCATACAAAGCATTGATTTCTTCTTGGATTTGCTCATTTTCATAAATGGCATTATCCAATTCGAGAGATGCTACATTTGAAAGGTTATCTCTAAGAGAAGCATGTAATTGCTGGAAGCGTGCTTCCAAATCTGTCTCTGTAAAATGATATCCCGATTCTAAGAGCTTGCGGTGACCAGATTCCAAATCGTCTAATTGATCCGGAAGAGTTTTCTGAACGGCTGTTACAATTGCAGGCACCTTTTCAACGATATGAGTCAAGGCCACGATATGATTTTCGGCGGTATCGAGAATTTCAGCCGCTTCCACTGGATCTCCAGAAGAGTTCAACGTTACGAATTGAGAAAATTCTACTTGAATATTTTCAGATTGTTTTTCAATCTCTGGGAGAGCAGGTCCGTATGCATCGACGTCAGAAGCTACTTGCTTTTGCAAATTTTCAAACATGTCCAAGGCATGGACCACACGTCCACTATTCTTTTCTTCTTGTTCTTTTAGCTCTGCCAAAGCTTGACGGATAGCTTTGATATCTTCGTCAATCAACTCAATTTGACTCTCAATACTTCTGATGGCTTGCTTTGCTTTTAAAAATCGGAATGAATTATTGTAGCCTTCTGCTTCAAAGAGATTGTTCTCAATATCTGCAAATGAGTTAAGGGAAAGATCAACCCATTTTTGATTCCATTCACGAAATGCTACTTGACTTTGTCCAATCAAGTGCATGTTCTTAACAGCTTCAACTTCATCATTAACTGGAAGATTATACAGTTGTTCTTTTCTTTCCTCCAGTGCTGCCAGTAAGGCTTCATTGCGCTTTCTCAATAACACTGCCACAAAGTATCCTACAACTAGTACGAAACCTATGAAAATGATGAGAATAATTAGTCCACTAGACATATAAAAACTCCTTCATTGTATTACTTGAAAGTAATCGTAGTTATTATATCATAAAAATTCGAATAATAGGCAAATATGGCTGAATTTTATACATCCAGTGTACTATATTCGGCATTTTCTTCGATAAATTCTCGACGAGGTTCAACTTTGTCCCCCATCAACATGTCAAAGATCTTATCTGCTTCTGCTGCATCATCGACTGACACTCGGGCCATCAAGCGATGCTCTGGATTCATAGTGGTTTCCCACAATTGGTGATCATCCATCTCTCCCAACCCTTTGTAACGCTGAATGGTTGGTTTTGACCGGCCTTCAGAATAGCGCTCCAAGGCCGCTGCCAATTCCACTTCCTGGTTGGCACCTGGTTGAATATACTCTTTGATTTCACTGCCGACCTTCACTCCATAAATTGGTGGTTGAGCAATGTAGACATAACCAGCCTCCAAGACTGGTTTCATATAGCGATAGATCAAGGTCAATAGGAGGGTTCGAATATGGGCTCCATCGACATCGGCATCCGTCATCAAGACCAATTTTTGATAACGAGCTTTTGATACGTCGAATTCGGCACCAAAGCCTGTTCCCATAGCTGTAAAGAGGCTACGAATCTCTTCATTGGCCAAAATCTTATCCATACTAGCTTTTTCCACATTGAGGATTTTCCCTCGAATCGGCAAAATCGCTTGAAACTCCCGGTTCCGTCCTGATTTAGCAGATCCTCCGGCAGAGTCTCCTTCGACGATGAAGAGTTCCGTTTCAGCTGGATTATTGGATGAACAATCCGCTAATTTCCCTGGAAGGTTTGAAATTTCTAATCCAGACTTTTTACGGGTCACTTCACGGGCTCTTTTAGCAGCGACACGCGCTTTGGCAGCCAAAATTCCCTTTTCAACAATTTTCTTCGCAATCTGCGGATTTTCTAACAAGAAATCAGAAAAAGCATCACTGAACAAGCGGTTGGTAATCTTTACCACTTCAGAGTTCCCAAGTTTAGTCTTGGTTTGACCTTCAAACTGAGGATTTGGATGCTTGACAGAAATAACTGCTGTCAACCCTTCCCGCACATCTTCCCCTGTGAGATTTTCTTCATTGTCTTTAAGAAGTTTATTCTTACGAGCATAGTCATTGATGACACGGGTTAGGGCTGTACGGAATCCTTGCTCATGAGTCCCCCCTTCATGGGTGTGGATATTATTAGCAAAGCTCATGACTGTTTCATGATAGCCAGTTGTGTATTGCATGGCAACTTCAACTGTGATATCTTCCATTTCCCCATCTGTATAAATAGGAGTTTCAAAGATGACATCCTTGTTTTCGTTGATATATTCGACATAACTTGCAATTCCACCTTCATAGTGGTAGTCCTTGGTTTGTTCCTGACCTTCTCGTTTATCCGTAATCGAGATGCGCAAGCCACGATTCAGGAAGGCTAATTCTTGAATCCGTTTGTTCAACTTATCAAAGTCAAATTCAGTGGTTTCTGTGAAAATCTCTGGATCCGGAGTAAAGTGAACAGTTGTCCCAGTGCGGTCTGTTTCACCAATCACTTCAAGATCTGCAACAACTTGCCCCCGTTTGTATTCTTGGTAATGAATTTGCCCATTCTTATGCACTCGCACGTCTAACTGAGTGGAGAGGGCATTTACAACAGACGACCCAACTCCGTGGAGTCCTCCAGATACCTTGTATCCACCACCGCCAAATTTTCCTCCAGCGTGGAGAATGGTAAAGACGGTCTCTACCGCCGGACGTCCAGTTTTTTCTTGGATATCCACGGGGATTCCACGTCCATCATCAACAACCGTAATCGAGTTATCCGCTTCGATAAAGACTTGGATATGACTGGCAAAACCAGCAAGGGCTTCATCAATCGAATTATCGACGATTTCCCACACTAAATGGTGAAGTCCTTCTTTGGAAGTGGATCCAATGTACATTCCTGGACGCATCCGGACGGCTTCTAAACCTTCTAAAACTTGAATCTGACTAGCATCATATTCTTGACCAGCCATTTCTTGCTTCAATTCTTCTGTCATTCTTTCCCTTTTCTAATTAAAAATATAGTTTGTCAATTGATCCATGGAATCAAACAAGTAGGTCGCCATCCCCGCTCTTTGGCCAGCCTCGATATCAAGCGAACGGTCTCCAATCACTAAGCCACTTTCTATGGCGTACTTATTTTTTAAATACAACATAGAGGTTGGATCTGGCTTACGAGGAAAGCCATCATCAGCTGTCACAACTTCCGTAAAATAGTGACTGATTCCTGTCTGTTCCAAGATCATCACCACATGATGATCACGGTGCGAAACCAAAAAATGGCGGGCTCCTGCCTTGGTCAGGCGGTCCAATAATTCCTCAGTTCCTTCAAATAAGCATGGTCTTTCAAGGGCTTCTTTTTCCCTTTTCTTATACTCCAGCAAAAAATCAGGAAGATCTGGGGCAAACTGTTGAACTGCATAATCAGTAGAAACTTTTAAAGCTGCATAAACGGAATCATGATCAGCCTGCTTTTGGAAAAACTGTAAGGTCGCTACAAAAGCTTTTGTAGAAGTCTCATAATTGTCCAATAAAGTCCCACCAAGATCCCATATAAAATCATGATAATCCATAGCTTTTATTATACCATATTTTGGAAAAAATAGCTTGTAAATCCCATATTTTCACGGTTTTTTCCTACACTCTACTGACTAATTTTTCCTTGTTTATTCCTTTTTATCTCATAGACAAATTAAACGCAAAAAACAAAAAGAAGGTAGAGTTCTTTCTACCTTCTTATTTTACTATTTTACCCCATTAAGGAGCTTCCATCCCGAAGACATCCTGATAAAGCATACCTTCTCGGAGTTTGCTAGCATCTCCTCCAAACTGGTTAACAAGAGCATAGGCAAAGGCAAGAGCTGTAGCCGGCCCTCTACTGGTCAAGATCCGGCCATCTTGAACCACTGCTTTTTTCAGATAGTGTCCATTCCCAATCTCCTGTTCAAAGCCATCGTAACAGGTGAAGTTTTTCCCCTCAAGCAGACCTGCTTGATCGAATACAATCGGCGCAGCACAGATAGCTGCCAAGATCTTCCCTTCTATCCTTGCCTCTTTCAATTCTTGAATGAGGCCATCATGGTCACGAAGGTTGGCTGCTCCTGGCATCCCCCCTGGAAGGACAATCCCGTCAAAATCTGCTAAAGAGCCTGACCAGACCTGGTCAGACTTGACAGTGATTCCATGAGAGCCAATCACTTCTTGTTCAAAGCCAATCATCTGACAGTCAATCTCCGCTCTACGCAAGACATCCACTACTGTTAAGGCTTCAATTTCTTCAAATCCATCTGCTAACAATACAGCTACTTTGACCATTTATATCATTCCTTTCTCTTGGAGGCGACTCAATTGCTTTTGACGTAGAAGGCGCCCCTCTTTTTTTCGTTCTTCAGCTACTCGATTCTGGTGGCTCATGGATAACAACAAGCCAATCCCAATTAAGTTACTGATAATAGCGGATCCACCTTGAGAAATAAAGGGGAGTGGAATACCAGTTAGAGGGAGAATACCAGTAACAGCTCCAATATTTTCAAAAATATGGAAAACCAACATCATAATAAAACCTGTAGAAATATAGGTATAAAATTGATTATTGGATTTCAAGGTAATCCGCAACATTTTGTAAACTAAAAACATATAAAGCACGAGAAGTACAGTTGAACCGATAAAACCAAAATCTTCTCCGATTACTGTGAAAATCATATCACTCTCTCTAACAGGAATTAAGAGATTAGATACATTGAATCCTTGTCCAAAAATCCCCCCGCTTGCAACAGCTAATTGACCTTGAGCCTGCTGGAAGGTCATGGTCTGAGCATAGTCAAAAGGATTTAACCAAGCCAAGATCCGATTCATTTGGTAGGTCGGCATTCCTAATTGTTGGTGTAAGAAGGCTCGACCACCATCAGATAGAAAGACCGCTAAAAAGAGGGCGATTGCTCCTGCCAAAGATAGAAAGACTGGCAGGATGATTTTCCAAGAAACGCCCGAGATGAGGATCAATCCAGAAAAGATAGCAATAAAGACCAAAGAAGTTCCTAAGTCATGCTGAAAAGTCAAAAGAATCAGGATTGGTAAGGTATAAGCAAAGACTTGTGAAATCAGATAGCAATCACTCTTCAAGGTTCGATCCATTTCTCTATTTTTCCGTAAAAAGTGGACAATGGAACGAGAAACCATTAAAATATAGGATATTTTCATAAATTCAGATGGTTGGAAGAGACTGATTCCCTTATAAGCCACCCAGTTTTTTGAACCTGTAGAAGCTACCAAATTTGGATTATAAAAATAAAGTGGTAAGACCATTAAAATCAGGCCTAGCACATATAAATAAGGAGTTGTTTTCCATAAAAACTCCGTGTTAAATAGCATGACAATAAAGCTGATCATACAGCCAGAACAATCCAGGCAATCTGTTGCCCTAAAATGGGCCAGACTAAATCCGGATAGTCATGGTAGACAGCACTATAAACTGCAAGAACCCCAATCACCAATAGTAAAAACACTGTGATAATCAGGGGAATATCTCCTCTAAGTTTGAAAGACTGACGTCTCTTCATTCCATCCCCCTTTGTTGATATCATTTAAATTCCTAAAAAGTATTGAATCAGCAAGCTCGCCACTGATACACAGCCCCAAGCAACTACTCCAATGAGGAGAGGGGCCACTCCTTGTTTACGAAAGGCATCTACTGAAACTTGACTTCCAATCCCCACCAAAGCCATGGCCATCAAAAACTGTGACAAAAACTTGCAGATGGGAAGAAGGAAGGCTGGAACCCACCCCAATGAAGCGAGTAAGGAAGCCAGCATAAAATAAAGGATAAACCAAGGTACTACTTTGGCAAGATTTACTTTTTTCCCGTTTTTATCTTCTTTTGAGTGTTTTAAAAGCTTCAAACCCATCATACCAAAACAGATAGGAATAATCATCAAAGCTCTGGTAAGTTTCACTACTGTTGCAATTTCTCCTGCTGCTTTGCTATACGAAAACGCTGCTGCAACTACTGAGGAAGTATCATTGATTGCAGTACCTGCCCAAACTCCAAACTGATTATCAGTCATTGATAATAGGTGCCCAAAGAAGGGGAAGATAAAGACTGCTAGGATATTGAAGAAAAAAATTGTCGAAAGTGACAAGGCCATATCCTCTTCATCAGCTTCTAAAATTGGAGAAGCTGCTGCAATAGCAGAACCACCACAGATGGCTGTACCCATTCCTACTAAGGCAGTCAGAATCTTCGGTGCTTAAGAGATAGCCCATCGCAAAAGCTGCTAAGAAAGCAACACTAATGGTTGGTAAACTGATCAGTAAGGAAGACAAACCTAACTGTGTAACTTTTTGAAAGGACAGAGTAAACCCCATCAAAATAATGGAATACTGTAAGAGATTCTTTCCTGAATAAGACAAGCCCGGCCGGCTACTTTGAGGTAATCGCTGACTAGCATTTAAAACGATACCACATAAAATAGCAAACAAACTGGATCCGAGTAGAGGAAAGGCCTTCCCTAATAAAATAGAGACTCCCGCACCAATTGCTGCAAGCATTAACCCTTTACTAAACTTATTCATCTGTTGTTTTTGACTCATTCTCTCCTCCTAAACTGATCTAGCGTCTCCATCACTTCGTCCCTGCTCACAATCGTTAAAGGAGCTATTTTTTTCAGACTCGTCTGAATTTGAGGGCCATATTGTCGGTTTAGCAATCGTTGGTCTAATAAGATCACTATTGACTCTTGTTCGGCAAACCGATTGGAGCGCCCCAGAGCTTGTTTCAGTCGTAAAATTGCCAAAGGCAGACTGTAATCATAAAATGGATTTTTACCTTCTAAGCGTATTCTTTGGTTAATCTTTTGTACTAGAAAATCACTGGGATTGTCGAAAGGGATCCGAGGAATGACTTGGATGAGCTGGCATTGCTGGGCAAAATCTACTCCTTCCCAAAAACTTCCTGATCCCAATATAACACTCGTTTCTCCTCTATCAAAACGGCGTTTGATATTGGTTGCATCTCCATTTTTATATTGAGCTAGATGAGGAACTAGCATCTGCTGAGAGGTCTCTAATAATAATTCCTTAGAAGTGAACAAGATAAACACAGGCAAATCAAAAGAGGCCAATTCATCTATATATGAGGCTAATTCACTAGCTAATTCCTCTTGACTGAGATTCGTCAGATCAGGAAAATCCCTATTAATGAAAATCTTTTGACCTTGATGAAAATTGATTTCTGTCCCTAAAAATTGATAATTTGTCACGCCTAAAATGGCAGCTAGGTTGACCTTGCGACTAATTGCTAAGGTAGCTGAGACCATCAAGACCCGAGTACTCTCAGGTATAAAATCTTGGATGGAAACCAAGGTGTCCCTGCCAGAATGGAGTCGCAAAACTTGGTGACTCTCTTCTTGAATTCGATCCAGCCAGAAAACCTGATAGCGAGAATTAAAGAGCTCCTTTAATGATGACAGTTTAGGAACATCTAATTCGAATAAATCCTGTCGAATCTTTTGCACTTGTTCTCCATCTAATTCTAACTTTCTTCCACCATCATCGAGTCTCTTGACCAAAGCATTTAGTTCAAACTGAAGACTTTCTAAAATACGACGCTTCAGTAATGATTTTTCTGTCTCAATCTCACGCTGGAGCTCAACCATACAATCCGCCATGGATAGAGAAGCTCTCGAAAATTGTTCTAAAGAAAAATACAATTTTTGCGCTTCATCCACAACCAAGACTCGATTTTCAACGAGCGACGGATCATCCTCTAACCGTGTTAATAGGTAGGCATGGTTGGTTAGCAAAACTCGACTCGATTTTGCATATTCTTGCCCTTTTCTCCAAAAGTCCTCCCTATAAAATAAGGACTTTTTAGACAGATTCCCATCATGACGAATGCGATGAACAAAATTAGCATATCGATGGAGTTGGCCCACTTCATTCAAGTCCCCTGTTTGCGTTTGGGTTAACCAAACCAAAAGTTGCATCTTGAAACGGTTGAGCAAACGATTTTCTTCTAGTTCATGTAAGGTCTGATAAAAGGCATCTAATTTTAGATAATTTTGAGGACTTTTCATACTATGAAAAAGAAATCTGAAAGGTTTCTTTAATGAGTTGGGCTTCTTTTTCCATAATTTGGTCTTGCAAGACCTTGGTAGGAACACTCACCACAATTTTTATCCTGAGTCTGTGCCAACAAGGGGAGCAAGTAACCAAATGTTTTTCCCAATGCCTGTCGGAGCCTCGATAAAAGTCGTCACATCCAGAGGAGCTTCCAAACTCCGTTCAATAAACTGCGCAAATTCTAACTGATGGGGCCGAGGCTCCATCTCCATCAATGCAAATTAATCGCGAATTGTTTGAGACAGACTCTTGCTTTTTCCTACTCCACTTGTTTGACGAAGAAATATTCCGTGACATGAGTTCACATCCGGATCTGAATAATTCGAAGTATCTTCAAAGGCATCTTCGATGAGGATTCGGGATTCGTAGATTAAATTATCCGATAAGGCCAGAAGGGTTTCTACCAATTCAGTTGGTAAGGAAGCAATCTTCTCCCGTAGTGTAAGAAAGAGTTGAGCCGTTGCTTGGGCATCTGAGATGGCAGAATGGGCATGATCTAAAGGAATCGCCAATTCTTCACACAGACTACTTAAATTGTACCGTTCTAGTGTCGGGAAAAAGACCTGAGCTAACTCTACCGTATCAATCCTTGGCGTCATCAACTCAAATCCTTCCCAGAACAAGGATTCAGCAAGAAGGTTGGCATCAAATTTAACATTATGGGCTACAAAAACAGCATCTTCCACTAGTTCATAGACCTCTCTAGCAACTTGTGAAAAATCAGGAGCCTTTCTTAATTGGCGGTCTGTAATCCCAGTCAGCTGGCAAATGTGATGGTCCAACTCCTCATGAGGATTCACATCCGTCTCATAAGTCTCTACAATCTGTCCATCCTCGATAATGACTATCCCAATTTGAATAATTTTTGCGTTGCTGCTTGCACTGGTTGCTTCCAGGTCAACGACAGCATATTTTCTTTTAACATTCGTCGTCATAGCACTTAAAATTATATCACTTTCTGACTTGCTTTGCTCGCATTTTTATAAGGGAGAATCGATTCCTACGTCTTATTTTCCCATAAATGATGCAAAGCGAAAGAGAAGTAAGAGCTCAAGTCAGCTATTTTATTCTATTTTTGATAGACTTATAATGAAAGGAGCTCTTATGAAAATCCAACGTATTGTGAATCCTATTGCTTATGAAAATACTTATCTTATTGAAAATGACCAGCATCTTCTCGTCATCGATCCAGGTAGTGACTGGTCTCAAATTCAAAACAGAATTGATCAGATTGCTAAGCCCGTATCGGCCATTCTCTTAACTCACACCCATTATGATCATATCCTGAGTTTAGAAAGAGTTCGAGAAACTTACGGTCATCCTCCTGTTTATGTAGATGCCCATGAAGCAGATTGGCTTCAAAGTCCCGTAGACAACCTGTCCGGTTTGGATCGTCATTCTGATTTATTGAATATTAGTTGTCAACCAGCTGAACAACACTTTGATTATCAGCAAGAATATAATCTAGATAATTTCCACTTCTATGTCCTTCACACTCCGGGTCATTCGATTGGTGGCGTCTCTATCGTTTTTCCAGATGATCATTTCGTTTTAACTGGTGATGCCCTTTTCCGAGAAACCATTGGAAGGACTGATTTGCCTACAGGAAGTGGCCCTCAACTTCTTGAAAGTATTGAGACACAATTGCTCACTCTTCCATCCTCTTATACAGTTTACCCAGGACATGGGAATGACACCACCATCGGTCACGAAAAAATGTTTAATCCCTTTTTTCGGAATCGTTAAAAAAGGAAGTTCATCTGAACTTCCTTTTTTTATGTTCTTAAATCTTCAAGAAACGTCTCATTGAAATAGATGAGCCAATCGCTCCAATTAAAATACCGAGACCAAACAAACCACCGACCATAATTGGAACAAGAAGGTTTGGACTGTATAAGAACAATTTCTGATCTTGTAGGGTATTGTACATGGATTTGTAGACAATATTATAGACATAATAAAGCAAGAGAGCTGGTGGAATTGCACCAATCAAACCAATCCAGGCACCTTCCAAAAGGAATGGTGCACGAATATAGCCACTCTTCGCACCTACCAGACGCATAATCTTAATTTCTCTACTTCGTGAAATAATGGTAATCCGAATCGTATTAGAAATCAAGAAGACTGCAATAAACACAAGCAAGGCAGCTCCGATTAAGCCCCAGATCCGAATGAAATTCCCAAGAGCAAAGAGACGTTGAGTGTCAACTCCCCCATCTTTGACTTCAGACACCCCTTCAATTTTCTTAGCGGCTTTAGAAACCTCTTTCACATATTTAGGAGCCGTTGTCTCTACAAAATAAGCATCATAGAGAGGATTAGCATCCCCGTCAAAAATTTTCCAGTTGTTACCGGCAGTCTTGATCAAGTTTTCATACTGTTCTTCCTTGCTGGAGAACTCAACTTTATCAACATTCTTCATGGCTGTCAATGCATTATAGACTTTCTTATAGTCCTCATTATCAACCATCTGGCCTTCTTTTTCGATCTGCTGGTTTTGATCTTGGATATCCTTACGCATATAGACAACAATCCGTACACTATTTTGAATATCATCTGATAGCTTGATCGTATTAGCAATGACTGAGGCAAAAATCGCTACAAGTCCAAGTGTAATCATCACCGAACTAACCGCAGCAATGGTCATCCAGCCATTCCGTTTTAAACTTTTAAATGATTCAATGAGATGGCGGAAAAATCTTCTAATCATCGTATCCGTACTCTCCTTCCGCTTCATCCCGTACAACACGGCCATTTTCAATGGCGATAACACGGTGACGAAGTGTATTTACAATTTGGCTATTATGAGTCGCCATCAAAACAGTGGTTCCTTGCAAATTAATTCGCTCTAAGAGGTTCATAATTTCCCAAGAGTTATCTGGGTCCAAGTTCCCTGTTGGTTCGTCCGCAATCAATACTTTAGGATTGTTGACGATGGCACGCGCGATAGCGATCCGTTGTTGCTCACCACCTGAAAGCTCATTTGGGAATGAACGAACCTTGTGTTTCAAACCAACAAGATCTAGCACTTCCATAACGCGTTTCTTAATGTTGCGACGACGCTCTCCAATTACTTCCATTGCGTAGGCAATATTTTCATATACCGTCTTTTTAGGAAGCAATTTGTAGTCTTGGAAGACTACCCCAACATTTCGACGCAACATCGGAATATCGCGTTTTTTAATTTTATCTAGGTCAAAACCAGCTACTTTCAAGGTTCCTTTATCATGTTTCACCTCACGGTAAAGCAAGCGAATAAAGGTTGATTTCCCTGCACCAGAAGGTCCTACAATATAGGCAAATTCTCCTGGTTCAATATGAACGGTCACTCCACGAAGAGCTGTCGTTCCATTGTCATACTTTTTGACAACATCTTTCATTTCAATCATTGACATGTATTGAAAATTCCTTTCCACAATTTATATAGAAGGAGGACTTTAATTGAGACGCCATTTTAAATAGGCATCAATAAAGCCATCAATATCTCCGTCCATTACTTTTATCAACTTGGGCAACTTCGTAACTCGTACGATGATCCTTCACCATGGTATATGGGGTAAAGACATAGGGAGCGAATCTGACTTCCCCAGGTGATTTCTTTTTTATCACCCTTTAAGGAGTCCACCTCAGCTGCCTTCTTTTCTTGCTCCAATTGATAAAGTTTTGCCTGCAACATTTTCATTGCACGGTCACGGTTTCCGTACTGAGTGCGGTCAACCGTCGAAGCCACTACAATCCCTGTTGGGATGTGGGTCAATCGAACACCTGTTGAAACCTTGTTGACATTTTGTCCACCAGCTCCACCTGAACGGAAGGTATCCATCTTGATATCATCATCTCGGACTTCCACTTCAATCGTATCATCCAATTCTGGCATGACTTCAACTGACGTGAAGGAAGTATGGCGACGCTTAGCTGAGTCGAATGGCGAGATCCGTACCAAACGGTGGACACCCATTTCTGATTTCAACAAGCCATAGGCATGCGGTCCTTCGAAGGACAGCGTCACTGATTTAATCCAGCCTCGTCTCCTGCCTGATAGTCCAAGACTTCCACTTTGAAACCATGAGCATTTCCGAAGCGGGTATACATCCGAAGGAGCATATCTCCCCAGTCCTGAGCCTCAGTACCTCCAGATCCTGGATGGATTTCCAAGATTGCATTATTATTATCATAGGGTTCTGATAAGAGAAGCGTCATTTCATAACTGGTCATCATCTTATCCAACTCTATCAACTTCTCTTCTAGCTCTTCGTGAACGGATTCATCTTCTGAGAGAAACTCAAGAAGGATTTCGGATTCATCAAACAAGTCTGTCATTTGATGGAAATTCTCGTAGGTTTGTTTCAACTCATTTAATTCCTGAGATGTCTTTTGCGCTGCAATATTATCATCCCAAAAATCAGGTTCTGTCATTTTGTTTTCCAAAATGGCAATTTCTTCTTCCAGACCCTCTAAGTCAAAGAGACCCCCTGAAAGAAGCTAATTTTTCACGATTCGCGTCAATTTTCTGACGGATTTCTGAAATATCCATAAGTACCTCTTTCTAAGTATCAGTCTATTATACCACAAACCCCGTCATTTGCACATAGTAAGAGATAGTAGGAATCATTTATCCTACAAAAATCGCATAAAACCAAGCCGTTGTCACTTCCCTTGTTACATAATTGTTAGATTTGTTACATGTTGGTTAACTTTCTTTTTCTTATCAACTTGTGATACACTAGTGATATGACACGTATTGGTTTTATGAGTGACCTGCACCTGGATTCCAATCAGTTTGGCGAGGTCGAACGCATGCAACTCCTTCAGGTCCTACAAGAAGAACAGATTGATCACCTTCATCTAGCTGGTGACATTTCCAATAACTTTAAGCAGATGAGTCTCCCCTTTATTCAGGAGCTCCAAACCCAGCTCCCTGTTTCCTTTAATCTGGGCAATCACGATATGTTATACCTCTCAGAGGAGGAAATCCATCAGTATGATTTTCAAGTCCAGACCTTTGGAGATAGCCATTTAGTCAGTCTTGCTGGTTGGTACGATTATAGCTTTGTCCCTGAAAAGAGCAAGGAGGCCCACCTACGTACAAAAAATACTTTCTGGTTTGATCGAAGATTGGAACGTCCCTTAGACGACCCAACAATCACGCAAGAAGTTCTCTCCCGATTGGATCAGATACTAGCTTCTTTAGATGGTAGAATCATCGTCGCTCTTCACTTTGTTCCCCACAAGGATTTTCTCGTTAGCCACCCCTACTTTCAGAAATTCAATGCCTTCTTAGGTAGTCAAGCTTTTCATGATCTCTTTGTAAAACATGGGGTAAGAGATGTGATCTTTGGTCACTTGCATCATCGCCATCCTTCTAGAATCATCGATGGCATCCACTATCACATGCGGCCTCTTGGCTATATTCGAGAATGGAAACTGACGGAAGACTTTTTCAAGGACTTTCCTCAATACAAGATTCCTCAAATGTATCGTCTTCATAAACGCTACAATGCTGTGAAAGACTTAGCTGAATTTCATCAATACAAAAGACAACATTTAGCAAGTGAATTTCAACAGGCTTTAACCATCTTAGACTGCTAAAAAGAAAAGATTTCGATCCCATAAGGAATCGAAATCTTTTTTTAACGTTATTGCTTATTCTTCTGTATCTAGGAGATTTTTTGCAACAAGGGCTGCTACGACACCACCAACGATTGGAGCAAGGATAAAGATCCAAATTTGTTGAAGGGCTACCCCACCTACAAAGAGAGCAGGAGCCAAGCTACGAGCTGGGTTAACAGAAAGACCTGTAATGTTCAAACCAACAAGAATAATCAAGGTCAAGCTCAAACCAATCACAAGACCAGCGATCTTCCCGTTTCCTTTAGAAGCTGATGTCACTGTCATGATGACCAAGATAAAGATAAAGGAAGCAATCACTTCAAACAAGAAACCGCCAAATGGAGTAACTCCTTTAGCCAAGGCATTTTCACCAAGACTAGCTGTTGACATACCTGAATTGGACAAAAGGAAGAAGACCGAAGCGGTCGCAAGGAAAGCTCCCACTACTTGCGCTACAATGTAATTGACCAAGTCTTTTGAAGATAAGCGTTTATTTACAAACATAGCAATGGAAACAGCTGGGTTCAAGTGAGCACCAGAAACAGTCCCAATGGAGTATGCTGCTGCAACAATGGACAAACCAAATGCCAAGGCAATTCCTAAATGACCGAGACCTTCAGTCCCATTCCCAAAAACAACTGCTCCAGTCCCGATAAAGACGAGCATAAATGTGCCGATTACTTCAGCAATAAACTTTTTCATAATCAAGTTTCCTTTCTTAAAACTGTTGTCTAGTTTATCAAAAATCAACTCTTGCCTCAAGAAATATGCCTAGTCATTTTCTGTCAGATAAAAAAGCCATCCGAAGATGACTTTTTTAATGCTTAAATGGCGTTTTTATCTTTTCCGAGTGCTCGTTGAACAGCTTTAACGATTTCAACCAAAACAACAATCATAAGGGCACCTACAGCAACAACCAACCATTGTGTCAAGCTCAAATGAGACACATGGAAGAGTTTATTGAATCCAGGTACCATAATAGTCGCCATTAAAAGAATGAAGGCAACTGGGATAGACCAGTTAAAGGTCTTGTTCTTGAAGAGTCCTACTTTAAAGATCGATTGGTAAACGGATTTAACGTTAAAGGCATGGAGCAATTGGATCAATCCAAGAGTTGCAAAGGCCATAGTCAATGCGTCAGCATGGATTTCTGCACGAGTAGAGTGTTCAGGAGAAATCAAAGCCCAACCATAGACACCAAGAACCAGCATAGTTTGGAAGATTCCTTGATAAAGGATAGCCCCAAAGACACCACCATCAAAGAAGTTGGACTTGCGTCCACGAGGTTTGTGGGTCATGACACCTGGTTCAGCTGGTTCAACGCCAAGAGCGATAGCTGGGAGAGTGTCCGTTACCAAGTTAATCCATAATAGATGTACTGGTTGAAGAACATCCCAACCAAAGAGGGTTGCAAAGAAGATAGTGAAGACCTCAGCCATATTGGCAGACAAGAGGTATTGGATGGATTTTTGGATATTGGAGAAGACCTTACGTCCTTCTTCTACCGCTACGATAATGGTTGCAAAGTTATCATCAGCAAGGACCATATCAGAAGCCCCCTTAGAAACCTCTGTACCAGTAATCCCCATACCGATACCGATATCAGCTGTCTTAAGTGAAGGCGCATCATTAACCCCATCACCAGTCATGGCAACAACCTTGCCTTCTTTTGCCAGGCTTTCACAATCCGAACCTTGTGTTCAGGTGATACACGCGCATAGACAGAGTATTGTTTGAAGACTTTTTGGAATTCTTCATCAGAGAGTTCGTTCAACTCTGCACCAGTGAAGACATGGTCTTCTGTATCATTTGGATCGATGATTCCGAGACGTTTGGCAATGGCTTCCGCTGTATCTTGGTGGTCACCCGTGATCATGATCGGACGGATACCTGCTTCCTTAGCGACTCGGACAGCTTCTGCAGCTTCTGGACGTTCAGGGTCAATCATGCCGACCAAACCAGAGAAGATGAGGTCAGATTCAACAATTTCTGATTCCAAGGTTGGGATTTCATTGCTAGTTTTATAAGCCATCATCAAGACACGAAGGGCTTGTTTGGCCAAATCTTTGTTGGTTGCAAGGATAGCTTGTTTATCTTCTTCTGTGATTGGGCGAACTTCCCCATTGACTTCGATACGAGTCACACGCTTGAGCAATTGGTCAGGTGCACCCTTGACAGCGATAAAGTAAGAACCGTCAGATTCCTTATGGATAGTCGACATAAGCTTACGGTCTGAGTCAAATGGCAATTCAGCTACACGTGGCTCATCCTTCAAGACTTCACGAACATCAAAGTTGTGGTCCAAACCAAACTGTACAAGAGCTGTCTCCGTTGGATCACCAATCAGCTTGCCAGATGGGTCTACCTTGGTGTCATTAGCAAAGTTCATGATACGGAGGGTATTATTGCTAGCAGCAATTTCAGATGCCGAGCTTTGCAATTGACCGTTGGTATACACTTTTTCAACCGTCATTTGGTTCATAGTCAAGGTACCTGTTTTATCAGACGCGATGATTTCTGTTGAACCGAGAGTCTCAACCGCTGGCAATTTACGGACGATTGAATTCCGTTTGGCAAGGGTTGTCGTTCCCAAAGATAGAACGATGGTTACAATGGCAGGAAGCCCTTCTGGAATCGCCGCAACCGCAAGAGCTACCGCTACCATCAAGCCTTCTAATGGATGTTCACCACGAACAAAGACACCAACTAAGAAAGTAATGACTGCAATCACAACGATCAAGTAAGTCAAGGCCTTAGATAATTGTTCCAAGCTTTGCTTCAATGGTGTCTCTGTCTCGTCAGCATTAGCCAACATGTCCGCAATCTTACCAACTTCTGTATACATACCAGTATTAGTCACGACCCCAACACCACGACCGTATGTTACGTTTGAGTTTTGGTAACCCATATTGACGCGGTCTCCGATACCAGCATCTGCTTCAACAAGGCCTGTCGCATCTTTTTCTACTGGGACAGATTCCCCTGTAAGAGCTGCTTCTTCGATTTTCAGGGAAGCTGCTTCAAACAAACGCATATCAGCAGGCACGACATCTCCCGCTTCAAGCAAGACGATGTCCCCAGGTACCAATTCTTTTGAGTCAATCTCAATCACATGACCATCACGACGAACACGGGCCATCGGGCTAGACATATTTTTCAGAGCTTCAATGGCTGCTTCTGCTTGCCCTTCTTGGTAAACCCCAAAGGCAGCATTTAAGACAACAACGGCCAAGATGATCATGGCATCCGTTAGACCGTCCATTCCTTCTGTAATCACAGAAAGTGCCGCTGCCGCAAGCAAGATGATTATCATTAAATCCTTAAATTGATCAAGGAATTTAGCTAGTAGGCTCCGTTTCTCTCCCTCTTCCAACTCATTACGACCATAAGTCGCTAGGCGTTCTTGAGCTTGAGCAGTTGACAAACCCTCGGTAGATGAGTCCAAGTTCTTTAGGACTTCTTCTGAGGCTTGTGTGTAAAACAAGTCTTTATTTTGTTCTTTTGACAAAACAGTCTCCTCCTTTTTGGCCTCTTTTTATAAAAAAAGAGACCTGTTTTTTAAAAAAACAAGTCTCGCTGTTTAATATAGTGCCGGAAATAATTCGGAATGACGACACTATCGCGGGAAATCCGCCAGCTACTCCCTTGAGTGGTTTCATTATACCACAACTCGTAAAAAAATCAAGAAAAACTATAGATAAATTAGTCTTCCCAAGTCAATTCTAAACGGTAGATAGCGAATTGCTGACTTTCATCCGTCGTCAACAACTGATAGGACAAGCCAAGCTTATTTTGCTCCAATCTATATTCCTGAGTATCAATCACAAACTGCTGTATCCCCATAGGAGTCGGAATGAGGGCTTGACTTTTCTCTGAAGCCATAAATTTCATAATGGATTTTGGAGAAGAGAAGCGGGTCATGGTCAATTCTCGGTCATGAAATTTTAAAGCCACTTTTTCTCCCTCTTCATTGACATAGAGGAGATATTGGAAAGTCCCCTTTTTCTTTCCAATCTCCCTCATAGAACTGATCTACAACTTCGATTTGATCACCGAAACGGATTTGATTTCGTATTCTAATTTTCAAAAGATAAGTTCCTTTCCTTCTTTCTTTTATTTTACCAAAAACTTCCTTCTTTTTCCCTTCACAACCATCTCTCAATACCAATTTAAGGCGATTTCTGCTATAATAGGGACATGAATGAAAAAGTATTTCGCGATCCCGTTCACAACTATATTCACGTGGATCATCCCGTAATATATCAATTAATCAATACAAAAGAATTTCAACGACTACGTCGCATCAAACAATTGGGGACCTCAGGGTTTACCTTTCATGGGGGCGAGCATAGTCGTTTTTCACACTGTCTTGGAGCCTATGAGATTGCTCGTCGCATTCTGTCTATCTTTGATGAGAAATATGCTGATCTTTGGGATTCGAAAGACTCTCTCTTAACCATGGTGGCCGCCCTCTTACATGATATCGGACACGGAGCCTACTCTCATACCTTTGAAGGGTTATTTGATACGGACCACGAAGAAATGACCCAGGCCATCATCACCTGTCCAGAGACAGAAATCTATCAGATATTAGTGCAAGTTGCTCCCGACTTCCCTCAAAGGTAGCCAGTGTTATCGATCATACTTATCCTAATAAACAGGTGGTACAGTTAATTTCTAGCCAGATTGATGTTGATCGGATGGACTATCTTCTTCGAGATGCCTACTTTACTGGAGCTTCTTATGGAAATTTTGATTTAACTCGCATTCTCCGTGTTATCCGCCCCATACCAAATGGAATTGCTTTCCAGAGAAATGGTATGCACGCGGTTGAAGATTATGTCGTCTCCCGCTACCAAATGTATATGCAGGTCTACTTCCATCCTGCTACTCGAGCCATGGAAGTCCTCTTGCAAAATCTACTTAAACGAGCACGCCTTCTTTATTCGAAACAAAAGGAATTTTTCCAAGCGACCTCTCCAAAACTACTTCCTTTTTTTGAGCATGAGGTTACTTTATCCGACTACCTTGCTCTCGATGATGGGGTTATGAATACCTATTTCCAATCCTGGATGGAAAGTTCTGACACTATTCTTTCAGACCTGGCTCAACGCTTTATCAATCGTAAGGTGTTCAAGTCTATCCTCTTCCAAGATAAGGACGAAAATAAACTACCAATCCTTAGTCAGCTCATTCAAGAGGTTGGCTTTGATCCAAACTATTACACAGCCATCCATCGGAACTTTGATCTCCCTTACGATATTTATCGACCAGATTCAGAAAAACCAAGGACTCAGATTGAAATTATCCAAAAGGATGGGAAGCTAGCTGAACTTTCCCTACTGTCTCCTATTGTGGCTTCACTTGCAGGCAGTCGTCAAGGAGACAACCGCTTCTATTTCCCTAAAGAAATGTTGTTGGAAAACAGTTTATTTGCACCACAATTACAGCGATTCCAGTCTTATATTGTGAATGATAGCTTTACAGGAGAGATGCATGACTATTAAGCTCGTTGCCCTCGATATTGATGGAACTCTCTTGACCTCTGATGGTCGGGTGACACCTGAAGTTTTCGAGGCCATTCAAGAAGCCAAAGCACAAGGTGTTCATGTCGTTTTAGCGACTGGTCGTCCTCGTTCTGGCGTTCTTCATTTATTAAAGGAACTACAGTTGGATCAACCAGGTGACTTGGTGATTACATTCAATGGTGGACTGATTCAAGATGCGCATACAGGGGAGACCCTCTATGAAGAACAATTATCTTATGAGGACTACTTGGACATTGAATATCTTTCTCGAAAATTACTAGTTCCCATGCATGCGATTACTAAAACTGGGATCTATACAGCTAACCGAAACATTGGAAAGTACACTATCCATGAAGCTAAATTGGTTCAGTCGGATCTCTTTTATCGCACTCCTGAAGAGATGGAACAGCATACCATTCTCAAATGCATGTATGTGGATGAGCCAGAGAGATTAGAAGAACTTCTCCCTGCCATCCCAGCAGACTTTTACAAACGCTTTACGATAGTACGTTCAGCTCCTTTTTATCTGGAGTTACTTCCTAAGACTGTTAATAAAGGCTTTGCCCTCTTACAATTAGCTTCTAAATTGAACTTAAGTCCAGATCAAGTCATGGCAGTTGGCGATCAAGAAAACGACCAGGCTATGTTGGAAGTTGCCGGTCTTCCAGTTGCAATGGAAAACGCCAGCCCTGAATTAAAACATTTTGCAAAGAAGATTACACGATCCAACGATGAATCGGGCGTAGCCTACGCCCTTAGAAAGTGGGTACTCCGTTAATGTATAGTTATAAAATCGGTATCTCTGCCGAAGAACATGATGAATTTGTGAAAAAGAGCTCTCAAACCAATCTGCTTCAAAGCTCTGATTGGGCAAAGATCAAAGATAACTGGGGGAATGAACGTCTAGGTGTCTACAAGGATCAAGAGCTCGTTGCTGTCGCAAGTATTTTAATTCAACCCCTTCCACTTGGTTTTACCATGCTCTATATTCCACGTGGACCGATTATGGACTACCAAAACAAGGACCTAGTAGCCTATATGCTCCAATCCATAAAAACTTTCGCCAAGAGCAAGCGTGCTGTCTTCGCTAAGTTTGATCCCTCTCTTTTCCTAAGAAAAGGATTAATCGGCCAAGAAGTAAAAGATCAAGAAGTCAGTGTAGCGATTATTCAATTCTTAGAAAAATTCGGAGTTGAATGGGTTGGGCGGACTAAAGATATGGGGGAAACGATTCAACCACGCTTCCAAGCGAATATCTATAAAGAACATTTCACTGAAGAGCAACTGTCTAAATCCACCAAACAGGCCATTCGTACTGCTCGAAACAAAGGGGTCGAAGTCGTCTTTGGTGGCCCAGAACTCTTGGATGAATTTGCTGCTTTGATGAAGAAAACAGAAGCTCGCAAGGGCATCCACCTTCGTGGCAAAGACTATTACGAAAAACTCCTCACAACCTATGCTGGGCAATCATACATCACTCTATCAAGAATTAATCTATCCCAGCGCCTCACTTCACTAGAAAACCAACTAGAAAAGAATCTACTTGAAGTAAGTCGCTTTAATGAGAAAACAAAACCAGGTAAAATTGATAACAATCGCCAAGAAAAAGAACGCTTGGAGGAAGAAATTCATTTTCTCAAGCAGGCATTGGATGCAGGCAAAGAAACCGTATCTCTATCTGGAACCTTAACCCTCGAATATGGGGGTACTTCTGAAAATGTCTATGCAGGAATGGACGAAAATTTTCGTCGTTATCAACCAGCCATTTTGACTTGGTACGAAACAGCCCAGCATGCCTTTGATAGAGGAGCCGATTGGCAAAATATGGGGGGGATTGAAAACGATTTGGATGGGGGCCTCTACCACTTTAAATCCAAGTTTAATCCAATGATTGAAGAGTTTGTTGGTGAGTTTAACCTTCCAACCAGTCTTCTTTATCCCCTCGTCAACAAGGCCTATCAATTACGAAAAAAATTAAGAAATAAACAATGAGGTAACCGATGACTTTCGCTATTCTAACCAAAGAAGAGTTCGCTAGCCATGCTAATAGCGCCTCCTATCGTTCCTTTATGCAGACACTTGAAATGGCCAGCCTTCTTGAGAAAGAGGTTTTAAGACCCAGTATGTCGGTTGGAAAACAGGAACTCAAATTACCATCTCTGCCCTCCTGTATTCAATGCCTATGACGGGTGGCCTTCACTTGGAAGTTAATTGCGGTCCTGTTATTACTGATCGTTCCCATCTTCAGGACTTCTATCAGTCTTTGCAAGACTATGCTAAGAATCAAGGGGCGCTTGAATTAATTATCAAGCCCTACGACACTTATCAAACCTTCGATAGTGATGGGAATCCACGTTCAGAGGCTCGTCAAGACTATATTAACGAATTAACCCATATTGGCTATTCCTTTGACGGTTTGCAAACGGGATATCCTGGTGGAGAGCCTGATTGGCACTATGTCAAGGACTTGTCAGGGCTCACACCTCAAACCCTTCTTTCTTCCTTCAGTAAAAAAGGAAAACCCCTCGTCAAAAAAGCCAACACTTTCGGTATTCAATTAAAAAAGTTAAACCGAGATGAACTAAGCATCTTTAAGGAAATCACTTCTGCTACTTCTGATCGAAGAGAATACAGTGATAAAAGTCTAGACTATTATCAAGATCTCTATGATAGCTTTGGTGAGCAAGCTGAATTTATGATTGCAACCCTCAATTTTCAAGATTACCTCCGTCATCTTGAACAAGACCAAGAAAAATTACAGGTCAAAATAACAAGATTAGAAAAAGAGCTCCTGGCTCAGCCTCAATCTGAAAAGAAACAAAATCAATTACGCGAATTGTCAAGCCAATTTGAAACCTTTGAAACTCGAAAAACTGAGGCTCGTGACTTTATCAAACGCTATGGAGATCAGGATGTGGTCCTTGCTGGAAGTCTTTTCCTCTACTTTCCTCAGGAAACAACCTACCTCTTTAGTGGCTCTTATCCTGAATTTAATAAATTTTATGCGCCAACCCTTCTACAAGAACATGTCATGAAGGAATCTCTACACCGTGGTATTTACCACTATAATTTCTTGGGCATCACCGGACTCTTTGACGGATCAGACGGTGTTCTTCGTTTCAAACAAAACTTCAACGGCTATATCGTCCGTAAGATGGGAACCTTCCGCTACTATCCAAATCCTCTGAAATTTAAAGCCTTGTCCTTGATTAAACGACTCTTAGGACGCTCATAAAAAACAAAGAGGCTGGGACAAAAGTCCTAGCCTCTCAATTGTCTTTGGATTGTCGAGCAAGACGCAGTGGTTGAGTGGGCTATATACGCTGATTTCATCCGCTTTTATAGCCCTACTCAACTGTGCGGAGGTGGGACAACGAAATCGAATTCTAACGAATTACCGATTTCTGTCCTACTCTCTTTTAAGACAGAAAAAAGACGAGAAGTCTCTCGCCTTTTTTATTCTGCATTAGTTTACGAAGTTCAACAATGCCAAGAAGCTTTCTGGATCAAGGGATGCACCACCAACAAGAGCTCCATCAACGTCTGGACAAGCCATGTATTCAGCAACGTTTTCAGGTTTCACTGAACCACCGTATTGAACACGTACTTTGTCAGCCACTTCTTGACCGAAGTCAGCAGCAACAACGTCACGAACCACTTTACACATTTTTTGTGCGTCGTCTTGTGAAGCGGATTTACCTGTACCGATCGCCCAAATTGGCTCATAAGCGATGACAGATGCAGCCACTTGCTCAGCAGTCAAACCAGCCAAAGCAGCTGAAACTTGAGCACCTACGAATTCTGCAGCTTTACCAGCTTCGTAAGTTTCTAGGGACTCACCACAACAGATGATTGGAAGCAAACCATTGGCAAAGATTGTTTTTGCCTTCTTGTTAATATCTTCATCTGTTTCATGGAAGTAGTCACGACGTTCTGAGTGACCAATTACCACATAGTCCGTACCGATTTCTTTCAAAACTTGTGGGCTAGTTTCACCAGTGAAGGCACCTGCATTTTCAAAGTAGCAGTTTTGAGCTGCAACTTTAAGATTTGTTCCTTTTGCTGCTGCAAGAACAGTAGTTAAATCAAGGGCAGGAGCTGCAATCCCAGCTTCAACAAGTTCAGCTGATGGAAGTTTTGATGCTACTGCTTCAACAAATGCTTTTGCTTCTTCTGGGTTTTTGTTCATTTTCCAGTTACCAGCAATAAATGGTTTACGTGACATTTCACACACCTCGTTTTTTTCTTTATTGATATTATCTATTTTATCACAATTTTCAAAATAATGAAAGTTTACACAAGCTTCTATTTTTCATTTTTCTAACTTCTGAACTTCTCTTTAATAAATAAAAAAAAACCCCGTCTTCACGGGGTTTTCTGTCTGTCTTTATAATTGTTAATCTGGGAACTAGATCGAATTAAGCTTCGATTTCAGTAACCATACCTGAACCAACAGTACGTCCACCTTCACGGATAGAGAATGTAGTACCTTTTTCAACGGCGATTGGGTGAATCAACTCAACGTCGATAGTCACGTTATCACCAGGCATTACCATTTCAGTTCCAGCAGGAAGTTCAATAGATCCAGTTACGTCAGTTGTACGGAAGTAGAACTGTGGACGGTAGTTGTTGAAGAATGGAGTATGACGTCCACCTTCCTCTTTAGTAAGGATATAAACTTCACCTTTAAATTTAGTGTGTGGGTTGATTGAACCTGGTTTAGCAATAACTTGTCCACGTTCAATTTCATCACGTTGGATACCACGAAGAAGCACACCAACGTTGTCCCCTGCAAGACCTTCGTCAAGTTGTTTACGGAACATTTCAACACCAGTAACAACCGCTTTTTGGATTTCTTCTTTAATACCAACGATTTCGATTTCGTCGTTGACTTTAACGATACCACGGTCGATACGTCCTGATGCTACAGTACCACGTCCAGTGATTGAGAATACGTCTTCGACTGGAAGAAGCAATGGTTTGTCAGTATCGCGTTCTGGTTCTGGGATGTACTCATCAACAGTGTTCATCAAGTCCATGATGATGTCTTCGTATTTAGAGTCACCTTCAAGAGCTTTAAGAGCTGAACCTTGGATAACTGGAAGGTCATCACCTGGGAAATCGTATTCTGAAAGAAGGTCACGGATTTCCATTTCAACCAATTCAAGCAATTCTTCATCGTCAACCAAGTCAACTTTGTTCATGAAGACGATCAAGTGTTTAACACCAACCTGACGTGAAAGAAGGATGTGCTCACGAGTTTGTGGCATTGGTCCATCTGTAGAAGCTACTACAAGGATAGCTCCGTCCATTTGGGCAGCACCAGTGATCATGTTTTTAACGTAGTCCGCGTGTCCTGGCGCATCGATGTGAGCGTAGTGACGTTTTTCAGTTTCATACTCAACGTGTGCAGTGTTGATGGTGATACCGCGTTCGCGTTCTTCTGGAGCAGCATCGATAGACGCATAGTCTTTAGGTTGGTTAACTGATGAAGGCAAGCGACGTGCCAAAACAGTTGTGATAGCTGCAGTTAGGGTAGTTTTACCGTGGTCAACGTGTCCGATAGTACCAATGTTAACGTGTGGTTTACTACGATCGTATTTTTTTCTTTTTGCCATTTGAGTAAAAGCCTCCAATAAAATATATTTTTATAGATAGACAGTAGGCAATACAGTCTAACTTTCCTTACTATTTTATCAAATTTCGACTAAATTGCAAGTGTTTTACAAGCTTTTTTCTTATTTCTTTTTTACTTCAAAGATTTTTATTAAATATCAGTTTGATCCTTGAACCACGTATTTTTCCTGCCTAAAAAAGCATTCAATTTTGATTATTTATTCGTTCATCTGTGTAAGACCTTTCTCAGAGCCAATGTTTCTAGTAAGCTAAAAAGATCCAAAGCCACGAGATGGCTTTGAATCTTTAAAAAAGTATAGAATCCGAAGCTTAACCAGAGTTACGCAACCCTGTCGCCACCCCATTAATAGTAATATGAATCAACTTATCTTGATCGGCTGGAAGTTCTCCTCTACGTTGGCGCTTGATCAATTCCAATTGAATATAATTGAGAACGTTAAAATAAGGCATTCGATAATCCAAACTATCTTTGAGATAAGGGTTTTCCGCCAAAGTTCCTCATGTTCTTCAATCTCAAGGATGACTTCTTTAGTCAATTGCCACTCATCCAAAATGATATTGAAAATATTCCGAACCTCTTCTTCTTCACAAAGTTTGGCGTACTCAAAGGCAATATTCATGTTAGCTTTCGATAGGACCATGTCTACATTAGAAAGTAAGGATCTAAAGAAAGGCCAGTTTTTATACATGTAGTGTAAGGTTTTGATATTTTCTGGATCTGCATCGATAAATTCCTTAAAGCTAGAACCAACACCGTACCAACCAGGGAACATCACCCGACTTTGTGACCATGAGAAGACCCAAGGAATGGCACGCAGGCCACCGATTTCTTTGATGGTCTTACGGGCTGCTGGACGTGAGCCAATGTTAAAGCTAGAAATAGCCTTAATCGGACTAGACTCAAAGAAGTAATCATAGAAATGTTCGTTGCCAAACACCAATTCACGATAAATATCGTAGCTACGATTGACAATCTGGTCCATAATCTCATTGTACTGATCGGACATGCTCTTTTCACTCTTCTGCTTAGCAATCATCCGGTTAATTGTTGCAGATACCAACATTTCCAAGTTGTAATAAGCTGCATCCTTGTTCCCATATTTATTGCCAATGACCTCACCTTGCTCAGTCAAACGAATGCGGTCATTAATGGATCTCAATGGTTGTGAGGTGATGGCTTCATAGGTTGGACCACCCCCACGACCAACCGTTCCCCCCACGGCCATGGAAAAAGGTAATTTTGACACCAAACTCGTCGCCAATCGCTGTTAATTGTTGCTGGGCCTTATAAAGAGTCCAACAAGAAGATAGATAACCACCGTCTTTGTTACTATCTGAATAACCAAGCATAATTTCTTGGTAGTTATTCTTAGAAGCAATCCAGCGCTTAGCAATTGGAAGTGATAGATACTTTCTCATTGTATCTTCAGATTGATCCAAGTCTTCGATCGTCTCAAAGAGTGGAACAATTTGCACACGTGCGCTTTCCTTGTCAATCAGTCCCACTTCTTTCAACATGATAGCCAACTCAAGCATATCCGATACACTGGTTGCGTGAGAAATAATGGTTTGGCGAATGACATCTTCTCCTAAGCGGTCTTTTAATTCACGCGCTGTTTGGAAAATAGCTAATTCTTTTTCAAGCAATTCTGATTTTTCTGCATGGGTAGCAGATAAAATCCGAGGATCTTCTAACAACTCTTGTAAAAGCAACTCGCACTTTTCGTCTTCTGACAAATCACTGTAATGGTCATTGATTCCAGCTTCTTTGAGAAGTTCCGCAACACAGGCTTCATGGACACTCGAATCTTGACGCATATCGATTGAAGCCAAGAAGAATCCAAAGACTTCTACTGCTTCTAATAACTCAGCAAACTCTCCTGAGATTAAAGCCTCTGCCTTATTTTCAATCAATGACTCTTGAATTAGGGTCAAATCCTGTTTAAATTCTTCAACTGTTTCGTAATAAGGAGGACGGTCTTCTGCCAACTCTTGGATAGCTCCACTGATGCGGTTACCAATATAATCAGAAACCACTCCTTGTTGATGGGTATGAGCACCGAGGAGACGCTCAACCGGATGACGGTCATCTACTGTTGAGCCAACTACAGACCATTCCTTGATATTTAATAAGGTTTGGACCAATTTGGATTGAATATAATGGAAGGCCCGACGATAAGGTTCTTTTTCACGAAAGACAGAAGTATCACCAGAACGTGCGGCCATCTCTTCTACAGCTTGACTGGTTTTCGAAAGATTGGTTGAGAGTGAGAAATTACGATAGAGACTGGAGATCTTACTAATATAATAATTTAAGATTACTTCACTTTGAATAGTGGCTGAACGCTTGAGGGTTTCAGCAGTTACAAATGGATTCCCGTCTCGGTCTCCACCAATCCACATTCCCATGGTAATTGGTTTTGGTTTCTTCAACTCAATTCCTTGTTCCTTTGCTAAACGTTTATACTCTAACATCAGATTTGGAACAGCCTGAAGGAAGGAGCTATTATAATACTCCATGACGTTGGTAATCTCATTAGTAACCTTGAGTTTCTTTTCACGAATCATGTCAGTTTGCATCATAATTTCGATATTGCGACGCAAATTATTATACCATTTGGTCTCATTCATCAGACCAGATTTCACATCCCGATGCTGGCGCAACAAACTATGAATATGGGTCGTTAAATCCAACATCGTTTCCGTTGTACTTGAGTTGGATGAGCTGTTAAAACCGGAACTACATTCAAGTTTTCAAGAATCTCATGTGCATTTTCTTTTTGGGCTACTTGGCGAATGGTCGAAGATAACTTCCCGAGATAGTCCTCTCCTCGGTTATTTTGACGGTTAATTTCAAAAGCTAAGTCCACGTCCTCTGAGATATTAATCAACAAAGGTAGGATGGCAAAATAGCGTGAGATAACTATCATCTCTTCATTGGTGAGGTCTTTTACAATCTCATCCAATTTTTGGTAATCTTTAGAAACCGAGAGATTTTTCAACTCCAGGATTTTTTCAAAGGTTTCAGAACTGACCAAGTTTTTCGCAATATCTTCCAATATTGTCGTTAAAATTTCAGCCTCTTCTTTAATAATATCTTTATTAGTGTAGTTTTCAAGTTTCTGTAAGGTCATGATTTCTCCTTTTCTATGCTCAGCAAACTCTTAGTAGTAAGTCTGAATCTTGTGAGGCCGTTCATAGGCCGGTTCTTCTTCATAAGCCAGGGCCCGTTTCTCACTAGCATCAATATTTAGAACGAGAGCAATCGCAATCGACAGTACCCATAGGCTATTTCCTCCTTGAGAAAGGAAGGGGGAAGGTGACTCCTGTTGACGGAATCAAACCAGAAATCCCTCCGATATTGATAAAGGTTTGTGTTAGTAGCATTCCTCCAATACCGATAGCCATCATAGAATTAAATGGATCTCTCGCTCGGATTCCTACCAAAATGATTCGTAAAATCAAGAAGAACAACATGGCTAAGATAAGACTAGCTCCTACAAAGCCCAGTTCTTCAATAACAATAGAGAAGACAAAGTCTGTGTGGGCCTCTGGTAAATAACCTTGCTTTTCAATTGAATTTCCTAATCCTAAACCAAACCAACCTCCATTACTCATAGCATAGTAGGAATTAGCTAATTGGTGACCCGCATCAGATAAGTCAGCAAAGGGATTAAAAAATGCACTAAAACGCTTAGCGACATAGCCAAAAACAGGGATTTTAGATACTCGTTCTACCCCGATTAATTTAATCGAGTAAAGGATAAGAGTAGATCCACCAACCAAAAGTCCTAAGATACTGGTAAACCAACGATAACCAATCCCACTTGCAGTAATTAAGATTATGGTCGTCAATGCAAGAATAGTCGCATTTCCCAAGTCTGGCATGATCACGACAATCGCAATCAGAAAAAGAACCATCCAACGCCAGTCCGAGAGGTCACGAGGAATCCATTCATTACGAGTAAGAGCTTGATAATCATATTGTTTGATTTCTTCCTGTTTTTTTGAAAACACCAAGGATAAATACCAAACTAAGATGATTTTCAAATACTCTGCTGGCTGAATGGAGAACCCTCCAAAATTCAGCCAGCCATGAGCCCCATTAACTGTATCAGTGGTGAAACGGGATAACAAGAGGAGAATGGTTTCTATAATAATAAAGATTCCAATAAATCCCTTTTTCTTTAGAATATTGAGTTTTACCTTATAAATAAAAAGAATAGATAAGAGACTCAGGACATACCTTGGCTTCGAATCATCCCAAATGGACTAATCCCTTTTTGAATGGCAAGCGCGCTTGTTGTGGAGTAAACAACAATCAATCCTAAAAACGGATAAAAAGTAAATAAGGAATTAGAATAGAATAGTTTAAAAAAATGACGTTTATCTAATTTCATGGAACACCCATACCTTTAATTTTTCAAATTTCATTATATCACCTTTTCAATAGTAAAAAAGAAAAGAACCAATAAGATTCGGATTTTCAAGATGGAGCGCTTTCATCTAACCTACTTGTCAACCATACCAATTTTCACTTCTCCTCTTTTCTTAAAGCTTTAATTTAAATGGAAGATAAAAATTCATTGTTCCGATTTTATCCTTTTCTGGTCTAAAAATTCGGATTTCCCACTTCAGTCAATCGCTTTCTTTTGCCTTTTTCCATGAATTAAGGTAAAAATGATTCTGTATGAGAAAAAGGATTAAACCAATCGTGCTCTTAGTCTTTTTCGTAAGTGTCTTTTCATTCTTATTGATTTCAAAAACAATAGCTGATATTCATAAAAGTCAACTTGCACAATCCAAGACCATACAAGAGCCAAGAAAAACAAGTAAATCTCGTGCTTCCTCCTCATCCACAGAGGAAGAGCCCGAGCTAGACCAATATTTTTTGAATCGCCCGATAATCGACATTTCCGGTTGGCAACTACCAAGTGAAATTGATTACGACGTCTTGGCACAAAACGTGTCTGGAGTTATTGTTCGTGTTCACAGTGGGGCTCAAGCTAAAAAGGAAAATGCTGCCACTTATTTGAATGGGATTGATAAGTCATTTGAAACCCATATCAAGGAGTTCCAAAAACGTGATATTCCTGTTGCAGTCTATGCTTATGTGGCTGCAAAAGATAAAAAGGAAATGGAAAAAGAGGCAGAAGAATTCTATAAGGCAGCTAAAAAATATAAACCGACATACTACTGGTTAGATGTAGAAGAAAAGACCATGAAGGACATGAATGCCGGAGTCGAAGCCTTTCGCGCTAAGCTTGCCTCTTTGGGGGTTAAGAATATTGGGATCTACATCGGAACTTACTTCATGGAAGAACACAGTATTTCCACTGATAAATTTACGGCTCTTTGGATTCCAACATACGGCTACGATGACGGTTACTATAATGCTGCTCCTCTCACCGATTCAGAATATGATTTACACCAGTACACTTCCCAAGGACAGTTAAATGGTTTCAGCCATTATTTGGATTTAAATCAAATTTCGACTGTACAAGACCAAGAAACGATTTATCGAAAATTGTTTACAGTTCCAAAAGACGAATAAGATAAGAAGCCTCAAGGCTTCTTTTTTGTTTCAACGAGCCCTCTGCTTAGAATATTTTCGGAAAAGAAGAGCGTATGATATAATATGAAAAAAAGAAGAAAGTATCTCATCGCTATGGCAAAGAAACAAAAGATTAAAAAAACATTAGTGGAACAAATTTTGACCAAGGCTAAAATCAACCACCAAGGCATCCAGATCAATGCCTTAGAAGGAAACATTCCCGAAAGCATCGCTCAAGAACAGATCTATAAAACCCTTGCATTAGCTGGTGACAAAACCGGACCAGTTATTGGTATTATTCCCCTCTCTCAACACCTATCTGAAAAAAAATTAGCCAAACTTTCTGGCAATAAAAAAGTTAGTATGATTCCGCAAAAAGATTTAGAAAAGACGACGGGCTATGTCCACGGGGCTAATAATCCTGTTGGGATTCGACAAAAACACAACTACCCTATTTTCATTGATCAATCCGCCCTGGACCTAGATCAGATGATTGTCTCTGCAGGTGAAGTTGGTCACAGTATTCAAATCAAGGCACAAGATTTAGCTGATTTTGTCAAGGCTAGCTTCGAGGACTTAGTCGAATAAAGGATAAAACCAATATGAAATTATATTTTGTCCGTCACGGACGTACTGAGTGGAATGAGAAGGGCCGTATCCAAGGGGCAAATGGCGACTCTCCGCTTTTAGAATCTTCCATCCAGCAGTTGGAAGCCTTGGGCCAGCATCTATCTCAAACATACTTTGACGCAGCTTATTCAAGCGACTTACCAAGAGCCGTCCATACTGCTCAAATCCTCCTCAAACAAAATCAGCATCCCATCACCCTCCAAGAGGCTCCTGCTCTCCGGGAATGGCGACTTGGTAGGCTAGAAGGAAGAAAAATTAAGGAGCTGAAAGCTCTCTACCCGGAGGAAATGAGGGCTTTCCGACACAATTTATCACAATTCCATCACAATCTATTCGATGCGGAATCTCTTTCTGATACGACCAAGCGGACCTGTTATTTTGTAAAAAGCTTGAAAGGAAAAAGAACTCGATACCGTTCTTATCGTTGGACATGGGGCTAATTTAACAGCTTCTATTCGGACTCTTCTTGGCTATAAACCAGAGGAACTCCGTAAAAATGGGGGCTTAGACAATGCCAGTGTGACCATTTTGACAACAGATGATTTTGAGCACTATCACTTAGAGACTTGGAATGATACCTCTTATTTGGAAGACTAAAAAACACTTATTGCAAGATAATTGTTTCAGAATAGAGGCAAAGTTCACTTAGAAACTTTCCTTAGGTGAATGCGGACGTCAGCGAACTTCGAAGAAGTTCCATGACTTAGTTTTGGACCTAAGGTTCCAAAACTCCCGAGTTCCTGAAACAATTTAGTTTCAGGAACTTTTCTCACTGCGGAAAGTTTTTAATCTTCTTAGATAACAAAAAAATAAAAGTTATTTTTTGAAAATCATCTAGTTGTCTTATGTAAAACAATAGTCTGTATACATTCAAAAACACTGATCACAAGATCAGTGTTTTCTTATAGCTTATTTCATAGTTGGGAAGAGAAGAACATCACGGATAGTAGTCGTATCAGTAAGGAGCATGCAGAGACGGTCGATACCGATTCCCAGTCCTCCTGTTGGTGGCATACCATACTCAAGAGCTTCTACATAATCGTAGTCAATACCTGTTGCTTCGTCGTCTCCCAATTCTTTAGCACGCGCTTGTGCTTCGAAGCGTTCCAATTGGTCGATTGGGTCGTTCAATTCTGTAAAGGCATTGGCATATTCCTTGGTCATGATGAAGAGCTCAAAACGATCCGTGAAACGAGGATCCTCGTCATTCTTCTTAGCCAATGGTGATACAGCTACAGGGTGGCCATAGACAAAGGTTGGTTGTGTCAAGGTTTCTTCCACATATTCTTCGAAGAAGGCATTGATGATATGACCCACTTCAGTGTAGTGTTTTTCAACTGGCACATGTTTTTCTTTGGCAAGGGCTACTGCTTCTTCAAAGCTCATGTCTTGCCAGAAGTCAACACCAGCAATTTCCTTGATTGCATCCACCATATGGACACGTTTAAACGGTTCATTAATCTTGATTTCAGTTCCTTGGTAATTAACTGGACCATCCCCATGGATGGCTTTCGAAGCGTGTTGGATAATGCCTTCCGTCAAGTCCATAATATCTTGGTAGTCAGCATAGGCTTGGTAGACTTCAATGGATGTGAAATTCAGGGTTGTGAGTAGCATCCATTCCTTCATTACGGAAGATACGTCCGATTTCATAAACGCGCTCCATTCCACCAACGATCAGGCGTTTCAAGTGAAGTTCGGTCGCAATACGAAGGACCATGTCAATGTTTTTGGGCATTGTGGTGAGTGATAAACGGACGCGCAGATGCTCCACCAGCCTCGTTGTGAAGGACAGGAGTTTCTACTTCAAGGAAGCCTTGACCATCCAAGTAACGACGGATTTCTGAGATGATTTTTTTGAACGAGTTACAAAAGCGCTCGAAACTTTCACGGTTAGAAATCAAATCCAAGTAACGTTTGCGGTAGATGGTTTCCACATCTGAAAGTCCGTGGAATTTTTTTCAGGCAAGGGACGAAGAGCTTTGAGACAAGTGTGTGATGTGAGTAGCTTTGATGGAAAAGCTCACCCATGTCTGTCCGCATCACTTCTCCTTCTACCCCAAGGAAATCTCCAAGGTCTGCCTTTTTGAAAATTTCATAATTTTCTTCACCAACTGCGTCTTTACGAACGTAAATTTGGATTTGACCTTCACGGTCTTGAAGGTGGGCAAAACCAACCTTTCCTTTTCCACGTTTGGTCACAAGACGACCCGCAATAATGGCTGTTTCGTTCAAGTCATGAAGTTGTTCTTTATCTAATTCTGAATATTTTTCTTTCAATTGACCAGAATCTGCAGTACGTTCGAATCGCTTTCCAAATGGGTCGATTCCTTGTTCACGAAGGGCCGCCATTTTCTCACGACGGACAATCTGCTGGTCATTTAATTCTTCCATATGTTCAGTAGTCATTTGGAACCTCCTAAGTTATTCTCCCCTATTTTATCATATTTGACGGGGAAATACACTATTCTTGAGCAGGAAAAATGAAAAAAGGAATGGAAGGAAAGGGTTCCTTCTCCCTTTTCCATCACATTCCATTCATTCATAATCAAATTTTACTTCATCCGAATCAACTATGTAGGTCATTCATCCTTATTCATAGCGAAGAGCTTCAATCGGATCGAGTTTTGATGCCTTGCTTGCTGGTAAGATCCCAAAGACAATTCCGACACAAGCTGAAAAGATGATACTTCCAATAGCCACCGACATGGAGACGACTGGAGGTCCTTCTAGAGCACCTGCAGCTGCTGTGGCGATGAGGGCATTGACACCATAGGCCAATCCCAGCCCGAGAATTCCTCCCATCATGGTCAAGACCATGGATTCGATGAGGAATTGAATCAAGATTTTTCCACGAGTAGCTCCGAGGGCTTTTCTCAGACCGATTTCACGTGTCCGCTCAGTCACAGAAACCAACATGATATTCATGACCCCAATCCCACCAACGAGAAGGGAGATTCCTGCAATCGCACCGATGACTGTTGTCATAATACCGAGCATTTGATTGGTCTGCTCCAAGATACTATCCATGTTAAAGATTTGGAACTCTCCTTGGCGAACTCCCGATAACTCGGTTAATTTTTTCGCTGCTTCAATTCCAGTTGGTTTAATCTGTTTGACATCCGGAATATGCACCACAATAGTAGAAATTTCTTCTGTTCCAAATTCTGAAGCGACTTGGGTATTTAGCCATCAAGGCACTCCCTCCAGAAGAAACTCCATACAAAGCAGATCCAGCATTTGGATCCTTGAAGATTCCTACCACCCGATAGTTATTGTCTCCGACAGCAACCACTTGGTTGAGGGCACTTTCTGTCCCAAACAAGGTCGAAGCTAAACCTTCATCCAACATGATGACCCGTGAGAAACTCTGATAGTCTGAAGCATTTAGTTTTCTTCCTGAAACCAATTCAAATTTTCTGACAGAGAAATAGGTATCATTGACCCCCATGATATTCACCCCTTCAGATTTTTTCTTCTGAAAGGAGATAGTGGCATTGGCTGTATTACCAACATAGTAGCCATCAATGCCAGGAATCTTGGTCAGTTCCTTGACCCATTCTTCTTGAACGACGGGTGGTGTTTCAAGGATTGGGTTGTCAACATCTTCGCTACTTTCCTCTCCATAGCCAGCTGGCGGTGACATTCCTTGGTCTTCTTCACTTGCAACACCGCCTTCCCCACCACCTTCAGCGCCACCTTCTTCTGAGACAGGTTCTGGGCCAAGATTAAAACCAGTCATGTAGCCACTCTACGAGCGGAGTACGAAATCTGAACATATTGCTGATCCTTGGTAAAGGTCTTAGTCACTCCAGCTTTCATCCCATCTCCGAGAGCCATGATGACAACGACCGAGGCAACCCCGATGATAATCCCTACCATGGTTAAGAACGATCTCATTTTATGTCCCAAAATGGAACTAATGGCGAATTTCCAGTTCTGCATCAGACCCTCCTTTCATTGCGGCTATCCGAGGATATAACCCCATCTCGAATGACAATCTGCCGTTTGGCATAAGCGGCAATCTCCGTTTCGTGGGTTACCATGATGATGGTTTTCCCTTCTTGATTGAGTGCTGTCAAGAGCTCCATAATTTGATCGCCAGTTTTGGAGTCGAGAGCTCCAGTTGGTTCATCCGCTAAGATAATAGAAGGATGATTGACCAAAGCACGCGCAATGGCCACCCGTTGTTTTTGCCCTCCAGACAATTCCGAAGGAAGGTGGTGCATCCGCATATCTAGTTCAACTTTCTTTAAAAATTGTTCAGCTAATTCCTTTCGTTTAGAAGGATTCACTCCTGCATAAATCAAGGGAAGCTCGACGTTTTGAAAGGCATTGAGTTTTGATAGGAGAAAGAATTGTTGGAAGACAAAAGCCAATTTGCTCATTGCGAACTTGGGCTAACTTCTTCTCACTGAGGTTGCCCAACCTCTTCCCCTTCTAGTCTGTACTCACCACTGGTCGGACGATCGAGAAGTCCAATGATATTCATTAGGGTCGATTTCCCAGAACCAGAAGGTCCCATAATGGCTAGAAATTCTCCCTCTTCTACTTCTAAATGGATATCCTTTAATACCTGCAAGGTTTGATCGCCATTTTTATAACTTTTATTGATATTTTTCAACTCAATCAATTTTGTCATATTTTCCGACCTCTTTCCCATCTTCCAAATCTCCAGAAGGGTTGATGATCACTTGCGCATCTTTCTTCAAGCCAGATAAGACTTCTTGGTTTTCTGCATCTGCATTTCCTAAGGTAACTTTGACTTTTTTAGCCTTGCCAGCTTCAATGGTCCAAACATAGCTTTGATCACCATCTGATAAGACACTTGTCACAGGAACTAAAGGATGGATAGTTGAACTTTTCACTTCAATATTAACAGAGAAACCTTGCTTCAAATCACCAATCTCACTGGTAATATCTACCGTAAATGGATATTTAGCTCCCCCTGTTCCTTGGCCAGAACCTGCAGCACTTGCACCTGCCTGACCTGCATCTGTCGGATAGTTGGCAACGTAGCTAATTTTTCCAGTCCATTTTTTCCCAGGATAGACTTTAGAGGTTAAAGTCACTTCTTGACCAACTGAAATGTTGGCTAGATTGTACTCAGACAACTCACCTTTTACTTGAAGGTTACCATTGCTGACAATATGAACAAGGGTTTGATTGGTTCCGGTTGTTGATTTTGAAACATCTTTATTAACTTCTACAACCGTTCCATCTGTACTACTTTTTACGGTTGTAGCATCCAACAAGGCCTTGGCTTTTTCCATATTAGCTACAGCATCCGCACGGGCATCGCGTAAATCACCCACTTGTGTGTCCAAGGAGCGTTGGGCTTGAGAGGCTGATTTGCTATCTGCTTCCTCATCCCCTGTTGTATCAATTGTCACTCCATTGGTCATGAGATCGTTCAATTGACGATCTGCCTTATTGACCGCACGTACCGCCGCATCATAGGCAGATTGCGCTTCTGTACTACTATATTGAACAATAGCTTGGCCGGCGGTTACTTGATCCCCGACGTTCACTAGGATGGATTGCAAATCTCCTTTGGTTCCGTCAAGTAAATATATTGTTCTTGATTGGCCGTGACTTTACCTGTCAATAAGACAGAGGAAGCAATCGACCCTTCTTTCACCGTTTGCACCATGGGCGTCATATCGACCATTTCTTCAGGGCCAGCGCTTGATGTTCCAAAAGCAAGCCAGCTCCCCATTCCTACAACTGCTAGTGCAGCACCTGTAGCTGTAATAATTTGCCATTTTTTAAATTTCTTCATTTCTTTCCTCCAGTATTCGAAAACGTTTCAAATTATAAGTTTAGTATATCATATTTCCTCATTTTTCAATTCAGAATCATCTGTTTTGCACGTTTTTTTTGCTATCTTGTTTCCTCCTCCTATTTAACGATGGCAATTCCTTGATTTTTGTAACCTATGTTGTTACAATGAAAGTGTAAATCAACAAAGGAGTATTAACCATGAAAGAATTTGATATTATCTCCATTGGTGGAGGTAGCGGAGGGATTGCCACCATGAACCGTGCTGGAGAACATGGAGCCCGCGCCGCTGTTATTGAAGAAAAACAATTAGGGGGGGACCTGTGTCAACAAAGGATGTGTCCCTAAAAAAATTATGTGGTATGGCGCTCAAATTGCAGAAGCCATTCGTGATTACGGTCCAGATTATGGGTTTACTTTTGAACAGACCAATTTTGATTTTGCGACATTAAGAAAAAATCGCGAAGCCTATATTGATCGAGCTCGTTCTTCTTTTAATGGCAGTTTTAAACGAAATGGTGTGGAGTATATCCAAGGTCGCGCTCGCTTTGTCGATGCCCATACGGTTGAAGTCAACGGGGAAACCATCAAAGCTAAACATATTGTAATCGCTACAGGGGCGCATGCTTACATCCCAGATCTACCTGGAGCAGACCTAGGAGAAACCTCTGACAATGTCTTTGCTTGGGAAGAACTACCAAAATCAGTGGCTATTATTGGCGCTGGTTACATTGCGGTAGAACTGGCTGGTGTCCTCCATGCCCTAGGTGTTAAGACGGATCTCTTCGTTCGCCATGATCGTCCCTTAAGAAAGTTTGATTCTTACATTGTCGATGGCTTAATGGAGGAGATGGATAAACAAGGATTGCCTCTCCATCCTCAAAAGGTTCCTGTTCGACTCACGAAGGAAGAAAATGGTCAAATCCGAGTTTATTTTGAAGACCAAACATCTTTTGTCGCTGATCATGTCATCTGGGCAACAGGACGAAAACCTAACGTCCAAGACCTCCATCTAGAAGCTGCAGGTGTCACCTTAAATGAGAAAGGATTCATTGCAGTAGATGAATACGAGAATACGGTTGTTCCTGGCATCTATGCCTTGGGAGATGTAACAGGTGAAAAAGAATTAACTCCTGTCGCTATCAAGGCGGGACGTACCCTATCCGAACGGCTCTTTAATGGAAAAAACGATGCTAAAATGGACTATTCAACCATTCCTACCGTTGTCTTTTCCCATCCCGCTATTGGAACTGTTGGCCTGACCCAGGAAGAAGCCGAAAAACAATATGGGAAAGACGCCATCAAGGTCTACACTTCTAGCTTTGCCTCTATGTATTCAGCTGTCACCCAGCATCGTCAGCTGGCTAAATTTAAACTCATCACTGCAGGACCGGAAGAAACCGTTGTCGGTCTCCATGGTCTTGGATACGGGGTGGATGAAATGATCCAAGGATTTGCCGTTGCTATCAAGATGGGAGCCACAAAAGCTGATTTCGATGCGACAGTCGCTATTCATCCAACTGGATCCGAAGAATTCGTTACCATGCGCTAATATCAGAAAAGGTTTGTTCGACAAGCCTTTTTCTTATGTTTAAATTTTAATGTATCATCGTTGAAGCTTCCATAGTCTAATCTTTCATTTTACCTTTCTTACCTTACATTTTTGTAAGATAAGAACCTTCGAAAGAATGAAATCTAGCTTCTCTTAAGATATTAAAAAAAGAGACTGGGACAAAAGTCCGGCCTCTCAATTGTCTTTGGATTGTCGAGTAAGACGCAGTGGTTGAGTGGGCTCTACTACGCTGATTTCATCAGCTTTTACAGCCCTACTCAACTGTGCGAAGGTGGGACGACGAAATCGAATTCTAACGAATTACCGATTTCTGTCCCACTCTCTCTGTTGTTTATGGCAAGATAGCAATGGCACGAACAGGTGAACCAGTTGCCTTATCCCAGTGAGGGAAGGCAATTGAAATCAAGGCACCTACTGCTGGTACTTGATCCAAGTGGTTCAAGACTTCAACTTGGTAGATATTTTGTTCCAAAAGGTAGTATTCATTGACCAAGCCATGCTCTGCTGCTGGAATACCTGCATCAGTATCGAAGGTTTCATGACCCACAGCCTTGACATGGCGTTCATGAATCAAGAATTCCAAAGCTTCTCGGCTCCATCCTGGACTTTGTTGAACCCCATTTTCATCTAGGTTACGCATAGCATCTTGATCTGGCCAACGTTTTGACCAATCACTACGGAAGGCGACAAAGGCCCCTTCTGCAATTTGTCCATATTCAGCTTCAAAATCTAAAATATCTTGTTTGCTCAAGATAAAGTTTGGGTTGGCTGCTACTTCTTTAGACTTGTCGATAACATAGAGTGGCAAGAGAAAATCTTTGAGGTCAATCTCATCCAACCAACGGCCACCTTCTACAAAATGAATCGGAGCATCAATATGCGTTCCGTATTGACCAACCACTGTAAATTTTTGGACATGGAAGCCATCTTTTAGTGTGAAAAGGTCTTCTTGTTGCAAAGCAGGGAGAGCTGGAAAGTGAGGACTTTCTGCATTGATCTGGTGACTCAAGTCCACCCATTTTTTAGCTTGCAATTCTTTATAGATACTTAGTAAATCTGACATATGGATTCCTTTCCTATAAGGGCTACACGAAATAAACGAATAAGGTTATTATAACAGTCCATCTCATCATCCACAATGATTTGCGTTAATCTTGTTTTCTTGAATGGGATATAGTTTCAAGCTATAGTTATTGAAAGCATCAAAAAAGAGAGTGGGACAGAAATCGGTAATTCATTAGAATTCGATTTCGTCGTCCCACCTCCGCACAGTTGAGTAGGGCTGTAAATCTTATGAAATCAGCGTAATAGAGCCCACTCAACTACTGCGTCTTGATTGACAATCCAAAGATAATTGAGAGGCTAGGACTTTTGTCCTAGCCTCTTTCTTACTCAGTCTACTACTGTTTAAATGCATCTAGCAGAACTTGGAATTCTTCGTTGCTCAAAGTGATTCCCTTGCCCATCTTCGTATGGTCTGGGCTCCAAGTTCGGATATCATACTTGGCAGGCGCTCCATTAAAGCTAACCCGGTTTAACTCCTTGGTCCATCCTTTTTCATTTTCAGATAACACCAAGAGTTGTTCTTCAATTTCAAAACTAAAATCTGCCATTTAATACTCCTTTTCAATCTCTTTTCACCTTAATAATTCGTAAAAAAATTTTTACAAAATGAATGAAATTTTCTATAATATATTGTATCAACTTATGGAGAATTATGCTATGAAAAGATTTCTCGAGATTCTGAAGGACCGAGCGAATGAATTTTTCAACGATAAAACCTCTCAACCAGCTCCTCTCGAGGATGCTAAAATAATTCAGATTATTGAACTGGCTCTCCGCAAAAAACAAGGGGTCCATGTCATTTTCCAAAATAAGAGTTTTACAGGCGATATCGTGAAATATGACCAAGAACGAAAACAACTCATTGTCAAGAATTTTAAAAAGAGTATGTCGACCATCATTCGCATCTCTGATATTCAAAAAATTAGTTTAGTTCCACATACGATTCGAATTGCACAACAAAAAACACCGTAGGCTTTTTAGCAAGAAAAGCAGGCGGTGTTTTTATTCTGTTCAATGTAATCAGGCGCGAACTGTTTGGCTCGTTCCATCTTCCTTATAGAGGTTAATTAAGCCCTCTTTTAAAGCACGAATCATGTCACCTGGTTCTACACGAGTAGGCATATGGATAGTCAGTAGCTCCATCGGATTTGGAGCACGGTCAATTTTATTGCCATTGGCGTCATGCAGATCCTCAATCACAGTTTCAAAATGGCGGAATCCTGGTCCATAAAATTCAACCTGATCTCCTTCATGGATAACATTCCGTTGACGGATGGTCGCAATTTGCTTATCTGCATCATAAGCAACGACTTCTCCAACAAACTTGTATTCTGGAATCTTGCGACGAGCCCCAAACAATTGCTCGATTTTCTGAAGGAGTACCATAATAAAAACCGGTCGCCAGCTCGCGTTGAGCCACTTTCCACATCTCATCAATCAAATCTTGCTTGATTGCTTCAAACTTCTCCGGACTTTCCAAATAAGCATCAACAGCTGCCTTGTAACAGTTTGCTACGGTAGAGACATAGTGAATGGACTTCATCCGTCCTTCAATTTTCAAGCTGTCCACACCATTTTCAATCATATCCGGGATATGATCAATCATAGACATATCCACAGCTGACATGGAGAACTCTTCTGGGATTTCCCCTTTTAGACTCTTGCGCTCTTGCCCAAATGGCATATCGTAAAGATCGTATTTCCAACGACAGGATTGGGAACAACCACCACGGTTGGCATCTCGCATACTCATATGATTGGAAAGAGTACAGCGACCAGAATAGGAAATACACATCGCTCCGTGAACAAAAGCCTCGATTTCAACGTCCGTCCGCTTACGGATTTCTGCCAGTTCTTCCATAGAGACTTCACGAGCCAAAACAACTCGTGTCAAACCCAAATCTTTCCAGAATTCTAGAGTTTCATAGTTAGTAGCACTGGCTTGTGTCGATAGGTGAATTTCCAATCCTGGTGCTTCAGTTGCTGCAATAGTAATCAAAGCAGGATCTGACACGATAACGGCTGCGATCCCGATATCTCGCAAACGACGGAACCATTCTCCAGCTCCAACTTCATTTCCTTCGTGCATGACCATGTTAGCTGCAACATAGACTTTGGCACCAAACTGGGCTGCAAATTGAACCCCTTCTTCCATTTGTTCAAATGTGAAGTTCCCTGCACGACTACGAAGGCCATAGGCCTGACCACCAATAAATACAGCATCTGCACCATAGCGCACAGCTACTTTTAGTTTTTCCAAGGTTCCAGCTGGTGCTAAAACCTCAGGTCTTTTCAATTGTTTTGTCATCATATCTCCTAGTATATTCCAAGTATATTAGTTAGATTATCAATCTTGTATATTTTATAGTAAATTCAGCAGAAAGGCAATGATTTGAGCATGTTTTTAAAATTCTTATTGTCTACTCTCTACCAAAAAGGAAGGCCTGCTCTTTTTGGCAGGCTTTTCTCCTTTATTTAACCATGTCAGGATCATAGTCATAGAATCCAGTGTCAAGGAAACGATTCTTGGGATGCAATTGGTGAATCTGTTCATCCAATAGATAGGCTTGATCAGAAGTGAAAGTCCCAGCTTTCAATAGCTCCCGAGCTTTCACGAAACACTTAGCAATTTCCACAAAGTTTTGACCAGGTGTGTAAATTCCCTCCAACTTCCAATGGGTAAAACCATGTTCAACCAGCTCTGGTAGTTTGGTCATCAAATCCAAGTCATTATTGGCAAAGATATGAGTTCCATGTTTGTCTTCAAAGATGGAGTAATGGCTATCTGGATCTCCAGGTTCGGCAAGAAAGAGGTCACGTTCTCTCGTCTTCTCGTCATCAATATGAGTAAAATTATAATAATTTTGCAAGAGAGGACGTTTAGAGTGGTGAATGACACTCGCCCCATAAACCAAAACCTCTGCAGGAATCTCCAAAATTTCTGGCATCTGGAAGAGTTCGGCAGATGGAATTTCTCGAGCAAGAACAGCTTCAGAAACACCTGCTTTTTGTCCCCAGAAATTGATTTGACGACTACTTGTCACCATGGTAGAAGCATCATAGATTGTTTTAAAAGTATAGCCATCCCTCTTCAATACATAAAAGACACCGGCATCTCCTACTGTAATATAATCCACCTCAATGGATGCAAGGAAATCTAAAAAAGGTTTGATATTGTCCATCATATCTTGGTGCATCAAGGCATTGACGGCTACTGTTAATTCTTTTCCAGCCTCATGAACCAGCTCAGAAATTCGACTTAATTCGTCATACGAAAAAGTATGGGGAAGTCGTAATCCGTACTCTTTTTCACCAACATAAATACGGTCTACCCCTGCTTCTAGAAGGGCTTGAACCTGTTCGATACTCTCAGCTGTAGCTGTAATAATAATCTTATTCATGAAAACTATTATACCAAAAAAATAATTTGGCTATTTAAATTTCTTAATTTTTGTAAAAATTGTAACATTTTTGTAACATTTATAAGCTCAAAAACATGTTAAAATAAGAGAGTACTGTTAGGAGAGAGAAATATGCCCGCAAGAAAAATACGAAAGTTTGAAGATTACGACTATCTCGAAGTCCCTCTTCAACAAGAGAATACAACAACTAATTATGATTTTAATCTTGATACTGAACCAGCTCCGCAATTAAGCGAATTACTATTTTTCCTTAATATTGCTGTCTTCTGTATCTTAACCGTTTTGTTTAGCTTCATCTTTTTATCAACGAAGATGAATACCTTTTTTGCTTTTGCCCTAGCAATTGTATCTAGCTTCGGAAGTATCCAAGCCTTCCGTATCTTCAAGCTAAAACGCAAAAAGGACTAAGAATGAATTTTTTAGCCTCCTTCGGGAGGCTTTTTGGCATCCTCTGACTTCTAATCTATAAGATTAAAACAAGAACCCTCACCACTAGGTGAGGGTTCTTGTTTATTCGGCTTCTACATCATCTTCAACAGTCGTTTTTACTGCTTCTGAAGCTACTGGCTTATCTTCTAAATCTAAAACGATTTCTTCACTTTCTAACTCTGATTAGAAAGTAAAGGAGCTACTTGACTTCCTGTCTTTTGTTGAATTTTATCTTTAATCGTTTGGATAGCATCTTGGGAGAAGTCTACAACCTCTTGGGTTTTATCTTTAACGGTTTCCATCACCGTTTCTTTTGTAATTTCTCCTTTTTCTACCTTCTCCTTGGTTTGCTGAATCGCATCTGTAGCTTGTTTAGAAAAATCTACTGCAGTTTGTTTTACGGACTCATGAACATCTTGTGGGTGTTCTTGGTATTCTTTGACAAATCCTTTGACTTTATTTGTCAATTCCTTCCCTTTCTTAGTCGTTAAAAAGTAGGCTGCAGATGCCCCTGTGATAGTTCCGATTAATAATGATGATAAACGTCCCATACTCTACCTCTTTTCCTATTTAAATAATTTCATAGCCATGCGAGCAGCTTTTAAACCAACTGACGTTTTGATGGTCTTTTCACCCGCTACAACGGCTTTTTTACTAATTTGACGAGCTTGATCATTAAGATCCGATACCGATACGGACAAATCCGCTACCGCTGTAAAGAGCGGATCGATGGTTGCAACCTTTTGATTCAAATCTTCTGTCAATACATTGACTTTTGCTAATAATTCGTTGGTATGATGCAAGGTTACATTGACATCAGAGGTCAATGTTTTAATCGTAACCTGAGTCTCATCCACAACCTTTCCAATCTTGGAAAGGAAAAAAATTAAGTAGATGACCAAGGCCACCAGAGCCAATCCTAAAATTCCATAGGCAATTTCAATAAACATTTCTTTTCTCCTTAACTTGTTTCAATTTGATAAAAGGACGCCTTCTTTTTCCTTTGATAAATAATGATCCCAAGACCCAACATAATGAGGAAGAGGGAGAGCCATTGAGAGACTCGAAATCCTAAGAACATCAGGCTATCCGTTCGCATGCCTTCGATGACCATCCGTCCAAAACCATACCAGATTAAGTAAAAGGCTGTGATTTCTCCTTTTCGGAGAAAATATGGACGCCGACGGAGAAGGATTATGAGCACAAAGCCAAGTAAATCCCAGCTAGATTCGTATAAAAATGTTGGCTGTCGATAATGCCCATCAATATACATCTGGTCTCGAATGAAAGCAGGCAAGTAATCTAAGTTCTTCACAATAGCCCCATAAGCCTCTTGGTTAACAAAATTACCCCAACGGCCAATGCTTTGAGCAATCATGACACTCGGTGCAGCGATATCTAAAAAGTTAACTGGATCAATCAAGCGACTACGTGAGAACAAGTATAGGACTATAGCCCCAGCTAGTAATCCACCGTAGATAGCAATTCCTCCATTCCAAATGGCTACTATTTCTGCTGGATGCTCCCGATAATAGGACCATTGAAAGAGGACATAATAAAGACGGGCACCTATAATGGCTACTGGAAAGGCGATTAGAATGAAATCTATGATATCGTCTGACTCAAGCCCTTTCCGAGGCGCTTCTCTCATAGCAAGGATGACCGCTAGGATTAAGCCAAATACAATACAAATTGCGTACCAACGAATACTGAAGGGACCAAATTGAATAGCCACAGGATTCATTCTTTCACCTCATTCTGACCAATCAACTGGGTTAGTCGATCTTCAAAGGTTTTGGTAGCATCATATCCCATTTCCTTAGCACGATAATTCATAGCCGCTGCTTCAATGACAACCGAAATATTGCGACCTGTTTTAACGGGGATGCGAATTCTTGGTATGGTCACTCCACAGAACTCAATTTCTTCTCCATTGTTTCCTAAACGATCATAGGTTTGTTCCTTGGTGTAGTTTTCCAAGTAGACAGCGATTTGAACCTGTGAAGAATCTTTCACTGCACTGGCACCATAGAGACTCATGACATCAATGATTCCTACTCCCCGAATCTCCAACATATGGCGTAGAATTTCAGCAGGCTCACCCCACAAGGTCATCTCATCACGAGCAAAGACATCTACTCGGTCATCCGCCACCAATCGATGGCCTCGTTTGACGAGTTCTAACCCAGTCTCACTCTTCCCGATTCCGCTATCTCCTTGGATGAGAACCCCCATTCCATAGATATCCATCAATACTCCATGGACACTGGTTCGTTCAGCAAGGAGAGAATCTAGGTAGCTTGATAGTTCACCCGACAAGCGACTAGTTGGAACGCGACTGCTTAGAATGGCGATTTGCTTTTCCTCTGCAGCTAGGAGCATTTCTTCAGGAACCTCTAGATCCCGCGCTATAATGAGTACGGGCGTTTCCGGCTGAAACATCTTTCTCAATACTTGGTGTCGATTGTGGGAGGTCATCTTGATGAGGTAAGACCACTCTTTCATCCCAACCAATTGAATCCGCTCTGGAGTATAGTAATCAAAATATCCTGTCATTTCAAGTCCAGGTCGTGAAATATCTGCCGTTGTAATCTCCTTATCAAAGAGACTTTCATTGCCATAAATAACCTTCAAACGAAGCTTTTTAATTAAATCTCGGACTGTTATTGCCATAGGCTTCTCCCTTTTTCTTTTCTCTTTCTATTATAGCAAATTATTCCCTGGTAAGACTTGCTCAAGCATCATTTTTTAGTATCGAAACTGAGGCTATTATTCTCACACGCATTCCAGTACCCTTTGATTTCCCTATTTATCCTTTTTTCCCATTTTTCAATCGTTTCTTCTTTTGAAAAAAAGATGAGAGTGCGACAGAAATCGGTAATTCGTTAGAATTCGATTTCGTCGTCCCACCTCCGCACAGTTGAGTAGGGCTGGAAAAGCTGATAAAAAGCGTAGTAGAGCTCACTCAACCACTGCGTCTTGCTCGATAATCAAAAGACAATTGAGAGGCTAGGACTTTTGTCCCAGCCTCACTTTCTTATTCGATTCATGAAAATTTTTTAAAAGAATGGATCGTCATCTTTGATCACTTGAGCATCCTTACGTTTGCGAGGTCCGAGGCCGTACTTTTCTCTTTCAAGATCTTCTTTATAAGGCAAAGAGAAGGCACACAGGCAATAAATAGCTAAGCCTACAAGCCCATAAAAATGAAAGATACTAAAAAGCACAAAGAGAAAACGCAATAGGTTTGCATCGAGCCCAAATCGATCCGCTAGTCCAGCAAATACTCCAAAAACGATTCTGCCTCGACGTACTTTATAAAATGTTGGATTCAAGGGCTTACCTCCTATTATTTTAGAACAGTATATCCCGAAATCAAGTCACTGTCATCAGACTCAAGGCCGATTTCCTAGTTTAGTTGTACCTTGATACCTGAGTAGTCCTCTGCACTGGCCACAGCGGTACTTTTGAAGATTAATCTGCCGCTTTCTTCTGAATTCTTGCCCACAGCTCGTACAAACATAAATCTTATAGTTTTCCTTATCAACTGAAGGGGCATAACGCAAGCCATCTACCTCTTTGAGCAAGGCCTTGAAATCTTGGTCCTGATGGCGATACCCCTTTTTCATGTAATAGAGATGATAGTGGCACAATTCATGGCGAACAATCTTTCGAAATTTCCCAGCCAAATTCTTCTAGTATTCTAGGATTGAAATCTAGATGACCATCTTTAGGAAAGAAGCGACCACCGGTCGAACGCAGGCGATTATTCCAGATGGCTTGATGAAGAAAGGGGCGGCCAAAATCTTCCAACGATACTTCTTGAACGTATTTAGTCAGATTCATGTGGTGCCAAGAGGGAAAGATTTACTTTTTCCCGTTCTAAATCAATCTTGTAAACCCAAACGGTCACTAGGTCGCCAACTGAAACAACTTGACTTGGATGCTTGATAAATTGCTGGCTCATCTGTGAAATGTGGATCAAACCATCTTCATGAATTCCAATATCGACAAAGGCCCCAAAGTCAACAACATTGCGGACAACCCCTTCTAATTTTTGACCAATCTTCAAGTCCTTCAAATCAAGAACATCCTGGCGAAGGACGGGAGCATCAAAAGAATCACGTAAATCACGACCAGGTTTGAGAAGATCTGCGACAATATCTTTCAAGGTCTCAGGGCCAATTTCAAGCTCCTGGGCCATAGAAACTATGTCAATTTGTTTTAATTTAGCTTGGGCTTCTTCATCCATCTCTCTCTAATCCCTAGTAAGGTAAAGAGCTTCTTAACTGCAAGGTAACTTTCTGGATGGACCCCTGTCCGATCAAGGAAATTCTCACTTTCTGGAATCCGTAAAAAACCAGCTGCTTGTTCAAAGGCCTTGGCTCCCAGACGAGGTACTTTTTTAATTTGCGCCCGAGAGGTGATTACACCTTCTTCTTCCCGGTATTTCACGATGTTCTCAGAAATGGTTTTATTGAGACCAGCCACGTGAGACAAGAGGGCTGGACTAGCAGTGTTTATATTAACACCGACTTGGTTCACCACAGTATCGACAACAAAGTCAAGGCTTTCAGATAATTTCTTCTGGCTGACATCGTGCTGGTACTGGCCGACTCCGATTGATTTTGGATCAATCTTTACCAACTCAGCCAATGGATCCTGCAAACGACGTGCAATGGAGATGGCTGAACGCTTTTCAACCGTCAGTTCCGGAAACTCATGGCGAGCCAATTCACTAGCTGAATAAACAGATGCACCACTTTCATTCACAATGACATAACTCACATTTGGAACTTCCTTGAGGACTTCCGCAACAAAGGCTTCGCTTTCTCGACTTGCCGTTCCATTCCCAATCGCAATGATTTCCACGTTGTATTGACGAATCAACCGTTTCAGTTCTTCTTTGGCAGCTTCAATTTGTGCTGCTTTAGCCGGTGCAACAGGATAAATCACCTGAGTGGTTAACATCTTTCCTGTTTGATCGACAACAGCCAATTTGGCTCCTGTCCGGAAAGCTGGGTCAAAGCCTAAGACCACGCGCCCCTTGAGGGGAGCAATCAGCAAGAGGTGACGAAGATTTTCAGAGAAAAGTTGAATGGCCCCATCTTCTGCCACTTCTGTCAATTCTGTCCGAATTCGACGCTCCATAGCTGGTAGCATCTTCTTTTTCAGAGCCTGGTTAATGACTTCTTCGATGTGGCTATTCTTCGATTTAAATCGGGCTTCAAAGTGACGAATCAAACGGTCTACAGGATGCTCAAATCCAACCTTCAATACCCCTAGTTTTTCTCCACGGTTTAAGGCAAGGGTCCGATAGCCCTGCATATTTGCAATCTTCTCAGAAAAATCATAATAGATTTGGAAGACTTGCTTCTCGTCCTTGCTCTCATCCTTCAAGCTAGAGGTTATCAAGGAATGCTTGCGGATTTCCTGGTAGGTGAGGTTGCGCAATTGCGGGTCTTCTGCAATCGCTTCGACTAAAATATCGATTGCTCCAGAAAGGGCATCTTTTACAGTTGGAAAAGCTTCTGATAAAAATTCCTCTGCTACTCTTTCCAAATCCTTTTGATCTTGAAGAATCATCCGAGCAAGCGGGAAGAGCCCTGCCTCACGCGCAATGGTAGCCTTGGTCCGGCGTTTTTCCTTGTAGGGAAGATACAACTCTTCTACATCTGCCAGTTTTTCAGCCTGCTCAATCGCTTCTTTTAGGGCTGGGGTGAGTTTCCCAAGCTCCTCGATCTTAGCCAGGACAGTTTCTTTCCGATCAGCCAAGGCTGTCAAGGACTTGTCCATATCGATAATGGCTTTGATCGCTACTTCATCTAGATTCCCAGTAGCATCTTTTCGATAGCGGGCAATAAAGGGGATGGTGGAGCCCTCTGCTGTTAAGGTCAAAACGGTATCAATTTGTTTAAGACTCACGCCCAATTCCTGGGCTATTTTTTCATATTTTTCCATAGCTTCTATTATACCATAGAAAGCCCTCTATTCCGCCCTTCCATCCTGTTTTGCACTTGATTTCCCCTCTTTTCTGAGAATTTGATATAATGAGAAAAAAGAAAAGGAGACCTATTCATGGCTATTAAATTTTCAAAAACAGACGATTTAGATAAACTCTTTGAGGAATTTGCCATCTTACCAGATTCCCCTCAAGTCACTTTCCCAGATGAGAAGAAGGAAGCAACTAAAGGGCAAAAAGAGCAGAAGGATTCTGACAAATGAGTTTCTTCCAACAGCTGCCAACCAGTGTCCTTCAAGCTGGAGCAATTTTTCTTTCAATTATGATTGAAGCCCTTCCTTTTGTTTTGATTGGAAGTCTCATTTCAGGGGCAATCGATGTCTATATCACCCCCGAAAAAGTCTACCGAGCTCTTCCCAAAAATAAATGGGCGAGAATTCTATTTGGGACCTTGATTGGCTTTATTTTTCCTTCCTGTGAGTGTGGTATCGTCCCCATTGTCAATCGCTTTTTAGAGAAGAAGGTGCCTAGCTATACAGCTGTGCCCTTCCTAGTGACAGCTCCGGTTATTAACCCCATTGTGCTCTTTGCTACTTATTCTGCCTTTGGGAATTCCATTCAAATGGCTCTCCTACGAGCTATCGGATCGATCCTGGTAGCGACTGTTCTGGGGATTTTCCTAGGATTTTTCCAAACCGCTTCTATTCAACGGGTCAACCGCAAGGAAGTCCATGTTCATGACTTTTCAAAACTATCCGCCGGTCAACGCTTCTTTCAAGTATTTGTCCAGGCCATTGATGAGTTTTTCGATACTGGACGCTATCTGGTCTTCGGTTGTTTATTTGCCAGCGTGGTTCAGGTTTATGTGCCAACTCGCGTGCTGACTTCTATCTCCGCGACGCCACTCCTAGCCATTCTTCTCCTTATGCTTCTCTCCTTCCTCCTCTCTTTGTGTAGTGAGGCTGACGCCTTTATTGGCTCTTCCCTCCTCTCAAGTTTTGGCTTGGCTCCTGTTCTAGCCTTCTTGGTTATCGGACCTATGCTAGATGTCAAGAACCTCTTGATGATGAAGAATTATCTGACCAATCGCTTTATTGTCCAATTCATTAGCATCGTTAGCCTAGTTGTCTTGGTTTATGCTTGGTTTGTGGGGGTGGTCCTATGATTCGATTTCTCATTTTAGCAGGCTATTTCGAAATTACTATGTATTTGCAGCTTTCTGGCAAGCTCAACCAATACATCAATATGCATTATTCCTATTTAGCCTATATCTCTATGATTCTTTCCTTCATCCTGGCTGTCGTCCAGCTCTATATCTGGATGAAGAATCTACCCGTTCATAGTCACCTAACCAGTAAAAAAGCTAAAGTCATGAGTATTCTTCTGCTCCTGATTCCCTTAATTGTAGGGATTGGCTTCCCGACTGTGACCTTAGATTCCCAAACGGTTTCAGCCAAGGGCTATCATTTCCCCATTGCGGCTGGCTCTTCTAAGGATATTCAAAATGACGAGGGAACAACCAACCAATATCTCAAGCCTGATACCAGCAGTTATTTCACCAAATCCGCTTATGAATCTGAGATGAGGGCTGCAGCTAAGAAGTACCTCAAGCAGGATCATATCCAGATCACGACAGAAAACTATATGGAAGTCATGGAAGTCATCTACGACTATCCAGATGAATTTGCAGGGAAAACCTTTACCTTAACCGGCTTCATTTATAAGGATCCCCAGGATCCGGGTAGCCAGTTCCTTTTCCGTTTTGGGATTATCCACTGTATCGCCGACTCGGGTGTCTATGGTTTGTTAACCAAAGGGGCCTCTCAAACCTATGAAGACAATACCTGGGTCCAAGCGACTGGAACTCTCAAGATCCAGTACCATAAACAACTTGGCCAAAGCCTTCCTGTCTTAGATATAGAGGAAGCTCACTCAGTAGAAAAACCCGCCAATCCTTATGTTTATCGGGTATTCTAGGCAGTCTATCACTCAACAGGTTGTGACCTTTCGGTCCAACCTTTTTTTCGTACTTTCTTTCCTTTTCTTTCCTATGAAAGTCAGGATACTTTACTTTCAAAGAGAAATTTTCTGAATTTTATGGTAGAATATGGTTTATCAAGTTAGAAAATAGGTATGAACATGTCTTCAAAAGTAATTGTAACCATTTTCGGGGCCAGTGGAGATTTAGCCCACCGCAAGCTCTACCCTTCCCTTTTTAGACTCTACAAAGCTGGAAATCTTTCCGAGCATTTTGCAGTGATTGGAACTGCTCGTCGTCCTTGGAGTAAAGAATACTTTGAATCCGTTGTCGTTGAATCCATTTCGGATTTAGCAGATAGTCCTGAACAGGCGCAAGAATTTGCTAGCCATTTTTACTACCAAAGCCACGATGTCAATGACACGGAGCATTACATCAAGCTTCGTGAACTCCAAAATCAGCTCAATGATACCTACCAAGCTGACCATAATAAACTCTTCTTCCTATCCATGGCACCTCAATTCTTTGGAACCATTGCCAAACATTTGAAGTCTGAAGGCATTGTGGATGGAAAAGGTTTTGAACGTTTGATCGTTGAAAAACCATTTGGTACAGACTTAGAAACAGCTAGCCAGCTCAACAAAGAACTGGAAGAAACATTTGAGGAAGAGCAGATTTTCCGGATTGACCATTATCTTGGGAAAGAAATGATCCAGTCCATCTTTGCCCTCCGTTTTGCCAACCTGATCTTTGAAAACATCTGGAACCGAGACTATATCGACAATGTTCAAATCACTTTCGCAGAACGGCTAGGAGTTGAAGAACGTGGTGGCTACTATGATGAATCTGGTGCCCTCCGCGACATGGTGCAAAACCATACCCTTCAATTGCTCTCACTCTTGGCTATGGACAAACCAGCTTCCTTCACCAAAGAAGACATCCGTAAAGAGAAGGTCAAGGTTTGAACAATTGGTCAACCCTTCTGAAGAGGAATTAAAGAAACAATTTATCCGAGGTCAATACCGCTCTGGAAAAATTCAAGGGAAAAAGGACATCTCTTACCGGAGTGAACCAAATGTCAACCCTGAATCCATGACCGAGACTTTTGCTTCTGGGGCTTTCTTTGTAGATAGCGATCGCTTCCGTGGAGTACCTTTCTTCTTCCGTACCGGAAAACGTCTGACCAAAAAGGGAACCCATGTCAATGTCGTTTTCAAACAGATGGACTCTATTTTTGGTCAAGAACTTGCACCAAATGTGCTCACTATCTACATTCAACCGAATGAAGGTTTCTCACTCAGTGTCAACGGGAAAGAAGTCGGCGAACAATTCCAGATTGCTCCCATATCTTTTGACTATGAAACGGATGCGACAGCGACCGGTGCTTCTCCAGAGCCTTACGAAAAGTTGATCTATGATGTCTTGAACAATGACTCTACCAACTTCAGCCACTGGAACGAAGTTAGAGCCTCTTGGCAGTTAATTGACCGAATCGAACACATGTGGTCTGAAAATCAAGTGCCTCTTCATGAATATAAATCTGGAACCATGGGACCTCAAGCTTCCTTCGACCTATTGAAGGATTACAATGCGGAATGGGTCTGGCAACCAGCAATTGAAGAATAAATCGTTCAACTGACTAAAAGTGCAACAAAAAAACTCATCTCTTTCTAGAGATGAGTTTTTTGCTTATATCAAGCCTTCTAACAAGCCACGCATAAAGTTTTCAGAATTGAATTCACCGATATCATCGATTTTTTCACCAAAACCGATTAATTTCACTGGAATATCCAATTCTTCTCGAATCGCAAGAACCACTCCTCCTCGAGCTGTTCCATCAATCTTAGTGAGAACGATACCGGTAATCGGAGTAATCTTTGAGAATTCCTTAGCTTGAACCAGTGCATTTTGTCCTGTGGAAGCATCTAGGGCCAAGAAGGTTTCATGAGGGGCCGTAGGATCCACCCGTTTGATAATGCGACCGATTTTTTCTAATTCGGCCATCAGATTGTCTTTGTTCTGCAGGCGACCAGCTGTATCAATCATCAAAACATCGACTTGCTCTGCCACGGCCCGTTCCATTCCATCAAAGACTACACTTGCAGGATCTGACTTTTCTGGACCGGTGACAACAGGCACATCCACACGGCGTCCCCATTCAGCCAACTGAGCAACGGCTCCTGCCCGGAAGGTATCTGCTGCGACTAGCATCACTTTTTTCCCTTCCTTCTTGTATTTATGAGCTAGTTTTCCGATAGAAGTGGTTTTTCCAACGCCGTTCACTCCCACAAAGAGCATGACGGTCAAGCCGTCTTTAAAGTTGATTTGCTCATTGTATTGGCCATCCTTTTCGTAGAGATCCACCAATTTTTCAATGATCACGCGACGCAAGACATCCGGTTTCTTGGCATTTTCCAAACGAGCTTCATAGCGGAGCTCTTCTGTCAGATTCGAAGCGACTTGGACTCCGACGTCACTCATAATCAAGAGTTCTTCTAACTCTTCAAAGAATTCTTCATCGACAGAACGGAAGTTAGCAAAAAATGCATTTAGAGCAGCACCAAAGCCAGTCCGAGTTTTCTTCAAGCTTCGATTGTATTTTTCTTGAACCGTTTCTGTTGGTTCAGCAATCTCTGGCTCACTTGTAGTTTCTTCTACTACAGACTCTTCTTCAACTTCTTCTGAAATTTCAGGTTCGCTAGTAGGTTCCTCTACTGACAATTCTGCTTCAACCCCTTCTGAAAAATCGGATTCGTTAGTAGGGGCCTCTACTGGTGATTCTACTTCAAGCTCTTCGGTTACTGCCTCTGAACTCTCAGAAGTTGCTTCTTCAAGGATTGATGCTTCCTTTACCACTTCCAATTCTGGCACAACTTCAGACTCTTCTTCAACTAACTCCTCAGGTTCTTTGAAAGAGCTTGAAGTCTCAGCTTCTGTATCTGGCCTTTCAAGAACTTCTTCTTCAAGGGCTTCTTGGGCAAGATCTGATGAAGAATCTAGCTGCTCCTCATTCACACTCACTTCTTGTGAAGCTTCTAGTTCTAAAGTCTGGTCTTCAGTCACAGGAGCTGGCTCAGCTACTTCCTCAGGAGAGGTATCCTGCTCTACTTGAGAAAGGGCCTCTTCCTCGACAGCTGTATCCTGTTTGACAGGCTCTTCTGTAGGTGCTTCTTCACTAAATGCTTTCGACTCTTGAGCTAATCGCGCTGATTCGGCAGCCATTCGCTCTTTCAATTCCGCATAGTAGGCTTCCATTGCCGAAATCTTAGCTTCATCACTTTGTGAAGCCTTACTTGTTTCTGGCTCAACTAAGGAACTTGCTTCCTCAGGACTTTCCACAAGCTCTTCTGTATGATCTTGGGCTTGTGGTTTTGCTTCTTCTTTTCTTCCAAATAGTCGGTCAAATAATCCCATTATTGACCCTCCTTCAATACATATTCTTCAATCGCTCTTCCGACTGCATCTTCATCATTGGTGTAGTCCGAAACAAGGGTAGCGATTTTCTTCACCTCATCCACCGCATTGGCCATGGCGATTCCTAGTCCTGCCCATTTTAACATGCTGGCATCGTTGGCCTCATCACCACAAGCCATGACTTGACTAGCATCGATTCCTAAATACGCAACCAAAGCCTCCAAGCCTCGATCTTTTTGAACACCTTTGGGGCACCATTCCAAGAGCATGTCTCTGGATTTAAAAATCTCAAAACGCTCCCCTAAGTCAGGAGAAATCTTTGAAATAGCTCCATCCAAATAGTCCTGTTGAAAGGCTGTCACACACTTATTATAAGCTATCTGACTGGACAAATCCTCAATAGAAACAGGAATAAAGTTCAAGTAAGGATTATAGAGAGGGTAAAGAGATTCTTGATCAGATGCCAGTGTATAAACATCCCCCTCACTAATGGCGTCTAGGGGCAAACCAAGGGCCTCTGTCTCTTCATAAATGCGGACGACATCATCTCGAGAGAAAACTGTTTTCGCAATGATCTCTCCTGTATTCTTTTTGTACCAAGCCTCCATTAAAGGTAATGGTGTATTCATCCGACAAGCCGGCTGTTCCAATCTCTTGGAGCAGAAAATCCATGGCCTTGAGAGGACGTCCCGTCGTCAAAACCACCTTGACCCCTTTTTCTTGAGCTGCACGAATGGCAGCCAGGTTCCGAGGGGAGATTTTCTTTTCTGAATTTAAGAGAGTACCGTCCAAGTCTAGTGCGATAACCTTAATCTGACTCATAATTCTTCCTCCATATAGCGCAGGACAGATCCTGTCGAATGATGGGGCAATATGGTTTCAGCCAATTCCAAAATCTCTGGACGGGCATTTTCTGGTGCAATTGGATGGCCAACAACCTGCATCATATGAAGATCATTGAGATTATCTCCAAAAGCTAGGACTTGGTCTCGACTAATGCCCAACTGATCCATTAGGGCTTGAATGGCGACTCCCTTGTCCACATAATCCAAGACAATATCAATACACTCATAACCCGTCGTCATGGCCTTAACACCCTCAACATTTTGGGTAACCCAGGCTTCACCTTCCGCTAATACTTCTTGGTCAAAATTGGTGGTCATCTTAAAGACAAGATCATCAATTTCTGAAAAATCTGACACCATTTGAATATTTTCATTGTAATTTTGCGAAACAGTTAGATAGTCTGGATCAACGGTCTTTAAAACATAGCTCCCGCGTTTTCCCGTTAACAAGCACTTATTTTTATCAAAATAGGGACTTTCCTGCAACTTAGCAAACATGGCTTGATAAAAATCTGGACTCATGGTCGCTTCATAGACATCTTCACCATGAAACTCAACAACACTGCCGTTTTCAGCTATGAAAATAATCTGATCCTCGACCTCTTTAAAGATTGTCTTCAAAGAGAGGAGAGGCCGACCACTTGCTGCCGCAAAGTAGGTCCCTTTTTCTTGAAACTTCTTTAGTACCTTTAGGAATAAAGCTTGATCAAATTCATGATTTTCATCCAAAAAGGTCCCATCCATGTCTGTTGCGACTAATTTAATTTTCCATTATCCATTCCTTCTATATCTTTCAGCTTCACAGATACAATCTTAGAGACTCCGGATTCTTGCATGGTCACTCCATAGATGGAATCTGCTGCAGCCATGGTTCCCTTACGGTGGGTAACCACGATAAACTGACTTTCCTTATCAAAACGATTAAGATAATCTCCAAACCGTTTTACATTGGCTTCGTCTAGAGCCGCTTCTACCTCATCCAAGATGACAAATGGAATAGTCTTGACACGAATGATTGAGAAGAGTAACGCCAATGCTGACAAAGCTTTCTCCCCACCACTCATCAAATTCAAGGATTGAATTTTCTTACCAGGCGGTTGGACAGAAATCTCGACCCCAGCTGACAAGAGATCTCCATCCGTCAAGATAAGATCAGCTGATCCTCCCCAAACATCTGTTTAAAGGTGACTCGGAAGGATTCACGAATCGCTTCGAATGTAGATTTAAAGCGTTCTTTCACCTCATCATTCATGTCATTAATGGTTTCGAGAAGAAGATTTTTGGCTGCCAAGACATCTTCTCGTTGTCCGGAAAGGAAATCAAATCGCGTCTTGACCTCATCGTATTGTTCGATAGCATCAATATTGACAGGTCCTAAGGCTTTAATCGCTTTCTCCAAGTCTTTTAAGGCTTGCTCAGACTGGGCTAGATTTTCTAGCTCATTGGCCTGTTTAGACGCTTCCTCAAAACTCATCTTGAATTCATCGGTCAGAGCTAACATCAGTTTATTTAGCTTATCTGCCAAGCGATCGCGATTGGATTCTGCTTTAGCCTGGAGGCGAATCCACTCCTCATTTTGACGACGGGCTTGTTCCATATGACCCGCCACATCTTCAGACTGGCCTTCCAAATCCTCTAATTCAAATTGCTTACGAATCACAGCTTGCTCCAGAGCGGTTTTCTCTTGAAGGCTTGCTTGCAGTTGTTTTTCAAGGACAGAAACATCGATTTGCTCATGTCGATCTTCTCCCTGCTCAATCGCATATTGGAGAGCTTGGATTTCCCGTTCAGTAGAAGCTAACTCTTGCTGCAAGCGTTCGGCATCTGTCTGGTCATAGGTCAATTGACTCTTCAACTCTGTTTTCTGTAATTGGAGCTTGGCAATGGCTGCTCGTAAATTTTCAATTTTCTCGACAACGACATCTTTATTGAGCTTGACTTCTTCAATCTCAGCAGTGACTTGCTCTTTTTCCGCCTCAATTTCTTTCAGTCGCGCTTGCAAGTCATCCCGTTTTTGGAGGAGTTCTTGGTCGCTACCTTCATCCAGCTCTGTACGGATAACTTCTAACAATTCTTGGGCATCCAAGAGTTGCTGGTGAGCTTGCTCAAAAACCAATTGAAGGCGTTGCTCTTCTAGTCGTGCCCCTTCTCCTTGGCCTTTCAAAGATTCTAGTTTTTCTTGCGATTGACTCACTTGGTCTTGCTGCTCTTGCACCTGCCCTTCTACTTCTCGCAAGTTCTTCTGAAGAGAGCCAATTCTTGGTGCAAGCGATCCAGTTCTGGCTTGATAAAAATCGAATTATTGCTTCGATTCGCTCCCCCTGCATAGGAACCACCTGTGCGTAGTTCGGTTCCATCGAGCGTCACGATACGAACCTGGTAGGCAACCTTGCGGGCAGCCGCCTTGGCGTGCTCAATCGTATCAAAAATAGCCGTGACCCCCAAAAGGTTTTGGAAAATCGACTCGAGGGAAGGATCATAGTCCACCAGACTGCTGGCCATCCCTAGGAATCCTGGACAGGCTTCAATCAGTTCTTGATTCTTTCCAGTTAGGTAGCGTGGTTTAATAGTAGTCAAAGGAAGGAAGGTTGCCCGACCCGAGCGATTCTTCTTCAAATGTTCGATTGCCCGTGTTGCTGCACCTTCGTCTTCTACGATAATATGCTGACTGCTGGCTCCCAGAGCAATCTCTAAGGCAGTCTGATACTCTGGTGAAAAGGAGAGTTTTTCACTGACAGCTCCTACAATCCCGCCTAAGCGAGCCGCTTCTTGCAGGACACTCTTCACACCTGCATAAAAATTGCTATGATTCTTTTGAATCGCCTCTAAACTGTTAATACGAGCCTGTTTTTCCTTACTTTGATCCAGTAAATCAAACATCTTGGCTTGCGCTTCTTGATATGCCTGGCGAGCTTCGTCAAAGCGTTTTGCCTCTGACTGATAGGTTTCAAGCAAGTGTTTCAGATGCTCTTGAGCTCCTTGATAAGCTTCTTGAGCAACCTGCTCTTTTTCCTGCAATTCTGTCACCATTTGGATTTGATTTTGATAATCTTCCTTTTTGCTTTGTGACAATTGAGCAGAGGCTTCCAATTGATTTTCAATGGTTGTTAATTCGTTTGACCGCTCCGCTTCATCCTGCATCAAGGCCACGTATTTTTCACGTAAATAATCGATCACCTGGTCTGGATCTTCTGAAAAGCTGGCCAACTCTTTCTCCAGACCCTCCAGAGCTGCTTGGCTCTTTTTCAGTTCTTCTTGAAGACTTTTTGTATTGACTTGTTTTTCATCCAACTGATTCCGAAGAACTTGTAAGCGCTCTTCCAGACTATTAACCCGCTCTTGATTTTCCTGACGACTTCGGGCAACCTGTTGCGACTCCAAGCGTGCCAATTCGATTTGTTTCTCCAAATCACTTAAGAGGCGAGTCAATTCTAAGAGGCTAGCTTGATCATCCGATAATTGGTGCTGAAGGGCCTGACGACTCTGTTTCAAGCGGAGGCTTTCCGCTTCATACTCTTCTCTTTTCTGGTAATAAGCCTTTAATTGCTCTTGAATAGAAGCCTCTTCTTGAACTGCTCGATCGTAGTCTTTTTTATTGGCTTCAATTTGAGCAATCAACACATCCAAATAGAGAATTTGACGTTGTTGATCCAATTCTAAGAAGCGTTTGGCCACTAGAGCTTGCTTTTCAAGAGGTTTGATCTGCCCCTCTAACTCAAAAATAATGTCTTCCAGACGGTCCAAATTATCTTGGGTCTGAACCAACTTAGCTTCCGTTTCCTTGCGACGCGTCTTAAATTTAAGAACTCCCGCTGCTTCCTCAAAAATAGCCCGTCTCTCTTCTGGTTTGGAGTTAAAGATTTCTTCAACCTTCCCTTGGGAAATAATAGAGAAAGAATCTCTACCAAGTCCAGTATCCATAAAGAGATCATGGACATCTCTCAAACGAACTTTCTTACCATCAATCTTGTACTCACTATCACCCGAGCGATAAATATGACGCTCCACTCGGATTTCCTTAGCAGCATGTTTGATAAAAGCGTCCCGGTTATCCAGTACTACCGTTACGCAGGCGTAGTTCAAGGGTTTCCGAGTTTCAGTCCCTGCAAAAATCACGTCCGGCATCTTGCCACCACGTAGGCTCTTGACACTCGATTCCCCTAGGGCCCAGCGTAGACTTTCTGTAATGTTTGATTTTCCAGATCCATTAGGGCCAACCACTGCGGTTACCCCTTGGTCAAAGACGACTCGAGTCTTGTCTGCGAAAGACTTAAATCCTTGAATCTCAATTTCCTTTAAATACATGAGGGATCCACCTTATTCTCCACAGCTTTTTTAGCTGCCTCTTGTTCTGCAGCCTTTTTTGACCGGCCACGACCTTCACCGATTACTTTTCCATTTACAGTGACCTGAACTTCAAATTCTTTAGCATGAGCAGGACCTGACTCGCTCGTCACTTCGTAGCTAATTAGCACATCACCATGAATCTGGAGCAATTCTTGTAAGCGTGTCTTATAGTCTATCACTTGTTCAAATTGTCCCGCTTCAACTTTAGGAATCATGACTTGTTGAATGAATTCTCGAACAGCCTCCACTCCCTTATCCAAGAGTAAGGCTCCTAGAAAAGCTTCAAACAAATCTCCTAAGATGGTGTCGCGGTTCCGTCCACCAGATTTTTCCTCTCCCTTGCCAAGTTTGATAAATTGATCGAAACCACAATCACGGGAAAAACCTGCCAGGCTTTCCTCACGAACAATCATGGAACGCATTTTTGACAAATCACCCTCTGGCTTACTTGGGTAGAGGGCAAATAAATATTCGGAAATCACTAACTGGAGAACAGCGTCTCCTAAAAATTCCAAACGTTCATTATGTGAAATTTTTAAGAGGCGATGCTCATTCGCATATGAGGTATGTGTAAAAGCTGTTTCCAACAATTCTGTATCGTCAAAAGTCAGACGAAATTTCTCAGCAAGGAGGTTATATAAGGCTTGCATCACGTTACTACTTTCTTTCTTCATTTATGCATCTGGATCGAATCCTGTTACCTATTCTGTCCAAAAGATACACCCCTCTATTATACCAAAAACTATCTATGGTTGCCATCAAATCTTCATACGTTCTCGAACGTTTGAAAAGCGCGTATTTTATCAAAATATCGTTTTCGTCATTTTTCGATAATTAAAAAAAGACGTATTCATTTTCGTATTCATTGCCCGCATAATTGAGAGAACGAGCCCGAGGGCTTTTTTTGTTGCCGTTATAATAGACAATCTTCGAAATTGCCGTTATAAACGCATAAAAACCCTCCCAAATTGGGAGGGTTAAAGTATTATATAGGGGCGCTTTCTAACACTTCGACACGTTTCAGCAAGTTTTGAAATTCTTCTTTTGAAACGTAAGCCGTAGACGCTTGATGGTTGGTAAGGAAGTTATCCCCACCGTTCCGCAATTTCCCGTCAATTAAAGCGTCAAGGCCTAGCTCTAAGTGTTTATTCTTAATGTTATTAGTCATTTGAGATTGTAACGTGGCATATGTCGCAAATGTCTGATAGGCCATATCCGAGGTCATGTACGCACTCAAGTCAACCGTTGTAGCTGGTTTGTTTTCCAATGCTCGGACTCGACTTTCTAACGGCCCAAGATCGACCGCTGTAGTTTGTGGCCGTGCTTCGAGAGCTTCAATCCGTGCAATTAGTGGGCCATCATTGTACGCTTGGACAGCGTGTCCGGCAAGATAATTTGCGATCTCGTCGCGTAAGCTGACCTTACCAAGCTCAACCATTTCTGCCGATTGGTACTCTTCCGCTGACTGGATAACATCAACGCGGACGCTCTGGTCACTTGGAAATACATAGCCGGCACACTCAACCTCGACAAGATAGCTTTCAACTGGTAGCACTTTGGGAATCTTAAACGATACCTTTGAACCTTGGACAGTCGCACTAAAGGACGTTTTGCCCTTCTTGCTCACAAAGTGAATTGTAGCTTCCCGGCCGTCAAGATCAATCGGTACCCAGTTCTCGTCATACATTTCAAACCCAAAAAGGGAAGCCGAGTCGCCCTGTTTAACAACTCGACCGCCCTCAAACTGCTTTAAATTGGTACAGTTTGAGCGATTCATTCAATCACCCCTTTACTCATAATAGTTTACTAGATCGTCCTTATCCCAACATGACAGCCAAACCGGGCCGAATTGTCCGAATTGGAACAATCGGTAGTAGTAACCGCCATAGTAACCACCGTCCCCAGTATCCGAGATTCGGTTTTCGTCAATTGCAAAACTGAAGAACATTCCAGCCTTGAAATCCTTGTCTTCGCCATCTGGGATATTCTTGCCGTCTTTGTCAACCCAGTTCACAAGCGATACCGGAATACCATTCTCTGTCCAGTCAAAACCAACGGGCGCGAGATAGTCACATTTAATTTGCCAAATTCCGTTAACGAATTTGACTTCATTTGCTTCATAGTATGCTTTTGCTTGCGGTTTTACGGCTGTGTTTGCTTGATTGTTGGTTTGAGGTGCTGTGTTAGCGTATCGCCAAACCTCGATATAAGACGGACGATTCCAACCATAGTATTCATTCCAAGGATAGGTATTGATAGCTTGACCGGGTGCGCCTTGTGTTGAAAAATCACAAGAAATGAAGTAGACGCTATCAATCATGGCGCCAACGTGGCCACCAGCACCACCAGAAGATGACATATCAGCACCCCAGCTCATTAAGACGATATCGGCCGGTTGAGCGTCCCACGCTTGGTTACGGCTTACGCGATAAAAGCCATTATTTGCGAGTTGTTGTCCAAGAGTTACCGTTGACGGCAAGCCTTGAATTGGAATACCGGCTTCCTTTAAGACTTGCGACACGATACCGGAACAGTCACCCGTGCCGTCTGAACCGTTACGGCTTCCCAGCATTGAATAGGTAATCAGCCCGCGACGACTAATAAAACCATTTACAATAGATTGTTGTACGCTCATTGCTTATCTCCTACTTCTTCCATTCATCGTTAGCACGTTTAACTGCTGCCTCAATAAATGTATTAAGCTCTTGGTTCGTCAAGTGGATATTTTGAGACTCAAGGCCCTCGATCAAGCTCGTTTTAGCATGCTCGAGTTTTTCTGCCCCGTGGATATCCAACTTATCAGCAACTTGCTCTGTAGCATTGACTGCGTTTTTCGCCAAGATCTCGACGATCTCGATTGCTTTTTTACCTCCTCGCATGAGTAAGTATTTTTTGATCGCTTGAACCACGATACCAGTCAATACAACTAAAATACTCATTGTTGACGATGTAATAATGCTTGTAATTTGATCCATGTTATTTTTCCTCTTCTATTTTTAATTCCAAAAAGCGCTCAAAGAGCACCCTTATAGCACCGTTTCCGCCTAATTCGACGTAACTTTCATATAATTTCGACAACTCTTCAATCTCGTGTTGATTAGTGTGTCCGCGTTTGAGCGCGTTTTTCAAGTTCTCCTGCAATCGAAAACGTTGAAGTCGTTGTAGACCTTTCCCGATAATCGTTAAATTCCGCTGGTTATCTTTCCCAATCTCTTCCACGGTTGAGACTGACTTATCGAGGGTATCGATTTTATTCGATAGACCCTCAAGACGTTTGTCAGCTTCCTTTGAAATTTGAGTGCTTCTGTACGAAAAATAACTTGGAATTATCGCGACTAAAACGTATGCCAATTTGTCAACTAATGCCAATAGGTCCAATTTTATCACCCCCTTTAGTGTTAGTGATGGTTATTGTACCGGTTGAGTTTCAAGCTCTCCCGTTGGCTTTGGCTCGTCTTCTTTTGGCTCGGTCCATTTCCAGATCCCAATCTTGCCGTTTTGGTTCAATGATTCCAACTGCTCAAGCGTTTCGCCTTGGTAAGTGAACGGCGCGTTAACTTGGATCATGACGCGCTTACCTTCGCTAAATTTCTCGGTATGGCTTGGATCCTCAATAGCAAAGATCGCTTGTGCCGGATAGGTTGTGCCAGCTTTTCCAAGGTCAACCAGCTCAAGGCCACGTTTGAAGACTGTCGGATCAAGTGGATGATCAACGTCAGTCACTCGAGCAAGAACGCTCCATTCTGCGACGTCTTTCACCTTTTGGATCTCTTCGTCTTTCTTCGCGAGCTTCGCTTCGTAGTCTTGGGCTTGAGTGTGCAAGTCCTCTTGCAATTTCTTCACGCCCTCTGCTGGGTTTAGCTCGGTTGCTACTTGCCCAAGTACAGCTTGGATCAACGCGTCATCTGACTCATTGGTACGGTCGCCAATTAGGACACGCTCGAAAGCGGTATAAGGGTTCGCTGAGCGGATTGAAACGAAAGTCCGTCCTTCTTCTTGCAAGTATTTGTTAATTACTTTAAAATCCATATTTTATTTATCCTATTATCCTTCTAATTTGAGCTGTTTCGTCAAACAACTCTTTGAGCGCTTGATCGCTATCTAAAACGTCGTTAAACTTGTTCAATAGCTCGTTAACGCGTCTGTATTCCTCGTCTGCTTCGTTGTATAAGACTTTGTAATTCGCTACTTCTACGGCTAAATTGGCAATTTTAACCGCGAGTTCATTGATGATTTTATCTGTTGTATTCATCGTTTCCCTTTCTATGATAGTCCGATATCCCAAAAACCGGGCGATCCTTCCCCGTGGGCAACACGGAAGTCTTTCAACCGTTTAAAATTGTCGTCAATCAATTTAAACAGATCTCTCAGCGAGGTTGTTTTGACCCCTTGATTGTAATAGCTTGTTAGCATTAAATCACCAATTATTTCAACTTGTCTTGAATTTGGTTGGTTAAAAATCTTTAGCCCGACATAATTTCTGTTTGGGTCATGTTCTCCTCTGTCATTCACGCCAAGGGCGAATGCTGCGTAATTAGTGTATTGTGCCACTGTAGGCGCTAGGAATGCTTTGCGCCCGCCAGAATTGAATTCTAGTGAGTTTCCGGGTGATTTAAACTCGATTTTAGCTGTACCGTTGTAGGTTGTGATGTTGCTATTTAAATTAATTTCGGTATTCCCGTTATTTCCGCGAATGATTCCTCCTTCAAACGTCAATCCTTTGAAAGTTCCAGACGTCACGCTTCCCGCATTTAAGTTAATTAGATTAACATCGCGAGCGTCGATAGTCCCAGCAGTTAGTTTATTAGCAGATACGCTAGCAATCATCCCATCCTTAATTACTGCATTATCAATAATGGTCTGACCTGTGATGTGCGTTAACCGTCCATCTATTCGGTTCGTACCGTTAGCAAGCAGGTTGATTGAGTTAAGCACATCACCGCTATTAGTAAGGTTACGAACGGCCCACGATCCGGCAAGCTGTGTTACTTGCGTCCGTGTGGCTTCCGCTGTGGCTTGCGCTTGTCTGGCTTGTTCCGCGACTTCGATCGCTTTTTGTTGAGCGTCAATGGCTACTCTTTTCGCTTCTACTGTTGCGTCAGATACTTCTCCGATTTTCGAGGTCATTTGCGATCCGAGGGCCTTTGTTTCAGCAAAAGCGTCGTCAAACTGACTCGGTTTGTATGGACCAGTACGAGATCCACGGACAAGCATGATTTCCTTTATTTCTATCCAGCCATTTTTTGTGACATAAACATAAAAAGGTAAGTTTTTATGTTTTCCGAACTCAAAATCTGAAGACATATAAAATGTCCCTTGATATTCTTTCCATCCGTCCGAAACAGGATCGTTTGGCCTTGCGAACGTAGCCGTAAATGCTGCACGATTCAAGCTGTGGTTTTTAATAATGACGTTACAGTCATAGTCGATCGCCCCACGAACGCGGTATTTAAAGCCGACAGAATATGTTTCACCCCGATAAATCTTGCGAACGTAAATCGGAAGCGTGAACCCCGACCAGTTATAAGACGTTGTGCCCTGTGCTTTAATTGTAAAGACTCCATTATTTACAGATACATTGACACCGGGCCGTTTTTCGTTCACCAAAACGTGCTGATCCATCGTCTCTGAATTGACGATTAAATTATTGTCACTTGTAACATACTTCCCGACTTCCGTTTGAAAAATTTCACTAGACATGACAAGCCGTGATAGCTTATCGGGTGCGCCTTCCTCGGTTGTGCCAAGAATGCGTTCAAACAGTTTAGTAGATTCTCTGACTGCATTAAAATTAGTAACTTGCACCTCAATTTGACGCTTGTTAGCTTCTACTTGTGCGTTGGTATTTGCTAAATCACGGTTGGTCTGGTCTATTCGTCCGTTTGTTCCTTCCAACGCTATATTAGTTTTATCAATGCGAACATTTGCACTTTCTAACTTCCTAGTTGCTTGATCGACACGGCCGTCTACGTCATTTATTTTCTTATCTGCCTTATCAATTTTTTGATTGGCATCATTTATGCGTAGCCTAGTATTTGATATATCGGTCTTAGCTTGGTTACATCAGATATCGTAGATGTCAACGTTCTGTTGGTTTGAGTGAGTTTATCATTGACGCCAGAGACCTTGCTGTCCACTTGTTCCGAAACTTGTCTAAATCGGCTATCAGTAGCATCAATTGTGATAAATTTCTTTTCGATTTCGCTGGAGATTTTGCCATAAATTGTACTTCCGTTATCGTCCTCTTCAAATGTTTTATTTACGGCTTTTTTAAAACTTCTGTCAAACAGTTTACCATCCAGAACCTGCTTAATGATTTTTTTTGAAGCAAGTTCAATACTATCAGACCCTGACCGTTGTAACGCTAAGTCAGCTATCGCTCTCGTTCGATCCATAGCGTCGTCAGTAGCTTGCTTGCTCTCTGCTAGCTTCTTCTCAACTTCTTTCTTTATATTGTCAACATCTTCCGTGTCAATGCGCTTTTCCCACATTGACCCGTTCCAGATATACATCCGGTCATAGATACCGTTTTTCTCAAACCAGATATCACCGACTTTATTTTCTGCATTTTCAGGCGGTCTGTTGTACCAGACTTTGTTACCTTGTGCATTTAAAAGATACTTAGGTAGGTTATCGACTAACTGCTTCTGGCTCTTAGCAATATCAGAGACTTGCGTAGCAAGACCACTAGTCATTGCTGAGCGAATGCCTTCACCGATTGTACCGACTTCGACGCTGTCATTAACACCTCTTAGGACGTCAAATACAATCGTCGTCAACTTGCCATCTTCGCTAGTGATACCAATTGGTGGGTAGTAGATCGGAACGATATCGCAAAGCTCCGCTTCTTCTAAAATCTGATTTAACGCATGATCCTGCGCCTTGGAAAGGTCCACATACTCGATTTTAGTATTGATTTTAGGAAGCCCTACGTTGTTGTTGTTGATGTAAGCATTAGTAAGAGCCTTTAGCTTGGCAGCGGTCGGGACCTCTTTCTCTTTGAATGATGAGCTAAAATCAACGATTCCAACTCTTCGTTCGTTGTACAGCCCTACGTACTTGCTATCAATGTACTTCTCGGGCAACTCAACCGTGATAGCTTCAGTATGCCCGTCAGTGGATCCTGTGCTTTCTGGAGTATAGGTGGCATAAGGATAGATACTGGTATACGTAGCTTCAATATCCTGTTCGTCTTCTGCAGATAAGATATTGCGTCCGTATTCCAATACAATCGGAGACTTGCGCCCTAGTTGTTTGTGCAACCGAATAGTTGTATTGTCGAATTCGAACTCACCGCCCCAAACGTCCAAGATTGATCCTTCTCGACCACCCAAAGCCTCACGGGCATTCTTGACATTGGCAATATCCCAACTTGTCTGGTTTGAGGTAGTGATGTCAGACCATGTGTCAAAACGTATACCACCCAAAGTATTGGAAGACCAGATGGACAATGCGTTAGAGGCTGTACCATTGACGATCGTCTTATTTCGAATGGCCATGAACCCTGTCAAGTGACTGATGTGCTTCGCATAGATTTTGATAACACCTTTGCTTGATTTAACAATACGTGAGATGTAAAACGTCTGGTTCTTGGTCCGCAACCCAGCGTCAGACTTAATCCGCATATCGTTTTTAAACACACTAGCAAGCCGTCCACTTGCCGGGTACTCAATATACAGGGTGTAATTACCGTTACGTTCCCTGGTTACAAGGGCCTTGGTTGCGTCAATTTCACCAAGACCATAAGTTTCAAACGTCGCTTCATTTGCTTTATATAGAATCGGCTTCATGCTTTAACCCCCCAACAGGGCGTGATTTCAACCGTGAAGTTCCCGTCCCAGCTAATCAAATTACGTCCAGGATCCAGATATGGCATCTGGTACTGCGGACTTCTTACAACCTTGTCCCAAGCTGGCAGATTGCCAGAATAGACTTGGTTTGCTTGCATGTCGAGCACAACAGAACCTTGTACATCTTTCAGCATGGTTCTGCGTCCATTAATTGACAAGGTAGTCGTTCCACTACCTGTCAACTTAATAATAGGTTTCGCTTGCACGTTCCCCCTTACCATTAATGGCTAGGCCGTTTGAAACTGAAAACTTGGTAAGCCCGTCTTTGTAAAATTTAATCGGGTGGCATTTGAAATTCAGCTTGATTGTTCCAAATTGCTTCATGATGGTAGCAATTTCAAAAGTTTCAATGTAACAAGCCTTATAGACGAATTCTGGCTCCCAGGATAAGGTCAAATCTTTGTAGCCGTCAACTAGTAGCCAGTTCGAGATATCCACAGCAACCTCGGAAAGAGGCTTGTTTGACTTGATCGTGCACGGAAGCTCGATTGGTTTTGATTTTAGCCTTTTATTTGAGACAATGAGTTCACCGTCCCGTCCAGGAACTGCGATAACTTCTACATCATTCCCTGTTGAAGTGATGATGTAATCTTTTGTCACTCGCAGTCCATGAGTTAGACTGGATACTCCATTAAAAGTAAAATTACCCATTAAGCCATTCTTCCTCCTTCCAAATTAGTGTAGTAGGCCATTTCACGAAGCAGTCGCTTCATGTTATCCGGACTAAAGAAGTTGTCATTTGCCGTTCCATTAGCATTCAAAGTGTAATTATTTGTTACATTCGAATTTGAAACATTGCTGGATCCGCCACCAAAACGTCCAGCCAGAGTAGCACTTAATCCGCTAGCAATTTCTGCAGACTTTGGAAGATTGAAATCTAATCCAGAGGATAACTTCCGACCCGCGTCAATCGTCTTATAAGCTAAATTTGACATTGAGTCATTGACATAGTAGCCAAATTTAGAAATACCGGCTGCCATACCTTCTGGGATTGCCCGCCCGATTTGGTCACGAAACACCTTAGAAGGTGAGTTGATGCGTAGCACAGAGCGCGCTGATGCTACCGCTACACTTGCAATGGACGCTGCAGCATTAGCTACATACCCAGCCATAGCAGAGATACCAGCACCAAGGCCCTCACCAATTGAAGTCCCAGCGCTATATGCACCGTTATAACCACCTTGCATGCTATTGGTAGCGCTATTTCTCAAGTTGGATGCAGACCCGCTGACTGCGCCTGTTTGGCCACTAATACCACTGCTAAGGCCAGAGCCGAATTTATTACCAGCACTCCGTCCGTCACTACCCATTGATGATGTGCCTCGTTTCGCTCCCTCATTAAGACCTTTGGCAGACGATTCTACCTTGCCTTGAGTAGCCCCGATACCGCCAGAAACGCCAGTACCAAATCCAGTACCTGACTTATGTCCACTTGATGCCATTATGGCCATCTGTGCGATTGCTCCTAAAGTCATGGTTAACGATTGAGCGTTAACAATAGCTTGTGTAGCGCCAATACCACCAGAGACACCCGTACCAAATCCAGTCCCGAGTTCTGTACCTTTACCTTGGGCCTCGCCCAGAATCGAATTGAACACGCTCATAGATGACGTCTTGAGGTAGTCGGTTGCTATTTGTGCACTTGGCGTGCCTTCCGTGACGCCTTGCGCGAAACCGCTACTAGCTTGCGAACCGCTATATTTAGCTTCTGTTGGTAGGTTATTAAACGCTTGCTTAGAGGCTTCTGTCATTTCTGATGTCGCTTGTGCCACATCTTGTGCGCCGGAACGAATGCCTTCTGCCGTCTTTGAGGAATTTCACGACCTTTGACTTCAAAGCCTGCGTCTACAAGGGCGCTTCTAAACTCATCGCTAATAGCAGTAACCATGCTTTGGATTTCTGGCGGTAACTCTTGACCTGTTGCCCTAATTCCACGCAAGAATCCTTCTTTGGCTTTGTCTCCGGCTTCCGTCCATTTGGTATTGAGTGCGCCTAGTTGTTCATCCGAGGCATTGACAAGGGCCTGCGTTTGGTCTGCCATTTTAGGTCCGGCCTGTCGCATTTGCTCAATAAGACCTTGGTCAAGTCCGCGTTTAGCTAGTGTTTCAAGGTTCTGCGACCACTTATCTACTGCATCGATGTTCTTCTGCAAGTTAGCGGTCATCTGCTCTGCAGATAAGGCAGTCTGTTGTTCGATAGCTTGGAACGCATTTTGAACTTCGCTTTTAAGATTCGCAAACTCTTGTTGCATCATCTCTACAGCTTTTCGCTGAGCCTCGTTCATGTTCTCCATCGTATAGATCATACGACCGGATGCATCTTCTGTAGACTTGGCCTTGACTTCATTATTCTTAACGATTGTATTCGTTAATTCATTATCGGACTCTTCGGTTTTCTTGATATCATCCTGGAGCTTCTTGACTTCTTCGTTGTATTTTTGTTTAGCTTGGCTCTTGATGCTGTCGCGTACCGATGAGCTGGCAAATATTCCGTCTTCTGCCTCATCGGTTTCTTTTATAAGGTTCTGATACTTTTTCTCGAGTTCAGACATCTTATCTTTGATTTCAAGGCGCTTCTTAGCGTTCTCTACCATCTTCTCGTTGGCAGCTTCAATCTCAGCCGATGCCTTGGCAATCTCAATCTGTTTACGGATCGCGTCCGTGGTCATGTTGATTGTGCCTGTCGCCTTATCATAAGCGATATTCAAACCCTCAATACGCGAGTTAAGGGTTTCTGCTGCAGACGCAAGCTCCTTCTTCTGAGCGGCAGTCTTGTTTTCTACCGCGTTTAATTCGTCGATCTTTCTGACAAGCCGTTCATTATCCTCGGCTGTCGCTTTAATTTCATTTCTGCGATCCTTATAGGCTTCATTGCCTTTGTTAACACTTTCGTGTAAGTCGTCGAGGGAGCGTTTAAACTCTTCATTCTTGGCCTTGGCTTCCTTGGACGCTTCGCTCTCTTGCGTTAACCATGACACCAGACCAGCGATAGCACCTATAACCAGGAATACCCCGCCGGACGATAGAGAAGCCAAAGCTCCAGCAAGCCCAGTAGTAGCACCCGTTGCTATAAGCGAGGTACTAGCTAGCGAGGTCAAAGACGTTATAAGCGTACCTATCAAGCTACCGATACCTTTGATAATCGCAAGGCCTAGCATCGCTCCTTTAAAGAGCAATACTGCTGATACGACACCGGTAAACGTAGCGATAAGTGGGTCTAAAACAGGTTTAAGGAAGCCTAATACACTGACTAGCGATTTAACAACAGGAGTAGCACCACGGATAACACTAATGATTACATTAAAAGTGCTGTTTACTGCTCCCTTAATGCTATCAAGGTTCTGAGCAATGCTCTTACCAGTAACCGCCTTGCTCATCTTGTCAAACTCGGCAATGACGTTCGCGATTCCTTTCGCTACCGCGTTCACGATGTTACCGAATGATGTTTTAATACCTTCAGAGTTTTTCTTTGCCATTTCAGCAAAGCCGTTTGTACCCTTGTTAAGCTCAATCAGACGCTTACTAAAATCAGTAAAGGTTATCTTTCCATCTTGTAAAGCTGAGTAGAAATCCTTTTGAGCCGATGCACCAGCAAAACCAAAACTTTCAGCCGTCTTCTGCAAAGCGTAAGGCATGGTTTCTTGCAAGGTTTTCCAACTTTGCATGTCAACCTTACCAGCAGATAACATCTGGGTGTACTGTTGCAATCCACGGCTAGCATCTTCTGTAGATGCACCAGACGCAAGGAACGCATTATTTAACGCGATTGTTAACTTCGTAGACTGCTTCAAATTGCCAGTCATTGAGGTTAGTTTTTGAGTGGTACTTACAACTGTATCTAGCGTTGTAGGCAAGCCCTCAATGCCCTCAGAAAGTAGCTTAGTAGACGCTGCAACATCTTTCGATGAGTGCCCCAAAGACTTCATAACCTTAGGGAACCGTTGCAAGGTATCGAACCGGTCAATCGCTTTATCCATTGACTGGCTCACAAGATTCATCGCAGAGCTTACAGCTTTAAACGCTACCGCACCAACTGAGAAGTTCTTGATCGCGTCCTTAATCTTCTCAAAACCTTTAGCACCTTGGCCGGCTTTATCACCGCCAGCCTTGGCATCTTCACCGGCTTTCTTAAACCCAGCACCGCCACCCTTGGCTTCCTCGCCAGAAGCTTTCACCTTGTGACCAGCTTGTTTAAAACCGTCTCCAGACCTTTGGGCAAGATCAGAGCTTTCTTTTACTTTATCCCCGGCTTGTTTAAAGCCGTCTCCAGAGCGTCCAGCGATATCTGAACTCTCTTTGATCTTTTCTCCAGCTCTTTTAAAACCATTCCCAGAGTTGGAAGCGACTTCTGAGCTTTCTTTGATCTTCTCACCAGCGCGACGAAAACCGTTGCTTGATGTTTCGGATAATTTCGCACCCTCGGCCATACGGTCGCCGGCACGTTTAAAACCCTGTCCAGCCTTTAGAGCCTTATCACCAGTGGCTTGGATGCCGTCTCCAGCGCTCTTGACACCTTGGCCCGACCTGCGGGCTTCGGATTCTAAACGTTTCAAAGCGCTTGATAGCTCTGAGAGTCTCTTGCCGTTGACCTGGACGTCAATTATAATTTTTCCATCTGCCATCTATTCATCTACCTCCTTTCCGTCCAATCTGTATTTATTTTGTAACCGCCTCATTTTGGCCTTGTACTCGCTACTATCGTTTTTCGAGGGTTTCCAAGACCGTATCTCTACTAATTGAGATACAGCCGTCCCCTCTGGCATTCCGTTTAGTAGCGCGATAAATTCAGGCCATGTAAGCCGGCCTTGTGCTTCAAAAAGGTTGATATTGTACGCTTGCACGAAGCTAGCATATATTTCCTGCGCGTCTACTTCAAAATCAATTAAACGAATATCATCTTCTTCGTCCTTGGCTACTGGCATAGGGTTCCCGTGCCGGTCATAAATCACGCGCTCTTTTTTTGTCCTCAAAAAATGCTCGTTGATATATTCCCACACGACCACTATATCCTCCGGATTGTCCAAGGCTTCGTCCGTCATCATTAAAACCGCTGTACGCATCTTTTCAAGATTATTCATGACTTCGTTGTCAAACATCTCGAATACGTCCAGCACTAGATCAAAGGAGCAGTCCACGTCATAGGTGCGTCCGTTTACTTCAAAGGAGTCCTGTATTGGCTCATTTAGTTTCATGAGCAGTCCCCCTTTTTATTTTTACTGGTCTTCTTTGTTTTCTTCGCTTTTGCTTTTTTTACAAACGACTCAGCAACCGCACCCGATGCCTTAGCTCGCTCTTGGCCTAGACGGTCAATTTCAGCTCCTAGCATGGTATCCACCTCATCAAATGCTGAGTCCAAAGACTCAACGTCTGGATAGCGCTCGTAAAGCTTAGCAAAGGTACCGTCCCCGAATAAGACATCATACTTGATCTCCGTCATTTTCTTCTGCATCTCAAAGGCTTCGTCAATAACTTGCTTGTTAATAACTCCCTCTTTGAGATCGTCAAACTCTCCATTATTCGACCGTTCAATAAGCTCTAACTGGTATTTATTAAAACGTTCTGCGATCTCTTCTTGGAGTGATGCGAGCCGTGAGATATTCTCTAGTGATGTATCAAATTGGAGTTCAATTTCTCCGATGTTGATAGGGATATAATTGCGTTTTAGTTCGATTGAAATAGACATGATTTCCTCCTTTTAATGCACAAAAAAGAGCGCTACCTAAACAGATAGCGCCCAATAGTTTGATTAGACGACTGCTGAAACTTTTGGAAGGGAGTTATACGAGATTTTGCAACCAAATTCTTCGTATTCTGCAGCAGCACCCGAACCAGCTTTAATGTCAGAAACAGTAGCGATTCCGACTGTTTGATTCTTGTTGTCAGCGTCTACGACTTTGTGCCAAACAAGACGATCATTACCGAGCTTGTATTTCAAACCAGCAATATATTTCATTGCTGGATCTTCTTTGTCGTAAGTGCCTTTCACAGTGTACGTACCTTTGACGGCAGTAACTGTAGTTTCTTCTGTTCCGTCCCCGTCGTAATACGCAGTAGATGATGTTGTTTCATCTGTGTCGTCCGAAATGTCTTCGATCCATTTTGCGAGCTCCAAGTAAGTAGATTTCTCTGGCTCTACTTTTGGATCAGTTACAGGAGCGATGAAATGCCCGCGTAGGGCGTTTTTATAACGTGCCATATATTAATTAATTCCTTTCTTTTTGCGGTTGGAAAACCGTAATGTTTGCTTGAATATCTTGTAAATAGATGTAGTAGCCTTGTTCATCTCTTTCATTCAGAAACGGCATTGCCACTTCTAAATTTTCGAACGCATACGATCCGTTAGCGCTTGGAATGTCTACGAATAAATCCGATAAAGCCTCGTTAACTGCCCATAAGCAAGTATTAGCCTTTCGTGATCTTTCGTTTTAACTGCAATTTCAAACGGTAGAGATACATCTCTAGCCTCGTCCATATAGATCTTGTTGATCTTACCACCAGCGAGTGGATAAACCACAAGGCTCTCGTCCTCGTCTAAATAATCCATACGGGACTTAATAGGGAGATCAAGCGAATTGATAAAAGCATTAAGTCTTTCTAAAAAATCATTTTTAGCGATCATAGTCCTAATGCCTCCCTTCCCTTATCTGCCCATTTATCGCCATACATTCCTTTGGCTTTCAGGTCCCACCGTGGGCCAGTGCCAGCCGTCTTACCTTTAGACCAGTGCCAAGAGCGTTTCTTGTTGTATGCTCCACCATAAAACTGCGCCCTTGCGTAGACTGTGTCATAGATAATTTTGTTGCCGTCTACATGGCCAGTGCCACGTAGATGCCCACTTTTGACCGGCACGAACCTTTCCATGTCTAACATCGCTTGGTTAGCGATAGCGTACTCAGCGACTTTCTTTGCATTTGGACCAAACTTCTTATTGATTCGTCCTAAATCAACTTTGATACTAATTCCCATTAGATCACCTCGATTTCGTAAGTAAGTATTCGCTTATTAATCGGGTGTCTGTTTGGGATAATCTTAACGATGATGTACTCTTGACCATCTACGATCAATTTCCCATCAATATAAGAGCGATCAATTTCAAAATTGCAGTAGTCTGTGTCGATATACAAAACCCCAGCGAATTGGTCCGTGCGGTTCCTGCTCTTACCAGACTTCTGTGATTGTACGTGAGCGGTACTCTCATCAAAACGGCAAGGATCAATGTATAGGTCGCCACCGAATGTTTCTTTTCCCCACTCATCAATGTCGACACGCTTCTTAATGATTGCTGTATCTACCAACATTCGCTTATCTATCATAAGACACCCCGCTATAGCTAAATCCAGCCATTTTGAGCCAGTTTTCAGCATCAAGAGAGAGATTATACTGCGAACCTTTTGAAACACTCTGAGAGCCACTCTGGTAGCTTACTGTAGTACGTCCAACAGTCACGCTAGATAGAGATTGTTTCTCTTCTGCTGTAGCAATTCCAGAGCGATCTAAGTAGTAAATCTGATAAGCGACTGCATTCTTGACCGCTTCTTTGCGTGGTTCAAAGTCACTCTCAAAATCCTTGTATGCGTAGAAATTGCGAATGTACAAGTTAACAGTCATTTCTGCCCGCTTATACAATTCATCGAATTTGTCGGTTTCGTCAAAACCTAATTCAAGATATTCTGTATAGGTTAAATAGTCCATATTCTCACCTCTTCTAAATAAAAGAGGTTGGATTATGCTTCAACCTCTTCCGTTTCTGTAGTTTCTGTTTCTACTTTCTTCTTACGACTACGCTTTGGTTTCTGTTCCCCGGCTTCTGTAACTTCGATTAGTACAGTTTCACCAGGAAATACATCTGCCAATTTATTAATTAGGTCTTTAGCTGTCGCATCGTCAAGCTCCACGACATCACTTTCTAATACAGTAATGTCAAGATCTTGGAAGAAAACATTTTTTGTTGTTTTAAAAAGTGCCAATAGCTACCCCCTTTTAAATTTAAACGACTGTACCAGTTACCTTAACAATCGCTTTCTTGTTATCTTCGAGTGCATACGTACCACCTTTAGCAGCAGCTTGCAATTTAACACCGTCGAAGTCTTCTGCCTCAACTGTACGAGCAGTAGAGATACCTACGAATGGAATGATAGTTCCATCTGGTACAAAGTAAGCGACATCGCCAGATTCAAAGTATTGTTCTGGTGTTTCAACAAGAGCAAAGCCTTTGTATTTAGCAAGACCGTTTTCGTCAATAGATACGCTTGATCCTTTAGCAGAAGTGTTTGCAGTCATGTCTACGATTGCATTGAACAATTCTGTACGCAAGTATAATGTAACAGGAGCAATTACTTCGTTGTTGCTGTAGTAAGCTTTGATCTTGTTGACCAAAGTACGTACAGTAGCTTCCTGCATATCTGTGAGAGCTTCTGTTTTACCTGCAGCGGTTGACAAGAATTTCCCAATACGTTTGTTCATTCCGCGAGTTTGAGCTTCTGCATTCAATTTCAAACGATCTGCTACTGCAGCTTCAATGTTGTTGTTGACTGTGTAGCGGTCAATACCTTCGTGGATTGCAAGCGTGTAGTCGTAAGGTACATCTGTGTTAGTGTATTTGATTTCTTTCAATTCACCAAAACGAGATTTACCAGCCCCCGTTCCAAACCACCATCGTTAGCATCGGTTGAGTATTCACCCATAACAACAGGAGTTCCGTTGGTTTTTACTGAGAACGCAGTAGTGTTTTCTTGTACACCGTCCAAAATTTGGATAGGAGACAAAGCGTTGATAAATGCTGCATTCACTCCGAATACAGTAGCGAGCATATCACGATATTGTTTCTCGTAGCGAGCAGCAGCTAGGTTGTTATTTGGCATAGATTATGTTCCTTTCTTATTTTTTCTTGCCATACGAGGCGATAATAGCCTCAAAAGGATCAACCTTACCCTCTTCTTTAACCGATGGTGTGCCACCGACTGAGAAGCTGGGCTTCGGTTCTTCCTTTGGTTCTTCGGGTACATTCCCGAATTGTGGATATTTTGCAAGGACTTCTGCGATTGCGTCATTAATTGTCACATCGTCAGTCACCTTGCTTTGAGAAAGAGCAATGACATCATCGACAGCATCAGAACGTACACCAAGTGTAAGAGCTGCATATTTCGCAGTCAGTTGTTGGTTTTCCAAGCGCATTGCTTCAAGTTGCTTCTCCTTGTCAGCAATCGCTTCAGATTGTTTTTCTGCTTCTGTCTTCTGTGAGTCTTTCCACTCCCTCAACTGTTCAAAGCCTTCTTTAGCGCTTTTGACATCTTCAAATCCCAGGCTTTTAAAGATTTTCTCTTGCGCTTTTCTGGCTTCTTTGGCTACCAATCCATTCACTTCCTCTTGTGTGAATGTCTTAGCTTCCTCTTTCGCAACTTCGGCTGTTGCCACCTCTCCAGCATTGACAGGCTGGTCTGTTGTTTGGATATCTTCGGACATTACTTGCCCCTCCTAAATTGTGATCTTCCATTCTTTAGCGACTGTGGATAAAGTCGTAAGCGCCCAGCGGGTAACGATCCCGCAAGAGGTAAGAAATAAGGAGGAAACAACCTCTTATCCAAAAAATGAGCGCAAAATAAAAACCGCATGAATTCTCATACGGTTTCTTATAACGATTAAATAGCAGTCTATTCCTGCTAGTCAAGATGGCGGATCACCTCCTATTTTTAGGCACAATAAAAGCGCCTAGATTACTCTAAAGCGCTTAGGAAATGGTGGGACGGACATTCCCCACCTCTCAGATACCCTTTAGGGTGCGTGTGCGTCCGATATTTTTCTACTTCATTTCCTCAACAATATTATATCATTATTTCTCGAAAATGTCATAGTTTCTTCCACTTTTTTATAAGTTTGTTTATTTTTCTTTGTTCCTTTCTTTTTGTTCGTCATCACAAAATGAGTTACAACTTGCCCGTTTTTTTATCCATAATTACAGCGTCCATAAATCTTTTATCGGACATCTGCTTCATCAAGTTAAATGTATTAGCTTGACCTTTTTATATCCTCTGATAAAATATTAGGGTTTTGAATAACCTTATCTATGTTCTGCAATTCCTCTAATGATATTTGACCTCTATGTTTTGTCAAGATGTAAGACAGCATGTGATTTGGTATTTGTACACTTGCTCCAGAATGCTCTCCCAAGACTGAACTCTTAGGCAGGGTGCCTAGGTCATAGCTACGGCTAAACAGATTTGTAATTCACCTCTTGAAATATCAGGATTTCTTTCTATAGCTGAGTAAGCCTTTGTCAAATCGGATTTTAACTGAGAGGACGGTCTTGGTTTTTTTAGTTCATTTAATTTATCTAATTCTTTCCTTACCTTAAGCTCTTTCTTAGCATCTGCATATGAACCTTTGTAGTATTTTTCTCTAGCATAATCACGATGAAGAAACGGTTTATCCTTTATAAAATCACGCATAGCGCCTTGCTGAGTGCGTATCTTACTCTTGCACTTATCTATAAGGTCTTTATCACCTAATTTATTAGCAATGTGTAATTTTTCCTTACTGTCTCTTATAGATCGTTCTAATGCCCTTTGTTTAGCCTGTGCGTTAGCGTTTCTGATTGCATCTTCTGGTGTGATGTTCTTAACATCATCGCCCAAGTCTGGCATATCGTTGATGCCAATAACAAAAGGTGTTAGATAGTGTCCGCAGTTAATACCAAGACAGCCCCCAGGGGTCCCGTAGCCGTGATCTGCTAGAGATAGGACGCTGTAGCCACCTTCTTCTCTCGCTTCGCCATAAGTCACAATATGATGCTGCAGAGGAGCGCAAGCCTCTCTCGCAGTTGCTTTCTTTGAGTAGTAAAAGGTATCAATACCCAACTCGTCCGCTGGTTGCGTGCGCATTTGACGATATACCCTGCGTGTCGTAGTCTTAACAACTGTACGTGCGTAGTTATCAATGCGCCAGTTTTTACCGCCTCGATCCTTAAAGCCTCGAAAGCCAACTTCCTGCCATTTCATGACAGTTTCAGCAATTGCTTTGTCCGGTGTAGCAACACCAGTTGCAACTTTAGCAACTGTTTCCTTGGCAATGTTACGATAGACATCGTTAACCACATTTGGCAGTGTTGTATTGATTAGGTTATTAATGTCACCGCTCGCTTGCTCTAAATAGGCTTCTAGTTGTTTCTGTACGTGGCTTGTATCAAAGTGAGGATCTTTATTCAGATCTTCCAAAAGTTGGCTTTTAGTGTCCTTATATATCTTTAAACCTTCGCCCTCAATGACATTTCTTAGTTGCTCTTCCGTGATATCTGTATATTTAGATATCACTTTAAGATTGTGTTCATTGAGTGCGTGCATCTGATTGAGTTTCTCTAGTTGCCAGATGTAAGGATTGTCTGCGAGCGATGTCGTACCACGTTCTAGCAGTCTATCTACCATCTGCTCAAAGAGTTCAACAGTTAACTTGTGATAAAGATCAGCAAGACGACTCGAACCAAGTTCTAACTGTTCGTCATTAAATTGTATCGGCAGCCTCTTGCTCATGCTTCATCATTCTCCGTAGATTTCAATGTCTGTTGTATCACGTTCCGTGTTAGCAATGTCCATTGTTTCGTTATTGATACGTTGTACCATTTGGTCGGCTTCTTCTTCTGTTAGTTTCAATGCCCGTTGAATTGCTGTCCGACGGTCAACTAGCCCACTCGCAAGAGCTTTGTCCAGTATTCGAGTTCGCTATTGCGATCAGTAAAAACACCATCATCAAGATTGACACTGATTTGTTCCATCTCTGGAATAGGGCCATCGTAGAAGTCATAGAGTGAGCCGAGTTCACAAATCGAAATAACCAATTCTTTTAATGATTGTTCAACCAAAGATACAAGACTATTGCGCATTTGATAAGTGTCTGAGTTCTCTGATACGATCTCCGTTGCAGTTTTCATGCTCTTGCCGTCAAAACTAAACATACCAGCAGATACACCTATCTGCATTTCAAAGAGGCTCAATCCCTCGTTGATAGCCTTAATATAGTCTTCTGAGCGAATAGGAGTCGTCAGGTCTGTTATATTGATAGATCCGTCAAGACCTCCTGTATCGAACTTCTCGTATACATTTTGATTAGGATCAAACTTGCGTGTGACTGTGACTTTCTCATTGCGTGAGTTAAACTCTGTACGTACTGTCTGTTCTGGAACTGCTACCCTACGCTGTCCCATCTTGACCTCCCACTTGAATTCATCATAAGTAGTATTGATAAAGTCAATGGTACTTTTAGCATTATCAAAGATAGAAAGGCCCAAAGGACTATTAATGTCTTTGTTATTCATGCCAGCAGTCTTTAAGTAAGTGAATAGCGGACGGCTCAACCCTTTAATCGTTGTCGTCTCATCTAATTCCTCATAGAGTTCAGACAACGGCACACGATTACCAACACGATCCTTAACCTCTGATCTGTAGAGTTCGTTCGTAATCGTATATTCCTCTTCGTTCTTCCACTCATGAAACTCGATCAAAGTGTAATATACATTCTTTTGCCCCTCTGACTTGATTGTTTTAGTGACAATAGCAGCACTCGAAACATCTTGCGTATTAGATCGCATAGGTAAGAATACAGGAGCTTGCACGAATGCAATTTTGATCTTGTCACCATCTACATAAGGACGCATAGCAAGCCCACCAAGCGCAAGACAACTTTCAAAATAACGCTCGAAGTTTTTGTTGAAGCGGTCATTCAGCAACACGCTTTGCACATATTCATCGGCACCGCTTACAGTTTCGTCTACCGTAATTGTAGCTTGCTCATTATATACAAGACTCGCAATTTTCTTTGATGCAGTTCGCCCGATTGGTAAATGGTTAAATGGTCGTTTTACCATATCGCCGTTTGTATTCATGAATTCTACATCATCCCACTTAGACTGATAATAGCGTAGATTGCGCATGATGCGCGTATATTCTTCTTGGCTCACTGCAATTTGTGGGTGTTCTGTGATATTGCCTAGCGATTGTTGTTGCATCGCATACTGTCCTCTCTTAAATATATTTACTATTCGTTGTATAATTCCCATTTAAATTAAACCTTTAAATTTAGATAACGTGCGTTATCAATTACAAAATATTGTAGAGCATCACACGTATGGTCATCTTCCTTAATAACTTTAGGATCATCATTCATGATTGACTTTTCTTCCCACTGGTATTTTTTATGCTCCTCAATAAAATACTTCAGATTGTTTACCGTTTTTAAATAAAAAAAGCGACCCTCTGCTAGAAGCGACTGCACAAACTCAGTCATAACTATCTTTTTCTTTTTAGCTACTGGATGCCAGCGTTCACCGTAATCTTCAAAATACTGATTACGTAGTGCACCCTCGGCACTATCTATTGTCATATTGAGGATAGGAACATTTGGGAATTGCTTCGCTTGCTCGGTCACAAAATAATGCAAGTCTTTAGATAACGTGCTTGGAGCTTTCTTGTGTATCTTACCCGCTGGACTGTAATAGTAGTTATCGATTAGATAAACCTTATCGGCACTTGTCATAACTAAATGCAAGCACGTCGTAGCAGATTGTTGATGCCCGCTATCGACCGCAAAGAATTGACCAATCACGCGCTCATCACTTGGTACTTCTGTAGCTGGCCTAAACAACTCCATGTTATACACGTTTGTACCAAGTCCAACCGGCTCTCCCAGGTAGATATATCTGTAGTAGTCGTAGTCATTCTCTTTAATGCGTTCGATATCTTCTAGCATTTGCTCTGTAACGAAGCCCAACTCATCATTCAGATAAGATGACGAATGCACTAGATAATTATCATTGTTTTGTAGTTCTTCTGCCCATTCATTGATCCATGAGTAAGGGTTGCGTGGTGGATTGTATGACCAGAAATTTCACAAAGTCAATGTCTGGATGCTTCTGTCGCATGAAAGTCACGTTTGACTGGTCAAAGTCTTCTTTATTAGCAAACTCTGCAGCTTCTTCATACCAAACGGCAATAATGTTTCCGATGTCGTTTGATTTTAGTTTCTGAAAGTCGTCCTGGCCGTAGAAGTAGAAACATGAACCAGTAACTGGATCTTGTATTTTGAATGGCGATACTGTAGCTTTAAATCGTCCAGACAACCCAAATTTATTCAAAGCCCACTGTATTTTGAGAAACACGCTGTCACGGATAGTATTCCCAACTTTACGGATAACTACCACATTTGCTTTCTTGCCAGCAATTAGGAACGGTATCATCATATAGACTAGTAGCAAGGCTATGACTGATGATTTGAAAGAGTTCCGTCCACCTTTCAGAATGTTGTAAGGCTTGTTAGTTGTCCACACGCTCTTAAAATGAGGATTGATGTTTTTTTGGATCTTAACTTCCAACTTTTGCCCACTCGTCTATGATTGTGATATTTAAATCTGAAACCACACCTTGCTCCATCTGCGTCCTCAACTTCTCTATTTCGAGTTCCAGTTTCTCTGCTTGTTTAGCGGTTGGGTATCGTTTTAATAATTCTTGGATTGCCTTGATAACCGTTGCGTTATCAGCTTTTTTTGTAAGCCTGCGAACCTCACCAGTTATAGGGTCCATCATCAAGACCTCCTCGTCACGCTTCCCTCTCGCAATGTCAGACAAGATGCTTAGTGCTTCTTCTGCGCTCATGATGTTCTTGGCTTGTAATTCAGCCATCTTTTCGTCCAGATAGGCTTTAATTTCAAGTTTTTTCAAGTTTTGACCAGCTATCCTACCAGCAGTCTTCTCGCTGTATCCAGCCTTGATTGCTGCTTGAGTAGCATTACCAGAAATGATGTACTCATCTGCAAAACGTTGCTGTTTTAGTGACAATTTGGCGATTTTCCATCACCCCTTCCAAAATAAAATAAAAAAGCCGACTAATTCATCGCGCTCAAGCCTTTTTTTAGACATTTCTTTAAGTTAGCGTTCCTTTTAACCACCAAAAAACAGCCCCGGAGTAATTAGGGCTGCTTTTGAATAATGGAAAGGTTTGACAAGGTAAAATGAAGGTAAAACCTTGTCTAAGCGGACGGGCGGAATCGAACCGCCTGAATGTTTTTTAAATACTATAAGGAGGCCACTACGAAAACTCCGTTGTTTGTCGCTGGCAAAAAATTGAAAGGTAAACAATGAAAAAGTTGTCCTGTCGTCCGCTATGAAGATCGTCGTTTCCTTCGAATCTTCCGATAATACAATTTTATCACCTTTTTTCGTGCATTTTTCCCAACTTTTAGCGACTTTTTAGAAAAAAACTTGTATATTTCTTTTCCAGTCCTTCAAAAAACGGCTTAATGATATGCCGATAGACTGAATTTTTTGACATAAAGAGCTCGAGCGCCACCCCTTCGACATTTTTTGAACGCGTCACATATAGCGCCTTGATTGCCTCCCAACTCGAGGGAGCGCACTCGCTCGTGTACTCCGTGATGGCTTCTGCGAGCGTATAGAGTCGAATCAACTCCGGATCATTTTCTTTGAGGATCACGTTCTTTAGAGCCTCTGGCGTGTTACTTGCTGACTTGCTCTTGATAAACCAATTCTCGTCAAAATTTTGATACGGGAAAGTAATCTCTTCGATTCGCTCTTTGATCTCTTTATCAAACGGATAGCGCCTCAACGCGTCGATCAGATATCCATATCTTGTTTCAATTCGCAAGCTCCCCTCCTTTCTAGCCCTTGGACTTACTTTTCCTTTTCGTAAACGTCAAAGACGCCTCTCTTGTGACTGTTGCGGAATGCCATCGCTTCCTCCTTCGTTTCGAATTCGTACTCTTCGAATCCGGTCGAGTGATTGCAATCCCAACGCGTCAGCTTCTCATACTTTCTCACGATATAGACTTTCACATTATCCCCCCACGCCGTTTCGATCAGCAACCTCTTTCAACTCTTGGGCCACCTTCGAGTTATATTCAGCGTTTAGCTTATTTATAATAGTATCTTGCATTTTGTCCCGCTCGTTGATTTTTTCGATTGAGCGCTCATGCTCCTCGACTTTGAGTTGTAACTCCTTCGTTCGCTCTTCTAGCGTCACGATCCGAGCGTTCATATTGATGCAACAAACGACGAGCACGATCACGAGGGCTGCAATATTCAAGATCCCCAGTATATAGCTTTTCATTCTTTGTCCTTTCTATTCGCTCTAAACGCGACGACCGAAGCCCATGCAAAGCTGACTAACCAAGCACCACAAAGGATAAAGAAAATAATATCTAGTAAATTCATTGTTCCACCTCCTTGATCTCAATTCCCGGGCAATCAAATACCCAACCTAGCCCAGCTTGTTCAAGTTCTTTCTTTGTAAACTCGCTTTTGTACACTAAAGAAAAAAATATTCTCCTCAGGCCATTTCTTGCGAAGAAGTGTTTTGTTGCTTTAATCTTCACCAGATACTGCTTTTCTTTCTCGACTGTATAGCCGTCCAGCCAAGCACGTGCGAATAAATCTCCATTCTCATCAATCCAAAGCTTTTACATTTTTCGTAGTAACCGTTTTTTTGAGTCATTTTTAAGCTATCGAATACATCAAAAAAACAGATTGTTCACCAAGCGTTTCTTCTCGCAAATCGTTTTTCATTCAGCCAATCCGCCACGAACTGTGGGACTGTTGGCTTTTTTTCAACTCTTGACGAATTTTTTGTCAGCGTCTTTCAACTGCTGACCGGCCCATTCGCCCTCTAGCTTACCTTGCTTATATCCGGCACTATATTTCGAAGCTCCGTAATTGTCGCTGAATTTATATAAAATATCATCGATCCATTCCAAACGTGTCAATCCATTTAACCCTTCCATTCGGGCGATAATATCTTTTTAATTTAATTTTATTTCTTTCAACAAAAATCACTTGCATTTTTTTACAAAATGGTTTGGTACTTCTACTCTATCGCCATTATCCAAAATCAAATTTATATTATTTTCGCCTTCGGTACTCCGACTAAAACCGTCATAAGTTCCATATAATAAAAATCTAGTCCATTCGTTCATTCCCTTACCTCCTCAATTCTTGCGATCGGGTTATTTCGAAGCCGCCCGAGGCCGTGCCGTTCAATCTCGTCGTTCGTGAACGTCTGCGTAAATTCGATAGTATATCGCGTTTCATCTTCGATCTCTACGAGGTACGTCTTCCATCCCTCTTTTGGATTTTTGAACTTTGAGAGCAAACTCCGCAAACTTTCGACTTTCTGTTTAGTCTGATCCGCAATCTCTTGTAGCGTCCCCGTGGCCGTGAGCTTACCTTTACGATAATAGGCAAACATTCGGAGCTTGACGGGCGATCCCAAGAGCTCGGTCTCCGTGACATTAAAGACTGCGCATAGATCCTCGATTGCGTACTGGTACGGCATACGTTCGCCCCGCTCCCAACTTGTGATCGTGTTATACGACCATCCCAGCTTTTGAGCGAGCTTGCTCTTTGTCAACCCTCGCTCTTTTCTAAGCCGGACCAAATTCTTCGGGAATCGTTGGCGTTGATCGCTGTCATACTTTATCAATTCCATTTTCTAGTCCCTTCCATTTCGTGACAGTGATCTTGTATCGTTTGCCGTTAACGTCAATTAAACGTTGAACGCGTTTTATGGTATCTCTGCTTTCAAGCGCCTTGATATCTTTTAAACATTTCTCCCCGAGATCAAGTTGCGTTTCGAAATTGTCATAAGTGTGCCCGCCTATCTCCTCCAAAACTTCATAGTACGTTTTTTCTTTCATGCTTTTACTCCTTCCGCTTGGGCTTCGAGCCATTCAAACAAGAGCCCGAATTGCTTCACGACTAATTCATTGTCGTTGTATTTTCTGCAGATCTCCGCGATTGATCCCGTTACCCATAGCCAATACCGATCCGTATTGAATCCGACGGTTTGTGCTACTTGGTTACTTTGGGCCATCCACTCGGGGATCTCCACGCTAAAGAAATGTATATAATTCATCGTCCCACTCCTCAACTCTGACATAGATCCCGACGACCTCGGACCAAAACTTCTCCGCTATCTCGCTTGCGACTTGTGCGTCGTCTTGCCAAAAGCCCAACTTCGTCATGCAATCCTTGAACAACTTTTGAAGGTTGTCCGTGTCTGGCTTCGTCGTCTTGTACTGGCCGGTGCGTACTCCCTTAATTTTTGGGGAAGCACCATTTGACTGTGAGGCGGATCGGCCCTTTCAACTTATCCGGGGGAACGTGACGCGCAAGCAAACTTTCAAATTTCGCTCGAGCGTTTTTTAGCTCCTCGGGTTCGTAAAAAATCGGCTTGCCATTTCTGACATTTACTTTTTTCTGTTGGTGTGTCGTCGTTGGAATTTTCTCCATCGGCAAAAAGAATTCGATCATTTATTCGTCCTCATAAAATACAAATAGCAGCACATTCTCCCCAATAGTCTGGACGTCGGTATTGATCCATACCTTCCCCGCTTTCTCCAAATACTCAAGGAAGAGATTTACTTCTTTTTTTCCAAGCCCGGGAAGAAGCTCACATTTGATTTGAAAAAAATTTTACTTTCATATTTTTTTACCATTTCTTTTTTTACTTTTTCTTTTTAGCTCCACGCTCTCGCGCTTCGTCCATGCTAGGGGACAGGGTTACAGGGTTACAGGGGCGAGAGCAAAGCCCCCTGTTCCTGTTCCTGTTCCCATGGACCATCAGGGACATTTTTCCTAAATCTCCCTCCATAGGAGGAGAGATTCTGTCCCTCGTTTTGTCCCTAGGGACATTTTCGATAAATAATCGACTTTGTCCCTCATTTTGTCCCTCAAATTGACCTCATAGGGACAGGGACATTTTCGATATTTTGTCCCTTGTCCCTAGGGACATTTTCGAATGACACATTCGAGTTTGTCCCTCGACTTTGTCCCTGTCCCTCACTTTTGTCCCTAGGGACATTTTCGATAAATAATCGACTTTGTCCCTCAAAAACATTTTTTTATCAGAGGGACATTTTCGATAGTGTCCCTCGACTTTGTCCCTCGTTGTCCCTCAGTGTCCCTCATGTTTTGGGTCTGATTTTGCTATAATTTCTTTGTTTTCCACTTCAAATTTGCCATTATTTTTGATCCATCGGCGAATGGTTTTTTCGCTTACTGGTTTTTCTTCGGTGGAAAAATAATCAATTAAATCGTCAATTGTAACTGGACTCACTCCATCATCAAGGGCCTCGATAGCTGTTTCAAGTTTTGCAGCTCTTTTTTGAGTTCGCTCTTCCTTCGTCATTTTCTTGTCAAAATTCTTTTTCCAAGGCGAATTTTTAGCGTTTGTATCATCTAATTGAATATCAGCAAGGACGCCCGAATCGTCCAAGAAATGTACTGGATAGCTGAACCACATATTCACCGGTTTAAACTTGGCAAACTCCCGAAGCGTTCCTTCCACGCGCCACGCTGTCGAAATTTCGATCGCTCGACGGGCTTGTTCGATCTTGTCCGTCCAAGGCTTCCGATCGAGCACGTTTGGAATTGCTTGTTCGAAGTGTGTCCGCATGATCGCGGGACTTTGGAGATCGTCAAGGCTCACTTCCTCTTGATAATATCCAAGGTTGCACGTTTGCAATGCTTCTTTGTAAATTCTTGTGGCCGTGTGGTTGATCCGTTGAGTAAATAGCTCCTCTGTGACGTCCAACTCTACCAAGTCGATCAGCGCGTCTGGATCTCGAGCGAATACGCCCGAACCGCTGGCCCGATCCATTGATTTCTTGTTACCTTGCGACCCTTTGCTGTGATGGTGGCAATAGATCACCGAGCAGCCGAGCTCTGTCGCTACTTTGTCGAATTGATTTGTAAAGTGTGCCATCTGGTCCGCGCTGTTTTCGTCACCCGTAAGGACTTTATAGATCGGGTCAATGATAACCGCTATATAATTCTTTTTGAGCGATCTCCGGATCAATTTTGGCGCGAGCTTGTCCATCGGTACGGTCTTCCCGCGCAAGTTCCAGATATCTATATTTTGGAGATTGTTCGGCTGAAGCCCCATCGCTTCGTACACATCGCGGAAACGGTGCAAACATGACGCACGGTCTAACTCAAGATTGACATATAGGACCTTGCCTTGCGTACAGTTCCATCCAAGCCATTTCTGGCCTTCTGCGATTGCGATTGACATTTCAATTAGACTGAAAGATTTTCCGGCCTTGGATGGCCCGGCGATCAGCATTTTGTGTCCTTGGCGAAGCACTCCTTGAATCAGCTCGGGCGCAAGCTCTGGAAGGTTGTCCCAACTATCGCCCAGACCTTCGGGATCTGGAAGATCGTCGTTTAAGTCCTCGATATACTGATACCACTCTTCCCAATTTCTTTTTCCGATATTCGTATCGACAAGGAATTGTTTCTGGCCGTTTCGTTCGAACCCCGGCATACGGGACAAGCGCGACGGGTTGCGGTTCTGCGTATCTACTGATATCCCGTTTTTTTGGCATATCTTATATAAATAATCAACGCGCTTTCTGTACTCGTCATAGTTGCTCGCGTCCACTTTCACGATAGCGTGTAAGGACTTGTTTCCACTATATACAAGCGCCACGATCGGCAATTCCAGCTCTTTATAGATCGCGTTTTGCTTCTCTACGCTCATACTGTCCGACTCAACCAACGCATACCGGAATTCGGTCACGTTCTCGTTCTTTGCACCCTTGCCGTCAAGCGGATTGAAGCGAATCCACGCTCCGGCTTCTTTGTGATAATCTCCGAGGACTGCCCCGATATCGCCGTTACACTTGGAAAGTTGCTCGATCAGTTGCCCGGCTGTCCGGTCATACGCTCCCTTGGTCGGAAGCCATTTCTCGATCTCGCCCGTTTCGTCGTTCACTTTTGGATAGCTTTCTGTGACATATCCGACGTTTTCGGACGATTCAAACAAGGCCTCGAGGTATCGAATGATCTCTTGCGTCGGATTCCAAATTGTCGGCTCATGGATCTCTTTTCCCTCGATCCAGTTCTTATCGATGACGCGATAATCTCGGTCGATCGTATCGTTCCAGTCGAGCTCGTGAGCTCCCTCGCTATCGCTAGAGTACGGATTCACCCAGCCGTGATCTTTCGCGAGTTGGACAATTGTCCCACCCGTAACGATCGAGCCGGCCTCTTCGTTGAAGGTGTCCCACTTCTTAAAACATTCAAACTTGCGATAACGCGTGTCGTTTTGCGACCAAGTGTCCCAATCCGAAGCAGTATATCCTTCATGTTTTAAGGCCATCCCGACGTTGATCCATTCTTGATATGACAAAACGGCGGGGTTGATATAGTCGAGCAGCGGTAACAGATCAAACTCTCTCTCGTTATTCATTCAATCCCTCCGTTCTCTCTTTTTATTTTTCTTTTTTTGTTGCTGCAATTCCGAGGCTCAATCCCAAAAGTCCGAGGAGACTGATCGCGATTCCGAATTCTGATCCCGTATTAGGAAGTGTCGCCGGTGCGCTGTATGCTTCGACTGTTTCTTCAGATTCGTTTCGCGTGTTTTTGCGCGTGATTTTTCCGCGCGATTAGTGATTTTTACTTCTTCGACTTTCGGATCTTCTTTTGGTTTTGGCGTCGGTGTGTTTGGTTTGTCTTCTTTAGGTTGTGGCTTTGGATCTGGAATATCAATCACAAGTTCCGGTTTTTCCAAGATAGGAGCTGGCGGAAGTAACGGGATATCCTCAATATTGATCTCTGGTTTTTCCAAAACGGGCGCGTCATTTGGTACGACTCCGCCTTGCCATTCCGGCTTGTCAAGCTGTGGAGCGTCTGGAGGTGTCACCCCACCTTTCCACTCTGGCTTATCTAAGATAGGCGCATCGTTTGGCAATTCAAAGACTGGTTTATTCTCACCTTTGGCGTCCCCGCGTCCTCCGACTAGTTGGACGCGACTGGTTGAAATAGCGCCGTTAGTTTCGGCCTTGAGCTCGACCTTATTCGTCGGATTCGTGCTGTCTTTGACCGCGTTCGTGAGCTTGGTCTTGTACCAGATATAGACCATACGGTCTAACCGGTCCATCTTAATTTCGAAGCCATGATCGCTCTTGCTGATTGATTTTACAAGATCCATTGCGGAACCCTTGTCAACCCAAGGGTCAATAGATTCGACGTTGTTAATGACGAAATAATCATCGACTAGCTTTTGGTTTTCACTCATTTGGTCAATGATTTTCACATAATTTAGCACTCGCTTAGCGTAGTTGACACGGATTGTCCAGTTAATAACTGTTGGATCATCTTTGTCTTGACTTCCCCACTTGGACAAGAGTTCATCACTTCCGATCTCTTGTTCTTTGCCGATCTGCGCTGTAACGACTGTACCGTTGAAATTCGCGGTTACTGGTTTGCCACTCTCGACTTTATCAGTCCATTTTGCGTCCATTTTCAGGCTCATTTGCTTGTTTAGCGGGTGGTTTTTGAAATAGTCGTTGAATACGGTTGTTACTGTCCCGGCCTTGCTGTCCGCGGTTGCTTGACCGACGACGGCATTTTCCGGGTTGTGAACGTCGAAAGTAAAGCTCGTTTGAAATGTTACTTCCTCTGGAAGCGTGAACGTTACTTTGTCTCCTTTGTTGATCTCGAGATTGTCTGGAAAATGAACGTCCTTGTATTCCACGGTGAAGGACTGATATTTTTCCGCTTCCGTTTGATTGATCGACCACGACTTCCGGGTTTTCTACTCGAATTTGATCCCCGTCCTTTTCAAAAGTTGTCGGAGCGATTCCTCGTTCGCTAGTTGCGTTTCTATCCGCTCGATCGCTCTCTCCACTTTGAGAATTTTTCGCGTTCAGTTCGTACTTCTGGAGAAATAGCCCCTTCTTCTTCAATTCGAGCGTTTTCAGTTCCGATTGTAAGCGCTGCGTTATCGTTTGTGACTTCCTTATTGGATTCATCGGCATATACTCCCTTAATTCCAAGTGTTGCTGTCGCAATCGTCGCGACTGTTAAAAACGTTAATTTGTTAGTTTTCATTGTTCTTTACTCCTATTTTTTTAATTTGGTAGTATTCGCTCGCTCTGATCCCGGGCGGTATTCTCCACCCGTTAGCGGCGATACGATCGATCATATTTCTAGCGCTCTCAAAGTTCCACATCCCGACATTTCGGAAACCTCGACTTTCGAGGAAGCGAATTTGCTTCGGCGTTGAAAGTCCTTCGTTTCTGCGCTTGTTTAAGCGATCAAGTAAGAGATTCGCTTTCCGGAGTTGCCCACTTCGTCGGTGAAGATACCGTACTTCTCGAGGGCCTTGAGTTGTTTCTCTGATGGCGGTAACATTTCCCATCCAAAGTTAGGGACATAATTCGTAAGATCTTCGGCATGGATAGACATTTCGAATTGCAACGGATCAACGAGTTTGCGTTTGCGTTTTCGCATTTCTGCGAGTTGCTTCGCAAGGGCTTCTTCGCGTTCCGCGACAACGTCTTCCGCGCTTTTGGCTTCCATATCCTCGAGATCGAGCACGACGCCCGTTTCCTCTTCCATATTTTCGACCATCTTTTTCGCAACTTCTGGACTCTCACATATCAAGTGAGCTGGCCGGCATAATTCGTGCCGTTCCGTATGCCACAAGAAATCTAGTAGAAGAAGCTCTTCTTTTCCGGGGAAGAGACGCGTCCCACGGCCCACCATCTGCGAATAGAGCGCCCGGACTTTCGTCGGACGTAACACCACAACGCAATCAACCGATGGACAATCCCAACCCTCTGTCAGTAACATTGAATTGCATAGAACGTTGTAACGGCCCTTTTCGAAGTCCTCGAGCACTTCGGCCCGATCTTTCGATTCGCCGTTTACCTCGGCTGCCTTAAACCCTCGCTCGTTTAAAATATCGCGGAATTTTTGGCTTGTTTTGACTAGTGGTAAAAAGACGACCGTTTTCCGATCTTTGCAATATTCGGCCATTTCATCCGCGATCTGTACCAGATAGGGATCGAGGGCCGTTCCGACGTCGCTTGCCTTAAAATCTCCCGCGGACATTGACACGCTCGATAGATCGAGATCAATCGGAATCGTTAAGGCTTTAATCTTGGATAGATAACCTTCCTTGATTGCTTGCACGAGTGAATATTCATAGGCCAAGCTGTCAAAGTATGATCCGAGGTTCTTCATATCTCCACGGTCGGGCGTTGCTGTAACTCCGAGCACTTCGGACTCTCCGAAATGATTTAAAACTTTCTGATAGCCGTCTGATATTGCGTGGTGAGCTTCATCGACCACGATCACGTCAAACCAGTCGGGCGGGAATTGACTCAAGCGTTTCTCTCGTTGCATTGTCTGGACAGATCCCACGACCACCCGATACCACGAGCCTATCGACGTACTTTCAGCCTTCTCTAGTGCTGTACCGAGTCCCGTTGCGGTCTTGAGCTTATCGCTTGCTTGATCCAATAACTCGGATCTGTGAGCTAGTACGAGGACGCGTTTCCCTTCTCGGACTTGATCTTCAATGATTTAGAAAAGACGACCGTCTTCCCCGTCCCAGTCGGAAGGACGAGAAGAGTTCGTTTTCGCCCTTCTCGCCATTCCTTCTGGACGGCTTCCCGCGCCTCTTGTTGATAAGGCCGTAATTTCATTTATACCCCCTTAAAACTGACCCGGGTTGAATCCTTGCTGCGGTTGTGCTTGATAACCTTGAGCTTGTCCCGGTTGTGCGTTCAATACCTTCGTATAGTCAACGTCTTCGGCATAGATCATGCTCTTTGCTTCGTTGTACTTGTTGCCGTTGTACTCGCGAATTCCAACCTTGCATACTCCAGTTTTACCGACGATTGAGTTCCAATCCATGCGAAGCGGTTCGCCTTTGCGTTTTTGTCCAATTGCTCCAAAGAACGCGGAGAGCATACCTTCCGTTGAGCTGTGCAAGAATAAGTTATGACGAAGCTCTGTCTCGCCTTCGTTTGCAACGACTTGAAGATATACTGTTGCTTTTGGACAAGCTGGCAACTTGCCGGGGTTTTGAGGGTTCGGCGTGTAACGTCCGCGATCATAGCTTTTAACTGTGAAATAGTACAATCCTTCTGGCAATAGGACGAATTCTGAATCCTTTTGGAGCGTGTCGTTCCAGTCGAGCTCTCGTTCAAAGTTGTTGTATTGTTGTGTCATGATAATTTCTCCTTTAAGCTAAAATAGTAATTTTTTTGTTGCTAGCGAGTTCATTTTTTAAATAATTCGCGATGCTTTCGACGGCTTCTAATTTCCATTTACCGCCATCAGCTTCGAAGAGCGCAAGGTTAGCCGATTTGTTGATTCGGAAGACGAATTGACTAGCAGGCTGCTCTACTTCATTGAAAGTACGATATGGTCGCAAGGTTACTGGATTTGGAGTCTTAGCTTGTGCTAGACTTGCTACACCATCGCGAACTGTCGCCATCTGACTGACGCCATTGTCCTGTACTTCTGCGCCTTTTTCGATTTTTAAATGGCTAGCAAAATCCAAGACCAAATTACGGTCTGCATCATCGATGAACATAGACTGCAACATAATATTAAATTCTTCTTGGTCGCGCCAATTGCTGAATGGAATAACTGGGACAGATGCTCTTACAGACACAAGTTGAGGACGTTTGCCATTTTCAAAATCAACTTGGTCATATACAGATACTTCTCGGAAACTGTCCACGACAACTACAAGTTTACGACCACCGATATAGTCATTATCTGATTTGAGATAATCGACAAGACTCTTGATTGTCTGAAGCTCAAGGATAGGTGCGTACTTACGAGGGTTAAGTTCCTGTAAGCTATATTCATTTCCGTCAAAATATTCCTTCCCAGTTCTTGAAAGAATGATTTTGTTTTCTTTACCCGCTAGTTCGACTGTGTAAGATAATGCTTCTTTGAGATTTTCTGTCATGGTTAGTTACCTGCTTTCTTTTTGTTGTAATCAATGATATTTGTACTTTGTTTTTCGATCTTTTCGATGAGTTCGCCAGTGTCGGTTCTCATGTCTCCGTTATCATCAAAGTAAGTTTGACCCGGAATACCACTTTTTAGCTCGTTCGCGTGAATTTTACCAGTGTCGTCGCGACCGACAATGACAGTTGTTGCGACACCTTTCTGCGGTGCCAAAGTGGATTTGACTTCCATACCTGTCTTAACAACAGTACGCTCATCGTCCGTTGACATTGTTAGCGTGATCGTGACTTTACGGGTCGCTTTAGCCTCTGTATTGAGGTCCAGAATATTCTCAAGGACTTTTTCAAGTTCTTTGTCAACCTTTTCTTGTAAGGCTGTATTTGCAATTTTCGACAAATCGATTTTAATAGTTTTATCTTTCATAGATACTCCTTGTTATATTTTGCTATGTTTCTAATTCCCAAAATCTATACCGTGAAGGGTAATTCCGGGTCTTTCCGGACTTGGTTTTGGATAACGTCAAGTGTAGCGTCCCAATTCGCAACGATCATATCCCAATAATTCGGCGGGAAGTTCTCGATCGGCGTTCCCATCGGGAAGTGTCCGCGGATATATGCCACGTCTTGCAATTCGCTTTCTGTGACATTGTTCGGTGTCATTAAGTCGATCAAGGCTTCGGAAGCGTTCCGCTTGTTTGCGGTTGTGCTTCTGCTTGCGGTGCGCGTCCCATTTCTTGGGCCACCTCACGACCGATCTCGGTCAATTGCTCCTTGATATCGTTCTTTGGTTGCTCCTCTTGTTGAGGCTCTGGCGTTGGTTGTGTCGGTTCTGGTTGCGGTGTACTTACTGGCACGTTGAAGATATGCGCGATACTGTCATAAGTAAATGGCAATTGATCGGGCAATCCGTGGCGGTTCTTTGCGTCCCACGCTGGCCGATGGTTCGTGTACATGACACGCTCTCCCCCTTGGGCTTTTTTCTTGCCGGTCTCCGTGGTCATAACGATAGTTTTATAATTCGCAAAGAGCACCATATCGGCCCACTCTTTAACGAGTGGAGCTGTTTTTGAGCTTGATTTTTGCCCGAGTTTTAACTCGTATCGGTCATAAGATCCCATTTCGTCCGGCTGTTCAAATTTCTTGATTTGTGCGTGAGCTGTCAAAACGACGTTGATCCCATTGTCCACTAGCTCACCCAAGCTATTCAGCAAGCGCCCGATCTCTTCTTGAACGTATGTATAGCCCTTGCCCCAGCCAAAATCTTCGATTCCGTTCTTTTGGTGCTGTGAGCAAACATAATCGACTGCGAGTTGTTCCGCCCAGTCGATCGTGTCAATGACTAGCGTCTTACACGCGCCCGGGTTCGCCTTGATAAACGCGATCTCGTTCTTGAGCATTGCCCAGCTTGTGGGCTTGTCGAGACGGGCCACGTCCATATTGTCGGTTGATCCTTCCGTGTCTATGAATACCGGATCGGGGAATTGACTCGCAAAGCTAGACTTTCCGATTCCTTCCGGGCCATAGATAACGACTTTTTGAGCCCGGGCCTTTCGTCCTCTTGTAATCTGCATTTTCTATTCCTCCTCTTCTTCCGCTAAAAGGCCACGAAGAAAGTTTTTAAAATGTTTGCGTTTTGCCTCTTCGATCTCTTCTGTGAGATTTTTCGGCTCGTTTCCGTCTAGCGTCTCGAGCTCATAAGTTGCATTTACGACAAGCAATTCACCCCCGAACGCTTCGGCTACTTTTTGCAACTTGTTCGCTTGATCTTCTATCGATTTTAGGCTATTTGTTGCGACTGTCTTGGATATCTTCCGTCCAAGTTGCACTATACGCAAAAGCTCCTTCGTTGCTTTTGTACTTCATTAAATACTGACTTGTTTCTAGGCTTCGAATAACGACAAATTTTTCTGTTTTTTTCATAATTTTTTTCCTTCTTTCTTTTTATTAGAATCCGCCTTGCCATCCTTGAGGCTGTGCGATTGTTTCTGGTGCGACGCTGTACCCGTCCTCTATGAGAACCGAACACTCGCCACCAGTTGAAACGCGTGTCGCGATAGCTTGCAAGCCCTCTTGTTCTAGCCAAGCGCCAAACTCCATTAGTGTCACTTGGTCCATCTGCTCGAGCTTGTCAATCAACACAAAGCCACACTCTGGCTTGAGCTTGCGAACGATAGCCGTTGCCACTTGCAATTGTTGCGAGCCGGACATATTATCCCAACGTTGACCCAAGTATAAGAGTTCTCCATCTTCCACGGATAAGCCCGGAAGCGGTAAGTCCGCGTTCGTGAGCAAGTCGCGTTTGCTTGCGAATACCCTCGATCACAAGATCCAATTCGCGGTATTGTTCGCGGTAAACTTTCGCGTCTTCTTCGGCCTTGTCTTTGTCAAGATTTGCCCGGACTTTAAGGTTGATCTGCTCAATATTCGCGATACTATCTTCGATCTCTTGTGTCGATTCATCGATCAGTTTTTGCGCGTCTTTGTTGGCAATTTCGTAATCTTGCCAAAGAGCTTGTTCTTTGAGTTTCGCTTCTTTAAGATCTCTCTCGAGTCGCTGGACGTCAGCACTCGCAAAGTCGTAATCGGCCTTGATTTTCGCTAGATTCTGACGCTTGCGAGCATTTTCGCCATTTCGTCCGAGGATCTCTTGTTGTTGTTGGAACAAGTCCGCGATTGAGACGAGCTCTTTCGGCGCGTCCGGATAATACGGTTGCTCTTTAGCAAACTTTTCTTTTTGATCCGCGATGACGCCGATTGCGTGGCGTTCTTGGTACTTGGTCTTTTCTTCCATTTCGAGCTTGACGAGCTGATCGCCCACTCCGATAATTTGTAGGAGCGTCGTCGCTTTTTCCTTGCTTGTCATTTCCATAAATTTTGGAAGATCTAGGGCCAGCTCTTCGACGAAGCTATCAAGTAATTTCTGGCCGGCCTTGTTTCCGCTCGGATCAATAACTTTTAGATCGCTATTTTTTCCCTTACGCTCAACGATAAGGCCATTCGATAGCGTGATTTTTAGGCTTGGGGGAATCGTTGATCCCTCGCGTTGGGGTTGCGAAGGTTTGTACTTATTACCACCCAAGGCCCACGCTATCGCGTCTAATACGCTTGTTTTGCCTTGGTTGTTATTGCCCCCGACGATTGTCAGTCCTTTCGCTGACGGCTCGATCTTGACCGCTTTAACGCGTTTCACGTTTTCGATCTCGAGCTTATTGATTGTTACCATCTTTTATTTTCCTTTCCAATAGTTGATATTCCCGATCAAGAGAAGCGCTCAAGAGTTGGATCTGCTCCCGTTCGATAGCTCGTAAGCGTTCGACTTCATTTTCAAGCTCTCTGATCCGTTTTGATTTTCTACCAAACATTGCTCGCGCTCCAATCGTTGTCTGAAACAGATTGCTTGCGGGCGCTTGCTAGATCTTCCCATACACTCGCTTTTATTTCGCGATTGTATTCCTCTTGAAGATTGAGGATTTCTTGGATCTTCGCTTGTTGCCGTTTCTTCTTTTCTTGACGTTTGACGTCGATCAAGCAAGTAATGAAGCCGGCCACGAAGAAGCTGACCGCGATCGTTCCCGCTCCTAATAATTGACTTGTGAGACTAGGCTCTAGCATTGATATACTCCTTTTCCATTTCTAAAATTTCGTACACGTCCCGGACGTCGTACATTTTCTTTTTTCCTTGTTTTCGAAATGCAAGTCCCCGACGTTCTAGCTTCTTTATATAGCCATGATCGAAGCCGAATTTTTTCATTAAGGCTTTCTGATCTAGTGGTAAACTTTCCGCTTTCATTTCTTCCTTGAGCTCTTCTTTTACGATTGTAATCATCTGTTTTAGATAGACTTTCGCGATCTCGTCCGAGATCAAGGGAGGCAATTTTGTTTCCTCCATTTCATCGTTCCTCCAATTGTGCGGGCAAGCACTTTCTGATCTAATTAAGATAGATATTTTTTTCAAGCGCTCGAACGTTCTCGTTCGGGTGCTTTTTTGCGTTCATTTGTTCTCTTTAGTGAACGCTCTCGGTAAAAAAATACCGATTTCATCCTTGGTGAATCCGAGGGTTGTCGCGACTTTTATCAATTCGTCAGCGTCGAATGATACGATCCCGTTTTCACGTTTTGCATAGCGGGCGCGATCAGACCATCCAAGGGCTTTCGCCATTTCGTCTTGTGTCAGTCCTTTCGCGATTCGTTCCGCCTTGATTCTCAAGTGGTCCACGATCATAAGGAGACCTCCTTCCGTTCGTTTTTTTGTTTGTTCTCTTTCGGGAACAATTTTAGTATAAATTAAACGTTCTCTTTTGTCAACACTTTTTTTCAAAAAAAATAACATTTTTTTATTTTTTTAGTATTATTTGTACTTTTTTTCGGGAACGATGATATAATAGAAACGTGAAGAAAAAGGAGTGAATAAACCATGCGGACAAACGATGAAATAATAGAACTAATAAAGGAATTATGCGCTGAAAAGAATATCTCTTTGAGCGAGCTTGCAAGAAAAACGAATATGGCAAAGTCGGGGATCTCTCGTTATTTTAACAAGACACGGACTTTTCCATTGAATAGGGCGGACGCTTTCGCGAAGGCGCTCGGAGTAACCACGGAATTTTTGCTCGGAGTTAAACCTGTAAAGAAAGAGCCGGACTTTTCGGACTTGGATCTCCGAAAAATGGCCGAAAACGCGAAGACCTTCGACGGAAAGCCACTCAACGAAGATGATATTGAGGCCATTCAAAACATAATAGAGATATATTTAAAAGGGAGATTATGAGACTAGAAGACATTTGTCACGAAGCCGGCGTCACGCTCGCGTATTTTGATAATGAATTGTGGCAACGTCCGGGGATGATAATAGATGAATTGAAGATCGTCTTCGTAAATAAGGCGCTGTCCGAGGAGGCTCAAAAACGCGTTATTTGCACGAAATAGCCCACTTGAACCATTCCAAGGCCCAATACACTATCAACCCGATAAAGTGCGAGAATGAAGCGAATAGGGCCATGATCCGGGCTCTTATTCGGGAGGAGCTGGACGAAGGCCACGATTTCAACTATATTCGTTTTATGAATCGACACAATTTAAAAACGACCACGGATGAGATCATGGTCGTTGATGAATATTTTTCATTGATTGGATAAAAAAGGAGAATAATATGAAAAAGGTAACACTCGCAACAATTGCAGCACTCACTCTATTATTGACAGGGTGCAGTCAGCAAGAAGCAAATACAGATCAAGGGCAAGAAGAATCAACCGAGCAAGTGACAACCGAGTCCAGCTCGGAGAAATCACAAAAAGAAAAGGCTTGGGAGCTGGTAGATAAAGCCAAAGCCAAAAGCAAACAGGAAAATCAAGGTGAGGAGCAATACAGAAAGGCTACTGGACACGTCAGTACGGTTAGACCGCTACTAGATCAGTTTGCGAACTCGTTCCAGCAATGGGTCAGCTCTAGCCAGATGGAAGTGTACTATCGTAGTGATAGAGTGGCTATCTTGCTACCGGTTGCATCGTCTGAACTAACAAACGACCAGCTGCATCAGACCGCGGACGGATTACTTAAAATCAAGAATGATGTCGAGAAAACATACAAAATCACTGACAAAGATTTTACAGCCCCACCCGTTTATGTGCATGACAAAGACGAGATCCAACTCGCGCACGAAGAGAATGGCGCGATGGTTTACGACAAATAAAAAAAGCCCCGAGGACAAGCCGCGGGGAATCATGATATAAGTTAAGTATAGCAAAATTATCTCGTTCTTTCAATTGTGCGGGCAAGCCATAGGAGGAATCATGATAAAAAAAATATACGACCAAAAACGGGGAAACTCGTTACTTATTTCAAACTTACCTCGGGATCGATCCCTTGACTGGAAAAGAACGACGAACCACGCGCCGGGGCTTCAAAACCATAAAGGAAGCCAAACAAGCCGAAAGAAATCTCTTGCTTGACGTGGAAGAAAACGGGCTTTCTTCTAGCCAGTCTGAAAAGTCTTTTAAAGAAATTGCTGATCTATGGTTTGAAAATTATAAAACCACCGTCAAGGCTTCTACTGCTTTTAATACCAAGCAAAAACTTGATTACATGATAGCCGAATATTTTGAAGACGTGAACGTAGATAAAATAACTGTCATATTTTGCCAGTCATTGTTTATTAAATTAAGTCAAAAATATTCCATGTATGCCAATTATGCTTCGATTATCAATCGTATTTTAAAGTATGCGGTAATGTTAGATATTATAAAAAGCAATCCGATTGACAAAATAATCAAGCCAAAAGCTAAAGACGTAGAGAAGAAAGACAACTGCTACACTAAAGAAGAGTTAAATAATTTTCTAAAGTTAGCAAAAAAAAGAGAATGCTTTATTTTATACCCTTTTACATACCATAGCTTATACGGGTTTAAGGCGTGGTGAAGCACTAGCCCTTAAATGGTCCGATATTGACTTTGAAGAAAAAGATTTTTATCAGTAAATCGCACTACCGCTTATGTTGATGGAAAACAAGTTTTGCAAACCCCGAAAACAAAAGCGAGCAAGCGTGTTATACCTATTGACGATTATACTATCAGCGTTTTTAAAGAGTTGGAAGCTAGAACAAAAGAAACAATATTTTTAAAAAAACGGCGTATCATTTTTTTACAAGGTGAAAATTTAATTTTTACAAACTCATGCTGTACTATGTTTGTGCCTAATGAATTTTCAAAAAAACTTAGAAAGTTTATCAAGAAATACAATTTAAAACCTATCACCCCCCACGGGTTACGGCATACGCACGCTAGCTTATTATTTGAATCTGGTATCCAACCTAAAGAGATATCAGACCGATTAGGTCATAACAATATTCAAACAACGCTTGATCTATACACGCACATAAACGACAATCAGCGCTATAATGTGGTTGAAAAATTTGTAAATTTTATGTCGTAGTCATTTTCGTATTCAACCCACCTAAACCCTTGCGGTTGTAAGGTTGACTTGTTTATACCAAAAAAGAGTGCGTATCGCACTCCTTTCCCTTGTTTTCAAGATAGGATTTAGGACCTATTCTTTCCTTATCTTATTCTTCTTTATCCGGAATCACTTTGAACAAATAATAGCTTATAAAAATAGTTAATCCCACTAGACCTAATTTCACAAACCAGAGTGGAGCCAGGTAAATGGAAATCCCCATCAAAAGATAAATTTGTAAAATAATTCGTTTTTTCCGATTCTTAGAGATCGACTTTGTTTCCCGATAATCTGCTACATAAGTTTGGTACAACTTGGTCCCATGTAACCAGTCTTCAAACCGTTGAGAACTCTTGGCAAAACAAGCCATGGCTAATAAAAGAAACGGGGTCGTAGGTAAAATAGGTAAAGGAATCCCAATAATCCCTAATCCTAAGGAAATAAACCCTACTGTTATATACACATATTTCAAACTAACTGCTCCTATCCTTCCACTCATTTCAAGCTTACAATACTGACCTAAAAGAGAGTGGGACAGAAATCGGTAATTCGTTAGAATTCGATTTCGTCGTCCCACCTCCGCACAGTTGAGTAGGGCTGTAAAAGCTGATGAAATCAGCGTAATAGAGCCCACTCAACCACTGCGTCTTACTCAACAATCCAAAGACAATTGAGAAGCTGGGACTTTTGTCCCAGCCTCTTTTTAATCATTTAGATATCTACTAATGGAGTCGCTGTATCTGGAGATGTATCCAACACTTCAAAATCATGACCCACTGCCAAATCTGCTCGAGCCAATTGATTGACCATGGTCATATGGGCCAATTCTTTGATATTGTTTTCCTTGGATAAGTGGCCCAGATAAATCTTTTTGGTCTTATTGCCTAGAGTCCGAATCATGGCATCTGCACCATCTTCATTAGAGAGGTGGCCAAATCAGATAAAATCCGCTGCTTTAATCGCCAAGCATAAGAGCCAGCTCGTAGGATTTCCACATCGTGGTTGGACTCGATCAAATAGCCATCTGCATTTTCAACAATCCCTGCCATTCGATCACTGACATAACCTGTATCCGTCAGCATGACAAAGCTCTTCCCATCCTTCATGAAACGATAGAACTGGGGAGCAGCTGCATCATGGCTGACACCAAAACTTTCCACATCCAAATCCCCGAAGGTTAAGGTCTTGCCCATTTCAAATAAATGTTTCTGGGAGTCATCGACCTTCCCAAGGTACTTGCTTCCCTCCATGGCCTTCCAGGTAGCTTCATTGGCGTATAGGTCCATCCCGTATTTACGAGCTAGCACACCAACGCCATGAATGTGATCCGAATGTTCATGTGTGATCAAAATAGCATCAAGATCTTCGGGTTTGCGATCAATCTCTGCAAGCAAACCTGTAATTTTCTTCCCGGACAAGCCTGCATCTACTAGAATTTTCTTCTTAGGAGTCTCTATGTAAAAAGAATTACCACTCGATCCTGAAGCTAAAATACTATACTTAAACCCTTTTTCATCCATTAGTTTTCTTATTCATCCTCATTATCCCATCCATCATCCAGGATAGCATCTTTGTCATATGGTAGGACAATCGTGAAAGTAGAACCTTTTCCATATTCACTCTTGGCCCAAATAAATCCTTTGTGTTGCTTGATAATTTCCTTCGCAATGGCCAGTCCTAAACCAGTCCCACCTTGGGCGCGACTACGTGCCTTATCCACGCGATAAAAGCGGTCAAAAATTCGTGGGAGGTCCTTTTTAGGGATCCCTAAGCCCTCATCCGAAATCGAGATAATCAACTGGGCATCTGTCGTTTTCATTCCCACACGAATTTCCCCACCATCTGGGGAATATTTGATAGCGTTATTTAAGATATTGTCTAAGACCTGTGTCATCTTATCCGTATCAATTTCTACCCAAATTGGAGAAATAGGATATTCACGAATGATATCATATTTTTTTTCACCTGCCTGACTCTTCATTTTATCAAAACGGTTCAAAATAAAGGTAATGAAGGCTGTAAAATTGGTCAACTCAATATCTAACTGACTGGTCTCATTGTCAATCCGTGAAAGACTCAACAAATCCGTCACCATCCGCATCATACGATTGGTTTCCGTCAGGGAAACCTTGACAAAATCTGGAGCTACTGGCTCTGAAATGGCCCCATCATCTAAGGCTTCTAAGTATGATTTGACACTGGTCAAAGGAGTCCGAAGCTCATGGCTAACATTCGAAACAAACAAGCGACGTTCCCGTTCTTCTTTGTCTTGTTCTGTCGTATCGTGCAAGACGGCTACTAAACCAGAAATGAAACCAGATTCTCTCCGAATCAAAGCAAAGCGAACCCTCAAAGAAATGTATTCACCATTCTCATCTAGAGAATCAATGGTCAACTCTGGAACATTGGTAATTAGATCTCGTAGTTCATAATCTTCCCCAATCCCTAACAAATCCAGAATACTGGTATTCATAACCTCTTCGACAACCACATTGAGCTGTTTAGCTGCCATCTCGTTGACCAAGATAATTTGTCCACGACGGTTGGTAGCCAAAACTCCATCCGTCATATAGGACAGGATACTAGTCAATCGCTTGGTCTCTTGCTCTAAATTTTCATGGGTCAAACGAATGACTTCGGATAAATCATTGATATTATTAGAAATCTCTGTTAGTTCTGGACTTCCTTGCAAATCGATAATATCCGAATATTCACCCGAAATCAGACTCTTAATTTTTTCATTCAATAGACGTAGCTTTAGATTGTCTCGTCGATTCTCTAAAACTAATAAAGCAACTACAATAATAAATCCAAGTGTGATTAGAACAAAGACAAAATTGTAGGAGGTGAAAAATTCCTTTAATTGATTAGTCATTGTTTCTCATATAATAGCCAACACCACGGCGCGTTAAAATATACTCTGGACGTCCAGGAATATCCTCAATTTTTTCACGTAAACGACGAATGGTAACATCCACTGTCCGAACATCTCCAAAATAATCGTAACCCCAGACTGTCTCAAGCAAGTGCTCACGGGTCATTACTTGTCCCACATGAGTAGCAAGATGGTAGAGCAATTCAAATTCCCGATGCGTTAATTCTAATTCTTTTCCTTTTTTCTGAGCCAGGAAAGCATCTGGAATAATTTTTAATTCCCCAATACTGATCTCTGATTCCGACTTAGAATCTGTTTTCACTTCCACAACTAATTCTGTCCGACGTAGCAAAGCTTTCACCCGAGCTTGCAACTCACGATTTGAGAAAGGCTTCGTTACATAGTCATCCGCACCTATCTCAAGACCAATGACCTTATCAAATTCTGTATCTTTCGCAGAAAGGACAATAATCGGAACATTACTGGTCTTGCGAATGGTACGAGCTACTTCTAAACCATCAATCTCAGGCAACATGAGATCCAAAATCAAAATATCTGGATTCTCTGCCTCAAAAACAGCCAAGGCTTCTTTTCCATCAAAGGCTGTTAGCACTTCGTACCCTTCTTTAGCCATGTTAAATTTAATAATATCCGAGATTGGTTTTTCATCGTCTACGACAAGGATTTTCTTCATTCCCATACCTACTTCTTTTTTTATTTTTTGTTCTTTTACTTCTTCAAATCTCTGTCTTTTCATTATAGCAAAATTCTAGAAAAAAAAGTGGAGTACTGGCTTAATTTGTTTTGAAAGATAAAAAGCACTAATTTGAAAGAATTACCCAGATTTACTAGTAAATAACATCCTGATTAAAGTTGAAACTTGCGGACAAGTCTTCCTATATTTTCTAAGGAAGCAAGCAAAAAGCTGAGATAAAAATCCTCAGCTTTTCTTTTAATCATATTTATTCTGATACACGAGATTTGTTAGCAATATCTGCAAGAATCGCTTCAACAAATTCATTAACAGATACAGTTTGCGTTTCTTTTTGGCCATAGCGACGAACGTTGACAGTTCCGTCTTCCATTTCCTTGTCACCAACGATCAATTGGTAAGGAATCTTGCTAGTTTGTGAAGCACGGATCTTGAATTGCATTTTCTCATTACGTTCATCCACATCAGCACGGACACCACGGTCACGGAGTTTCTTCGCTACTTCCCAAGCGTAGTCCACATGTTTCTCGTTAGATACTGGGATGAGAGTTACTTGGTGTGGTGCCAACCATGTTGGGAAGGCACCCTTGTAGTTCTCAATCAAGATAGCTGTGAAGCGTTCCATAGTTGAGATAACCCCACGGTGAATCATAACTGGACGGTGTTCTTCACCATCAGCTCCGATGTATTTGAGGTCGAAGCGTTCTGGGAGCAAGAAGTCAAGCTGGATAGTAGAAAGGGTTTCTTCTTTTCCAAGGGCAGTCTTAACCTGGATATCCAATTTTGGTCCATAGAAGGCAGCTTCCCCTTCAGCTTCAAAGTAGTCAAGTCCCATGTCATCCATAGCTGATTTCAACATACGTTGAGCATTTTCCCACATTTCATCATTATCAAAGTACTTGTGAGTATCTTTAGGGTCGCGGTATGACAAACGGAAACGATAGTCAGTCAAGTTGAAATCTTCGTAAACGTCGATGATCAATTGAAGCGTACGTTGGAACTCATCTTTGATTTGTTCAGGTGTTACGAAAGTATGACCATCATTAAGTGACATTTCACGTACACGTTGAAGCCCTGTGAGAGCACCAGATTTTTCATAGCGGTGCATCATACCGATTTCAGCAATACGGATTGGCAATTCACGGTAAGAGTGAACGTGGTGTTTAAAGACTTCGATATGGTGAGGACAATTCATTGGACGAAGAACGAATTCTTCCCCATCACCCATATCCATAGTTGGGAACATATCTTCACGGTAGTGATCCCAGTGACCAGAAGTCTTGTAAAGTTCTACTGAGGCAATTGGTGGAGTGTAGACGTGTTGGTAACCAGCAGCGATTTCCTTGTCGACGATGTAGCGTTCCAATTCACGACGGATAGTGGCACCGTTTGGCAACCAGAATGGAAGACCTTGACCAACCTCTTGAGAAATCATGAAGAGGTCAAGCTCTTTACCAAGTTTACGGTGGTCACGTTCTTTGGCCTCTTCACGCATCTGAAGGTAGTTTTTCAGATCTTTCTTGTCAAACCAAGCTGTACCATAGATCCGTTGCATCATCGCATTATCACTATTCCCACGCCAGTATGCACCAGCCACGTTGAGAAGGTGGAAGATTTGGATGCGACCAGTTGATGGAACGTGAGGCCCTCGGCAGAGGTCAACGTACTCACCTTGACGGTAGATGGTCAAACCACCCTCGTCTTCTGAGTGCTCTTCGATCAATTCCAATTTGTATGGGTCATTTTTAAAGATTTCACGAGCTTCATCTTTGGTTACTTCTTCACGGATTGATGGGAAGTTTCTTTAACGATTTTCTTCATTTCTTCTTCGATGCGAGGAAGATCTTCGTTAGAGATTTGACCAGCTTGGTTGTCTGTATCATAGTAGAAACCATCTTCGATAGCTGGACCTACACCCAAGTGAATATCTGGGAAAAGGCGACGAGCTGCTTGTGCAAACAAGTGTGCTGCGGAGTGACGTAAGATTGAAAGAGCATCTTCGTGATCTGGTGTCACGATTTCGATGCTTCCATCTTCAGTGATCGCACGAGTAGTGTCGATGAGTTTGCCGTTAAATTTACCAGCAAGAGCTTTTTTAGCTAGAGAATTGCTAATTGATTGAGCAATTTCAAAAGTTGTAACGCCAGATTCGAATTCACGAACAGCGCCATCTGGGAAAGTAATTTGAATCATGATTTTCTCCTTTTATTGTTTCATAGTTTCTAAGCATTGACTTTTTATTAGCAGACTACTTCCTAGTCTGAATGTTCAGCTGCTTTTCTTTATCAGAGAGGAAGTTTTCCATTTCCGTCAGGATGTCTATCTCCAAACGTTGAGAAAGTTCTACTAGCCACCAGATATTTTCTGAAAGTTTATGTTCCAGTGTGTATGGTGTTTCATCATAGTAGCGTCCTTGCTTGGTCATCACTAATCGTTGGAAATTTCCAATATCATTCGATAAAGCCAAGAGGTCTTCTTCTACCGTCCACTTGGAATCATGATGCTTAACTTCCAGATCGTGATAAGCTTGTCGGATTGCCCAACTGCGCTCCACTAATTCTTGCAACTCCATAGTAAGTCTCCTCATAAAAAAATTGCGACATCCAAAAAGGACGTCGCAACGTGGTTCCACCTTCATTTATGTTCCTCAAAAAAGAGGGACACCTCTGATTGGCTCTAACGTGGCCACCGTTTTATGTTTGCATAAAAATATCTTGAGTAGTCCCAAATCTATCCTCTACGCGATTTCCAGCTCCACGCGCTCTCTATCAGATTTCCTAGATTTGATATGTCTCTGACTAGTATTATAGCACGATTGGAATATTTTGCAAGTGGAAAAATCTTCTCCCATCATCAAGAGGCCCTATTAAGGACCTCTTAATTCTATCGTTATCTCTAATCTAACAATTTGGTGATGTTGCGAATCTTTTTCACCTGCTTAAAAGAGCCTTTCATGATTCTCACAGAACCATTCACAGGCATAGCAATGACTTTTTGTGGGATTTTACGATCGACTTGGTTACCCGTTTGGTACGACTTTCTTCCGGATGACGTTCGTTATAAAAATCTTTAGAAATGATGGCGTCTAGATAGAACTCATAGACCCTGCGACCAAAGTTTGTAGAAGAAATTTCATACAGCTTCTCTTCCCACTTCGCCTCATCTATCTCTGGGGTGGCTAAGGTCGCTTCTAAAATAGCTGCAGCCAAATCTTCTTCCAGGTCATACAAGATTCCGAACATCCGATCATTGATCACATTATCTAAGTAAGGATTGCTCTGAGCAATTAGGGGTGTCCCACTAGCGATACTCTCCAAGTAAGTAAGACCTTGCGTCTCACTAGTCGAAGCAGAAATGAAGAAATCTGCCGCCTTATAGTAAAGAGCAGTTTCGTTTGGTGGAATCATCCCAGTGAAAACCACAGCCTGCTCGATGCCTAGTTTTCGTACCTGGCTCTTCAAATCTCCTAAATAAGGCCCATCTCCGGCCACAATCAATTTTACATGCGCATTTTCTTCTAAGACTTCAGGCAGAGCTGCAATAACCGCTTGGATATTTTTCTCATAGGAAACTCGAGACAAACTTAGAAGCATAATCTCTCCCTCTAGAATCCCCAATTTCTCACGTAGTGCTTGTGTCTCAACACTAGTAATTTCTGGCCGCTCAAATTTAGCTAGTTCAATCCCAGTCGGAATAATCCGTTTTTCTGCCTTAATCTTATATTTCAATAAGAGATCATAGACAATCTCGCTGGGACAAATGACACCATCCAAGTCATTCATATAACCGCGGACGATGTATTTGACCATACTCGGTCGGATGACCAACCCCTTGGCAATATAGCGCACATAATCTTCGTACTGAGTATGATAGGTATGAATCACTGGGATCCGTAACTCCTTAGCGATCCAAACCCCTAGTAACCCTAAGGAAAACTCTGTTTGCGTATGAATGATATCCAGTTGATATTGCTTGGCAATGGCTAAAGCCTTGGTAAATCCACGATAGGCAATCCGCCGATCCTTAAAAGCAAAAAAGGGAACACTTGGAATTCGAATAATCTGCCAATCTTCATAACGATTAACATCTTTGTCAGTTGTCGTAAAGATAAAAACAGTATGCCCCAATTTCTCTAACTCTGTTTTAAGAGTTCGAATACTGGTCGCAACACCAGAAACTTGAGGAAAATATGTATCTGTAAACAATCCAATACGCATATTACATCTCCAATACTTGCTGGTAGGCTTTTACTAATTGATCAGCAACCAAATCAATTGATCGACTTTGAGCTACTCGGTAACCAGCGTCCCTCTTGTCCACTTGTCCAGACAAAACTTTTTCAAGGGAGTCTACAAATTCATCCACTGAATGACAGAGCTCCGCAGACTGGTCATCTACCCATCCATGATAGACAGGAATATCTCTCAGAACAACATGCTGGTGACCTGCTAAGCTTCTAAAACGACAATCCCTTCTGTCTCTTCGTAGGAAGGGAAAAAGAAGGCGTCCGCTCCTGTCATCGCCCCTTGGAAAACAGCTCCTTTAAAGTAGCCTGGAAATTCGACATTGCTTGGATGATCTTTCTCAACAAGCCTCCTGATCTTGCGAGGAATAATCCATTTATTGATGGAACCTAGCCAAATAAAGCGGACATCTGGCATTCTACGAGCCACCTCAACAAAGTCCTCAATCCCTTTTCGTCTAAAGTAGAGCCCTGCACAAAGTACGACCTTCTGTCCTTCCTGAATCTTGAAGTGTTTCCGAAAAACCTCTTCTTTTTTGGGATCTTTTTTGTATTTGGACAAATCAATCCCATTGGAAACAGCGACAATCGGGGTTTTCACCCCATAAGATTGGATCAATTGCTTGGAATACTCAGAGGGTGTAATAATAAAGTCCGCTTTTTTATACATATGGGCTAAATATTTTCCAAATAAAGGAGCAAATAAATTGGACCCAATAAAGGAATTTTGGAAATCCTCTCGTGTCGAATGCCCATGCATAATGACCTTTTTTCCACGGCGTTTGGCAGCATGTAAGAGCAACAAACTCCGAGGTCCATAGGTATTTATGTGAACGACATCATAGTCTCCTAAAATATCTGTTGTGTATGGAATCCCTGCCAAGTCCAAAGCATGCATTTGATGCTGGAGGGCACGACCAATCCCTGACTTTTGTAGGACAGATTTTCCTTCTAAATACAGTAATACTTTCATACCCTCTATTATACCTGATTTAGAAACCCCCTTCAAGTTTTACCCAGATTTCATAGATTGGAAAGAAAAAAAGGAAGCCCCTAACTTCCTTTTCAATTCTTATTTTTTTGTCGTTCCACATTGACTGATGGTATGAGCAAGAAGAACTTCTCTTTCTTCCAATTCTTCCTTATGCATAATCTTGGTCAACATACGCATGCTAATAGCCCCCAAATCATAGAGAGGTTGTCCAACTGTTGAAAGATTTGGACGGGTGTAACAGGGTGATTTGAGAATCGTCGCTGGTAATCAACTCAAAGTCTTCTGGAATCTTCACTCCTTGATCTGCAAGACCATTGAGCAAACCTCGCTGCTAATTCATCCCCAGTCACAAAAGGCTGCCGTTGCTTTTTGAAGCAATGATTCGTTCTGCTAAATTATATCCTTCTTCATAACGGTATTTTGGATTCAAAGACCAAGCCTTCGCTATAAGATAATTTCTTAGCTTTAAGAGCTTCTTTTGTATCCCTGTTAAACGAATCTTGCCATTGATATCATCCACCAAGGGACCACTGACAAAAAGCAATTTTTCTTATTACGTTTTTGCCAAATGAGTCACCGCATCAATAGTAGCTTGTTGGTAATCAATGTTAACACTTGGCAATTGATGTTCCACATCAACTGTCCCCGCCAAAACAACAGGAGTCCGTGAACGTGAGAATTCAGAACGAATCTTCTCTGTCAAATGGTAGCCCATAAAGATAATGCCATCCACTTGTTTTTGAGAAAAGAGTATTTACAACAGAAACTTCCTTGTCATCATCTTCGTCACTATTAGCAAGGACAATATTGTATTTATACATTTCCGCGATATCATCAATCCCTTTTGCCAAAGTAGAAAAATAACTATTGGTAATATTCGGGATGACAACACCAACAGTTGTTGTTTTCTTGCTGGCAAGTCCACGAGCAACTGCATTCGGACGATAATCTAAGCGTTCAATGACTTCCAATACTTTTTTGCGAGTATTTTCTTTAACGTTCTTATTTCCGTTTACTACACGGCTAACAGTCGCCATTGAGACCCCTGCTTCACGCGCGACATCATAAATGGTTACGGTATCGTCTGTATTCATAATACTTCCTTTCTTTTTTGAAAATATCGTTTTCAGTCTCCTACAACAACCATTTTACCACTTCTTGTAAACACTTTCAAGCTTTTTAATATCTTTTTGCAAACTCTTGATTTTTTAGGGAAAATTTGCCAAAATAATATCAATAGAAAGAAGGTAGCTTATGTCTAAATTAGATCAAATTGTAGCATTTCTTGAAACTGAAAATACAGATATCGCCGTTATCTCCGATCCTGTTACGATAAACTACTTAACAGGATTCTATAGCGATCCTCACGAACGTCAACTCTTCTTGTTCGTCTACCCCAACCACGAACCAATTCTGTTTGTTCCTGCTCTTGAGGTAGAACGGGCGACAGCAGTTGTGAGCTTCCCTGTCGTTGGCTATGTTGACTCAGAGAATCCTTGGGAAAAAATCAAAGGTGCTAGCAACAATCCAGAAGCCAAAAAAGTCGCTCTTGAATTTGATAATCTCATCTTGACTAAATACAATGGCCTTCGTTCTGTCTTTGAAAAAGCAACATTTATCAATCTTAGTCCTCGGATCAACCGTATGCGCTTGATCAAATCAGCTGACGAAATTCAAAAGATGTTGGTTGCCGGTCAATATGCAGATAAGGCTGTCAATATGGGCTTCCAAGCTATTTCATTAGACAAAACCGAGACTGATATCGTCGCAGAAATCGACTTTGGCATCAAACGCTTGGGCTACGAGATGAGCTTTGAAACTATGGTCTTGACTGGTAACAATGCAGCCAATCCTCACGGTATTCCTGGAAGTAACAAAATTGAAAAGGATGCCCTCTTGCTCTTCGACTTGGGATGTATGGTCAACGGCTATGCTTCAGACATGACGCGAACAGTTGCAGTTGGAAAACCAGATGATTTCAAAAAAGAAATCTACCACTTAACTCTAGAAGCTCAACAGGCTCGCCCTTTAGATATGATCAAACCTGGTGTGACAGCTCACGACGTCGATCGCGCTGCTCGCAGTGTCATTGAAAAAGCAGGCTACGGCGAGTACTTCAACCACCGCCTCGGTCATGGAATCGGGATGGATGTCCACGAATTCCCATCTATTATGGAAGGAAATGATCTGGTTATTGAAGAAGGAATGTGTTTCTCTGTTGAGCCCGGTATCTACATTCCGGGAAAAGTAGGAGTTCGGATTGAAGACTGTGGTTATGTGACAGAAGACGGTTTTGGTCTCTTCACTGAAACTAGCAAAGATTTGCTATATTTTTGATTAAGATAGAAAAGGAGATTGTTTTATGATTGTTTGGCGTGGTAAAGGTTTACTCGTTGTACTTGCTTTATTTATTGGAGGAGCTGTCTCCAACCTTGCTATTTATGTCCTTCATTTTAATGTCGCTAATCGAGTTCATGGCTTTCTGATGGGGATCATGTTCAGCCTATTTACAGCAGCCACAAATTATTTATTAACAAAAAAATTTGTTTCAGATGAAGTTCGTTATCTTATTGATGAAGAGACAGGGCAACGAATCGCTTACCGTGATTCTTCTTCTTTCATGTTTATTCCCAATCGCTATTGGACCTGGATCTTCTTAGGTTTATCCCTCATTCCATTATTAGTGTCCTTCATCAATTAATAAAAAAATTTCAGTATCTAAGGTACTGAAATTTTTTATTTTAACGTATCTATCAATGAATCAGCAAGTTCCTATCGGTAACTTTCTCTCTTGCTTACCAGAGATTGATAGCTTCTGTTTATTGGACTAAGAGGCTACTTCCATCTTCATTTTAGCTTCTTTCACTACTTGCTCTAGACTTATTTGTGCCATTTCTTTTTCCATGGCTAACTGAATCTCTTCGAGTTTTCCATCAAGCACTCCATGAATATTATTTCCAATCGGACAGGCTGGATTTGGATGCTCGTGAAAGCCAAATAATTGACCTGTCTTCCCAAGGCACTCTACCGCTCGATAAACATCTAGTAAGGTAATAGTTTCCAACTCTTTTGCCATCTCAGCCCCACCAGTTCCCCGCGCCACATGGATTAATCCAGCCTTTTTTAGTTGAGACAAGGTCTTTCGAATAATGACCGGATTCACCCCAACACTTTCAGCAATCATATCACTGGTCACTTTAGTGCAATCTCCTTTTAAGGCAATCATGACTAATACATGGGTTCCAATCGTAAAACGGCTTGAAATTTGCATTGATTCTCCTCTCTTTCCTACAGAATAGTCCATCCTCCACTGATGAGAAATCCATCAATCACGAACAATTTCAGTTCTTCCATTGAATCTATTATACCCTTATTTGTTGTAATGTCAACTGTTACACTAATTAAAATAATCTCTTAACCAAGCATCTACTTCTGCATTGTGCCCTTCTCGTTCAGCAATTTCATACAGAAGCTCATGATTATGGGTATGGTGGATCCCATTAACTAAACTTTCAACGTAGACTTGGTAGTAGGGAAGCCTCAGGTCTCTAGCCAATTTCAGTTCTTTTCCACACCGTAATCCACTCGTCTCAGATCTACATTCTTTAAACCTTTCTCATCAAATTCCATTATGGCATACATGGCCCGGAGGTCTTTTCGAAGATTGGCTTGTAAAAAGAAGGGTTGTCCAATGGAACCCGGATTCACTATCAACTCTCCTCCACTTCCATATCGAAAAAATTGTTGATGGATATGACCATAGATAGCGATATCACAAGCGGGATTCGTTACTAGCCGATCAAAATTTTTCTGGTCTCCTACATGAATCAATTCCCGTCCCCAGTTTTTGTCCGGCAAATGATGGGTAATCCCAACTCTTAACCCTGAAACTTCTCGATGCACTTGCATGGGCAGGCTTTTCATGGCCTCTATTTCTTCTGGGCTAACTTCTTCTAAGATATATTGACAATGGCGTATCAAATAGCGATGGCTAGCCCTTGATGGATCCAACAATCCCTTCATCGCTCTCCACAAGCTATCCTCCCAATTTCCAAGAATCTTAACTGTTATGGGGAGCTCTCCTAAAAGTTCTAAAAGGTAACGCCTACCTGTCCCCGGCATAAGGACATCCCCTAACAGCCAATATTCCTCCACGTTAGCTCTTTTGGCATCTTCGAGCACAGCCTCTAAAGCTGTTGTATTTCCATGAATATCTGAAAGCAAAGCAATTTTTGTCATCTATTTTCTCCTCCTTTCATTATACCAAAGCTCTAAAAAACTTCCACCCAAGAGTAGAAGTTTCGTGATAGATACATGGAAAGAGAGCCTCATTTCTTACTCGACTGATTTTAATGCTTCCAGCATATCAACCTTGCGGAGATGATGATTGACAAAAACTCCTAGTAGAGCCAAAATGGTGGTCACACTGAGAACCGGATAGAGATAGACTCCGAGACTCACCTTGGGATAAAATAGAATGGAATCTGGAGCTACCATCGCAATTAAGAAGCGATGAAGATAAAAACCACCCAATAAGCCAGTCACTATTCCAATCATGGATAGGAGAATGGTCTCCCGATAAATGTAGAGGGTCACTTCTTTATTATGAAACCCGAGTACTTGATAGTGGACAGCTCACGAATCCGTTCTGCTACATTGATATTGGTTAAATTGTATAAAATGACAATGGCCAATAATATCGAAACGACTACCAAAATCATCATGGTATTGTTCAGAGATTGAGCAACTGAGTTAAAGAGTGAAATCAAAGAAGCATTTTGCGTCACTCCTCTCACTGCGGCAAGACCCATTAAGGACTCGCTGACCGATTGGATGGATTCCTTCGAGCTATCCTTCAATGCAAGCAAGTAGCTATTGCTTGAAGGGATTGTCCCGAAAACACTTTGATAGGTCGTGTTATCCATATAGATATAATGCCCGACATAATTCTCTGCAATGCCTGCAACCTTAATTTTGTGACCATCAAGGAGTAATACATCTCCTATTTTAACCTTAGCCAGTTGGGCAAGTTTGCTCGTAATCACAGCTCCTTTGGTCAGAGTCAACTTAGCGTGATCGTCTTCAGAGCGTAAGTCCACAAAAGGAGCAAAAGTCTCCCGATCCGTCACCATGAGAGTTAGGGTCTGCTTCCCTCGAGTTCCTTTATAAGAGGCTTCAAAAGCCTTGATATAAATCGCTTCAAGATCTTGGATATCTGACTGATGCAATCGTTTCTTTAAAGCCTTCTGCTCCTTAGGGGGAGGCATTGGACTTGTTAGCCAGGATAATTTCATACTTGAAAATCTGATCAAATTGACGGCCCGAAACTCCACTAACAGATGATTGGATGCCAAGGCCTGCAAATAATAGGGCCACTGAGCCCGCTACTCCAAAAATAGTCATCACCATCCGCTGCTTATAGCGAAAAATGTTGCGGGCTGTCACCTTTTGTGTAAAGCTAAGACGCTTCCAGATAAACCTTAAATTTTCCAATAGAATCTTGGAACCTGAGACTGGCGGTTTCGGAAGCAAAAGTACACTAGCTTCTTCTTTTAATTCTTTACGAGCCACTAGATAAGCAGGGAGAACGCTCGAAATCAAGGAAAGTCCTAAGGCTAATAAACTATAGTTCCAATAAAAATAGGCTTTACTTCTACCAACAACCATTCCTTGAGTAATGATTTTTGACATCACTCCTGATAAGTAATAGTGACCAAGTAGAGTTCCAATAATAGTTCCAAGAGTGCCTGCTACAAAACCGTAAATAACAAATTTTGACAAAATATCGTTGGTTCGATAACCGAGCGCTTTAAAAATCCCAGCATTCCCTCGTTCTTCATCCACAAAACGAGTCATCGTTGTAAAGGTCACCATAGCCGCTACTGCGTATAGCACCACTGGAAAAATATTCCCCACCGCAGCAATACTAGCACTCGCATTGCTGTACATGAGATATCCCTGCCCTCCCGGCATGGTCTTACGATCATAGATGTGGTAGCTCGGCTGCACAAGCTTCTCTAGATTTAACTTAGCCTGAACGAGTTCTTCCTCTTTCTCAGAAAGCTCCTTCTCTCCCTTTTGAATCTCTACCACCCGCTGATCTACTTGCTCTTGAGCTTGATCCAGTTGAGCTTGTCTCTTGCTCAACAATTTTTGAGGCAGGAGGCCAGATAGTTTTTCGAACGATGCTCTTTCTTGTTTCAGTTGACTTTGAGCATGGAGGATTTCTTCCTTAGCTGTCCCTATCTTACTTTTTGCACTTACAAGCTCCTTTTCTCCCTTTTGAATCTCTTGGCTAGCAACTGCTTTTAGTCGTTGATAACGTTGCTCTCCATTGTCTTTCAATTGTTTTTCCAGGTCCTGCTGATGGTCTTCCAATCGCTTTTGGTAAGTGGACGTAAATGGATCTACCTTCTCTAAATCCTTAAACCGAAGTCGAGCTAAGCTATATACTTCCGTATCAAAGATATCCTTAGAAACCACTCCATAAGCCGTTAAAGAGCCACTCCCGCTAGTAGCAGTTCCCAAATCTTTCTCAGACCATAGATCAGAAGAATTGACAAAGCCAACAATAGTGAATTGATGTTTCGTTAAAATAGATGGAGCCCCTGATTTTTCTTCAAAGCTAATGGACTCGCCTATTTTTATACCATTTAGCCCAGTGGCTTGCTAGGGCTATCTCGTTTTTCTTTTTGAGGAAGACGCCCTGAAGTCAACCTAAAAAGCGAAATCTCACTAGGCTTAGAAAAAAAGACGGACAGCTCCTTTCTTGCCTTTCACCGTCACATCTGTTAGATAGGAAAATTCGACTTGAGTGTTTTTTTCAGCTCGGTTAATTCCTTTTGATCCGCTTTATCTAGCCCGAGGTCGCCCAAAACTTCCAGGTCCATCATTTTTTTGTTGGCTCATATAGCGGTTGGCTGTTCGGGTCATATTGGGTGGTGTAACCTTTAGCCCCACAAGAGCTAAACTTCCCAGCATCATCAAGGTTAGAATCGATGAAAGCGCCCTTTGATCTCGTGAAGGAGCTTACAATATCCTTCCAATAAACTGTTCGCTTCATAAGAAGAACCTCCCTCTAATACTCTAAAGTATCAATATCTTGAGGAAAAGGGTTTAGACGAATCTCTTTCACCCCGGCATCATGCATGTGAATAACCCGATCTGCAATGGGAGCTAAGGAAGCGTTGTGGGTTACAATAATTACCGTTGCTCCTTTAGCGTGAGACATTTCTTGAAGAATCTTAAGGACCTGTTTACCTGTTTGGTAATCTAAGGCTCCAGTCGGTTCATCGCAGAGTAAAATCTTTGGATTTTTCGCAACTGCCCGAGCAATAGCTACCCTTTGCTGTTCACCTCCAGACAATTGAGCAGGAAAATTGTTCATCCGATTGCCTAAGCCAACTTCGATTAATACCTGTTCGGGATTGAGTGCATCCGCTACAATTTCAGAAGCCAATTCAACATTCTCTTTTGCCGTCAAGTTAGGAACTAGGTTATAGAATTGGAAAACAAAACCGACATCATCCCTTCGATAGTTGGTGCGCTGATGAGAATTGAATTGAGCAATGTCGATCCCATCAATAAAGACCTGGCCTTCATCATTGGTATCCATTCCACCTAATATATTTAGGACCGTTGATTTCCCAGCTCCAGATGCACCAAGAATGATCACCAATTCTCCCTTTTCAATTTCAAAACAAACATCTTTGTTGGCAATGATTTCGGTATCTCCTGTCTGATAGCGTTTAGAACTATTCTTCATTTCTATGTAGGCCATCTTTCTTACTCCTTCGCCTCCACTTTCTATTCCCATTATAGTCTTTTTTACAAAGAAGACCAAGCAAAACTCTACTTGCTTACACTTGAATCACATACTAAATGAAGAATCACGTAAAAGGGGCCTCTGATTTATTTTTTAAAAACCCCTCTATTCTTATTTCTCCTTCAAACTCCTCATTTTTATCCCCTTACAAAAAAGAACGAACAAGAATCTGTCTTGCTTCAATTAGTTACTCTTTTACTGATACTTTTCTATGGATACCCATCTATGCTTCTTTGTTCGTTATTCATTTCCTATTGCCAACTCATTTCTTCTGTCATGGGAAAATGGACTGTCTACTAATAAATCCGCATCGTTAAACAGTTTTTATAAAGCCTTATAGATACAGTGTTTTCTTAACTTGATCTCGTTTATATAAAATTCCCTTTTAGTTTTTCTTATGGGAAAAAAATTTTTTTATAAAAAAACGAGAAAACGTTTGCAAAACTATCGATTTTTAAGCGTTTTTTTATTGTACAATTGTACTATAATTTTATTCCGTTGATGGATTTCATAATTTTTCTGTATAATGTGATAGTCATAAAAATTAAAACTATTTAAAAAAATCAAAGTATGAAGGAGGAAACATGACAAGAAGAAAAAAAGACAAACAAATTCAAAAAAATCAATTCGGTCCGCTCTTTCTCGTTTGCTTCTTAGTCAGTCATTTGATACCATTACCATTAGTCAATTAACCAAAGAAGCTGGGATCAACCGAGGAACTTTTTACCTCCACTACGTAGACAAGCAAGATATGTTCCGTCAAATGAAATCCGATTTGTTAAAAGAATTAGAAGGATTATTTGCGACGAGTCCCAGTGAAAAAGCAAACTTTCTCGCTTCCCTCCAATACATTCAAGATAATTACGATTTCATCTACGCTCTGATGCAGATGGACTACAATCAATTTCACCATTTAATGAAGAATTTTACCTTGCGTCTTCTTGATCAGACTCCGAATGCCCAAAAACATATTGTCCGTGACTTCCAGGTACCCTACAAGTATGCTATTGAAATATTTACTGCTACCATCGAAGCTGTCCTGACAAAATGGTTAGCCACTGGTGCAAAAGAAGATCCAATTGAAATCGCAACTGTTATTTAAGTGTTTCTGATTTTACCAATTGGAACCAACCTGTGAATGAATAGTTTAAGGTAGATTTTTCCAACTAAAGGCCTTATTGGCTCTTACTCCCTGAGGACCATGTCCTCTCTTTTTTTTGGTCTAAGTAAACCAACCATCTGTTAGCCACTCTAAACCCGCTCCTTTACTAATTAAAACGAGACAGAGAACGTTACCAAAACGAACTTATTCGCATGATTTCTTGGAAATGATTCACATTTTAACTATTTTTAGCTATAATGATAGTATCAAGCAAATAAGAAACAGAGGATTATTTATGAAAAAGAAAAACCTTCTTTTGCCAATTTTGCTACTTGCTCCTGCTTTTTTAGCTTCTCAAGTGGCTGCTGATGAACTAGGTGGTGCACCAGAATCTAGTCTAGAAGTTGCTCCTGCTACTGCTCAAGGAGACGATGCCCCTGCTAGCTCTGCAACAGCTGATGCCCCTACCGAAGTAAGCGCTACGAGTCTTCAAGCTGATTTACCTGAAACTAATATTATCCATACCAACGATGTTCACGGTCGTATCGTTGAAGAAAGGTGTAATTGGGGACGCTAAATTGGCTGCCGTCATCGAAGAAGAACGAGCTAAAAATCCTGCTACCTTAGTAGTAGATGCGGGAGATGCCTTCCAGGGCTTACCTATTTCCAATAGTTCTAAGGGAGAGGAGCGGGCCAAAATCTTAAATGAGATGGCATACGACGCCATGGCTGTCGGAAACCATGAGTTTGACTTTGGTCTAGATGAAGTGGAAAAATACAAAGAAATTTTGAAGTTCCCACTTCTCAGTTCCAATACCTATATAAATGGTGCTCGCTTATTTGAAGCTTCTACCATTGTCGATAAGGACAAAAATGTGGAAGGTGATGAATTTGTTGTCATTGGTGTTACCACTCCTGAAACAGCAACTAAAACTCATCCTAAAAATGTCCAAGGGGTAACCTTCACAGAACCAATTAAAGAAGTCACAAGTGTCATCGATGAAATCGAAGCACGGGCTGCGGCTGAAGGTAAGAACTACAAAAATTATGTGGTCTTGGCACACTTAGGAGTCGACACAACCACTCCTGTAGAATGGCGTGGATCATCCCTTGCTGAAGCTCTGTCAAAAAATCCTAAACTAAAAGGAAAACGAGTTACGGTCATTGACGGTCACTCTCATACGGTTCAATCTACTACATATGGCGACAATGTAACTTATAACCAAACGGGTAGCTACTTGAACAATATTGGTAAGGTCACTTATAAGGCCAACCAATTGCTTGGAGACCCTCAACAAATCTCAGCAGCCAGTGTCAAAAATGTTGCACCAAATGCAAAAGTAGCAGCCATGGTCCAAAAAATCAAGGAAGTATACGAAGCTGAAAATGCTAAAGTAGTTCGCGAAAATAGCCCAGTAGAGTTAAACGGACAACGTGAAAATGTCCGTGTTCGCGAAACTAACCTTGGAAATGTTGTGGCTGATGCCCTCTATGAATACGGTCAAACTGGCTTTAGCCACAAGACAAACCTTGCTGTTACCAACGGTGGTGGTTTGCGTGAAACAATTGTTAAGGACAAACCAATCACAAAAGGAAATGTCATTGCCGTTCTTCCATTCGGTAATACGATTTCTCAAATCAAGGTAACTGGTCAAAACATTGCTGATATGTTTGCTAAGTCTCTAGGATCTATCTTGCAAGAAAAAGATGGCAAACCTGTTTTAGATGAAAATGGTCAACCACTCCTTGAACCAAGCGGTGGCTTCCTTCAAGTTTCTGGTGCTAAGGTGTATTACGATACCACCCTACCAACTGAAAAACGCATTCTCCATATCGAAATTAAGAATCCTGAAACAGGAAAATACGAAACACTCGACCTTGCGAAAGACTACTATTTGACAACAAACGACTTCTTAGCCGCTGGAGGAGATGGATATACCATGTTAGGTGGAGCTCGTGAAGAAGGACCTTCTATGGATGTAGCTTTTGCAGACTACCTAGCAAAAGCAGACTTAACCACTTATGCAGAGATTAACCCTAATTCTCGGACTATCTCAGTATCTGCTACAAAAGATTCTGACGGTGATGGCGTAACCGACATTGAGGAAATCAAGAAAGGGACTGACCCAGCCAATCCTAAATCATACCCTGGCAGCAATGACCAAGCAAGTAAGCCAGTCGATCAGACAACTGGTCAAGGGGGACAAAGATACATTCCTAGTCACTCAACTGGTCAGGGGGGACAAAGATATATTCCTAGTTACTCAAATAAGGAATCAACTGCTCCATCAACCGAAACAGAACCAAGCTCCAACAAGAGTGCTAAAGAAGTTGAAGTAGCAGTCACTACTTATCACTTGCCAGTGTCTGTTTCAAAAACATTTAAACCATCACAAGCTAAATTGCCTGAAACAGGTGCAAAAAACTCACCAGCCTTCTTGATGATGGCCATCTTCACCGCCTTTCTAGGGTTCTTCGGCTTGAAGAAAAAAGAAGAAAACTAAGGTAAAGTCTTAAAGAACCATAAAAAAGCTTAGAATCAACGTTTTCCCAACGTGATTCTAAGCTTTTTTCTTGTAGTGACGATTTTCTATCCCTTTTCCTTATTTGATGAACCTTTCTTTAGCAAGTTTAAATCAGGTGATTTCTTGGTAAAGAGAAGAACTTCTACAAAGGTCCCAACTTGGACTGCAAAGAGGAGACCAACTAAAATGTTAATTCGATGATCTGTTTCATAGAATGGGGAGTTCCATAAGAAGTGATTCGCCACCGTGGAAACCACACACCAGAGGCCAAAGAGCTTTTCTTTTTGCTTGGTGCACTGAGATAAAAGAAGAAAGGCTCCAACAGATACAACGGCTGTATAAACTGCATGAGAAGCTAAACCACCAGAAATACGATTAATGGCTTCCGTAACAGCCGAAAGGTCGCTAGATCGTGTTTGGCGAGCAACATAGCCGAGATCCTCAATCATTTGGAAACCAAGACCTGATCCAAAGCCTGCAATTAAAATAGATTTCAAATCTTTCCGCCCCAGAATGATGAGGAGCCAAAATGCCACCAAGGCCTTAAAAAATTCTTCTGCAAAAGGGGCTGTTAAAGCATCCGTCCAGTTATTAAAGGTACTTACATCCTTAATCAAATGACTATTTAAATGATCGATTAGGCTATTCCCTGAAAAACTTAACCAACCAGCTATAAAAGCACCCCCAAACATGGTAGCCCACAAGACAAGGAGCGGAACATCCAGTCTTTTTGAAAGACGTTTGATAAAGAGATAGAGAGGAATGACAATAACTGCTAAAACAGCAACATTTAAAACAAGGTCTCTTCCATTTGCTTGGCTAAACTCTTGTTGGGAGAGAAAGCCCAATTCAAACTCCATACCAATCCCCGCTAAAAGCAAAAATAGGTACAACAATATCCGTTGAAACTTATTCATCCTTCTTTCCTCCCTTTGCTTGTTTTGATTGAACTAGGAAGACCCCAATTCCCACGACGGTCACTAGAACTAACCCAATCACGAAAAGATAATCGTAGTCAAACGGAACTAAATTCATTTTTTCTTCATAGGTTGCATCTTCTGCATCATTTAAATCCTGAAGTTCCCCTTTTCCATATTCATTGACTACCTTCTCTTCTGCCTCTTTTCGAATTTCTTGTAGGCGTTCGAAAGTCTGCTCAGCCCGTTTCATGCTCTCTTCCGTAGCTTTTAGACTAGCTTCAGCCGGTTGAGATGCGAGGGCAATCTGTTCTTGATCACTGATTTCTTGCTCAGCCATCCATTGAGATTCTAAGCGTTCCATTTCGGTACGGATGGCTCCATCTCCAAACAAATCAGGATATTTGGCAACTAAATCATTAATTCTAGACATGGTCCAATACCAAGACTGGGGATTATATGCTGTCCCTAATTCTTGATAGGCTTGGTAGGTATTGGTGATATTTCCATAGTATGGAAGATAAGGAGCATTTCGTGGACTTCCCATCGCTAACCACATAGTTCCCCCACCAGCACTATCAGGAACATTGTCCTTTAATTGGAAAATATGGGCTTCCATAACATTGGGATTCGAAATTGGGTATTTATAGACTTCATCAAACTTCCCTTTTTCTGGGATCCCTTTTCCATCTAATTCCATTTGATCTTGTGGTTTGAAGTCTGTTCCTTCCAACCGATTGCGTTGGAGATTCATCGCATCTCGTAGTGTCAATTTCCGATCCGTTGTATGCATCAAGTCAAAATAGTCGTCATCATACTGAACATCCGCACTAGGATCTAAAGACTTAATCCCTGACCAAACCCGAGAACGGTCTGCCTCATGCAAAGGGGGATTGTAGGATTGAGATACATGAAATTGGCCATCGATTTCTTTATAGGATCCTGCATCACGGGCAACTTTTTCAACATCCTTGGATGCAATCGTCCGTTCTTTATTTGTAAAATCTACATGTCCTAAGAAGAAGGTATTTGGAAAGACAGCATAGCGATCTTCTGGGAAGAGAATCGCTACATATTGGTGACCAGAAAGGATTTCCATGTACCAGATGCCTTCCTTGTCTGCAATCGTTACAATATTACCTTCTGCAGCGCCTTTTTCTTCCACAATTTTTGCAATTAGTTCGACTCCTTCACGAGCCGTTTTGACACTCGGAAGAACAACACTAGTGAGAGCAGACTCGGCCAAGCCGTCTTCTACATAAGGATCGACTTTTTGAATCTTATCATTCGCAGAAGCAGAAACGGTTGCAGAGATGGATACCCCATGTTCATTAAATCCAGCTTCATCAAATACACCCTGTTCAGGTGTGACATCAGGTACTGCTGTGTATTTATAACTCACTTCTGGTAGGCTGTAAGTAAAGCCATTGGTGGCATCTTTAAAGACCGAACCTTGCTTATTGTAGGTTCGTTCTCTAACCACAAAGTTCTTATTGTGGTTCGGTTCTAAGTCCTCCGTACGTCCGTACAAAGCATTCCCATCTGCTGTTAATTTTTTTCCGATGATAAAACCTGTACAGGCCTCTACCGGTTGGGCAAAGAGGAAGAGAGCAGTGATCAAGCCCAAGGCTGATCGAGCATAACGTTTCTTCATATTGAACTCCTTTAACTAAATGTAAACCGTATAACCTATCTTAGTATACCCTTTTAGACCAGATTTTGGCAAGCGCTTTCACTAGTTGTAATCAATTAGTAATCTATCTGATAATTATTTGACTTTCAAATTATTATCCAACCTTCTCTATCTAATTGCACAATAAAAAAGCTTAGAAATTCTTCCAAACTTTTTCCCTAACGACGCTTTTCTTTTAAGAAAGAATCAAACTCGCCACAAGGGGACTAACAAAGACATACATGACTCCAGTAATCCCGATTGCTAAACCACCCATTGCGCCTGCGACTTGTCCATAATTGAAAGCTGTCCCCGTTCCAACAGCATGTCCAGTCCCCCCAAGGGCCAAACCAATGGCAACAGGATCTTCTACTTTTAGGAATTTAAGAATCATTGGTCCAAGCACACTGGTCAGGATGCCTGTCGCTACAACGACAACCAGGGTAATGGTAGTCATTCCCTGCATTTCTCAGCAATTCCCACTGCCATGGCTGTTGTCACAGACTTAGGAAAAAGAGAAATAGCTAGGAAATACTTCATCCCAAAGATTTTGGCCAAAACAGCTGTAAATACAGTATTGACCACTACCGCCAGAAAACTACTGAAAAGGATACTCCTAGCATGGTGCTTCATCAAATGAAAACTCTTGTACAAGGGGATTCCCAGGACGACCGTTGAGGGCACAATCAAATTACTGAGGTAGGTCCCACCAATATTGTATGCTTTATAGGATATCCCTGTCAGCTTCAAGAAAGCGATGACCAACACTGTAGCAACTAAGAGGGGTGTCGTGATCGGATGGGGAAAACGACGAAAAATCATCATCCCAATCAGATAGGCAAAGACCGATAGAGAAATCCCAAAGAGAGGATTAGACCACAAACTTTCCATCATTTTTTTCCTCCTTTATAATCCCCCTCATACCGAGTCTTGATAAAACCGACGACTAAAGCAATGAGGGTTACATTGATGATGATAGCCCCTAAAATAATCAACACGATGGGCAATAAATGAGGCTGGATGACATCAAACTTATCCATAATCCCAACTGCTGGAGGTAAAAATAAAATCGTCATATTGGCTAAGAGAAAAGATCCGACCAGATTCACATGGCGGATACGAAGCCATTTCAACTGCAAGCACAGAAATAAAATCAGTAGACCAATAATACTACCTGGAATTGGCAAATGAAAGAGGGTCGATATCCCTTCCCCAATCAAAGAGATGGTAAAGATAATCATCAGTTGAACATAAAGTTTCACGCGCTTCTCCTCAAAATTCTTGAAAGATACACTAACAGTCTACTCCTTTTCTGTAAAAAATCAAGTATTTACAGAAGGTTTTCAGACATAAAAAAACAAGGACGACTGTAAGGGTCTCCTTGTCTAGAGAGCTATTTATTTTTTCTTTGCTAACATGGTCGCAAAGCGTAAGGCAATCCGATTGCCATGTTCATCACGTCGGTGCAGATGACCTGGATTCTCATTGTATTTAATGAGTTCCCAATCCTTGTAATAGTCAGCTAGCTCGCCTTCCTTAAATGTAAAGGAGAAAGGAACCTGACAAGGATAGTCCTCTGTATCCATGGCACAAACGATTAAGTTATAGCCACCTGGATTGGTCTGGTCTTGCATATTTCGAATAATCGCTGGAATGCGGTCCGCTTGCAAGAACATGAGGACAACTGTTGAGACAATCAAGTCATAGGTTTGCGTTAGGGCTGCCGAGTTAATATCATAGAGCCCCACAGTCATTTCCAAATCTTCTTGTTCTACAATACTTTGTAGAATCTCTAGTGCTAATTCATTTTGATCGACTGCTGTCACTTCAAAGCCATGCTGGGCCAAAAAGAGAGCATTTCGTCCTTGTCCACACCCTAAATCCAAGGCTTTCCCTGGAGAAAGGGACTCCATGGCTTCTAGCACTTCCGAATGGACAGGGTTGCTATTATATTTTTTGAGGAAGTAATCTTTGGGCTCACAGTAGAATTCCAAGAACCATTCCACATCATCTGTAAGGGCCTCTACACGGTGCCAAGCTTGAGGTTGTGCCATAGGATTATCCGCACCTGCTTCAAAAACATGGCTGGCTACTTCTTCCCCATCTTCTGTCAGCTCGATAAACTTAAGTTTTCCTTTAAGGACAGTAATCTTTCCCCAAGTTCCTATCTTGGTATTGTGCTTTCTTTGGACTGCTTCAGGCATGGTATCCTTGGTCCACAAAGGCATCCGCTTATAGGCAATCAATTTTTCAGGCATCCATCTATTCTCCTTCTTTCTATTTATCTTTATCATACAAAAATTATATGCAAATAACAATAAAAAGAGTGGAATTGCAAGCTTCTTTTGCGAAGATTTCTATTCCACTCTTTTAGAATCTATTTGAGACAGGATGCTGATCTAACAGTCTCTGTCTTCTTATTCTTCATTTTCATTCTTTTTTGATTTTTTAAAGTAGAAACCTGCCAAGCCAAATCCTGCAAGAGCTAAAACTCCTAAGATGGCAGATAGACTGCTATTTGAATCACTTGCCTTGCTAGATGATTGACTAGAAGCTGTTTCTTCCTTCTTATCTGTTTCTTTCGATGCATCTTTCAGCTTGGGCTGCTGCTACCAGATTGGCCTTGTTGTAGCCATCATAGACAAAGTCTGCTTCCAAACCTTTTTCTGTACGAATCTTATCTTCCATCTCACTTTCAACTTGTTTGATTTGTTTGAAGATGGTTTCCGCACGTTTAAGTGAGTCACTTGTTACTTCGTCCGCAGTAGCTTTTGCTTGGTCATCAGTGAGTCCACTGTATTTTTGATCCAAAGCAGCTTGTTCCTTGATCCAGCCTTCTTCCATTTCTTTCCACTTCTCTTGGATGCTGTTGCCAAAGAGGTCTGGGTATTTCATGACCATTTGGTCAATATGCCAAACAGCCCAATACCAAGAAGTTGGATCGTATTTGGCAGAGCGAACTTTGAATGGTCCATAGGTATCATTGACAATACCATAGAATGGCACATAAGGCGTGTTACGGCTTTGAGCGAGTCCCAACCAAACGACACCTCCAAATGGAGTTGGCAAGTCCTTCTTAATTTGGTATACGTGGGCGTTAATGACGTTTTCATTTCCCAAAGCATATTTGTATTTATTGGTATCGACTTCTTTACCTGGTTCCACCAAGTCATCTGGTGTGTATTGTTTGAGGTGTTCGAACCGGTTCCGTTGTTCAGCGAAAACATCTTCTAGGCTATATTTCTTAGAAGGATCTGTTGGTTTGCGTAAGAGGTCAAAGTGTTTGTCATCATATTTGACGTCTGCTTTAGGATCCATCAAGGTAATTCCTGCATAGGTCCGTGAACGGTTGCGTTCTGTGTATTCATCTGGACCATAAGAATCTGCAATATGGAATTTTCCATCCTTGTCTGTCTTATAATGGTCTGCCTTCTTGGCAATCTTTTCAACATCTTTAGAAGCGATAACATTTTCTTTGTCTGTTAAATCAACATGACCAAGATAATAGGTATTAGCGAAAATGGCATAGCGATCTTGAGGGAATTTAATTGCTACATATTGATGCCCAGATAAGATTTCCATGTACCATAATTCATTCTTATCAGCTACAACAATAATATTCCCTTCAGCAGAACCTTTTTCATCGAGAACCTTGGCAACCAACTCAATTCCTTCGCGAGCTGTTTTCACACGTGGGAGAACCAAGTCTACCATAGCAGCTTCAGCCAAGCCATTTTTCACTAGCGGATCTGCTTCTAAAATCTTATCATGAGGAGTTGCAGATACTGTTGAGGTCATGGAAACACCAGCTTCGTTAAATCCGTGTGCCCCAAAGTTCCCGTTGGAACCATCTCCATGCGCCGCATCATAAGTTGCTGTATATTTCATTTCATGACTCAAGTGCGGATAAGCAAAACCGTTAGATTCATCCTCTAACATGTCCCCGTCTTTATAATCTTTGGCAGGCACTACTTCATAGGTTTTGTTGTGGCGTCCGCCATCAGGGGCATAAGGATAGTCTTCTGTCCGACCAAAGAGCATAGAACCATCGGTCGTTAGATCTTTCCCTACGATAAAAGCTGAACAAGCCTGAGCTACTTGAACAGGAAGCAAGGCAACTACCATCAGTGCAAACATTAGTTTGACCAGAAATTTTCTCATAGTCGATCTCCTTTTTGACTACAAAAGAGGCTAGAAAATGATATTCAAGCCGACGAAAAACAACTATACCAACGCTACCTATAGTATACTCTTAACCTTATAAAAATGCAAGCGGTTTCAAAAAAAGAAAAAGAAAAGTAGGAACCGGTAAAACACTTTTGTTCTAGCTGTCCCTACTTGTTCTTTAACGCGTATTATACTGTTTCATCACACGAGCAATATCACGATTTTGCTCTCGACGTTTAATGGATTCACGTTTGTCATAATCATGTTTCCCTTTGGCTAACCCAAGCAAGAGTTTAGCATAGCCATCTTTAAGGTAAACCTTGAGGGGAACTAAGGTCATCCCTGTTCCCTTTGTCTCTTGCTCCAATTTTTGAATCTGCTTCTTATGAAGCAAGAGTTTGCGACGACGTTCCGGATCCTGGTTCCAAATATTGCCTTCCTCATAGGGAGCAATATGGACATTGCTGAGCCAGACTTCACCATTCTTGACTTGGGCAAATCCATCCTTGAGGTTAATGCGAGCTGCACGAACACTCTTGATTTCCGTCCCCGTTAGGACCATGCCAGCTTCAATGGTGTCAACAATCGTATAATCGTGTCTTGCTTTCTTATTTTGTGCGACGACCTTTCCTTCGCCCTTTGCCATGCTTAGCTCCTTTCTTAGCAACTTCTTTGTAAAATGGTTTCTTATTCTTTTTCTTCTTGTCTTTTGGAGAATGCTTACGCTTGGTATCTCTAAAGCCTCCTTGCTTTCGCTCTTCTTTCTTGGAAGGAGGGCGCTTAGAGGTCCCATTCCGATCTTTACGTCTCGATGCTTTATTACCTTTTTCAATCAGATCCAGCTCACTAGGGATATAAGAGAAATCAATCTCGCCAGTCATCTTATCTGCTCTTTCAACCCTAATTCGAATCTCCTGACCGACTCGGAAGGTAACGCCTGATTTTTCCCCTCGCAAGGTCAAATCGCGCTCGTTAAAATGATAAAAACCAGGTAAGGTGGTGATGTGGATTAAACCTTCTACGGTATTTGGCAATTCAACAAAGAGACCAAACTTGACGACACTAGACACTAAAGCATCATACTCTTCACCAACATAGTCCTCCATGTATTCTGCCTTCTTCATAGCTTCTACTTCTCGCTCCGCATCAATAGCGCGGCGTTCCCGACTAGAGGATTGGCTAGCAATATCTGGAATGACCTGTTCAAAATGAGAAGCAACTTCCGAATCCTTCCCATACTCTCGCACCATGCGGTGGACTAATAAGTCTGGATACCGGCGAATCGGACTGGTAAAGTGAGTATAGAACTCAGCTGCTAACCCATAGTGCCCATGGTTGTGCTCAGAATAACGCGCCTGCTGCATGGAACGAAGCAACATCATGGACAAGACATCAGCATAAGGTTCCCCTTCTACTCTCTTCATAATGTCCTGCAAGGTTTCCTGACTCATGGAACTAGCTGTCCCATAAATAGGAAGGCCAAAGCTAGCGGCATAATCGATAAACTTTTGCACCTTCTCTGCTTTGGGTTCTTCGTGAATCCGGTAAATAAAGGGAAGTTTTCGTTTGGCAAAGTGCTCAGCCACTGTCTCATTGGCAATCAGCATGAAGGATTCAATCATCCGTTCTGCAATTCCACGTTGACGTAAAACAATATCTACCGGTTTTCCTTGAGGATTGACCAGGATTTTAGCTTCACTGGTATCAAAGTTAAGAGCTCCTCGTTTTTCCCGCATTCCTTCTAAGATTTGATGGAGAGCAACCATGGCTTCGATACTTGGAACAATAGCTTGATATTTCTCACGCTTCTCTTGGTCTCCCGAAATGATATCATTGACATCACTATAGGTCATACGGAAAGTCGTTTTAATGACCGTTTGGGTAATCTGATAACGAAGGACCCGACCACGCTCGTCAATCTCCATAATGGCTGATTGAGTTAAGCGATCCACTTGAGGGTTTAGGGAACAAATCCCATTGGATAACCGCTCTGGTAACATGGGAACAACTCGATCGGTTACATAGACAGAAGTCGCACGGTTGAGAGCTTCCTTGTCCAAGGCAGAACCTTCGGTTACATAATAAGAGACATCGGCTATGTGAACTCCTAGTTCGAAATTCCCACCTTCCAAGCGCTTAATATGAACCGCATCATCCAAGTCCTTGGCATCGGCACCATCAATCGTAAAGATGATTTCATCTCGAAGGTCCAAACGTCCTTCAAAATCCTTCTCAGATGGCTGATCTGGAATGTTCTCTGCTTCTTTGAGGACTGCTTCTGGGAAATTCTGAGACAATATCCATAGACTCGAGGACTTCCAATACATCGATTCCAGGGTCTGTTACATGTCCAACCACATCTTGTACAGAGGCCACAAAGTAATTGTGTTTCCGACTCGGATACTGATCAATAGCAACCTTGAGAACTTCTGTCCCCTCCAATTGCAGGGCTGGCTTTTTCACATAAATGCGTTGGCTAATCTTTTGATTCTTTGAAACGATGTAGCCAGCATACTTGGGCTTTTCTTCATCCAGAACGATTTGACCAACGACCGTTTGGAGACTATGCTCCAAGACATCAATAATTCTTCCCTCTGCTGCAGTTCCCTTTTGACGGTCCGCTACCTTGGTGATTACAACTTCAACCGTATCTCCATCAATGGCATGGTTGATATCATTTCGTCCGATAAAGAGGTCCTCTTCTTCTCCTTCGAGACTAACAAAACCGAAGCCACTTTTATGGGCATGAAAAATGCCTTTCACGGTAATGGTCCCTTTTGGTTTCGCATCAAGGAGACTTAAAAAGCCATTTTCTTCAAAGGTCAATTGACGACGTCGCTCCATCAGCGAAATGGTCTTAATCAGTTCACGAAAATCTTTGGCGTCTGTAGTCCCAATGGCTTGGGCCAACTGGTCAACTTGAGCTTTCCCCTCCTGTTTTAAATAATCAATAATTCTACTTTTCATATTTTGTGCTGGATAGCCAGCCTCCTTTATTTTCTTTCTTTTAGAGGGATTTCTTTGTAAGTTACAATCCCCCTATCACACAACTCATAGATGAAAAAATAGGCAAAGACAATGTCTAAGCCTATCTTATTTACTGGATAATACCATTAAAATCATCGCAATGAGTAACCAAAGGAAAATCATAACCCCTGTCATTCGTTGCATGACCGCTTCGAATCCACGAGCTTTTGAACGTTCGAACAAATCATTTGAACTAGCATCAAATACGTTGCTTGATTGATTTTTAGTTGGTTGCATAAAGATAGCGATAATAATTAATACAGATAGTACCAATAAAATAGTAATCAACGGTTTAGTCATAATTAAAAAAACTCCTTAAAATCTTATCTATTTTTATCATAAAAATCATTTTCTTTCAAGATGTAATGTCACTTTTTCTTTCTTTAGGACAATACTTCAGAACTTCAATTTTTTCAGGGTGGGTCTTCATATTTTTACTTGTCAAATAATTCTGACTGCCACAACTCGTGCAAGTTAGTTGTACTTTAATGCGCACTGATTTCTCTCACTTTCAAATACTTTCTAAAGATGAATAAAAGGAAGGCCAAATCTATAAAGGCTAGGATAGCAGTCCCATAGAATACCCAATGGTAATTGACATGCATGGCAATACTAGAGCCCATCATGGGACCAAGAACTCCCCCAACATAAAAGAAGAGTTGGTTGTAACTAAAAATCCGAGAAATTCCTTCCTTGGGAGTCATGCGGTTTAAGAGAGCCGTCACTCCAGGCATTAAGGCTCCTGTCCCAATTCCAAATAGGAAACGAAGAAAGCCTAATTGAAAAGGGGTCTGAGCAAGGGCACAGAAGATATAGAGGATCCCACTATAGAGAAGGGCTAAAAGTAAGAGGCGATGGTTGCCAATTTTATCTCCGAGCTTTCCCATCCATCCCGATGTCAGGATACTGGAAATCCCCATAGCTGATACAATCAAGCCAGAGATACAAAAATAATATTGTCACTCTGACCAAGCTCCCGTACATAAAGTGGAAGAATGGGAGAAATAGATTGGCCTATCATCTGGATGGTCATACTGGTCAAAAAAAGACCCAGTAAAATGTCCTTATGCTGGATAGAAGCCAGTAAATCCCAGCTTGAAAGATGCTCCTCCTTCGATATTTGTTGGTAGTCTTCCTCAATGCCCCACCAAGTCAAGACAGAGACGAGAAAGAGGAAAAAACCAACGAGGAGAAAGACGTTCCGCATGCCAAATTGCTCCGCAATCAATCCACCCAATAAAGGCCCCATTAAGGTACCGGCAACGGTTCCGGTCGACAAGGTTCCCAGAGCATATCCAGATTGATTCTTTGGCACCTGACTGGCAATGAGAGCCGTACTGTTAGGAACAAAGCCCGAAAAGACACCATTTAATAAGCGTAGGAGCAACAACCAAAAGACGGAAGGGACAAAAGCAATTCCTCCCATGGTCATGGTCATGGCAATCGAGGCTCTCAACATCATAGGTTTCCGACCATAACGGTCTGCCAAACTCCCCCAGATTGGGGCCATTAGAGCGGAAGTCAAAGAGGAGGAGGCGACTGCAATCCCAGCATAAAAAGGAACAGCTGGACCTTTTACCCCCAACTCCTCCACAAATAGAGCCATAAAAGGGACTACCAACGAAAGACTGGCACCTACGAAAAAACAGCCAATCCAGGCAATAAAAAGATTTTTACGCCAATTGATTTCCAGTGAAATAGGATCATCTTCTTTCTATTTGTTCTAAAGCTCGATCAATTTGCTGATAGAGGCAATCACGCGTGCTATTGTTATCGAGCACGAGATCGACAAAAGCTTTTTTCTCATCTAGAGGCATCTGGGCTACCAAACGGTCACGCGCCTGTACCTCCCTTAGGGCATTTCTTTCCATTAGACGTTGCAACTGGGTCTCTTCCGTCACATAGACCAGCCAGACTTGGTCAAACCAGTCCAGATATCCTTGCTCGATTAACAAGGGGATATCCATGAAAAAGAGGTCTTCTATTTTAGCTAAGCGATCCCTTTCTCGCGCCAAAGCTTTGCGAATGATGTCCCCTTGTACTTGGTTGGACCAGGCAATCTCTTTTTGGCTTGAAAAGATGCGTTGAGCCAGAGCAGGACGATTCAAGTCTCCAGTATCTAGGAGGATGTCCCTTCCAAAATGCTCTACTAAAGCTTGATAGAGTTCTCCACCTGGTGCCTGCAAGTCATGGACCACTCGATCAGCATCAATGACAGGATAACCTTTTTCTTTCAAATAGGAGGTGACAGTGGACTTTCCTGAAGCAATCCCTCCTGTTAATCCAATGATTCTTGCCATCTAGTTCTCCTTTTGACAGTGCGGGCAAAAATGGGTTCCGCGTCCTCCCAGCTGGATTTTCTCAATCGGTGTCCCGCAGCGTAAACAAGGCTGACCTGTCTTTCCATAGACTTGGTGTTGATCTTGCATGGTGCCATCCTCTCCAAAAAGCATTGCTGTAAGAGCGAATAGTGGAGCCACCTTTTTCGACAGCCTGAGCTAATACAGCGATTGTTTCCTTTCGGATAGCTTTTGGCTTCTCTAGCAGTCAAGTTTTGACTCAAACGAGCTGGGATGAACCTTGGCTCGATAGAGGACCTCATCTACATAGATATTTCCCAGACCTGCCACCAATTTTTTTGGTCCAAAAGAGCTGATTTAATGGGTTTCTTTTGATTTTTTAAGAGCTGCTTTGGAAGGCTGGCCCTTTAAAATCCGCTTCTGTCGGCTCTGGACCAATCTTTTTTTCGCCAAAAAGTAGCTGTCTACAAGCTCAGGTACTAAGACTTCCATGGTTCCAAACTTGCGGACATCTTCATAGACAAGGGTGCTGCCATCAGTAAAATAAAAGAAGACATGGGCGTGCTTGCGAAAAGGGACTTCGTCTGGATAAAAGAAATACTTGCCTTCCATCCGTAAATGCGAGATCAAAACCAGATCCGTCAAATAAAACAAGAGGTATTTCCCGCGGCGCCCCATGGCCCGAATTTCTTGACCTGGGAGATCTTGACGAAAAGCATCCAGATCCGTCTGAATCATCTTGGGATACTTTACTTCCACTGATTGGATGGTCTTCCCAAGAATTAATTTTTCAAGACCACGTCGGACAGTCTCAACTTCTGGTAATTCAGGCATAGAACTCCTTTCAAAAACAAGAAGCAGGCTTCTGCCCACCTCTTCTTAATATTCTTTTTCGTTGTATCCGAAATCAGCAAGATCCAATTTCTTATCCCGCCAATTTTTCTTGACTTTGACCCAGGTTTCTAGGAAGACCTTGTCCCCTAACATGAGCTCGATATCCTTACGCGCAAGGGTTCCGATCTTCTTAAGCATAGCCCCGCCTTTTCCGATGACAATGCCTTTTTGGCTATCGCGCTCGACCATGATGGTTGCACGGATATGGACCTTATCGGTTTCTTCATCCCGCTTCATAGAATCCACTACTACTGCCACAGAGTGGGGAATTTCTTCCCGCGTCAAGTGCAAGACCTTTTCACGGATCATTTCAGAGACCAAGAAACGCTCTGGATGGTCAGTAATCTGATCAGCAGGGAAATATTGGAAACCTTCTTCCAAGTTTTCGCTCAAAATATCAATCAAACGCGAAACATTGTTTCCTTGAAGGGCTGAAATCGGCACAATTTCCTTGAAGTCCATCTGACTACGGAAATCATCGATTTGCGCCAAAAGTTGGTCTGGATGAACCTTGTCGATCTTATTGACCACAAGGATGACGGGCACCTTGGCTGCCTTGAGGCGTTCGATGATCATATCATCACCCTTGCCCCGTGGTTCATCTGCTGGCACCATAAAGAGAACCGTATCGACTTCTCGAAGGGTACTATAGGCCGACTCTACCATGAAGTCACCAAGAGCTGTCTTGGGTTTGTGAATCCCTGGGGTATCGATAAAGACAATCTGTTCCTTATCGGTCGTGTAGATTCCCATAATCTTGTTGCGCGTTGTCTGCGCCTTGTCACTCATGATGGCAATCTTTTGCCCCATGACATGATTTAAAAATGTTGACTTCCCAACATTGGGACGTCCTAAAATGGCTACAAAGCCTGATTTAAATGTCATAATATCCTTTCATGAGGGAACCACTCCCTCTTATCCAAATACCAAGGCCCACAATTTGGGCACAAAAATGATCAATCCTGTCACCAAAGCAAAGCCGGAAATAACGAGAACCGCTCCCGCCGCCATATCCTTGGCGTTTTTGGCTAGCATGGAGAAGTGGTAATCACTCGCCAAATCCACTACATTTTCAAGAGCAGAATTCATGATTTCAAAGGCAATGACCAAAGAAACACTTAAGAGTAGAAAGAGCCACTCTGTGACTGAAATGCCAAAAAGGAAGCCTGCAACAATCGCTAAGATAGCTGAAAGTGCATGCTTACGCATATTTCGTTCTTCTTTAAGGCTGTGAAAATCCCTGTTAAAGCAAATTCAAGACTGGCAATCAGTTCTCGATTTTTCCATTTTCGTTTATTGTCTTGTGAGTCCATAGGCCGTCAAAATCTCTTCCTGTAAGCCAAACATTTCCTTCTCTTCTTCCGGACTATAGTGATCATAACCGTTGATATGAAGGAAGCCATGTACTGCTAAAAAGCCCATCTCGCGCTCAAAGCTATGACCATACTCTGCCGCTTGCTCACGTGCCTTGTCTACAGAAATAAAGAGCTCTCCAATATAGGTATCAAACTCTGCCATCATTTCTGCCAATTCTGGATGGTCTTCTAAATCTTCTTCCGAAAAAGCAATGTCCATCTCTGGTTTGTATTCCAGACTGATCACATCCGTTGGGCGATCCGTGTCCCGGTATTCCAAGTTCAATTCATGGCTGCGTTCGTTGGTTACAAAGGTCACTGCCATTTCCTTGTCTTCTTTGCCCAATTTTTTTGCAGCAAATTCTAAAATTTCCTGGGTTTGTTTGATCATTTCTTCAGAGACTTGACCGGTCTCATCAACCATTTCAATATACATCTTGGATCACCTCACTATCATTTCAATTATAGCATAAAAATAGCGTATATACTAGAATACACGCTACTTTTACTATTTGAAGAATGCCCTTTTATTCAACCGTCTGTTGGATAGCTTGCATCTGGGCATAGATGCCACCATGGGCAATCAAGTCTGCATGTTGGCCCCGTTCGACAATGCGTCCCTCTGATAGAACCAGGATCTGAGCCGCATCTTGAATGGTCGATAAGCGGTGGGCAATGATAAAAGTGGTCCGACCTTTCTGTAGGACTGCCATGGCCTTTTGGATAATCTCCTCTGTCTCCGTATCAATGTGGGAGGTCGCTTCATCCAGAATCAAAATTTTCGGATTCATATAAAGGGTTCGAGCAAAGGAAATCAATTGACGCTCCCCACTTGAAAAGGCCGATCCTTTTTCAACCACTGGATGATCGATTCCTTTTTCCAGCCTTTCTATCATAGGCAAGGCACCGACCTGTTTTAGAGCATCCAAGACGCGATCACGGTCGATATCTGTTTGACTCATGGCCACATTGCTAGCAATGGTCCCTGAGAACAGATAAGGATCCTGTAAGACAATTCCCATGTGGGACCGAAGACTCTCTCTAGAGAAATGGCGAATGTTCTGGCCGTCGATCCGAATTTCTCCCTCCTGCGGATCATAGAAACGATAAAGCAAGTTCATAATAGAGGATTTACCCGAACCGGTATGGCCAACCAAGGCAAGGGTTTGACCTGGATGGGCTTGAATGGAAATGTTCTTAAGAATTGGCTTGCCTTCTTCATAGGCAAAAGTGACATGATCAAACTCCACAGCTGCCCGGTCTATTTTGATCTCTTCTGTTGCATCTGCCTCTACCTTTTCGTCTAGGAAAGTCAAGACCCGCTCCCCTGTTTCCAGAGAGCGTCGGATATCCGGAAGACGGCGAATCAAATTGGCCATAAGATCAAAGAGCTGAATAACATAATTGAGATTGATAAACAAGAAACCAGCAGTCATCCCCAAATCCCCACCAAGGTAGGATAGGCCTGCAATAGTTAATATTCCTGCAATGACGATGTATTTCAAGAATTCTGTCAGGCTCCAAGAAGCAATGGAGTCTGCTAAAACTAGACGATCATTGGCCACGGTCATCTTCTCTGTCGTTTGGTCAAACTCATCAATCACGCGCTCTTCTTGTCCGTAGAGTTGGATCATACTAGCCCCATGAAGCAGTTCATTAACCTGGGTATTGATCTCACTTCTGGAGTCAAAAAAGTCTTTCATAGGCTTGTCTGTCATATGCTTATACAAGGACTGAATCCCGTAAAAAATAGGAAAAATCAAGCATAAGAGAAGACCCATCATAGGATTAATATAAAAGATAACCCCCATGATAAAGAAAAAACGCATCAAATGAATCACTAAATACATACAGGAATTATAAAATTGGGTCCGTAAGGTCTCTGTATCATTAACAATGCGGGTTGCAATTTTCCCTGCTGGCTTATCATCAAAGTAGGAAATTGGTAGTTGTTGCATCACGAGGAAGGCTTGGTCTCGTAGCTGCGCAGTTACCTTATTGCCTCCATGAATCAAACCCGATTGCCTATATAACTGATGATCTGCCCCACTGCCAAAACGATCAGATAGAGGACCCCCATAGGATAGAGTGCTCCTAACTCTCCTCCCTGACTCAAAGCTGTCAAGGGACCATCAATCATCTTTCGAAGGATAAATGGCGATAGATCTGATAAAATCGTTGCCAGCAAAAGACAGATGAAACCAAGCCCAAAAATACCAGGAAAAAGGGATAGTTTTTGTAATAATCGTTTTAAAATACCCATCTTATTCTCCTTCCTGTCTTTGCTGCCGTTGGTATTGTTCATAATACCAACCTTCTTGAGCTAGTAAATCACTAGCTGTTCCTTCTTCCACAATTCGTCCTTGATCTAAAACAAGGATCCAATCTGCCTGATGGACAGCTGAGAGACGGTGGGAAACTATCAAGGTTGTCTTTCCTTTTCGCTCTCTTTGAATGGTCTCAATAATCGCCTGTTCTGTCTTGGCATCCACTGCGGATAAAGAATCGTCCAAGAGGAGCAACTGGGCATCACGTAGAAAAGCACGTGCCAGAGAAATCCGCTGCTTCTGCCCTCCCGATACGGAAACTCCTTTTTCGCCGATCAGAGTATCCAGGCCATCCGACATCCGTTCCAAATCATTTGCGAAGGCTGCCTGAGCGATAGCATCCATGATTTCCTCTTGACTAGCCCCCTTCTTACCAAGGGAAATATTTTCTAGAATAGACTTCGAAAATAGGATGTGTTCCTGAGAGACGTAACCAATTTTTCCCTCAATGGAACGTCTCACATAGCGTGCAACGGGCTGCCCATTGATGGTAAACATTCCTTGGCCAAGTGGGTATTGCCGTAAGAATTGACGGACCAAGCTCGTCTTTCCGGCTCCTGTCCGACCCACAATCCCGATGGTTTGCCCTTTGTTAAACTGCAAAGAAATCTGTGAAAGACTCTCCTTCTCCGCCATAGGATAGGTAAAAGAATAGTTGTCAAAAGCTACTTCATCAAGTTCCTCTAGCCATTCTTCACCATCTGTTTCCAAGTCATCATCCTCTTCGATTAGTTCTGACAATTTTTTGTGGGAGGTCTTAGCTGTTTGATAGACCAGGATAAAATCTGCTAACATCCACATCGGCTCAATCAAGGCTACTAGATACAATTCTAGACCTAGCAGTTGACCCAAGCTAATCTGTCCAGTTTTCAAGAAGTGGCCCCCACAGACCAAAAGAAGGACAGTTGAAACCCCGATAAAGAAAAGGGCAAAGGGACCAAAGGCATTTTGAATAGAGGCGATTTTATCCCCCGTCTTGGCCAAACTTTCTGTTCGCTCTTGAAATTGTCGCACCTGACGCTCCTTACGGCTATAGGCCCGCATGACCCGAATCCCTTCGATGGATTCTAAGACCTCATCGTTTAAATGGGCTACCGCATCACGGTTTTCATCCACATAGATCTCTTCCTTTTTCCCCAGGAGATAGGTTGATAAAACCAGAAAACTCATGGGAATAAAGGAAATTAAACTCAACTGCCAGGAAATCAAGAACATGGCTGGAATGATAAAGAGGAACAATCCTCCCCCATAAAGGACAATCAGCATCCCATAGCCGACCATCCCCATCATCCCGTCTACATCTGTGGTAAAACGAGTCAAGAGATCTCCTGAGCGAAACTTTTCATAAAATGGCCGTCGCATGGCTACGAGCTTACGAAAAGCTTGCCCCTGTAATCTGGCCTTATAATGGACCGAAGCTTGAAACAGCTTCAAATGCCAGTAGTAAGCGGAAATGTAATTTAAAATGGTAGCTCCCAACAAGAGAGCAATATCTCTCGCAAAACTTGACTGAGTCAAGGTTTGCTTGCTCAGCTGGTCGACTAGTCGTTGAATGACCTGTGTCGGTATTAAAATTGTATAATCATAAATCACTAGGACCACAGCGATGCTGAGATACAGCCACTTATGTTCCCAAATGTACTTCCATAAGGCTCCTATCATATTCTCCCCTTTCAAAATGGCACAGAAAAAACCCAAGTAGGAGCTGAGTACGTGCTCAGTCCACACTTGGGCCTTCTGATGCCTATCACCAATTCAGTTAAGGCAGGCAAAAATGCATACAAAAAACCCAAGACAGACTCCTCCATCTTGGGTTTCATTCATTGCTTACATTGAACTCAACTGAGATTGGAGAAGTTGTGTATTCAATTGTGTCATCAAAACATCTACTTTGTTCATGATGGTTTTCTCCTTTCTCTTTGTTGCTATAACTTTACCACGGATTTCTGTGCTTGTCAACGTTTTTTTGAAAATCGTTTGAAAAAGATTCCACGAATAGGCTCCCAGTTAGAAGAAAGCGTACAAAAAGAAGCCTAGATCCCCTCTAAGCTTCTCTCTTTTACTATGCTAGTTGCCGGGATTGAACCGGCGACCTCATCCTTACCATGGATGCGCTCTACCGACTGAGCTAAACCAGCAGTACCTATCTACTATATCATGGAGATAGGCTTTTGTCAATATCCTGACTCATTTTTCTGTCAAATATTCTTCCTTAGTGAGGACATAATGGACTCTCGTCACCATTCGCCCCTCTTCATGCAGGTCTAGCATCGCATAAGCTTCTTCGTGGGAAAATTGCATCCCTGATTTGGCCATCACCCGGCCAGAAGCTGGGTTGTCCTTGTCATGAACGGCAATGATCTTGTTCATCCCTAATTTTTCAAATGCTAGGGAAATCACTGCCTTGGTAGCTTCTGTCGCAAGACCTTGTTTCCAATAGTCCTTATTCAGAACATAGCCGATACTCCCCTTCTTCAGACAAAGATCCAAATCCAGTAAATCAATCGTCCCAATAAATTTCCATTTTCTTTGAGCTCGATCCCCCATTTTCCAAGTGGGCTCGCTAGATAAAAGAGGGCAATGTTATTACGCGTCTCTTCAAGACTTTGATTGGTTGTAAAAGTATAGCGCGTAACAGCTTCATCAGAAGCATACTGAAACATAGCCGGTGCATCTTCAAGAGTGACCGGACGCAAACGTAAACGCTCTGTCTCCATTTCACGATAAGCCGCTAACTTCACATATAAATTTTCCATTTGACACTCCTTCTTTAGGGATTAGTTTAGCAGAAAACATAAAGGAAGACAATCTAAAATTTTTTCTTGATTTTTGATTAGCTTTTATATAAAATAAAACCATTCGGTTAAAAAAATTGGGATGAGGAGTGAAAAGGTCATTGAGTTAGGAGAGCAATCTCACACCAATGACCTTTTTACACCTATATCTAAGCAAGGAGAAATAAACATGTTAATCGGTATTCCAAAAGAAATTAAAAACAATGAAAATCGTGTCGGTTTGACACCTGCTGGCGTCCACAGCTTAGTGGGCAAGGGCCATCAAGTTTTGGTGGAAACAAATGCCGGACTTGGTTCTGGTTTTGTGGATGAAGATTACGCTAAACAAGGAGCAACTATCGTGGCTACTGCTGCAGAGGCTTGGGCCGCTGAATTGGTGGTCAAAGTCAAGGAGCCCCTCGCTGAAGAATACGACTTCCTTCGTGAAGACCTCTTACTCTTCACCTACTTGCACATGGCTGCTGCTCCTGAATTAGCAGATGCTATGGTAGCAGCCAAGACAACTGGGGTAGCTTACGAAACAGTGCGAGACCTTGAAGGACAATTACCACTCTTGGTCCCAATGAGTGAGGTCGCTGGACGGATGGCCGTGCAAATCGGGGCTCACTTCTTGACCAAACAAGAAGGAGGTTCAGGCGTCCTCCTAGGTGGTGTGCCTGGTGTTCCAAAAGGAAAAGTCACTATCATCGGAGGCGGAGTCGTTGGAACCCATGCTGCTCGTATCGCTCTTGGACTCGGTGCCCAAGTCACCATCTTGGATATCAGCGCCAAACGCTTGTCTGTCCTAGAAGATGTCTTCGGTCATCAAATCCAAACACTCATGTCCAACCCATTTAATATCGAAGCCAGTGTCCGTGATGCCGATGTTGTCATCGGGGCTGTCTTGATTCCTGGGGCTAAAGCTCCTAAATTAGTAACAGACGATATGGTCAAACAAATGCGTCCAGGTTCCGTCATCGTCGACGTTGCAGTTGACCAAGGTGGTGTTATCGAAACAGCAGACCGTGTGACAACGCATACGGAGCCTGTTTACGAAAAACATGGTGTGCTCCACTATGCCGTTGCTAATATCCCAGGGGCTGTCGCTCGCACTTCTACTATCGCCCTTACCAATGTAACCCTTCCTTATGTAGAAGCTTTGGCTGACAAAGGCTTCCATAAGGCCATCGCACTTGATGAAGGCTTGCGCCAAGGGGTCACTACTTACCAAGGCCATATCACAAGCCAACCAGTTGCAGAAGGTCTAGAACGCGACTTCACTCCAATCGACGAATTAGTTTAAACTATCATATATTTAAAGAATTATCATCGAAAAAAATAAGCAACTTATTTTTTTCATATGAACTAATTAAAAAAGTTTTGAAAAAAACAAGTTGTTTTGAATTTTTTAAATCATTTTCAGAGACTTTCCGCTGTGAGAAAAGTGCCTGAAACAATTTAGTTTCAAGCACTCGGAATAATTAAGAGTAAAACAGTTTGGGAAACTGTTTTAGCCTGAGCCCAGAAATTAAAGAGCGAAGGGGCTCAATAAAAATTGAACACGGGTCATGGATTGTGTCAAAAACGCAAAATACATTAGTACTAAATCCAAGACACAGTAGCTGATTGAATTCTTCTCTCACCTTTTAGCTCGGAAGAATCCTAATCAGCCTTGTGGGGGCAGGACAACGAAGCAATCCCATACAAAAGTGCTTCTGTCCTGCTCCCTATTTTGACTTTATCCGCAGACGCCCTTTGTATCTTGATTTAGTCATGGAACTTCCTGGATTGCTGAAATCATCCACTGGATAATTTCACCTAACCTCCGTTCTCACCTAAGGAAAGTCTAAAAAATGATTTTATCGTCAATTTAAGGCAAAGATCATAAGATCTTTGCCTCTTCTTTTATTCCGTTTCTTCTTCCACATCCAGTTTTTCTTTGAGGACTGGATTTGGGAGGGGCTCGTAGGCCCGGATAATTTCTGCTACAACAGGATGGCGAACAACATCCTTAGCAGAGAAGTGCACAAAATCAATCTGAGAAATATTTTTTAACTTCTCCTGGGCATCAATCAAGCCGGATTTGACATTTCGAGGAAGGTCAATCTGGCTAGTGTCTCCATTGACAATCATCTTGGAGTTAAAACCAAGACGGGTCAAGAACATCTTCATCTGCATGATGGTTGTATTTTGCGCTTCATCAAGAATAACAAAGGCATCATCCAAGGTCCGGCCCCGCATATAAGCTAAGGGAGCTATCTCAATAATCTCCCGCTCCATCATCCGAGTGGTCTGGTCCTTGCCCAAGATTTGATAGAGGGCATCATAGACTGGACGTAGATAAGGGTCTACCTTTTCCTTGAGATCCCCTGGAAGGAAACCAAGGCTCTCCCCAGCTTCCACAGCCGGACGAGTCAAAATAATGCGCTTGACTTGACCACGCTTGAGGGCGGTCACGGCCAAAGTTACTGCCAAGAAGGTCTTCCCCGTCCCTGCTGGTCCAATCCCGAAGGTCACATCATGGTGCTTGACACTATCTACATAAATCTTTTGCCCTAGCGTTTTGACCCGAATGGGCTTGCCGTAGCTATCCTTGATGATTTCTTCTTCATACAAGGCCACGAACTTATCCAACTCATCATTACGAACCATTTGAATAGCTGTTACAACATCCGGCGTCCCGATAGTCATGCCACGATTTACCAAGATAAGCAAAGCCTCAATAACTTGTCTGGCTTTTTCACAATCTTCTTCTTGACCGATGACCTGGACAATTTCTGTTCGGGCATGGATGACCACATCCAACTCCTGCTCCATCAAACGCAAGTGACGTTCATTGGATCCAAATAGATGGAAGAGATCATCTGGATGACTTAATTGAATATCAATTGAATGTTCTTTCAAATAAAGAACCTCTCTATTTCTGTAAGTTTTTCTCTATTATAACAAAGAGACCGAGAATTGACCATCCCCGGCTCACTTTGATTTTCTTGTACTTAATGACCTAGGTATTCTTCCCAAATTGCATCAAAATCTCCTAGATTAAAGGAGAAACTGGCATGCTCTTCCAGAAAGCGACTAACCTCATCAAAATCATCTGTATGCTTTGGAAAGGCTGTCTCATGAAAGGCCAGATCTGCCAGAAGAGCCTTGGGAGCATTGCTTTTGGGATTGCGCTCTGTCATCAACCAAGTATAAAATGATTTTCGCATAGGACTCCTCTTATTTTAATTCTGTACCAAAGGCATCCTGTGTGATTTTCCCTGCTTTCATCAAGCCTCCCAGAGCTTTTTTGAACTGCCCCTTGGAAATGCCAAAGGTTGCCTTAATTTCTTCTGGGGAGGACTTATCATTCAAAGTCATAAAGCCTCCGTTGTTTTCTAAATATGCCAAAATCATCTGTGCATCGTTTTCCAGCATTTCAAACGAGCGTGGCTTCAAGGATAAATTCAAGGTCCGATCCACCTCTCGGAAACCAATAACCCGGGCATCTAGGACTTGTCCCAAACGAGGTTCTGCATAGCGCTCACTTGGATGGATAAAGCCTAACATATTGTTCTCAGGTAAGTAAACAAAGGTCCCTGAAAGTTTTAAGCGATAGACGATAGCCGGCCAGTTCTGATTCTGCATATTGTTGTAGGCTGGACGAGCAATCCGTTGGAAGTCTTCTTGATAGGCCAAGACACCCCAAATCCGGTCTTTTTTATCGACTTCCAGGCGAACAAAAAGTTTATCACCTTTTTTAGGCCATAGTTCCTTAATCTCAGGCAAAATATCCAGAGAGACGACAATCTCCTTGTCAGGTAGACCAGTATCGACAAACACCCAGGTCCTTACGAACTTCTGTCACTGTCCCCCAACCAAATTGGTCCTGACGAGCTGTGACTTCAAGTGTGGTCAGGCGCAAACGTTGCTTCATATCCGTATAGGCAAAGCCCTTGACAGACTCTCCAAGAGCATGCTCTCCTTCAGACTTGTCCAAGGCATAGGTTTGCCCATCCTTTTGGACGAAGTAAAAACGGTCATTCTCATCCGTAACAAGGCCCACGATATCATGTGCGAGATTGGTATTCATTTCTTCCTTCTTTCTGGCTAATGATGATCAATAGCCCCTTAATGGAAATAAAACCCAGCCAGCAGTGCCAACTGAGTTCATTTCCTCTGTAAACTGCTGGAAATAATTAGACTTCAAGCAATTCTTTTTCTTTGTGAGCTGTCATTTCATCGATATGTTTCACAGCATCATCCGTTACTTTTTGGATTTCTTTTTCAAGACCCTTCAATTCATCTTCAGTGATTTCTTTTGCTTTTTCTTGTTTCTTAGCTTCATCCATCGCATCACGACGGATGTTACGGATCGCTACCTTAGCATTTTCACCAACTTTTTTCACTTCTTTGGCCAAGTCACGACGAGTTTCTTCTGTCAAAGCTGGGATAACCAAGCGGATAACCGAACCATCGTTGGCTGGAGTAATGCCAAGATCAGAAGCATTCAAAGCGTGCTCGATATCTTTCAATGAAGACTTGTCAAAAGGTGTGATCAACATCACACGAGCTTCTGGAATCGTGATAGATGCGATTTGATTCAATGGAGTATCAACTCCGTAATATTGAACATAGATACGGTCCAAGAGACTTGCGTTTGCACGACCTGCCCGGATACTTCCAAATTCACGTCCCAAACTTTGGTGAGACTGAGACATTCTTTCTTTAGCTTTTTCTACGATTGGATTTGCCATTTTATTCCTCTAACTTCCTTATTTTTCTACATTATTAGAAACGGTAGTACCGATATTTTCTCCAAAGACAACGCGTTTGATGTTCCCTGGCTCATTCATGTTGAAAACGACTAAGTCAATATCATTGTCCATTGAGATGGTCGATGCTGTCGAATCCATGATACGAAGGCCTTTATTGATGACATCACGGTGAGTTAATTCTTCAAACTTCACAGCTGTCTTGTCTTTCTTTGGATCAGCATTATAAACGCCGTCAACACCATTCTTAGCCATCAAGATTGCGTCTGCTTCAATTTCGGCGGCACGAAGAGCAGCCGTTGTATCCGTTGAGAAGTATGGAGAACCAATGCCTGCACCAAAGATAACAATACGCTCTTTTTCCAAGTGACGAAGGGCACGGCCGCGGATATAAGGCTCAGCGACTTGTTGCATGGCAATCGCTGTTTGGACACGCGTATCTACTCCAACCTGTTGAAGAGAATCCGCCATCACCAAGGCATTCATAACTGTTCCAAGCATTCCAGTGTAGTCTGCTTGAACGCGATCCATACCTGCTTCCGCCGCAGGTTCTCCACGCCAGAGATTTCCTCCACCGATAACGAGAGCAATTTCAATTCCAAGGTCATGAACTTCTTTGATTTCAAGGGCCATCTTTTGAACCGTTTTGATATCAATTCCGACACCCCGTTCACCGGCTAACGCTTCACCTGATAACTTAATTAAAATACGTTTATACTTAGGTTCTACCATTTTGTCACTCCTTTTATGATCTGTATTATTTTACCACAAAAAGCGTTTTTTTATAGTGATATCTATCAAAAAATTTTTTATCCTTCCAACTTTTTATCTCCTGCTAAAACTTCTATAACTATTTTTGTAAAAAAACACTAAACAAACAAAAAAAGCTACCCGAAAGTAGCTTTTACATTCTAATTAAAGTGAGTTAACATCCACTTTGATACCAGGACCTTGAGTTGTAGTCAAAGTCAAGCTAGTTACGTAAGTACCTTTAGCTGTAGCTGGTTTTGCTTTTTGGATAACATCGTTGAAAGCTTTGAAGTTTTCAACCAATTTATCAGCGTCAAATGACACTTTACCGATAATCGCTTGAACGATACCTGCACGGTCTGCACGGTAAGTGATTTTACCACCTTTAGATTCTTCAACTGCTTTAGCAACATCCATTGTTACAGTACCAGTTTTAGGGTTTGGCATCAAGTTACGTGGTCCAAGGACACGTCCAAGACGTCCAACAAGAGCCATCATGTCAGGTGTAGCGATAACAACGTCGAAGTCCAACCAACCATCGTTGATTTTCGCAACAAGGTCATCTTCACCTACGAAGTCTGCACCAGCAGCTTTTGCTTCTTCAGCTTTTGCACCACGTGCAAATACAAGAACGCGAGCAGTTTTACCAGTTCCGTTTGGCAATACCATTGCACCACGGATTTGTTGGTCAGCTTTTTTCACGTCGATGTTCAAGTTGTAAGCAACTTCTACAGTTGCATCAAATTTTGCAAAGTTAGTTTCTTTTGCAAGAGCTACAGCTTCTTCTACGCTGTATGCTTTTGTGCTGTCGATTTTTTCAAGTGCAGCACGAAGTTGTTTGCTTTTTTTAGCCATTTTATCTTTCTCCTTGTAATGTGGTCATATCGATTTTCATCTCCCACGTCACTCGTCTCATGATCAAGTGTATTGCGGGCAAATAGGATTGTTACAATTAGTCAGTAACAGTGAATCCCATAGAACGAGCAGTACCTTCGATCATACGCATTGCAGACTCAATGTTTGCAGCGTTCAAATCTGGCATCTTAGTTTCAGCAATTTCTTGTACTTGTGCACGAGTAACTGTTGCAACTTTCGTTTTGTTAGGTGTACCTGATCCTTTTTTTCAACACCTGCGGCTTTTTTTCAAAAGAACAGCGACTGGTGGTGTTTTTGTAACGAAAATCAAATGATTTATCTTCATAAACAGTGATCACAACTGGGATAATCATACCAGCTTGGTCAGCTGTACGAGCGTTAAACTCTTTAGTGAATCCCATGATGTTGATACCTGCTTGACCAAGTGCTGGTCCAACCGGTGGAGCTGGAGTAGCTTTACCAGCAGGGATTTGCAATTTTACAAGTTTTTCGACTTTTTTAGCCATTTCTTAAATCCTCCTTTGTGGTTTTGGCGGTAATTACAGATTTTTACCTCCCACAAGTATGCTCTACGCATACCTTTCTATTATACACTATTTTCTTCCGAATGCAAGAAAAAATTTCATTTCCATCACACTTTTTTTACTTTTGTGATAAAATGGAGGTATGTTAATAAAAGTTGCTTCCCTTGTATTTATTTTTTTGACCCTGATTCTCAGTGGGATTATTATTCGAGTCTTTAAACTGCGTCGATATGGTTGGAATTTTGCCGACCTGGCTTTTCCTCTTTTCGCGCTAGAATACTATTTAATTTCAGATGCGGCTTACTATCATAATTTGTTGCCGCAATTGCTATTGGCCTTGTCCCTCTTAGCTATTGGCTTAACCATTTATTTTTTGAAAAAGAGACATAGCTTTTATTATCCGAAATTTTTTAAATACTTTTGGCGAGCAGGCTTCCTCATTACCTTCTTCCTATACCTCATTATGACGATCAGTCTCTTCATCTGATCTATAGCATCAATAAAACGGTATGAACTAAAATCATAGTTCATACCGTTTTTCTATTTGTTTCTGGACTTATGCAGACGGGTCACTAAGGAATAAATAAGACGATTCATCAACCATAAGACTCCTTCCATGACCAGTCCTAGGACAAGGGTCATGATCCAGCCAGTCAGATGAAGATGGCTGAGATTAAAAATGGAAGAAAATACAAAAACCGACAAGCAAAATCCAGCTATATTCAGAAGGATGATGCCCAATTTTACATGATTAAAGGGAAGGCTGAGTTGGTATACTTTTGTAAAGCCAATCAATGCCAGCAAGTAAATAGAGATGGTCGAAATTTCTCCCTGACTTAATGCAAGGAAAGGACCCAGAACCACAAGGAAAAGGACCGATATGAGATTGGTCAAGGCAGCTGGAAGAGCTTGCTCTATCACGGTTTCAATAAAGTCTCCTTCTATCCGGGCACGATTCTTCTCCAAGGCCAGCAAGAAACCGGGGATTCCAATGGTAAATCCACTGATCAAGGACATCTGAGAAGCCTGGATGGGATAGGTGAAACTAAAGAGAATGGCCAAAATAGCCAATAAAATTGAAAAGATATTCTTGACCAAAAAGAGACTCGCCGAACGTTGAATATTGTTGACCACTCGGCGACCTTCATCTACAATCGATGGCATGTGAGAAAAGTCCGAATCTAAAAGCACAACCTGGGCCACCTTTTTGGTCGCATCATGTCCCGTATTCATGGCAATACTACAATCTGCCTTTTTCATAGCGAGGATATCATTGACCCCATCCCCTGTCATCCCAATCTTATGACCATCCACTTGCAAGCTCTCTACGAGGATTTGCTTTTGTTCTGGACTAACTCGTCCAAAGACGGTGTAGGTCCTAGCTGCCTCTACCACCTCCTCACGCGTCTTGAGCTGACTCGCATCTACGACCCGATCCACATCTGGAATACCTGCTTTTTGAGCAACGGCAGCAACTGTCACAGGATGATCTCCTGAAATAACCTTGATGGTCACCCCTTGTTTTTGGAAATAAGCAAAGGTTTCAGGAGCAGTCGACCGTACAGGATTCTCCAAGACCAGGGCTAGAAGGGGAAGGACTGGAGCTTCTAATACTTCCGTCAGCTGTTCCCCCTGGTAATGACCCAAAATAAGGACACGCGCTCCTCGTTCAATCTCTCGTTGCCACACTTCTTGGTAAGCATCGAGATCATCTCTGAGCAAAACATCCGGTGCTCCTAATAGGTAGATCCCTTCTTGGAACTGAAGGCCCCCAAATTTCTTCTTAGATGAAAAAGGAAGACGGTCTTGAACGGGCCATACTTGGGTGGGGTGGACGGAGTGAGACTTGCGAATGGCCGTGATGGTATCATTCTGATCTTCACTTGCCTGAAGATAGTGACTTAATATTTCTTTGCCTTCTTTTTCATCTAGCGCCAAAGGGAGGAACTCACTTACCTGCATCCTGTGTTCGGTAATGGTTCCCGTCTTGTCTAGACAGAGGATGTCGATACGGGATAGGGTTTCAATCCCCTTCATACTATTGAGCAGGACCTTTTGAAGGGCTAAACGGGTTGCTCCTAGCACCAAGGCCAGAGTCATTAAGAGGTAGAGTCCCTCTGGGATCATCCCAATGATGGCACCGACCACAGAGGTGATGCTAACTTTGAGGGTTTCTTGATTTCCTAGATAACTCTGCAAAAACAAGAGCAATCCAATCGGGAGAAGAGTCATTCCAATCATTCGGACAAGGCCGTCCACTGCATGAACCATTTCCGATTCTTCGTGTCCCTTGACTTTCTTGGCGGAGAGACTCAGCTGATTAATATAAGACGCATCTCCTACTTGCTCCAAGACCGCAACTGCCTGACCTGAAATGACAAAACTACCTGACATGAGTTGTTGATTCTCACCTTTAGGGATTTCATCTGCTTCACCTGTTAATTGGGACTCATCGACCATAATCGAGCCATCTAGAATCTTGGCATCTGCATAGATCTGATCCCCTGCTTGGAACAAGACAACATCCCCCTCTACCACCTGGTCGACAGGAAGGTCCAGCCGTTCTCCTTCACGAATCACTCTAGCTTTCTCCACTTGAAGGAGGCGCATCTTATTCAAAATTCGACGGGACCGCAATTCTTGAACAATCCCAATCAAGGAGTTAACGACTACAATGGGAACAAATAACATATTGTTCCAAGACCGTACTAGTATCAATAAAATAGCTAGAATACCAAAAACCAGGTTGAAATAAGTAAAGACATTTGAATAAATAATCTCTCTCGTCGACTTTCTGCCGTGATGGTTACTCGATTTTGTTTGCCTTCTCTGATTCTGCTTTGGACTTGCTCATTCGTTAGCCCGCTATATCGCTTCTCTTCCATATTTTCTTCTTTCTTTTTTCTGTATCTAGTTTAGCAAAAAGAATGTCTTCTGGCTTGGGACTAGAGACCGAAGATGGTGTAGACCTATTCGTGAAGTTCAAGAGGTAAGCCATCTGGATCAAAGAAGAAGGCCATTTTGCGCCCATCAAAATCGTCCACCCGTAGCTCTGTATGAGGAATTCCCAATTGGTCAAACTCTGCTAGACAGGCTTGAACATTTTCCACTTTAAAAGCCAGATGACGGAGACCGGTATGTTCTGGATGAGGGAGAAAGGGTCTCTTTGGGGCATCTGGTTTGATAAATATTTCTAAAGTCAGATTTCCCTTTCGAATATTAAAGAGAATATCCTGCTTTTCTGGTCGATGGTGTTCGTCTAAAGGTACGAAGCCTAACTTGTCTACATAAAATTCTCTGGTTTTGTCATAATCGTGGCCAATAATGGCAATGTGGTGAATGGTATCGAGATGCATCTGCTATCCTTTCTTTTTATTCGTAAACAAAACCTGCCCTTTGTACAGGCAGGTTTTTGCTATTGTCAAATATCTCATTCCTTCTTCATTTAAAGAAAGATTAATTGGTCTGCAAGACCTTTCTTGGCTTGGTTCCTTCAGCCGGTCCGATGACACCCGCCGCTTCCAAGTCTTCCATGAGGCGGGTCGCCCGGTTGAAGCCAACCGATAGGCGACGTTGGATCATTGACGCACTAGCTTTCTGAGTTTCAATGACGAGAGCCTTAGCCTCTTCAAAGAGTGGATCACCCTCGTCGGAGCCACCCATGCCTCCGTCAAAGTCTGACTCGGATACTTCGCCAGGATCAAAGGCATCGTCATAATCCGCTTCTGCTTGTTCTTTGACAAAGTTGACAATCCGCTCGACATCGTCATCTGAGATAAAGGATCCCTGTAGACGAATCGGGTGGTTTTCATCGATCGGTTTAAAGAGCATATCTCCTCGACCGAGCAACTTCTCTGCTCCATTCTCATCTAAGATGGTCCGTGAGTCGGTCCCGGATGATACCGCAAAAGCGACACGGGAAGGCACATTGGCCTTGATCAAACCTGAGATAACATCAACCGATGGCCGTTGGGTCGCAAGGATCATGTGGATCCCCGCTGCGCGCGCCTTTTGTCCCAGGCGAATAATAGCATCTTCCACTTCTTTACTTGCCACCATCATCAGGTCTGCCAACTCATCGACAATGACCACAATCAATGGAAGTGGTACTTGCTTCATCTCAGACTGGGCATTGTATTCAGCCACCTTAGCATTAAAGCCAGCAATATTCCGAGCACCCACTTTCGAGAAGAGCTCATAGCGATTTCCATCTCATCGACAACCTTTTGTAGGGCTCGACTGGCCTTGCGTGGATTGGTCACCACTGGAATCAAGAGGTGAGGAATATCATTGTAAACAGAAAGTTCCACCATCTTTGGATCGACCATCATAAATTTGACTTCATCTGGACGGGCCTTCATCAAGATACTCGAAATGATTCCATTAACCGCAACCGATTTACCAGATCCGGTAGAACCAGCTACCAAAAGGTGGGGCATCCGGGCCAAATCAAAGGTCCGCGCTGAACCATCTACGGCCTTCCCAAGTGGAATCTCAAGGAGTTTGGCTGGATCTGTTTTGGACTGCTCCCACAATTCACGGAAGGAAACGGTCGCAATCTCTGAGTTGGGCACTTCAATCCCAACCAGAGACTTCCCTGGAATCGGTGCTTCGATCCGCACATCCTTGGCTGCTAGGGCTAGGGCCAAATCATCTGCAAGGTTAGAGATGCGGTTAACCCGCACACCGACAGCTGGCTTGACTTCATATTTGGTGACAGAGGGGCCGATTTCCGCCCGCTCCACTGTCGCCTTGATGTTAAAGCTTGCAAAGGTTTCTTCCAAAATGCGGATATTTTGGCGAACGATGTTCTTCTCTTTGGATTGGTTTTTCGGTTTGTCAGGTGCGAAGAGATCAATCGTTGGAAGTTTGTACTGAAGTAGTTCCTTAGGTGTGAAGTCCACAGTGACTTCTTCATCCACATCCTCCTCAGGAACTTCTTCCAGCTCCTCTGGATCGTCTTCTGGCCAGTCTTCCGAATAACCTTCCTCTTCATTTGGTAGATAGATTTGAGGGTAGGACTCCTCTACAGGCGCTTCTGCTTCGATCACAGGTTCCATGACCTCACCTGTCTCAAGATCTACAGGATAGCCTTCTGTGCTCATAGGACTAGCTTCTGCAAGTTGCTCGATGCGAGTAGCCTCCTCTGCTTTTAGAGCTTTCTTCTCTTCACGCTCGACAAAGCGCTCTTGCCTCCGCGTTTCTCGCTTCTCCATAAAAGCATGGAACGCCATCACTGCCTTCTCATACAAATCATAGACAGAATAAGAGCTCATGATCAGAACCCCTAGGAGAATTAAGAGAACACCAATAAAGTAAGTCCCAATGTTAGACAGCAAGAAGGCAACCGGTGTGTATAGAATCGCCCCTAGTACGCCTCCTCCTGCAAAAGAAGAGACGCGAAGATGGAGCAAATCCCCAAGAATCCGAGATAGGGTCGGTCCAATCGACGAGCCTTCAAGTTTTAGGACAGACACAAAATAAGCCTGATAAATCAGAAGCAAGCCTGCAAAGAGGCTCAAAAATCCTGATAGAGTTCCCTCGTGCTTTTCCACCCATTTAAAAAAGAAGAGATAAAAAATAACGGCCGTCATGGCTAGATAAGCTAAACTTCCTACTAGAAGACGGACGAGATTGTAGGCTACTAGTCCGAGTGCTCCTAGACGGAAAAAAGCGAAAATAAAGATGAAGGTCAATACCAGACTAACCACCATACGCCGAATTGCTTTTTTACGCTCGATCTCTGCCTTAGTAGGCCTCCGTGAAGATCGTGTTTTTTTTGTTTGATTACTGTTTGCCATAAACTTTATTATACCATATTTCTAGCACACATCTCTAGTAAAATCCTGCAATCATTTTTCACCTAATTGGACAATAGATGAAGAAAAAATAAGGCTTAAAACTAGTTCTAGCCTTATTTTTTCAGTCTTTATGGTAAAGGAAGATCGAGAAAGTGTTGAGTGAAGCAAATAGACCTAAAATGATTTTCAAAAGATAAACATTCCATAGCTGTATGAAACAGTTATGGTAGGTCTAGCATTGTCTTTTGAAGCAAATGACAAGCAAGTAAATTAAGACTAGAGAGAAATCTCAGTTCATTCTCCGCTATCTGCTCAGTCCATCATGTTTTGATTGTTCACGAGAACCAAAATCTGATATTGCTTTTGTAGATATGAGATTTTTCTATGCTACTGTTGAGTGTGTGGAACGTGGATTGTATCTTTTAAGGACCTCGCTTTGTGTGATGAGTAGAGCAGATAATTCAAACAGACTTATCTTAGCTTCCTCTCCAATGTTCAAGAAAGTCTTTTGAGCACCACAAGAGGCGAAGTCACAAACTCCGCCTCCTTCTACATATTTTTTGTTATAATAGAATATTTTATTTGAAATATCAAGGCTTATGCTTGATAAAGCTAGAAAACTTACCCTTTTCCAGCAAGAATATCTGATACTTTATACAATCCTGGGGAATATGTCCGACCAAATAGTTTTTTCGTCAAGGCATTAAACGTATAATGGTCATCTAAAATCAAGACTTCGTCATACGTTTTTAAGAGTGCAATAAAGTCATCGTCTGTTAAATTGGAACCATCTCTAGTATCGATATTTTCATTGCTGAGGTAATAACTTGTTGCGCTGTCGCTGTATGATGCCATTAAATCTAAAAATTCTTGGTCAACCGACACAAAATTTTCTCTAGCATCAACATTGACATCCCACAGATAATAACGACTAGCATATTGGACAAAATAATTATCTACATTCTCCTTATCTGCTGTTACAACCAAAATTCTATCCGTTGACGAATTACTCTGACTTCCAGTAAACTGATGAATTTCTTTTACGACCTTGTTTGTTTCCTGATTGTTATTGTAAACAATGCTATTATTTTCTGACAAGAACATTCCAATGGCATAAACTGTCAAAACAAGGCTCGCGTATTGGTACAAGTGTTTATTAAATAAGCTCTTGTAAGACCTAGCATTACGTTTACTAATGATTTTTTCATACAGACACTTGTCCATTACCCATGCTAAAGCCATGGTCAAACAACCAAAAGCAAAGATAACGATGCTCGAAGCATAGCGCTCAAATCCTGCTAATTCTAACGCTTCATCAGTCGGCATTGCTGTCAGATACATGAGTAAAATGCCAATATAGTAAGTCACAATCGAAATATCAACAAATCCCCAAGTCAACAAGACAAATTTCTTATATTTCAAACGAATGCCAATCACAATAAAGGCAATCAGCATAATCAGATTGATTATCAAAATTCCATTGCTTGCCAAACTGTCAAACGTAAACACCGATTTGACAAAAAGAGTGATAATTTTTTGTGGGTCGCCTGACAGATTTCCAGTCAATACCTGACCAAGTTCTGACATGGACACCGCATGCTTGGCACTTGAGGCATTTGGGAAATTATCCGTCACATGCTTTTGCCAAATAACAAAAGGAAGACAGCTGACTAGCAAGGTCATTATGAGCAGCACTAGTGCTTTTAAACGTGCTCTTTTACGAACAAGTAAACGCACAATACAAACCACATAAACTACTAAAACGAGAGCGACAAAGAAAAGTCCACTTACTTTGACGATACTTAATAATCCAAGAATTACCGCCGTATTTAGCGACAAAAACCAGAAACGATTACGATAGACAAAACAACCTGCTATGGCTGCCAAGGCCAAGGCCGGAAGCAGAAAATCAACCAGCAAATTATTTAATCGAATAGCAACGTTGAACGTATTAAAAACAGCAAACGAAGCAAAAATCATGCTAACCATTAAGACACGTCGATCATCACGAAGTGCCGCAAACATGGCATAAAGACTGGAAGCAATCAAGAAGAATTGCCCGACCAACATACTACCTTCTGAAAAGCCTACGATAGTCGTGAAAAAATAAATGAAAAGTGAACTTCCAACAGGATAGGTATAATAACTAATAATCGTATCCTGCTGTGTTGGCAAAGCATTATTGATATGGAAAAATTTTACAATCGTTGCCCAATGCGTAAAATTATCATAATGTAAAAGCGGTGAATGCCAGAGCGTTATTCCAAACAAAAGCAAATAAGCCATCATTCCAAGCGCAATATAATCAAGTCTCCTAAAGCGATATTTCTTTTTCCATACCGCCCAAAGATAATAAAGACTCAAAAGACAGCCCAAAACAGAAATGGCATACACGGTCTGCAACATAAAGCCTAACAAACTACCAAGGTACAATACCAATGTAATGACTGAAAATGTAAACACCCATGTCAGACTGCGATTCATCTTCACAGTATTACGGAAAAAGGCATTGTACCCCATGGTAATCACAAAGAACAACAGTAATCTAGCAATACTAATCATACTCTCCCTCTCCATTCATTTGCTAAGGCTTTAAAAGCAGGTAAGCTATCCAAATCCGCTAAATTGGTAACTCGATAAAGCGATTCGTCTCTATCAATATCATAGGACACAAAAGTCAACTGAATTGGCAAATCTTTGTAGGTAAATGCGACATTCGGTCCTTTTTTAGGATTTGTCAATTTTCCAGAAAATGTCATGTAATAATAATCTGTCTTTCTAAGCTGGCATTTTTTTCCAGCAACCTGAACCTCTTCATTAACACGAACTTTCGGAAAAGCTACTTGGTCATAGGCTGAAACAGGACGTTCATTATTTTGGAAACGTTGACTAAAGTTCTCAAATAAATCATCCCATGTTGTCATCCAAGGGTCTTTTTCCTTCGGAAGATTGTGATTAATGCGGTCATAAATGTACTGATAAAATTCGCGCTTATCAGCTTCAGGAATTTCTGAAAATTGAACGCCGTAGCGCCAACCATTATCAATCGCAAAAACACGAACAACATGACCTTTTACCCTCGCATGGTAATCACGTGATTGCAAATTAAGCGTCAGTTCTTTTTCTTTCGGCAAATACAATGGTAAATCCGTATAGAATGAAATCCCCGTTTCTGAAATATCACAGACTCTCACTTGGTAAGAATCATCATCAACCTCAATAACCATAGCTTCATCAACAGTAAAACGCTCACTTGAGCGATAAATCGGACGACCAAGCGCACAGAAAATCGCAAAGGTCAAATTGATGATATGATAAATCAACCAAAAACTGATAATACTTCCATAAAAAAGCTCTGAACCAAATTTTCCATAGTTAAAAGTCACCAAACCATAAACGGCTAATCCCCATAAAACAAGATAAGGAAGCGCATAAAGGTACAACGTCCACGACGTATCATTTCCCTTACGTGTCACCTTAAATTTTTTATCGCTAATGCCAAAGGACTCCAACATCATGGGAATAAACAAATACGGAGCAAAAATCGTTTCCACAATTTCTCCCCAAACCTGTGTTCGGTATTGTTTTGAGACTTCTCGCATTGACAAGTGTGTCAATGCGTAACTTGGCAACCAGAATAGGAACAGTAGCCAGATATTTGACACCACCACACGCACATGGAAAACCGTATATAAAATCGGTGCCAAGATATACAATAACCGTCTAAAGAAAGACCACCAATAAAGATAGCCATTAATATAAACAATTCTTTGCCCCTTTGTCAATTTGGGATTAAAGAAGATATTCATATTGTAGCTACTGCGAATAACGCCACGTCCCCAGCGCGTGCGCTGTTTGATGACACTCTTCAAATCTGTTGGCGTTAACCCACTAGCCATTGGACTTTTCGTCGAATAATTTACATAACCAGCCGCATTCATCCGAACACCCTAGCTCGAAATCCTCCGTAATGGTATCTGTCGGAAAACCACCAACATCTTCAATCGCCTTGCGGAAAATAACCGTATTAGACCCCGTATAAACCGCTGCACCGTGCGAATTATTGCAAACATTAATTTCTTTGGAAAAGAAATCTTGTTCGTTTGGTAAGGTTGATTCTGAAAACAAGTTAAATTGGAAAAATATCAGCATTGTAAAAACTTTGTGGCGTTTGAATCAAACCAACTTTTGACTTATCATAATCGTCACCATTTTCATAAGCCTCAACTTGTTCAACAAAATAAGGCACAGTTTCCAACAGGAATTCACGATAAGGAATCATATCCGCATCAAATGTCGCCACCAAAGGTGATGACGTCTGACGTAAAGCATTATTGTAGTTTCCTGATTTGGCATCTTTATTATCCGCCAAACCAAAATAACCAACACCAAGCTCATCAGCCAATTTGGCAACTTCTAGACGATTGGTATCATCACAGACGTAGATATGCACCTTAGACTTATCAGGATATTCCATAAAAGTACAGGCATTAATCGTCTTATAAAGCAACTCTGGATCCTCATTATGCGTTGCAATCAAAACATCCACATCTGGGTAACGCTCCTTAGCAATCTCAGGCTTTTCAAGCTCAAAGTCCTTTTGCTTATTCCAAATGAGAATGTAGCCTGTAATGGCTGAAACTACCTCACTTCCCCACAATAAAATCCCAAAGATCAGCGCAAACCATGAATCATGCCACGGAATAGTCGCCACCAAACGCCAAGTTAAATAAAAGGCAGTCGTTACAAATGCAACGAAATAGAGTATCCTCTTATTAGCCTTCATTCTCGCCTCCACTAAAAATCAAATGTTTTTGCACAAAATAACTGACAAAGAAAAGTGTACCGTCAACTAAAATCTTCACCAATGAAATTGGCAGCGTCGTCAAGGCATTTCCTAGAACTGTTACCAATAAACTTGACAAAACAATCTGTACTACCACCAAAGTGAAGTATTTTATCGCACTATTTGATTGACCTCGTTTAAAGACCACCTTATGATTCAAGGTGAAATTAACAACAGATGATATCGCACGCGCTAAAATCGAAGCTAACGTCACCGCACTAAAACTCAATCCATTAAACAAAGAAATTAAAATCGTAAAAGCAACAATATCAACCAAAAAGGAAAACAATGATGAAAAAATGTACTTGAAGAAAACCTTGTAAATTCTAATCGAGTCACGAATCGCATCAAAATGCGACGACTGATTTTCATCCAAATAAATCGTTGCAATGCCAACTTCACAAATCAGAATATTGTCCTCTTTTGCCTCAAGTAACATATTCATCTCAAATTCATACCGTTCACCCTCCACGGTTAAGAGTTTTGGCAACCATGACATAGGAATCACACGAAGTCCCGTTTGCGTATCAGAAACGTTCATACCTGTCATAGCCCCCAAGACGTCTCTTGTCAATAAATTTCCAAATTTACTACGTAAAGGAACAGATTTTTCAAATGTTCTAACACCCAGCACCAAACTATCAGGATGTTGCAAAAATTCAGCCAAACATTTCATCATGTCTTCGTAGGTGTGTTGACCATCAGAATCAATCGTCACAATTCCTTTGGCATTAGGAAAATTGTCCAAAATATATGAAATAGCCGTTTTTAAAGCACGACCTTTTCCTTTATTATCAGCGTGTCTTTGCAAATGACAAGCATAGTTACTCTGCGCTATTGCAAATAACGGTGCAAAATCAGCTCCACTACCGTCATCGACTAGAATAATGTCAAACATTTGATTTTCCTTATCCCGAATATTTTTCAAAAGTTCCAACAAACGGTCATCAGGTTCATAGGCAGGAATGACAATAACAACATCTTGAAACATCATCGACGTTCTCCTTTCTGACTTTTATTTTCGTACATTTTCTTATCAGCTATTGCAAAAAAATCAACGAAGTTTTTATGTGATTGATAAGAGTCCGTATAAGCACCTAAAGATGCTGTAATCCCCATATCTTTGAGAGTCATTTCTGCTTGAACAAGTTTTATTAAAAATTCAGCTTGATTTTCAGAAACTCCAGGGAGTAAAACCGCAAATTCATCTCCACCTAACCTTGCTATTACAGCACTTTCAGGCATTATCTTCGTTAAAATATCACCAAATTCAATTAGAATCTTATCTCCCGTAGCATGTCCAAAGGTATCATTTGCTTCCTTGAATTTATCCAAATCAGATATAATAACCGTAATTTGTTCTTCTTTACGTGTCAGACATTCCTCAAAAGCAAGCTCAATATATCGTCGATTATGAACCCGTGTTAAAACATCTTCGTATGCCATCCTCTGTATTTCAAGTTCATGAAGTCTCTGCTCTGTAACATCAAGAACAAAACAAAAAACACCAATCACTTTTTGGCGATTGTTATAAATGGGAGAATACATATTTTGCCAGTAAAGCGTTTTGTCGCCTGTCTTAATAGTATCCATAAATATAAATGTTTCACCCTTTTTCGCACGATCAACATTTGCTTTTAAACGCGCAGCATCTTCACTATTAAGATAATTCATTGGAAAGTCACCAATTTTGGGAGTGAAATAAAAGATTTCTTCCATGAGCCGAATATCATTCTTATTAACCGCAATAAAACGATAATCTAAGTCTACAGCATAGACGTTAATAAGTTTCGAACTCTGTAAGATAAAGTGGGATAGCATATGCTGTCTTCGATTAAGGTAAGATGCTAGGGTCCAAAGAACTAGTATTCCTATAAAGATTGCTAAAACGATGGGATTATCATGGTCAATCAAAACATCATCATACACTAAGCGCATTAATAACATTAACGCAGCAAAAAAATACTTAAGTACGTTAACAATCTTTGATGCTTGATTAAAAAAATCACTTACTTTTTCCTAATACCATTACAGCCTCACCATTCTAAGTAGTTTTAATACCTTCAGCTTCCAAACTGTCTGTAACAAAACGTCCTGTAAAACCACTGATGAAGCCCGTAGCAGTATTGTCAATTCCTAAACGTTGTAGAATACGGCTGACATTAATACCCTTACCGCCAGCGAATTTATCATCACTCTCTATACGGTTAACTTCACCAATCTCTACCTTGTCGATACGAACAATGAAGTCGATTGATGGGTTTAGCGTCACAGTATAAATCATACTTCAATAACCCTCGTTTTTCTCTTTTTAATTATTTAAGGAGCCCTTCTTCCGAAGCATTTGTGATTATAGTTACTTTCTCAACCTCGGCTACCTTAGCATAGGTAACCTGACCAAGTTTAGAGGCATCAGCTAGAACATAGGCTTTTTTTGCGCATTAGCTATCACTGTTCGTTTAATGACCGCCTCTTCCATATCTGGCGTTGTGAAATAATTGGCATCAACTTCATTAGCACCAATGAAAGCACAATCAAAAATTCAGTTGTCTGATTTGTTCCAGAGCTGTACTTCCAATAGAGGCATCTGTTGAATGTTTAACCTTACCACCAATAATCCTAGTACTAATACCGAGATCTACCAGCTTAACAGCATGATGGATACAATTAGTCACAACCGTCACCTGACGATTGCTCAAATGTGGAATCAAAAGTTCATTCGTTGTACTAGCCTCAAGAAAAACGACATCACCTTCCTTAATCAAATCGGCAGCATAGCCAGCTAATTGAGCCTTTTCTTGAACATTTCTGATAGCTTTTTGGCTATTGGCAATTTCTTCCTTTAGACCATGAATACTTTCAGCACCACTATCAACACGTTTAAGTTGGCCATCTGCCGCTAACTCATCCAAGTCACGACGAATTGTCGACTTAGACGTATCACTTAATAAAACTGTCAGGTTTTCCAAAGCGACTAAACCATAAATAGAAAGAATCATATGAGACAACTCTATCATACTACAGAATTAATCGGAATTAAAGACAAAAATATCACTTTAACTAAAGTTTTTCAACACGAGACACATATTGAGGTGCAAGCTACGCTTGATTACACCCCTCCTAAGTGTTGTCATTGTCAAGGAAAACAAATCAAATACAACTTTCAAAAGCCTTCTAAGATTCCTTTTATTGAGATTGGTGGACTTCCTAGTCTTATTCGTTTGAAGAAGAGAAGATTTCAATGCAAAGACTGCCATAAAGTGACGGTTTCTGAGACCTCCCTTGTTCAGAAGAACTGTCAAATCTCTGAATTAGTGAAGCAGAAAACAGCTCAACTCTTGCTTAATCGAGAAGCTTTGACGCACATCGCTGAAAAACTTGCCATCTCGACCTCAACTGTGTATCGTCAGCTTAAACAATTTCAGTTCAAGGATGACCATTCTACCTTACCTGAAGTACTGTCTTGGGATGAATTCTCTTATCAAAAGGGAAAGTTAGCCTTTATTGCTCAGGATTATGAGACTAAGAAAATCATCACTATTCTTGATAACAGACGACAAACAACCATTCGTAATCACTTTTTCAAATACTCTAAAGAAGCTCGAGAAGGGGTGAAAATTGTTACTATGGATATGTCTGGTAATTACATCCCTTTAATCAAAACTATTTTTCCAAATGCTAAAATTGTTCTTGACCGTTTTCACATTGTCCAACATATGAACAGAGCGCTAAAACAGAATAGATAGTTATGCAAAAAAGAGGTATTTTTATACCTTTTAAAGAAAAAATCCCTCTACAGATGAGAGAGATTGATCTTCAAAACTTGAATTTGATTAGAAGATGATTAATGTTTCGGATGAGACTCAATCCACGCTACAAACTCGTCATAAGAGTGAATTTGTGTTTTTTCTCCAGAGTTGTCTCGTCAGTAGCATAAAGTTCCATAACTTCTTGACCTTCTGGCGCAAACCAATGAATGATTTTATCAAACCATTCGCGTTCATTGTATTGTTTAAGGCGGAAATATAATTTTTTTCTATATATTTCATATTTTTTTGCAACTTCCGGGTAGATATGTGCAAAAATTTGTACCAAAAATATTTACTTTATCATTATTTACTTCATTCGATAACCTAATTGGTAAAAAATTAAACCATAGGTATTTAAATTTTTTTCTCAACTGATCATATATTCTTCCTCAGCCCCAATCAATTTTTCGTTGATAGACTGATGGTTGATCTTCTAGATAGTTGATCTTTGATTCAACATCACCTTGAACAATTTCTCCTGTGAAAGTGAAAAGGATCCGCATATTGTTAGGGTCCTTCAAATCAGAATAGTTACCTCTATCAATTTTTTGTAAGTTTAAGGATAGATAATCATTCCCGTCAGCATATCCATCGCTATCAGGTACTTTCCAAACACTACGGTATGTATTATCTTTACCTAATAGACGATAAATATCAAATTCTTTTTTTGTGGCCTAAATGATTCAGGTCATAACTAATTACTTTGAAATATTCTTCTTCCCCAATTAAAGGAGGTGTCTTTAGATCTCCAGTAAACAGGCAATGTTCTGAATAGGTTATTACATAATCTTGACCATGGTAAATATAGCCTTTGTTCTCTTTTTGGCTAACTAAAACAATTTTTTTGATCTTCAAAAGTTTGAACGGTCAAATGTGAGGCAAATTTCCTATTATTGTATTTTTTTAAAGGTACTATTATATAAAATATACCATGACAGTCCAGCAATTGATACAACTACAGCAATGCCAAATAGTATTTAATTCATATTAACATTCATTCTTATCACCATTTGTTTTCTTATTTAATTTGATCATCGTTCGACGATAAACCAAAGGGATCCCAAGCATTATAACTCTACCTTTGAAATGTAATATATCCTTGTTTTTGAGAAATTATATTCTATGTAATTTTAAACCATAATATAAATCGGATGAAGAAACATCCCTTGCACTGCCTCCCTAATTCATAAACAATTTATAGGTTTCTACAGTCAGTTTTCTATCTCCACTTACAATTTGAGTATTATTAAGATTCGATTCTCTATTTACTTCATCTTTTATGGCAGACCCAAATAGTTTTACTGGTTCACTTTTATCTGAATATTCCCTTTTCTGTTCATTAATTTACATGAAATCAGCACATCCAAGTACAAGCCTGACCCTTATCTAGTCAGGCTTTTTGTTAGCTCTTTGTGGACCTTCCTCTGAGATAGTATATGGGATTGACCTAAACAGAGATAGACTCCATAGAACATCATCAGACTCATACAATAGCTTTCCGGAAGATTTTCTATGATGTAATGAACTGCATGAAAAATACTAGCATATAGCAAGGCCAGACCAATCCACAGTTTATAATAAAGCTTTGATTTCATTCTTAAAAGAAACTCTGCCCGCTTGTCAAGCGCCTCTATATGAAACTCTCCAAAACTTGGATCTCGTTCCATGGTCAGCATACGGCTGATCCATTTAGCAGTCGCCAACCAGCCCACTACAAGCAAGACAGTCTTAGAAACCACAGAAATGGAATGGATCCAATAAGGGACTAGGATTACGAAACCAATGACGAAGGCTAGACCAACCGTCCACTTATCAAATCGAATGGGCTTTTTTTGATCATTCACATAAAGTTTCATTCTTATCATATCTAAGTAGTACTCTTTACCAGCAAAACGCATTATATAAATTAAACTATTTTTTCTATGCATTTTAAACCTCCCTTACTGTACATATGTGGCAAGCTAGTCACTTTTTCACTTCAATAGTCTACTCCAGCTTTTGATTCTGTCAGTTTTTAGTAGTTCTTCTCACCAGACTTGCTATTAAATAGAACGTCAACTGTTCCACTCAAGAAAACCAGCATTTCTCCTCTTACTCCTCAATCGCTAGCCCATCGCCAACTTCATCCTCCAAGTATTGTTTTGCCATCCGAACAATATAGAGCGACGCATCTTCTGATACCAACTTATTAAAAAGCTCCTTCGCTCTATCCTTATCACCTTTAAGAGTAGCATTCAAAGCTTGATAGTAGATGATTTCTAACTGCTGGTACTTGAAGTCATTGGTCAAGTCTTCGAAATAATCATTGCTTTGGTGGGCAACGGTTAAATCATAGAGAGCAAGACAGACCTTCCTTGTTTTCTCAGCTAGTGTAGGGTCTGTAATGGTCAATTCATTTAACCGAGCCTCTAGCTCTTCTCTGGACAAATCAGGATCTGTCAGCACGGTTGATCGAATAAGATAACTTTCAAAAAAGTTCTTATACTTCTGCGGACAATCCGCCTGACTAAGTGCGTCTCTGGTTTCCTTTATGACAGTATCAAATTCTCCCATCATAAAAGAATAGGCAACCGATGTCAGCTTCATATCTATCCGTAAAGATGGGCTTTTTCACATTCTTGTTCAACTGAAGGTATTGCTGCCAAAAAGCTAAATCTAAGTCTACATGGAGCAAGGTGTTGCACTTGTTGGTGTAGCTCTTCTTGAGCCATTGGATGAATAAAAACAAGCCTGCAAGGACCAATAAGAGGCCAGCAGTCTGAAGAAGGGTATCTCTGACCACTAACCCTATGCAAAATAATCAGAAAGCATTGCCAAGACGCCTGCAGATCTAACATAGAGTCTATAGTTTTTCTTAGAGTTTTATAATCCAATCTTGTAGCCTCCTATCCATAGACTTGTTTTATTTTTAGAATCAGATTCATCTTTCACATCAAAAACAAGTTACCTCCCTATCATACCTCATTTTTTTCTTAGGCCCGCAAGCTGAATATCGCCCTCATCCATAGGACTAGATTTGAATCAAATGGAAAAATTAAGGTACAATAGAGGATAGACTAAATGTGTTGAAAGGATTAATATGAAAAAAATTAATTGCCCTACTTGTATTTTTCTGGTTTAGCTTTTGACAGGATGTGCTCAATCAATCAGATACAAAGACATCTCTAGCTCTGCAAGTTCAAGAGAACAAACTGAGCAAACTCAACTAGCTCTAATCAAAAAGATCAAAAGATGCTAGAAGAACAAAAGAAATTAGATCAACTGCGTAAGGATATCCAAACGATGCGATGACCAATGAAAATGCGGTCTTTCCTCAGCTCTCCAACGAAGTTGCCGAAGATGAAGCTGTCGTGAAAATCACTACCAACAAAGGGGACATTACCGTTAAGCTCTTTCCGAAATACGCACCTTTAGCCGTTGAGAATTTCTTGACCCACGCTAAGGAAGGCTATTATGATGGCCTCCTCTTCCACCGTGTGATTAATAACTTTATGATCCAAACAGGAGACCCTAAAGGTGATGGTACGGGTGGTGAATCCATCTGGAAAGGCAAAGATACCTCTAAAGATCCAGGTTCTGGATTTGAAAATGAATACTCCCCTTACCTCTACAATCTTCGAGGTGCCTTAGCTATGGCCAATTCCGGTCCAAACACAAATGGAAGCCAATTCTATATCAACCAAAATAAGGCGGATATCTCAAGCAAGCTTCCAACTGATCGTTTCCCAGCTAAAATCATCGAAGCCTATAAGAATGGTGGAAACCCTACCCTTGATGGTGGCAACTACACCGTCTTTGGACAGGTCATCGACGGCATGGATGTAGTTGACAAAATCGCCGAAGTTGAAACTGACGACAAAGACAAACCAAAAGAAGATGTCAAAATTGAAAAGATGGAAGTCGTCAAAGACTATGATTTCAAGAAATAAGCAAAAGAGAACCTGACGGTTCTCTTTTTGTCTTTATGTCAATTCATTAAAGTCCCAGATTTGGTCCATCCAGCCTTCATAGAAGTCTGGCTCGTGACAAACCATGAGGATCGATCCCTTGTATTCTTTCAGGGCCCGTTTCAACTCTTCTTTGGCATCCACATCCAAGTGGTTGGTCGGCTCGTCTAGTACCAAGACATTGTTTTCACGGTTCATCAAAAGACAGAAACGCACCTTGGCTTGCTCCCCACCGGATAGTACCTGAATTTGGCTCTCGATGTGTTTGGTGGTCAAACCACAGCGAGCAAGGGCTGCACGAACCTCTGCTTGATTGAGAGCTGGAAAGGCATTCCAGACTGCTTCAAGCGGGGTCTGACGATTGCCTCCTTCGACTTCTTGCTCAAAATAGCCTAGTTCTAGGTAATCTCCACGCTCTACTTCTCCAGCAATTGGTGGGATGATTCCCAGCAAGCTCTTCAAGAGAGTGGTTTTCCCGATCCCGTTAGCTCCGATAATGGCTACCTTTTGATTTGCGCTCAAAGGTCAGGTTCAAAGGCTTAGTCAAAGGGACGATCATACCCAATTTGAAGATCCTTGGCTTGGAAAATGAAGCGTCCAGGAGTTCGGGCATTTTTAAATTCAAAGGATGGTTTTGGTTTCTCACTTTGCAACTCAATGAGTTCCATCTTGTCCAGCTTCTTCTGACGAGACATGGCCATATTCCGTGTAGCCACACGCGCCTTATTACGCGCTACGAAATCTTTCAGATCAGCAATCTCTTTTTGCTGGCGCTCATAAGCCGCTTCCAATTGCGATTTCTTCATTTCATAGACTTCAAGGAATTGGTAGTAGTCTCCTGAATAGCGGGTCAACTGTTGATTTTCCACATGGTAGACGATGTTGATTACATCATTCAAGAAAGGAATATCGTGGGAAATGAGGACAAAGGCATTTTCATAGTTCTGCAAGTAGCGTTTGAGCCAATCGATGTGCTCCGCATCCAAGTAGTTGGTTGGCTCGTCCAAGAGAAGGATATCTGGTTTTTCAAGGAGCAATTTAGCCAAAAGGACCTTGGTCCGCTGCCCACCTGAAAGGGCCGTCACATTTGTCTCCATGCCAAAGTCCATGACCCCAAGAGCACGCGCCACTTCATCAATCTTGGCATCCAAGGTATAGAAATCCCGACTCTCTAACCGATCCTGGAGCTCTCCGACTTCTTCCATGAGAGCATCCATATCAGCTCCATCTTCAGCCATTTCCATATAGAGGTCATTGATGCGAGCCTCTGCTTTAAAGAGCTCGTCGAAAGCTGTCCGCAAGACATCGCGCACCGTTTGCCCTTCTTTTAGGACAGCATGCTGATCCAGATAGCCAGCGGTCACATACTTAGACCACTCGACCTTTCCCTTCGTCAGGGTTGCATCTTGCCCGTCACGATGCTCATGAAGGTGGATTTTCCTTCACCATTGGCTCCCTACCAATCCGATATGCTCTCCCTTTAACAAAGCGGAAGGACACATCCTCAAAAATAGCCCGGTCTCCAAAGCCGTGGCTTAAATTTTTTACCTCTAAAATACTCATGATTGACTCTCTTTCATTGATTTCACTCGTATGATTATACCATCTTCAAGATAAAATGAAAAGGGAGTCCAACTCCCTTTCCTACTACAAACCTAAGTCTGCATATGGCTTCCGGTAGCCCACTTGAACAACTTTTCCGTCCTTCACTAAGAGAGGGCGTTTGATCAGCATGCCATCACTAGCTAAAAGGTCTGCCGCTTCTTCTACCGAAAGCTGATCCACCTTGTCTTTCAAGCCCAATTCCCGATATTTCATCCCACTGGTGTTAAAGAATGATTTGATTGGTAGGGAAGACTCCTTGATCCAGATTTGTAGTTGCTCACTGGTCGGGGTGTCTACCACGATATCTTGGCTATCAAACTCACAGCCTAAGCTCGTTAACTCCGATTTCGCCTTGCGGCAGGTCGAACATTTTGGGTATTCAATAAATGATAACATCTTTTCTCCTTATTCTTTCCAAGATATGGCCTCATGTTGCAACAGCCAACGTTTGCGATCTAGTCCAGCAGCATAGCCAGTCAACTTTTTCTCCGTCCCCAGCACCCGATGACATGGGATGAGGAGGATCAAGGGATTCCGACCTACTGCTTGACCGATGGCTTGGGCCGATCTGCAAGACAAGGCCCGGGCAATCTCTCCATAAGTCCGACTCTCCCCATAGGGAATCTGAGCTAGGTAGGTCCAGACTCTTTGTTGAAAGTCTGTCCCTTGAGGAGATAGGGGAAAGGGCATGGAAGGATTTTCCCCTATAAAGTATCGATCCAGCCATTCAAAGACAGCTCCATGAAGTGGCTGACAAGCTTCTTCGATATGCTCAAGCCCCTGCTCACAATTGGCTTGGTCACAAAACCAGATCCCAACTAGGCTTTCCTCATCCACCACAATAGATAGAGGTCCCAAGGGACTCTGATAGAGTTGCCGATAGAACCTAGTCATTTTGAGATTGTTCTGCACGGTAGTCCCAACGATCGTCTTCGCTAATCACTTGGAAGAGGCTGGTTTCTGCCTTCCGTTTAATCTTCTGATAAGCGAGACGAACTCCATCAATTGGCACCTTTCCACAGTAATGGAAGCCTAACTTCTCTAAAAGGTGTTGCATGACCTTGTTGTCAGGATGGGTATCACAGCGAAAATCCGGGCCTTTCTCTCCTTCGATCAAGCCTTGAAGGAAGGTTTGGGCTACGCCTCGTCCAGCAGCTTCTTTGGCAACAGCGATCCGGTGAAAACTGATATAGAGATAGTTATCATGTTCCCATTTTCCGTCATAAATGTCATTATAAGCTGCTTCATTTCCCTTGTAGAGAGCGGCATAAGCTACGACTTCTTGATTCTCTACAGCTACATAACCACGGCTTTCTAGGATATCCTCAAAAATGATTTCTTGATCCGGATAACCATCCTGCCATTGGTCCACTCCAGCTGCAGCTAAGCTGTCCTTGCCATCTTGAATGATTTCCATAATCCGATTGATTTCATTGGGATAGGCCATTCTAATTTCCATCAGACTCTCCTTTTTCCTCCTCTTGGTGGTAACGGGCATAGAGATCACTCTTTTGTAGCCCGAATTGTTTGGCAACCTGTTTGATTGCCTGGTTCTTTTTCATGCCAGACTGGACCAGAAGATCAATCTCTTGGATCAGATCCACTTCTTCTAGATCTGGCTCCCTGCTCACTGGCTCCCTCTACAATCAGAAGGCACTCCCCTTGAGGGGATTTTCCTCTAGGTAGCCACTAACTCTGCGATGGTCCCTCGCGTGTACTCTTCATAAATCTTGGTCAATTCTCGGACCAGCACAACTGGACGATTCCCATAAACTGCCAGCATATTTTCAAGGGTCGCTCGAACTCGGTGCGGAGACTCATAAAAGATCTGGGTCTCAGGATAGGCTAGCTTTTCCTGGAAAAAGGCCTTTTGCTGCCCTTCCTTGCGTGGGAGAAAGCCATAAAAGATATGAGGCTGAGGTGCCAGACCACTCGCAATTAGGCCGGTAATGCCGGCACTCGGACCAGGAACCGCCACAACAGGGATCTCTCGCTCAATAGCCGCCTTGACCAGGTCGTGACCTGGATCCGAAATACTAGGCAGTCCTGCATCCGATACCTGGGCCAGGTCCTTTCCAGACTCTAAATGAGCTAGCAAATCAGGGATTTTCTCCATGGCATTGTGCTCATGAAAGCTAGTTTGTGGTGTCGAAATCTCAAAATGCTTGAGCAAGAGTCCTGTATTGCGTGTATCTTCTGCTGCTATCAGATCCACCTCTTTTAGAGTTTGGATCATGCGGTAGCTCATGTCATCCCGATTGCCAATTGGGGTTGGCACTAAAAAGAGAGTCCCTGTCGCTTTATCCCCTTTAAAACTTCGTTGAATCTGCATGTTTACTCCCTAAATAACAATTCATCACAGAAAATACACTCTTCATCATTTTCACGACGTTGACCATAGGAGTCTGTACAAACATGAAATCCATCATTGTAAATTCTTTGTAAATTTTCACGACCATTGCGATGGAATTTAGGGGAGCTGGTTTTTCTCCACTTCTCCTAAGCGCTCTCTTAATTTATCATTTTCAAGACGCAGAGCAGTATTTTCCTCGACAATGAGTTTGAGATTTTTCTTAATGGCTTCAACCTCTGCTAATGTAACTAGCAATTCCTGGGAGAAGCCATCCAAAGCATCAAATAATTCTTTTTTATTCATCTCTTTACCTTCTATTTTTCAACTGTAGGACCATATACTCGAGAGCATTTTGAAAACTCACATTCCGTTCCCACATCTGTTTGGCCAAGACCAATTTTTCTAGATAGTCTCTTCCTAAGGACTGACCGATGGAGCGTGCAAAGAGCAATTCCAACAAGCGAAAGGCTTGGGCCTGCTTTTTCTTTTATCATCCGTCTCTTGAACCAAGCGAGAGACCAGTAAGTAGATATGCGGATCTGCTTTTAGACAAGCTGCAACGAAACGCTCACACTCCCTCGCCAGATCGAAAAAGGAGGTATTCTGAGCGAGAATTTGAGCCTCTTGGAAACCTTGACTAAAGTTGGCTAACAGATCTGCTTGTTGAAGCAAGAGACCTTCCTGAAGGAGATACTCTTTTAGGAAATCTTGGTTTTTTGGAAAATGGACCTGCTGCGCCCGACTTTTTATGGTCGGGAGAACCAGCTGCTCATCTGCTGTCAGCAGAAAAATATGAACTTCACTCTGAGGTTCTTCAATCACCTTGAGGAGGGAATTGGCCGCATTGACATGCATCCGGTCTGCATCGCAGATGATAAAGACTTGCTTGGATCCTTCGTAGCCTGACTGAGAAAAATGCTGGATCAAATCCCGGATCCGATCCGTTTTGATGATTTGATTGACCGGTCGGACAACCGTTACATCTGAGAATTCATCCTCTTCAATCAAGCGACAAGCCCGACAAGTCCCACAGGGCCAAACACCCTTCTTGTCCGTACAAAAGAGACTTTGGGACAAGAGCTGGGCCATCTCAAAACTGCCAAAATCTCCTGTAAAGAGATAGGCGTGGCTCAAGCGGTCTTGTTCTAAAATAGCTTGGAAGCGATCGACTAACTGAGGTTGAAGTTTTTGCACTTGTTCTAACTTCATTCACTGATCTCCAAGACTTCTTTCAATAATAGCCAAGTATCCTCGACCACCTGGTCAAAAGGTTGACTGGCATCAATTTTCACCACACGTTGTGGTTCTTTTTCGAGGATGGCCAGATAGCCTTGACGGACTTTCTGATGGAGACTGAGTCCTTCTAGATCCAAGCGATTGACTTCACGGCTAGCACTCTTAGCAATCTCGCCAACCCTTCTTCTACATCAATGTCAAAAGTAGAAGGTCCGATTGGGTTTCAGACCATCAGTCGCAAATTGGTTCAACCATTCAATATCTGCTACTGCTAATCCACGCCCAAAGCCTTGGTATGCTACCGAACTATCGATAAAACGATCCATGATAACTAGCTTCCCTGCTTTCAAAGCTGGAAGGACACGTTCTGCCAAGTGTTGGCGACGACTGGCAATATAAAGGAGCAACTCTGTCTTTGGGATCCATTTCCGTATGGGATGGATCTAGAATGACCTCGCGTATTTTTTCTGCTATTTCGACGCCCCCTGGCTCCCGCGTGGTAAGATAGGCAATCCCTGCATTCTCCAAGCGTGGTAGCAAGGCTTCTAAAACGGAGGATTTCCCTGCACCTTCTGGGCCTTCAATTGAAATTAATGTTCCCTGTTTCATTCTCTTATCTTAACTTTCTATACTCATTTCTCTAGCATGCATCACTTCTTTTTATTTTTACCAAAAAAATAGGGTAAAAAAATCCTGTCCGAATTCGTGAAAATTGATGAAAATTATTTCCTATTTTTTTCATTTTTTTGGTAAAATGTATGGTGAAAATGAATAGGAGAACGAGCATGTTTAAGGCAAAAAATATTCTGGCCATTATTTTTGGGGCTGGCATTTTTTCTTTTGGAATCTTCTTTTTAGTCATTCCATTTCACTTCTATGAGGGAGGGGCTACAGGGATTACCCTAATCACCTACTACCTCTTTAAAATTCCCGTTTCGGTCATGAACTTGGCAATCAATATTCCCCTCTTTTTCCTAGCCTGGAAATTATTGGGTCTCCGATCCCTCTATCTCAGTTTGATTGGAACTTTTTCGGTCTCTATTTGGATGGCCATCTTCGAGCTGATCCCTGGAAGTCATCATCTTCAAAATACAGTCTTTACGGCTCTTGATGGAGACATCCTCCTAGCCTGTATCGGATCAGGGGTTATCCTCGGAACTGGGTTAGGAATTATCTTCAACGCTGGAGGCACTACAGGTGGAACCGATATTGTCGCGCGTATCTTCAACAAGTACACGACGCTTTCTATGGGACGCCTCATGTTGATTGTGGATGCCATCGTCTTGACAACTGTTTTGATCGTCTTTAAGGACTTCCGAATTGCAGCCTACACCCTCCTCTTTATCCTGATTGACACCGTCGTCATTGATATCGTCGGTGAAGGAGGTTTTGCAGGAAAAGGATTCCTCGTGGTTACATCTAAACCAGATGAAATTGCCAAACAAATCACGACTGATTTGGGCCGAGGAGTCACATTCGTAAACGGCATGGGCTATTATAGCCAACAAGAAATGAAGATTATCTACTGCGTGGTCTCACGGAATGAAATGAAACAAATGAAAGACATCATCAATAAGATCGATCCATTCGCCTTCATCACCATTACAGAAGCCCACGAAATTCTGGGAGAAGGATTTACCTTGGATACCAACAAGCAACCCATTGCTCGCTAAAACAAAGAGCCTGAGAATATCTCAGGCTCTTTCTTTATTTAAAAGGCTTTTGCAGATGTGCGACTAATTTCATCCACACGAATACCATTTTCTTCAAATTTCTTCTTGATGACTTCCGTATCGGTAATGCCATCAATCTGAACTTCGATAACGACATGATCATCTTTGGTTGGGATATTGACTGTATTGGCGATATTGTATCCTTCTTCTACAATCAAATGAATGATTTGTTCTAGAACACCAACCTTATCTTCTGTCACAAAGCGAACACGAACTCCTTCTTCTCCATAACCGGATACTTCGAGGAAGGCACGGAAAATATCACGGTCTGTGATGACACCGGATACTTGGTCATTGTCTACAACCGGAAGAATTCCCACCTTGTTCTTATACATGAGATAGGTCGCATCTTCGAGGCTGGCAAATTTAGAGACAGTAATGACATCACGAAGCATGACATCTTTGACCTTGGTTTTATTAAGTAGGTAGTTCATCTCAAAAATAGACAAGCTTGTTGCTTTAGATGGACTTGCTTCTGCAATCGTACCTTCTGTCACCAAACCGACCAATTTGTCATTTTCAATGACCGGCAAGCGGTGCAAGCCTTGTTCCCGCATCAAATCTGCCGCATGAGCAATTGTTGTATCTGGACTAATATACACTACTTTACGGGTCATAAAATCTTTAACAGCCATAATCATTCTCCTATGCTTTTCTTAGTTTTATTATACTTGATTTTTAGAATGATTTCAAACGCTTTTCAGCAGTTTTTCTCTTGTTTTCAAAAATTTAGAAAAATCAAACATGAGATGTTTCCCATGAAAAAGCAAAAGTGCCTTTAGGACCTATTTCTTTTTTAAAAAGAGCCCAAAGGCTTTTTAAAATCTCTTATCCACCAAGGTAGGCCTTGCGGACTTCTTCAGAGGCTAAGAGTTCTTTTCCTGTTCCGGAAAGAACGACTTTCCCTGTTTCGAGAACATAACCGCGGTCTGCGATGGCAAGGGCCTTGTTGGCATTTTGTTCAATCAAGAGAACAGTTGTTCCTTGTTTTTGGATATCTTGGATGATATCAAAGATTTCTTGTATAAAGATTGGGGCCAATCCCATAGAAGGTTCATCCAGGAGCAAAAGTTTTGGCGTCGACATGAGGGCACGACCCATTGCAAGCATTTGTTGCTCCCCACCAGATAGGGTGGTCTGATCTTGGTTCTTCCGTTCTTCCAAACGTGGGAAACGGGAGAAGACCTTCTTCAAGTTAGCTTGGTTTTCTTCTCGGTCTTTCTTCAAGAAAGCTCCCATTTCCAAGTTTTCCATAACGGTCAAGCCTGGAAAGACGTGGCGACCTTCTGGAACTTGAGAGAGTCCTGCTGCTACAATCTTTTGAGCTGGAACCTTTTGAATCTCCTGACCCAAAAACTCAATTTTCCCAGCACTTGGACGCACCAAACCTGAAATGGTACGAAGAATAGATGTTTTCCCAGCACCGTTAGCACCGATAAGAGAAACAACTTCTCCTTCATTTACCTCGAAACTGACATCACGGACAGCCTGGATCATGCCATAGTGTACAGAAAGATTTTCAACTTTTAACATAGACATTAGGCTTCACCTCCTAGATATGCTTCGATTACGCGTTTGTTATTCTTGATTTCATCTGGCGTACCATGGGCAATCAAGCGGCCATATTCCAATACATAAATCCGTTCTGTTACTTCCATGACCAAGCTCATATCGTGCTCGATCAGCATGATCGTAATATTAAATTCTTTTTGAATGCGACGGATCAATTGGGTCAATTCTGCTGTTTCTTGAGGGTTCATCCCTGCAGCAGGTTCATCCAAGAAGAGGATTTTTGGCTCTGTAGCAAGGGCACGAACGATCTCCAAGTGACGTTGTTGTCCGTAAGCCAAGTTTTTAGCCAAAGTATCTGCTTCTTTTTCCAAACCGAAAATGGCTAACAATTCAAGGGCTTTTGCTTTCAAAGCTTCTTCATTCTTGTAATAGCTTGGCAAGCGGAAAAGACTCGCAAAGACATGTGGTTTGTGGTGGTTGGCAAAGGCAATCAAGACATTGTCCAAAACGCTCAAGTCTTTAAAGAGACGAATATTTTGGAAAGTCCGTCCCAGACCACCTGCAGCGATTTTATAAGGTGCTTTACCATTTAATAGGTGACCATCTAAAGTAATGGTCCCTTCACTTGGTTCATATACCCCTGTTAGGAGGTTGAAGAGGGTTGTTTTTACCGGCACCGTTGGGCCCGATCAACCCAACCAATTCCCCTTCATTGAGTTCCATGGTCACATCCCCAACGGCTGTCAAACCACCAAAGTTTTTTGTTAAATTTTTTACTTCAAGAAGTGCCATTAGTTAGCCTCCTTTTTTGAGAGTAGTTTTTTCAAGCTGAATTCCCATGTTCCAAGAAGACCACCTGGACGGAAGATCATCACGAGAATCAAAGCCAATGAGTAAATGATCATACGTACACTTGAGAAGTCTTGAAGCACCATGTTCAAGATCCCCAAGACGATGGCCGCCACAACTGTTCCTGACATCGATCCCAAACCACCAAAGACGACAATGATCAAGACATTAATAGTATTAGTAAAGGAATAATCTTTCGGAACGACAGATCCAATGAAACCTGCTTGGAGAGATCCAGCAATCGCCGCTGTGATCGCACCAAATACAAATGCGATGACTTTGACTTTGGTCGTATTGATCCCAACAGATTCTGCTGCGATTTCATCTTCACGAACAGAAAGGGTAGAGCGTCCAATTGGACTGCGTAAGAAGTTGATGGTAAAGATGGTTGTAATCACGACAAAAAGGTAAACCAATTGCCAGGTTGTAAAGGCTGGCAAACCAAGGATACCAGCGGCACCATTTGTGAGAGTACCACCATTGACGATCAAGATCCGGATGATTTCAGAAACTCCAAGTGTCGCAATCGCGAGGTAGTCCCCTTTTAAACGAAGGGTTGGAACCCCAACAATCAAGGCCACAGCACCTGCGATCAAAGCACCTAAAACCATCGCGCCAAAGAACGCTCCATAGGTTGGTGATTTGGAGCCGAGAATGGCTGCGGAGTAGGCACCAATCGCCATAAATCCAGCATGTCCAAGTGAGAATTGACCTGAGAAACCAACGATGAGGTTCAAGCCAACTGCAAGGATAATATTAATTCCGATTTGTTCTAAAATTTGGATATAGAAGAGGTTGAGCACACCCTGTCGCAACTAAGACTTGGATCAAGGCAAAACCTGCGACCAAAAGACCAAGCCAGACTAAATTCACTTTTAAATTTTGTTTCATGGCTTACACCTTCTCTTTCACATTTTTACCGAGGATACCTGCTGGACGGATGAGCAAGATCACAATCAAGATGGCATACACAATGGCATCACGGAAGTCTGAAAGACCAATCGCTGTAGCGAAAGTTTCCAACTAAACCGATGACAAATCCACCTAGGGCCGCACCTGGAATGATTCCGATTCCTCCAAGAACGGTCGCGACAAAGGCTTTGATACCCTGGTGTCATCCCCATCAAAGGCTCGATTGAGTTGTAATACAAAACCGATCAAGACACCCACCAGCACCCTGCTAAGGCTGATCCCAAAGCAAAGGTAAAGCTGATGGTCCGGTTTACGTTAATCCCCATCAATTGAGCGGCATCGCTATCAACAGAAACGGCACGCATGGCTTTCCCCATCTTTGTCTTTTGGATAATAAATTGAAGAGCGACCATCAAGAAAATAGACACTCCTAAGATCATCAACTGAATGTTGGAGATCGAAATGGGACCAAAATTGTAACGAACAGTTTCAATGACTTGCGGGAAGGAACGGGTATTGGCCCCTACAAAGAAGACCATCCCATATTCAAGCAAGAAGGAAACCCCGATGGCTGTGATCAAGGCTGCAATCCGAGTCGAATGACGAAGCGGACGATAAGCCAGATATTCAATCACAACCCCTAAAATAGCTGTCCCGACCATAGCTAGAAGCAAGGCTACAAAGAAGTTAACTTTCAATGAGTTCAATAAGAAATATCCCCATAAAGGCACCTACCATGTAGATATCCCCATGGGCAAAGTTGATCAATTTGATAATTCCATACACCATAGTATAACCAAGGGCCAAGAGTGCATAGACACTTCCCAAGATTAGACCGTTCACTAATTGCTGGAGCATTTGAACCATCCTTTCTAATAATAAAGAGCGAGGCCAGGAATTTTCATTCTCCCAGCCTCTTGTACAAACAACAAATGATAATTAAGGTTTAACCGACTCAACTGACTCAACTTTACCATCTTTTAAGCCAATCATAAGTGCAGATTTAACCGGATTATGGTCTTTGTCAATAGACATTGTACCAGTAACACCTTCCAAGTCTTTCAACTTCGCAAGGTTGTCTTTCAATTCGACAGAGTTCTTAGCACCTTTAGATGCTTCTGCAACCATGTAAACTGAATCATATGCCAAAGCTGCAAACATTGAAGGTTCTTCGTTGTATTTTGCTTTATAAGCTTCTACGAATTTCTTGGCTTTATCAGTCATTTCACCTTCAGTAGAGAATCCAGCTACGTAGTAGATGTCTGTAGCTGCAGCAGGTGTTGCTTGTTCAACGAATTTAGCATCGCTAAATCCATCACCACCAATGATTGGTTGTTTGATTCCCATACCACGTGCTTGGTTTACGATTTTACCAGTTTCAGTGTAGTACCCTGGAAGGACAATCGCATCGAAGTCTTTGTCTTTGATTTTTGTAAGAGCAGCTTGGAAGTCTGTATCCTTAGATTGGAAAGTTTCTGTTGCTACGATTTCACCTTTATAAGATTTCTTAAAGGCTTCAGCAATCCCTTTAGCATAGTCAGATGAATTATCGTAGTAAAGAACAACTTTCTTCGCTTTCAAGTTATCCGTTGTATATTTAGCAATGATTTGTCCTTGGAAGCTATCGATGAAGGTTGCACGGAAAAGGTAATCTTGACCTTTTGTCAAATTATCTTGTGTTGCTGATGGTGTTACCAATGGAACACCTGCTTTACCAGCATTCGCAACAGTCATGCAGCAGTGGCACCTGAAGTAGCAGGCCCTACAAGAGCGTTCACTTTTGATTGAGTGACAAGGTTTGTAGTGATTGTAGCTGCTTCAGCTGTTTCAGATTTGTTATCTTTGTCTGTGACAACAATCTTCTTACCATCAGCTCCACCATTAGCATTGATTTCATCAACGGCTAATTGAGCACCTTTTTGTTCAGCACTACCATATGCTGCTACTTCACCAGTTTTTTCAAAGTTAAAACCGATTTTTAGTTCTTTGCCGATTTCGTTACCAGTTGTGTTTGAACCTGAAGTTGAAACTTCACCACAGGCCGCAAGAAGAGCGACACTTGCAATTGTTAAAAATGAAAGAGCAAATTTTTTCTTCATTTGTAATAATCTCCTTAAATAATCTTAAAATAAATACATATTAAGAATATACCGAATTATCTGACAATTGTCAATATAAAAAACACAATCCTTTAAATGATTGCGTTTTCTACTTGTGTTTCATCCTGTTGACGATGCAAACTTCCTACAAAATCACGATCCAATTCTTGAATATGGCAAATTTGAACCTTCTTTACAAAGCGTTCTTTTTTTAATTGTTGCATAATTTCAAGAACTTGAGGACTATCGACATAGACCTGGACATAGCGCATTTTTTTGGAATGATAGATCACATCCCCAATTTCCTGTAATTTCTTTTGCATCTCGATTATAATACAATTTTACAATTAAGCCTGTTCTAGCTTGCTTCTCAAACATACACAATCCCTTTCTGCTTCTGTTACAAGTATAGCAAATTTTAGGTAAAAATACTATCTTTTTTTAGAAAGTAAAGAGTGTCGTAAAAAAACCTCTCCTGTCAAAGGAGAGGGCTGGATGGTTAAGATTTCTTATCCGAGATTGTTATTAGCCATGATTTCATCGATGAAACCATAAGCTAAGGTTTCTTCTGCAGTCATCCAATTATCTCGTTCCGCATCAGCGTGGATTTTCTTGATGGTTTGACCTGAATTTTCTGCCAAGATTTTTTCCAATCTGTGACGTGTTTTCAAGAGGTGTTCTGCTGCAATGGCCATATCCGTTTGTTGGGTACCGCCACCAGTACCACCCATTGGTTGGTGGATCATGTACTCAGCATTTGGCAACATGAAGCGTTTGCCTTTGGCACCACTTGATGCAATCACAGTCCCCATTGAAGCTGCCATCCCCATGACGATGGTTTGGACGTCTGATTTGATAAAGTTCATGGTATCGACGATTGCCAAACCTGCAGAGACAGAGCCTCCTGGCGTATTGATATACATATAGATATCTTTGGTATTATCTTGGGCATCCAAGAAGAGCAATTGGGCAATAATCGAATTGGCCATTTGGTCTTCTACCGGTCCTGTCACCATGATAATACGGTCTTTTAAGAGGCGTGAGTAAATGTCGTATGAGCGTTCGCCACGACTAGTTTGTTCAATTACTACTGGAATCATTCATTCATCTCCTTTTATCCATTATAACCGGCACCATCTCACGAGTTTCATCCGGTTGATTCGAGAGGCTAGCTCTCCTTCCATTCTTTATAAAAGCTATTATATCCCATTGGTCAACAAAGGTCAAATTTTTACTTTCCCAAAGATGGATTGGAAATGTGCTTATTTGGTACCAAACAAACGGTCCCCAGCATCACCCAAACCTGGAACGATATAGCCGTTTTCGTTGAGGCGTTCATCCAAGGCTGCAGCAAAGATTTCGACATCTGGATGAGCTGCTTTGAAGAGCTTCCACTCCTTCTGGTGCTGCAACCAAGCAGACAAATTTAATATGGCTTGCACCACGTTTCTTTAATGAATCTACCGCTAAGATTGCAGATCCCCCAGTCGCCAACATTGGGTCTACGACAAAGATTTGACGTTGGTCGATATCTTCTGGCAATTTCACCAAGTATTCAACTGGTTTCAAGGTTTCTTCATCGCGGTACATTCCGATGTGACCAACTTTAGCAGCGGGTACCAAACTCAAGAGTCCGTCTACCATCCCGATCCCTGCACGAAGGATTGGAACAATCGCTAGTTTTTTACCAGCAATCTGTTTTTGAACTGTTTTTGTAATGGGTGTTTCGATTTCTACATCTTCAAGAGGAAGTTCGCGCAAAACTTCGTATCCCATCAACATAGCAATTTCATCTACTAATTCACGAAAAGCCTTTGTAGAGGTATCAGTCCGACGCAAAATAGACAATTTATGCTGAATCAGTGGATGTTTAATAACTTCAAGTTTTCCCATTGTGGTTCCTTCTTTCTCTATATTCATCTTATTATATCAAAAAGGAAGAAAAAGGCCTACAAATATGCAAACCTTTTCTTTTCTTATTTTAATGACTAGCTTATAGCCACTCCTTGTACTTGCCAATATAATAGTGTTTGACCAGGGTGACACTTGCCATATAAAGGAAGAGAATCCCCGCTAGTAATAGGAAGTAAAGACTATTTAGTGGCGCTACTTTCAACAAGGAAGCCAGTGGGCCATATGGTAGGAAGGTCACAAAGAGGGCGCCCAATAAAGGGTCGTTGCCATGACAGCAAGGGCTGGCCGACTTTGAACAAAAGGGCAATTTTGGAGAGCGGAGCATATAGATGACCATAGTTTGGGACCACATGGACTCGATAAACCAGCCGGTTTGAAAGAGCATGATGAAGAGTCCCGCACTGTCTGCTCCATGGACATAGCCATAGCCTGTAATCATAGGTACGATGATAAAGTAGAGAGCGATAAAGGTCAAGATGTCAAAGACAGAGGAAATAGGACCAAACCAGGCCATAAAGCGGGTAATGGATTTTGCTTCCCAAATCCGAGGTTTCTTCAAGAAGTCCTTATCCACTCGGTCGAAAGGCAAGGCGATACAGGAAAGGTCATAAACCAAGTTCAAAACGATGAGATGAATAGGGGCCATTGGAAGGAAAGGAAGGAAAATACTGGCAAAGAGAAGGGAGAAGATATTCCCGAAATTAGAAGAAACGGTCATCTTGATGTACTTGGTCATATTGGCATAAACCTTTCGTCCTTCTACCAAGCCTTTTTCGAGGACCATCAAGTCCTTATCTAGGAGAATAACATCTGCTGTTTCTTTGGCAATATCGACAGCTGTATCAACCGAAATACCAACATCTGCCACTTTCATAGATGGTGCATCGTTGATCCCATCTCCCATATAGCCGACCTTATGTCCATTTGCTTTGAGTTGCAAGATAATGCGTGCTTTTTGATCTGGAGATAATTTTGCAAAAACGGTGGTGGTTTCTACTGCTTGAGCCAAGTCTGAATCAGAGAGACTGTCGATATCGCTACCCAGCAAAATGCGGTCAACATCCAGTCCCACCTTTTCACAAACCGCTTGGGTCACTTTCTCATTATCACCCGTAAGGATTTTAGTAGCAACTCCGTATTCCGCAAGGGTATTGATGGCTGGTGCTGCAGATGGTTTTGGTGGATCCAAGAAGGCTAGATAGCCCGTCAAGATCATGTCTGCTTCATCTGCCACTTCAAAGGCATAGCCTTCCTCAAGATTTGATTTGTAACTAACCCCTAGCACGCGCAAACCTTGTTCATTCAGCTGAGACACCTCTGCCAAGACGTCTTCCCGCACTTGGTCTGTTAGGGGGATAATCTCATCCTTGTATTCTACATAGTTAGAGACTGCTAGCATTTCTTCCAAGGCTCCCTTGGTGACCATGCTCACGATTCCCAGCTCATCTTTGACAATGACACTCATCCGCCGGCGTTCAAAGTCAAAAGGCAATTCATCAATTTTTTGGAAGCTTTGGTCCAAGCCTCTGACAATCTCATGTTTTTTAGCTTCTCTTTCTGTCCGGCTGATAATAGCGCGATCCATTAAGTTTTTGAGGCCGGTTTGGAAGTAAGAATTGAGATAGGCCCGACGAAGGACGGACAAATCCAAGTCCCCACGAATGTCGAGTGGGTATTCGAGTACAATCTCATCTTGGGTCAAGGTTCCTGTCTTGTCGGTACAGAGGATATCAATAGCGCCTAGATCTTGAATAGCATTGAGCTTTTTGATGACCACCTTTTCTTTGGCCATGATAATGGAACCCTTGGCCAAGCTAGCGGTGATAATCATTGGGAGCATTTCTGGAGTCAAGCCCACCCCTACACTAAGGGCAAAGACCCCTGCTTCCAGCCAGTCCCCATCTGTCAAACCATTGATAAAGAAGACGATGGGTACCATGACCATCATGAGTCGGATCAACAACCAAGAGATGGTGTTCATTTCTCGTTCAAAAGAGGTTGGTTCATCATAAGTATTGATGGTTTGCTCAATCGCTCCCATCATGGTTTCATCCCCAACGACCAAGACCAAGGCTGTTGCTCGACCTGAGATGACGTTGGTCCCCATGAAAGCTAGACTTTCACTCTCCAAAAGACTGTCCAGATTTTGGCCAGTCGCTTTTTTCAAGCAGACTTTTTCGACAGCATCGCTCTCTCCAGTCAAACCGGATTGTTGGACGAAGAAGTCTCGTGAATCCAACAAGACCACATCTGCTGGGATCATGTCGCCTGCACTCAGTTTGATCAAGTCTCCCACAACGATCTCATCAATGGGAATTTCTTCTTCCTTGCCTTCTCGAATCACTGTTGCTGTATTGACAATCATGCGAGAAAGGTTGCTAGCAGCCTTGTCACTTCGCAATTCTTGGATAAAGCGAATCCCTCCAGAGAGAAGGACGAGAACGACGATGATGAGAGAGGTCGTTGGATCTTCCTCACCTGGTTTGGCTAACCAAACATTGGTCACCAGAGAAACAAGGGCAATGAGCAGTAAGATGACTGTGAAGGGATTGATGATGGATTCAACAATCCGTTTCCAGATAGAATCATCTTGTCCCTTTGTGAGGACATTTTCTCCATAGCTATCCCGGTTTTCCTCTACTTGGTCTTCCGTCAAGCCAGACCAGCTAGATTGATAGGTTGCTAAGGTTCTTGTTTCTGCATCTTGCAATGCAGCAATGAGTCTTTCTTTTGTTGTTTGCATTGGAATCTCCTTTTAAATCAGGAGCCAAACGCTTATAGAGTCCCGATGACACAAATCAGCGATTGGCTGGCTATGTGCGGTTCGGGATGATCGTCGATTTGTATCATAGTGCTCTCCTTTTCTACTTGATAGGTGAGAGGCTTCTTAAGCATAAGAAAAGAGCCCTCCCCTTTTACAGGTAGGACTCATTAAACTCGTCGTTTATTTTTTAATGAAAAATTCTCAAAAAATAGACCGTCCAAGCTTTAGCTCCGCAAGGCAATGAAATGAGCTTAGTCTTGACCTTTGCGATCAGGACTGTTGACCAACGAGTAGTGTCTCCACTGCTTTGCGGTAGTCATCCGTATCCTTGTGGTAGCCTCACCTACCGTTATTCCCCTTTGAGTATACTCCTCCCCTATAGAAAAGTCAACCCTTAAAATCAACCTTTTTTAGGAAAATTTGTTACAATCCGATCGACAATCTCTTGGACTAGGGTTTTCGGAGCTGCCACATTCAAACGGGCATGTTGCTTCCCTTCTACTCCAAAGTCTGTCCCTTTATTGAGGATGACCTTAGCCTGGTCATGAAGTCGAGCATGGAGTTCTTCCTCTGACAAACCGTAGGCAGAAAAATCAAGCCAGAGTAGATAGGTCCCTTGCGGTTTCATCACACCAATGTCTGTCTGCTCACGCAAAACTTCTACAGTGTAGTCGATATTTTCTTCCAAGACTTCCTTTAAGTCCTCTAACCAAGCCTTTCCATTCTGATAGGCTACTTCGGTGGCGATAAAGCCAAGGGCAGAAATTTCATGTTGATTGTTTCGCAACTGCTGAGCTTGGAAGGATTTTCTTAGTGCATCATTTTCGATGATGGCATAGGAATTTTTTGTCCCTGCGATGTTGAAGGTTTTGGTCGCACTCGATAAGACAAGGGTGAAGTCCTTAAAGCTTGGATCTACCGTATTAAAACATACGTGCCGATTTCCAAATAGCACCAAGTCTTGGTGAATTTCATCTGAAACAAGCAAGACCCCATGTTTTTGACAGAGACGACCAATCTTTTCTAGGACTTCTCGTTCCCAGACGCGACCGCCTGGGTTATGAGGATTGCACAGGATGTAGAGCTTGACTTGGTGCTCTTCAAAGTCTTTCTCCAATTGCTCAAAATCAATTTGGAAGAGTCCATCCACTTCTACTAAGGAATTGGTCACTAATTTGCGTTGATTGAGGCGGACGCTACGGGCAAAGGGTGGATAAACTGGCGTATTGATGAGAACAGCCTCGCCCTCCTTAGTGAAAGCCTGAATAGCCGTTGAAATAGACGGAACCACACCTTCCATAAAGACAATGGCTTCCTTCTCAAACACATATCCATGCTCTGACTTTTCCCACTCCTGAACAGCTCGGTAAAGCTCTTCACTAGGATAGGTGTAGCCGTAGACCAATTGATCCGCGTAATCTCGAATGGCTTGTCGAACCGCAGGCAAGGATTCAAAATCCATATCTGCAATCCAAGCAGGAAGAAGTTCTGGATCTTGCTCTGACTCCTTCCACTTGCTAGTATGATGCCCCAAACGATTAGGGACAGTCAAAAATTGTTCTTTTCCCATGATGGACTCCTATCTAGCCAATGCTTGTTCTAAATCCTCAATCAAATCCCGTGCATCTTCAATTCCGATGGAAAGGCGAAGTAAGTCATCCGTTAACCCATAGGAATGACGAACCTCTGCAGGAATATCTGCGTGGGTCTGTGTAGTTGGGTAGGTAATCAAACTCTCCACTCCACCTAAGCTTTCTGCAAAGGTAAAGACTTGCAAGTGGTTTAAAATGGTTGGAATCTTTTCTTGGTGGCTTACTTTAAAGGAAACCATGCCTCCCTTGCCGGTATACAAAGACTTCCTTAACAGCTGGATGCCCCTTCAAGAATTCCACTACCTTCTTCGCATTTTCTGTAGAGCGCTCCATACGAAGGGCTAAGGTTTTTAAACCACGGATCAATTGGTAGCTGTCAAAAGGAGAGAGAACAGCTCCAGTTGTGTTTAAGTTATAAAAGAGTTGCTCATAGAGGCCTTCATCATCAGTCACCACAACACCAGCCAAAACGTCATTATGACCCGCTAAATATTTGGTCGCTGAGTGAAGGACGATATCTGCTCCTTCTTCAATTGGACGTTGGTAGATAGGGCTATAGAAGGTATTGTCTACAATCACTTTTGCCCCTTTTTCATGAGCGAGTTTAGCTAATTTCTGGATGTCAAACTCCAGCATGAGTGGGTTAGTAGGCGTTTCAATATAGAGAATATCCACCTCTCCCTTCAATCCTTCTACCAACTCTTCTTCTGAATTTGCATAGGTAAAGAAAAAGCGTCCTTCTTGTTCCATTTGGTTGAACCAGCGGAAAGAGCCTCCATAAAGATCTCTTACTGCCAAAGACCTTACTGCCAACAGGAAAAATACTAAAGGCTAAGACAATGGCAGACATACCTGAGCTCGTCACCAAGGCATGCTCTGCACTCTCAATAGCTGCCAAGGTCTTTTCAGCGTTTACCCGCGTCGGATTCTTGGTACGGATATAGTCAAAACCAGTAGATTGACCAAACTCTGGATGCTGGTAAGTGGTTGAAAAATGAAGCGGAGTAATCAAAGCCCCTGTTGCTGGATCCGACTTGATTCCCGCTTGAGCTAGGATGGTGTTAATATTCTTTTTGTGACTCATACAAACCTCCAATGGACGTAAATTCAATTGTCTCTATTGTATCACTTCTTTAGATGATTCGGTTTTTCCTTTTTCAAGAGCTAGATATAGCTTCAAACTATAATGAAAAAAAGAGGTGGGATAGCCCCAACCTCTACTGGTTATGAAATATGAAATTTATTTCGAAGACTAGCTGCCTTGCTACCAATGAAGCGATCTAAGAAACGAAGACGAAGACCGAGACCACCGTATACGACGATTCCAACACCACCAATCAGAGCTACATAGACCATGCTGGTCACTCGACCATTTGGTTTGATGACCAAGCCAAGGATAAAGCCTGCAACTAGGACCACCAAGAGCATGATCAAGGTGAGAATGGCTGTCAATAAACTTCGTTTGAAGACTGTCTTGCGATTGAAATGAGTCACCTGATGAATTTCCTTGTACATCAGAACAATCGGAATCATGAGACCAATCGTAGTAGAAAGAAGAGGACCATAGGCTTTAAAGAGATAAATGAACGGTACTTGGAGAATCAGTTTTACCAATACTCCATAACCAAAGTAAAGAATTGCCTTCCGATTTTGGAAAAGAGCCTGGATCATTGGAGAGAGAACCGTATACAAGCCTAGGATGACCGTTTGTAACATGGCTAGGATAAAGAGCCCCAAAGCCAGGGAATCTGGTTTCCCGTAAAAGACCGTATAGAGAGGCTCTGCAATGGCTACTGCTCCAATCGTCGCTGGAAGCAAGAAGGCTACTAGCATGGTCAAATTATCTTGAACCAGCTTACCTGCAGCTCGGAAATCACCCTTGACATAGTTCTCTGTTAGGAGAGGGATTCCCACCCCACCGATCGATGTCGCAACTGCAATTAAAATCATGGTGATCTTGTTCGGATTCGCTGAAAAGTAGCTGAACTGAACCAAAAGCTCTGAACGAGTGAAGTTGGTGAACCAAGACATGACATTGCTATAGGTCATCTGGTCGATAATTTGGAAGAGTTGAATGGCTGATCCTGTCACAATGAACGGAATTGCTTCACGAATGGTATCCCACAAGAGAGCCTTGGTATCAATCTGGCTATCAGACTCTGGACGATGGATAATGTGCTGTAGAAGCCCTGTTTTCCAGAGGTAATAGACGAGGACTAGAAGACTTGCTCCCATCCCAATAAAGGCTGCAAAAGTGGACTGGGTCACAGCTTCAACGTAATCACCTGAGCCGACCTTCATAATGAAGTAGGCTGTCAAGAGCATCCAGATAACCCGAATCACTTGCTCAGCAATTTGACTGATGGCATAAGGTTTCAGATTGTTATGCCCTTGGAAGAAGCCACGAATGACACTCATGGAAGGAAAAATCAAGACTGCCCAAGACAGGCTCTGCATGACAGGGATTAGGTCTTTCCCACCTCCAGACAGATTTGCAAATACTGGGGAAAGCACATACATGATAATGGCAAAAACCAAGCCCAATAAAGACATGAACTTAAGGAAGCCACGAATCATGGCAAAACTGTGCTCTTCTTGCCCCTTGGTATTGTACTTGGCCACCTGCTTAGCGACTGCTACTGGGACGCCTGCTGTTGAAATCAGCAAAAACCAAGCGTAGATATTGTAGCCCATGGTAAAGAGGCCGTTTGCCTCTGCTCCATGTTTGCCCATCCAGATATACCAAGGGATGATATAGGCCGCACCTAAGAGACGACTAATGAAATTGCTGGCTGTTAACCAGACTGTTCCTCGAAGCATCTGGGCCTGTTGATTACTTGTTTCGTTACTCATATGTTTCCTCTACTTTATAGTCTTCTTTCATTATAAACTTTTCCTTTACACTTGTAAAATAAGGTCTTTCAGTTTAAAATAGGATTATGATGAAAGATAGAAACTGTACTAAACATTTTAAAAGAGGATCACAACTTTCGTGAGATCCTACAAGACGGAGAATACCACTATTCAGCAAGTGGTGTTTCTTTTAATCAAATTAGCTACGATAGTCGAAAGGTCAACGCTGAGACCCTCTTTTTTGTCAAGGGGCAAATTTCAAGAAAGGAATTTTTGGAGCAAGCGATCGAGCAAGGTCTCCAGTGGTATGTCGCTGAGCAAGACTTTGAGGTCAGCATCCCAGCCATTATCGTTACGGATATCAAACAGGCTATGAGCTTGATTGCCATGGAATTCTATGGCCACCCTGAGCGCCAGCTAAAACTCTTAGCTTTTACAGGGACCAAGGGAAAAACGACTTCTGCTTACTATGCCTACAAGATTCTTGAACAAGGCCACCGTCCAGCCATGCTATCCACTATGAATACAACCTTGGATGGCAAGACCTTCTTCAAATCAACCTTGACGACTCCAGAAAGCATTGATCTTTTTGAAATGATGGCCCAGGCAGTTGCCAACGATCGGACCCACCTGATTATGGAAGTTTCTAGCCAAGCTTATTTGGTGAA